>Ga0209988_10001308_pt1 | contig 16173 bp, 14 predicted proteins | sample N075metaG_FD_183115 | JGI IMG/M metagenome (GOLD analysis project Ga0209988, IMG submission 183115) | Deep subsurface microbial communities from Kermadec Trench to uncover new lineages of life (NeLLi) - N075 metaG (SPAdes) (version 2) | ecosystem: Environmental > Aquatic > Marine > Ocean trench... | reverse complement strand
GTAACTACCTGATCATCAATGTAGGCTATCCAGTGAGCCTCCCACAATTCCGGTAAAACAGATTCAATCCTGCCTGTCAGGATGACATTTGCATGGTAGCGCCCGGATGCAGCAAGCACAGGTTCCTGAAAACCACCCCAGATATCGCTGGCCTGTAATTTGCCCGTGTCCTGCAGATCAAGGAGTGGATGAATCAGCACAATGCCTCTGTTTTTTGCCTGCGCTTCCATCTTCTCCACATAGCCAGAAATATCACTCAAGCCCGTCAGACGGCGTCCACGGGCATCACCGACCGCCAACCAGACCAGGGTAGATGGACGTTCCCTGCCCCATTCCGGTATCGCAGCTTCGTGCAAGATCTTATCTAATGAAGACCTGTTGAATTGCGCCCACAGCGTGAGTTGTTGTTTACCTGCTTCATCCCTGGTTCGATATTCAAATTGTTGCACATATTGATCTGCATTCAGCAATAATTCGGTGACCCCGTTACGAGAAGGTACCTGACGGTCGCCCGTGAGTTTTATCAGCACGACACGCAAGACTGCAGCCATGTTCTTTTTGCGACTACTTGCTGATTGATCTAACACCGGAACCTCAGCCTCATATAAACCAGTCACAACCACGGCCTGGACCATTAAAGGGGAAAAAGATAAGGCGTAGAACAGGAGTATCATTAAAAAACTGCTTAAAAACACTTTCATAGCCCGCACGCTATTCAAGAGCTGATCACAAGTCAAGGAATAACATTCTGGAATTTAGCATAGGAAATAAGGCTCAGGGATTGCGATGACTCTAACTCCCCGATACCATTGCGACTTGAAAAGAAAGAACCCACAAAACCTCAGTTACCAGGATGCCGGCGTCAGTATCGAACGTGGTAATCGGTTGGTTGATCGAATCAAATCTTCAGCCTCATCCACACATGGCAAAGGCGTGATGGGAAACCTGGGTGGTTTTGGTGCCCTTTTTGACATCGGAGCCATGCAGTACAAGGATCCTGTCCTTGTCTCGGGAACGGACGGTGTCGGCACCAAGTTAAAACTCGCCATTGAGATGAATCAACATAAGACCATAGGTATCGATCTGGTGGCGATGTGTGTGAACGATATTCTTGTCCAGGGCGCGACCCCTTTATTTTTTCTGGATTATTTTGCCTGTGCAAAATTGGATATTGATGTTGCAAGCGATGTAATAAATGGCATCGCACAGGGTTGCAAGATTGCAGAATGTGCCTTGATCGGCGGTGAAACAGCAGAAATGCCAGATATGTATGCCAGTGGAGAATATGATTTAGCAGGCTTTTGTGTCGGGGCTGTTGAACGTGATGAAATTATCGATGGTAGCACCGTTCAGGCAGGGGATATTCTGATCGGTATCGCCTCAAGTGGTCCACACTCCAATGGCTATTCCCTGATCCGTAAAGTCCTCGAAGTTTCCAATGATAATCTGACAACGGAATTTGCTGACACAACACTGGGAGAAATACTGCTCGAACCGACAAAAATATATGTCTCATCGATCAAGCAACTACTAAAAACATGTGATATAAAAACCTTATCTCATATCACCGGTGGCGGTTTATTAGAAAATTTGCCACGCGTCATTCCCAGCAATGTTCAGGTGGTCATAGACACAAGAAGCTGGACGTTGCCCCTCGTGTTCGAATGGCTACAAAAAGAAGGGAATATCGAATCACGAGAAATGTATCGCACGTTCAACTGCGGCGTGGGTATGGTGGTTTGTGTTTCAGAAAAAGATAAAGATGCGGCAATTAACTGCTTGCAGACGTCAGGTGAAACGGCATGGGAGATTGGCAAACTGGAAGTAAAACAGGAGGGTAATGACATCGTCAGTTTTGTCTCCTGAAGATGTGAATCATTTAATCTTCATCGCTCATTCTTCTTTCCTTCAGTCGCCGTCTCCTGAACTGCTGCCAGAAATCCTCTTAAAATACTCACTTCATTTTCATCGAGATGGGCACGATTAAACAAAGATTTTAAACGCCGCATTAGTTTTCTCGGCTGTTCAGGATTTAAAAAATTGACATCAATCATACTTTGCTGAAGATGGTCATAAAAATATTCCATTTCATCTGCAGTGGCTAATTGTACTTTTTCTCTGTCCGTTTTTTCTGTATCCAAACACTGCAAACCCTGAATAAATTCATAACATAATATTTGTATGGCTGATGCCACGTTCAGGGAACTAAAATCAGGATTCGTAGGTATTTGTAAAATTACATTACAGTGTTCCAGTTCTTCATTACTGAGACCTGAACTTTCCCGGCCAAATACCAGGGCTACAGGACCGAGCATTACCATTTCGTGTAATTTTGATGCATATTCACGTGGGGTGAAGACGGGAGATGAAATGGCGCGCGGTCTGGCCGAACTTGCGATAACTGTGACACATCCCTGTAAAGCCTCTTGTAGCGAGTTACAAACAACTGCATTTGTGAGAATATCGTCCGCACCTGCGGCACGCGCCGTTGCCTCTGCATTGGGATAAATCTTTGGCTTTACCAGATAGAGATTTTTATATCCCATGGCCTTCATGGCTCTTGCAGCAGCACCAATATTTCCGGGATGTGTGGTTTCAACCATCACTACTCTGATATTGTCTACTAAATTTTCAACCATTTACAGATTCCCGGTTTAATATTCCATTTCAATTGATGAGGTAATTTCCCAGAGTTCTATTACAATACCCGTTACTATTATTTCCATCATTTTTTCGGAGTTGTTTATGAACCCTATGCTCAATATTGCAATCCGTGCAGCGCGCGCCGCAGGAGATGTAATTATACGGCAAATTGATCATGTACAGGATTTGCCGGTGATAAAAAAAAGCAGGAATGACTTTGTCACCGAAGTCGACAGACAGGCTGAAATAGTCATCATCGAAACACTCCGCAGATCATATCCGGATCATGCGATTTTAGCCGAAGAAAGTGGTCGGCAAGGCGATAGTCCTTATTTGTGGATCATAGATCCCTTGGATGGCACCACAAACTACCTACATGGTTATCCGCAATATGCGGTCTCGATTGCACTACAGCATCGCGGCGAACTCGATCAAGCCGTTATTTATGATCCCCTACGACAGGAGTTATTTACCGCAAGTCGTGGCGGAGGTGCGATGTTGAATAACAGACGTATACGTGTCAGCAAACAAAAACATCTGGAAGGCGCATTGCTTGGTACCGGCTTTCCTTTTAAAGAGCAGGAACGGCTGGATGAATATCTCAACGGTTTCAGAGCACTTTTCCCTATGACCGCTGGCATTCGACGAGCTGGGGCAGCATCACTGGATCTCGCCTATGTTGCGTGTGGAAGACTGGATGGTTTTTGGGAATTCGGCCTTAAACCCTGGGATATTGCTGCAGGCGTATTACTTGTTCAGGAAGCTGGAGGAATGAATAATGAAGTATTAGGTGGAGAAAATTATTTAGATAGTGGAAATATTGTCTCAGCAAACCCAGAAATAATGAACGCCATGTTAAAAACGTTGCAATGATAAAATGATGCAGATTCAACTAGCAAGTGCAACAGAAAGGTTGGCACATTCAAAATGAGCCCACAGAACATATGAACATTATTGTTACTGCTGGATTATCTGACTACAAGCTATCAACCAAACTTATTGGACTTGTTTGCAACAACTCTGTCAACAAAATATTCCTTGTTCGAAAAACTCCTTTAAACGGACCGACTAAAATACAAAACATTAATCCATCATTAGAATTTTTAAAAATTTTCCCATTATATGAAATATGGCGACTATATGCCCTGCTCTCTCTCACACGAAAAAATAATATAACTGCAATTATTGGTATACAACTAATCATTCATGGTATTCAGGTTCGCATTGCGGGTTGGTTATCTAAGAAACCCGTAGTATTAAGTGTCATTGGTAAAGATGTACATATGTATTTAGTTAATCACTGGACTAGTCCTTTGTTGAAATATTTTGTAAAAAGAATGGACTGCGTTACGGTCATGGGAAATAGATCAAAAAATATCGTATCAAATGCAGGTATCCCAACAGAACGAATATTTATATTACAAAACTATCAAGATCCTCAAAGATTTAATTTTTTAAATGTTAATAAAGAATGGGACATAATTTATATTGGACAACTTATTCCAAGAAAGCGTGTTAATGACCTGATTTGTGCAGTACATTTAGTAGGTCATAATTTACGCTTTATTATTGTTGGCGGTGGACCTGAATTAAATAATTTAAAAACTTTGGTGAATAAATTAAATCTGACTAACAACGTTGATTTTATTGGTGATGTGCACAATGTTGAAAGCTACCTTAATCAAACCCGTCTATTAGTACTATCATCTAACATGGAAGCATTGCCTGCTGTCGCTATAGAAAGCATGTATTGTGGAACTCCAGCAGTACTGCCTGATATTTGTGATATTCCATCATATTTTGGACACGGAAAAGAATCTCTATTGTGTTGCCCAGGTGATATTGATGATATTGCAAAAAAAATAGAAAAAATGCTTTTTGATGAATCAGTATATACTGAAAAAGTTGATGCATGTCTGGAATGGGCAAGAAAACATATGCATGATTGGTCTAAAGAAAAGCAAGTTCATATTTGGACCCAGATTCTCACCACTTGTATAAATAAAAAAACATATTTAACTTAGCCTTTAATAACCTCTGCTTATGTCATCAAAAATACCAAAAAGGAAGGGGCTAAAACGTAATTATACCTACCTGCTTACAGCCAATATTATAGCCTCGTTGATTGGCATAATAAGCCTCGTAATAACTACGCACGTACTCACAGTAACAAATTTTGGCTTACTAATGCTCATACAAGTATATGTAATGATAGTCGGCCAATTTGTCAGTTTTAAAACGTGGCAGCCAGTAATAAAATATGGCATAGATTTACTTAATGAAAGTGATCTAGCTGGCTTTACATCTTTGATACAAACTGCATTCAAAATTGATATTGTTACAGCCTTCATTGGTTTCTTGTTAGCACTGGGATTAGCATGGCCAGTATTTACAGTTATGGACTGGGACAAGGGTTCATTTGATATCCTGTTGATTTACTGCCTCACGATCCTTTTGAATTTCTCTGGCCCAGGGATGGGTATCTTGCGTATATTCGACCGCTTCGATCTAATAGCAATGCAGCAGATATTATTCCAATCTGTCCGTTGTGTTTGTTTAGTTTTTTGCTGGAAAGCAAACTTGGGACTTAATGCAATCATATACAGCTGGGTTATCCCGGAAATACTAGCCTATTTCTTTCTGATGTCGTTAGGGTTTTATGAGCTACGTCGGCAAAAAATAAAACTGTTAATACCTGTGCCCATATTTTCAAAACAGAAAGAATTTTTTAGCTTTATAATTGCCAATAATTTTGATTCATCAATAAGAGCTGTTTCCAGAAATATAGATGTACTTTTGATTGGCTTCTTTGCCGGACAAGCTCAGGCAGGTATATATAAATTAGCCATACAATTATCTGGTGTAATTACAAGATTTACGGATCCAATATATCAACTCCTACTGCCTGTTTTTACTGAGCTTGTCAGTAAAGGTAAAAAAAGAGAGTTGAAAGAAAAAATGAAAAAAATCACCTTGCTTAGCACCAGTATTTTCTTTGCTATCTATATAATTATTCTTCTAGTCGGGCATCCATTCATCAGTTTTGTATTTGAACCGGAATATAGTAGTGTATATAAGATCATGTGCATATACCTGATTGCACTCGGGATGGCTACTAGCTGTTTAACAATAGTCCCGTTTATGCACGCCATGGGCTTACCAAAAGTTTGTTTGAAGGTACAAAGCAAATCAACTATTTTATATTGTATTGTGTTGTTACCATTAGCTTATTACCTAGGTACTACAGGTGCTGCAGTCGCATACATACTCTATCACATATTCTGGTTTAAATTGATATGGCCAAGAGTAATAGAAAACCTGGAGTAAGATAAATGTGTGGCCTTTTTGGTATTGTCTCTTCCACTACTCCTATTAATGTTGAATTAGCGAATACTTGTCTTGAGCTGCTAAAACACCGAGGTCCCGATCAACAGGGAACATGGGAAAATAGTATGGCTTATCTAGGTCACCGAAGATTAAGTATAGTTGATTTATCATCTAATGGCAGACAACCAATGTCTGATAAGAATGACAGTGTGATTATTACGGTTAATGGGGAAATTTATAACTATAAAGAGTTATATAATGAATTAAAGGATAAGCATTGCTTTAAAAGTAACTCAGATTCAGAAGTGATATTACACGGCTTCCGTGAATGGGGCATAACTCAGCTACTATCAAAACTGGAAGGGATGTATGCCTTTTCCATTTATGATGTTTTAAATAACAAATTATATCTGGCACGCGATAGGATTGGTATTAAACCGCTTTACTACTCTATACATTGTAGCCAGCTTATATGGGCATCCGAGTTGAAGTCTATTGAGCGATATCTACACAACTCTCTAATAATTGATGCGACTGCCATGTATGATTTTCTTACTTATCGATATATTCCTTCTCCCAAAACAATGTACAAATATGTCTATAAACTTGAGCCAGCAACGTTTATTGAATATGACCTGAATACTAATAATTTAACAAAACAACATTATTGGGAATTAAATCTAATTATTAATAATTCCAGAAAGAATATTGTTTCTGAAATTCAGGATGAACTCTCTCTTTCTTTAAGACAACATCTGATCGGTGATGTTCCTGTCAATTTTTTCTTAAGTGGCGGAATTGATTCCAGTTTATTAACTGCCCTTGCTTGTCGTAATAGTGGAAAAGTAAATACTTATTCAATAGGCATAAACAGTAAAAAATTTGATGAAAGTATCTATTCCACACAAGTAGCAAATCACATCTCTAGCAACCATTATAGTAAATCGTTCAATATAACTGACAGTAATATTCTTTCAGACAAAATGCGTGATTGGTATGACGAACCTTTCGCCGATTTTTCCGCATTACCAACGTACCTTGTTTGTCAATTTCTTAAGGAGAATGGAGGGAAAGTTGCCATCAGTGGTGATGGAGGAGATGAAGTGTTCGGTGGTTATTCACGCTATTTTCATCAGCATATCCATAGACCTCCAGGTAATATACAAAGAAAAAGCTTTACGTTTATTAAGACTTTGTGTGATATGAGCCCTTATTACAGTCGGCTATGGCGTCTCGGCAGATTGATTGCCAGAACTGGAATTTATTCTGGACTTGAACTTTATGCTGACCTGATAGATTCCTTACCAAGAGATAAAAAACAACTCTATAAAAACCATCTTGAGATTGATACTGATTACGATGAATATTGGTTTTTCAGAAAATATTACCGTAAAGAACTGCCCGTATTAACCCGGTTTCAATACATGGATATTCATACCTATCTTCCTGAAGATATTTTAACTAAAGTTGATCGTGTTAGCATGGCTACATCCATAGAAGTAAGAGTTCCCTACTTATCACATAAACTGGTTGAGTCTGTCTTCTCTATACCTGAGACTTACCGTAACCCAAATGCAAGACCTAAAGAATTATTGGCACAGATCGCAGCCCCTTATTTACCAAAAGAAATTATAAAACGTCCCAAAAAAGGCTTTGGTATCCCGAAAGAATTCAGAAAAGACGAAAGCTCAGGCAGCTTTCTCTATCCACAGGAAAAAATATTAAAGGACCACTTTTCATCCGAAATAAATTTAACCTGAGGAAATACATGTCATTCTTAAATATTATAAAATATTTTTATAATGCCGTAGCTGGTGATTCAGTAAGTCGTTATGAAGCTCACTTTGAAATAATGCGATTCTTTTGTAAAAAATCTGGCTTTCGTCTGTATAACAAAAACCTCATCTGGGACAAAGATATAGAATATATTGAAGCGTGGAATCGATTTCCGGAAAGTAATAATTTCATACATGATCGCCATTACACACTTTACAACCTCGCAAAATCTGTAAGTTCTCTTTCTCAAGATACTGCTGAGTGTGGTGTATTCAAAGGCGCCAGTAGTCATTTGATACTTGAGGCTAATCGTAACAATACAAAAACACATCATATATTTGATTCATTCTCCGGCTTATCAGAACCGACCAAGGACGACGCCCCCTTAGATACTACTTCAAAAATATGGAAGAAAAATGAACTTAGCATTACTGAAGAAATAGTCAGAAATAATTTACATCAATTCACAAATATTGAGTATCACAAAGGGTGGATACCTGAATGCTTTAAAGAAATTGACGATCAAATGTTTTCTTTTATTCATATCGATGTTGATTTATATGAGCCAACTAGAGACTGCTTTAACTTCTTTTATAATCGTATTGTCCCCGGTAGGTTTATTAGTGTGTGATGATTATGGTTATACGACCTGTCCTGGAGCTTATAAGGCATTTCAATGAGTTTATTTCTGATAAGCCTGAAAATATTGCCCACCTGCCCGTGGGTAGTGCTTTTATAATTAAACAATAACGACATTATGCTATTATTTTAAAAGTATAATACTTACCATGCAAAATTAGATGAATCAATATTATATTAAAAATGGGTACATTGAGAACAGAGTAAACCATACTATCGATACGATATCTGGTAGTATTTACTGGAATCAGAAAAGGCTCCGATCAGCCCGTTATTGTCAAGCGGGGGTCTACAACGCAGCAAAGAAAATAATACTTAAAAAAGATATTGCCTCAGTCATTGATCTCGGCTGTGGACCAGCGATTAAGCTTTCTGACATACATAAAGCTTACCCAAAAATCAACTTCGCGGGTGTCGACCAAGCCTCAGCAATAGAATATTGTAAAGAAAAACATTTATTTGGAAAATGGTACGATGGCGATTTTTCTCAATTAAATGATACTCTTTTATCAACATTATTGGCATTCCCCTCACCAAAATTAATTATTTGTTCCGATGTTATCGAACATTTACACAACCCCGATATAATATTGACTTTCATTAAAAAAATCGCAACTAAAGGTGACACTATACTTCTATCAACACCTGAACGAGATAGTTTGCGAGGAATAAATGCTATGACTTCTGGGAACATCCATCATATAAGAGAGTGGAACTTTACTGAATTTTCAAAATATATTTCTTCAAATAATTTTGAGATTCATCAACATTATTTACAACTACCTGTTCCGCTTACACTTAATCGCCTGTCTTTGAGAGAAATATATTGGAGGCTAATTAAGCTTAAACCCATAATGACAAATCAAGTAATGGTATGCAGTATATAAGAATACTAGTACAAAGTATCTCGCATATCTTTTCGTTCCATTTTATGTTTCTGGACAAGAAGATATAGAGGATAGTAAAAAAATTGAATTTTAAAAACTAGCAACTTATGATGCGTTGACACCAGACTATGACAATCCTATGACAAGCAAAATATTTTTTGGAATAATCGAAGCAGAAGGGTTTAAAATATTATACAAAAATGATCCTAAATTTTCGCCTTTATGGTGCACCGCACAGAAAATATCGTAAAAATAACATGAAAATTATTTCTCTACTTTTTCATAAAATATATCTGTGTGCTAATGGTATTTGTGTAGATATACCTAGCCAATGATTTGGCGATACCTTTAGGTGTAAAGCCAAAATTAATGAACGGTGAAGTTATAACTTTTAAACCCACTACTTCACCCATTTTTATTAACGTTTTACGATTAAAACAATTTATATGCTCCAGAGGTTGCACACAATCCTTGCTGGCACGCCAGTTAAGCTTCTTTAATTTACTCTTAATGTACCTGCCCTGAGGAACACTCATGTGAATCACTCCATCAGGATGCAATAATCTTTTTAATTCCTGCAATGTATTAGCAGGCGCAGAAACATGTTCTAATATTTGATTCATATAAATATAATTATAAGCGCCTTCTTTTTCTTGCGTTATATCCGCAATTATTTTTATTCCTATTTCTTTTGCATGTGCTAACCTGCGCTCCGATAATTCTACTCCTGTGACTTCGTAACCTATTTTTTTTGCTTCATATAACCAGACACCCCAACCCATACCATATTCGAGGACACTAATTTCTTCTGGTTTTTTATTTAATAGATTACTAATAACATTGATAATGCACCTGAGGTCATTGATAACATTAATACTTACATTCTGTTTCTTGGCCAGACTTTCATCCGCTGATATCCATGTTTCATACAGATGCCCCATATTTTTAGGAGACAATATGTATTCTTGGAAAATGACTTCACAAAAGGAACACTCTAATAGCGTATAATCGATATTTTCAAGTTTTGAAAGGGGCACTCTTCCATCGTAATAGTCATCAATGAAACCCCAAACTTTGTCATCAATAAAAGGCCACGATAATAACTTTTCTAATTTTATCGAGTCACATACAGGACATCGAACTCTCTTTACAAAATCGCCATTCATTGATTAGAAACATCTATCTTTTTCCTTCCAAGAAGAAATAAACTGACGTTTCTCCCGAAACGTAAAATTGGATATAAAATTGATGCTAAACCTTTATAAGCAAAAACCATATTATGCAGCTTTTGTAACGGAGTGATATCTTTAGAAAGAGTAGCTAAAATATACATTGCCATGTACCCATGGTACCAGTTCGACCTGTACATCACCGCCATCCCTTCATCCAACTCTATTCCCTTGTTACTTAACTCATCTGCAAAAGTGAGATCTTCCCTAGCATTAATTAAAGACACTTCTCCAACATTTTCTTTAATCTTAATAAATTGGACATAATTTGAACAAAACGGACATTCACCATCATAAACGATAACAACTTCGACCTCGCAATCTTCATTCTTATAATCTAACATTGTATTCATCATGTAAAAAAATGGTTTGAGTTATTTTCCTATTATCTGTATTAACTTCAAGGCAAAGTGAATCGACGATAATCTTATAGCCTGTGATATCGCGCTTATCCAAAGATTTAAATTCTTGAAAAAGAAATGGGTTTGACCAAACATGATGCGGGAATAGATCATAGTTAATATAACCAGTTTCATCTATATTCTGCTTAATGTAATTATGATGATTTTTTAAATACCAAGTTAATTCATATAACTTTGATGGAAGACTATCCTTTTTAATAAAAGATGGCTGACAATTATTATATTGATTCAATAACCAATACTTATATACGCTACCTAAGGAATCTGATCCATATAGATGACCCGGCACTCGACCAAGCACTCTACTTTGCGCAAAGGTCACTGAAGTATTATAAAAATAATTTGTAGGAACTCGATACTCATCACCACTTTCTGTAACAGCAACAACATAAACATCCCTCAGTATTTTAGTATCATACCACCCTAGTCGAGCCGTAAAAAATATAGCAATTGCAAATATTACAAAAAATGGCGCCATTACTTTTACTGTTATTGGTTGCGCTTTATGCAATAACGCAGACAAACTATACATAATACCTAGATTCAGAATAATCCATTTCCAGAAAAAAATGCCCGTAAACAAAAATATTACTATATGTGTTATGTCATAAAATAGTGTAAGCAGAATTGCCCAACGTATCCTAACTATCGCGATCACACAAACTAACTGTGCAAATAATATTATAGTGTTACTAACAACATAAAACTGGTCGAATAAAACATAAATATTCCACCACAATTTCTCAAGTCCGGCGATTGGTGAATGTCCAGTTTGTATAGAAACTAGAAATATATGATGCGTCTTATTTTCCAAGACCCATTTGAATACCCCACCATCTAACATTATTTTAGCAACAGCCGAGTGAAAATAATTACCAAAATGAATAGCAACCGCTATTATTGTTGAAACATCATAAAGAGAGTAAGCACTTTCACTGACCTGTATTTTTGAAGATTTTTGAACTTTTAAAAAGAAGGGAATCACCATAAAGGCTATCCATAGAAATACCCCCAATTCAATAATAGGCATATAATCTGTAGTAGAAATATGCATGCCAGTGGACACTGAATCATATTGCTTCATCCACAATATTTGTAATAATGGAAACAATGCAAATCCTGGCCGCCATAATCCCAACACTGCAAACCCAACCGCAACCCATTTTAATGAATACGGTTTGTCGAATAGGCCTCCTCCTGTAACTAGATACCCCGGGTAAGTTACCGCTAAATAAAATCCACTGATTACAACAATCGCACGAAGCAATCTGGAGGCTGCAATTTCACCGTTGGGATATTTATATTTAAACGATGAAAAAATAACGGCGATTAACGTTATTATGTATATTGGATAAAGGTTAAAATCTCGCAAAGTAAACACGAAATACTTCATGAAAGCAAAAATAGCAACGGTCAACGCTATTTGGTAAATACTAAATCTTGATACTATTAATTGTCTTATCATTTTCGTTAATTTATTTTTAACAAATTAAGTCCAATATATAATCTATAAACAGTACCCTTATAGAGTTTCATTCAGGATCAATTTAACTCTTTTGTCCCACGTATATTTTTCCACTAAATCATTTTTAGCCTGATTTGCCAGTTTAGTAGATAATTTACTATCGGATATTAAGCGTTTAATTGCCTCTACCCACTCATGTACATCATCTGCTTCGCACATTATGCAATTAATATCATTGACAAGAATCTCACGTAATACAGGAATCTTTGAACAAATAATTGGCTTTCCAACGGACATGTATTCAAATATTTTTAATGGTGACATCCAATTGGCAATATCCATATTACCTGCTGCCCCTGACACTTTTTTCTGATATGGTGCCAATAGAATATTCATTGTAGCAAGATATCCTATTACTTCCGCGTGCGGAACATGACCATAAAAATATATATTTGAAGGCATATCATGCGAAAGATTAAATTCATCTATTTTATATTTGTCGCCACCGATTATATGAAAATTACATTCTGGTAATCTAGCAGCAACTTGCACAATTAAATCTATACCTTTACCCGCGTATAAACCACCTGCATATCCTATCTGCGCATTTCTTCTATCTCCTTTCTGAGAAAGATTGGTACTATGATCCAATCTTTGAATCAGATCTGCTCCATCATGAGCGACAATAGTATTGTCCACACATAGATTATTCTTATCGCATAAATAATAATCACTTAATGCTTTCGATATACAGATTAGTTTCTTGAATGAAACTTTTGCGAACAAATATTTCTCAATAATTTTATGAATCTTTGTTCTTGGTGCAGCATGAGCCTCATATATAAAAGGTATTTTCAAAATACTACAAAAAAACAGGCTAAACAAACCTCTGGCATAGAGTAAATCAGGCCTAGGCCTAGACATAAATAGAATATGGAAAAATGTTAGTCCAGCAAGAACAATAGATCTTCCAGGTATCAAATAAACTCGCCATGAAATGATGGGGAATAAAGTTTTAATATCATATAAATCAAATATTGTTGTCCACTCACCTTCCCCTCGGAAGGCATAAAGTGTGACTTCATGCCCAGCCCTTTTCATGGCTTGACACATTTTCATTACATGCACAGAATTAGCTGCTGTTGAAGGCAGTGAAGATTGGGATAAGTAAGCGATTTTCATGCTTTATTAATCAATAATTTATTTTATTCTGCATCTATAGATAATAAAACGTATTACTTGTATTAAGAAAATTGAGCTATAACACAATTCGTTATCATGATTTCTTCGCATAAGTTTTTATTTTTTCAACCACAAATTGAACAACATCGATCGTGTCTGACAATAACCTCTCTTTGTTCAATTTGACGTCTTGCTTCTTTAGATTTAACGCCCAGATTATAGCTTCATCAATATTAGTTTTATTTAATATCCTGACATTCCGAACAAGACCATATCTTGCTTCTTGCTCATCGGTATAACCTCTCCCCGTAATCGCAGCATATATTGCTGGCACACCTAATATGGCTGACTCGGATGCCATAGTCGCACTTTCGCCAATAAATGCTCGACAATACGCCATTAGATGATGGACATCAGCAAGATCTCCTGTGTAAAAATATTCTGAATATTGTTGTGGCAAAACCTTCTCCGAAGAAATGATTATCTTTCCTTCAGGAGATAGCTTTTCAATTACCCAATCGAGCAGTTCATAATCCCAACCATGCTCCCCAATATCATGATTGGCCTGCCAAGATACAATACGTATAAAAAAAGTATTTCTTGTTTCTGACAATCCGTTCTTAATAGCTTTTCTTTTATCTGGAGTAAAGTATTCCGGTGATAGATAAGATAATTCATGGTAGCCAGCATAGCTTAATGAACGTTTTTTCGGCAACCATCCTTGATAGCATCTAGGAACAATAACACACGAAGAAAAAGGATAAGTTAGCGCATTCTGTAACGTCGCATTTTCAGTATCATAAAATACCAATGCAGGAATTCCCGTTAGCTTGCCGACGTGTGAAATAAATATCCCCCCAATAGCCGCCATTACATCAGGTCTAAATATTTTTACTTGCTGATACAACTTGAAATTTCGAACTATTAACTCTTTAGCTAGAGAGATAACACTTCCATCCCCCTGTGTAGACAACGAAATATACTCAATACCCAGCTTGCCTAACAGAACATTGGTGATATCTTTTTCTCGACTGGTTACTAATACTTGATGCCCTTGTTGTTTTAATAAGTGGATAGAATTTTTAAAAAAAAGGACATGTGCAGGATGTCCTATATCTATCAGGATTCTCATCATTTATCCTGTTTTTGGTATAATAACATTGTGATTTGTTCTGAAACGAGCCCAATAAGAAAAATAATAACACTTGCTATGAAAAGTGAAACACTCATGTTTGTAAACCGAGTTGCTACTAAATAGGTATATAAATAATAAGCAACACTTGTTGAAAATATAGCAAAACTAGTCGGAAAAAATATTTTTAACGGTGAATATAGAGTGCCAATCCTGAACAGGATTAATAAGAATCTCACGCCATCTTTGAACAATTTAATATGACTCTTTCCTATTCTGTCGTTTGTTTCAATCGGGACATATCCAACACTATAACCGGATCGAAAAAATGCCATGGTGCATGTTGTTGGATAAGAAAACCCATTCGGCAAAAGATATAGAAGCTCTCTAAAATATTCAGCTTTAACTGCCCGGAAACCTGAGGTTAGATCCTCAACTTTTTGTCCCACCATAAAAGTTGCAAACCAATTATAGAAAGTATTGGCGCATAACCTCCCCACACTGGCTTGTGAAGAAGAAGATCTGGCACCAACGACCATATCGAAGCCTTCTTCTATTTTTCTTATTAGTGCCCCAACGTCCTTCGGGGAATGCTGCCCATCTGCGTCCATAAAGATAAGTATTTCAGTTGACGCCTTCCGCACCCCGGACTTGATCGCTGCACCATTTCCCATAGAATAAGGATGTGTGATTAGAGTAACCTCATTCTTCCGACAAACGGAACCCGTGTCATCATCAGAGCCATCATCAACCACAATAATCTCAAATTCCGGATGGTATTTTCTAAGCTCTGGTAATAGCCTGGCCAAGCCATGAGACTCATTCTTTGCTGGAATTATAATACTCAGCTTCACTTTTCCACCTCCAGTTATATTGCCATAGAGAATTTTAATAACGCGTTCAGTTGATTTTTACAAATCATATATTCTGCTCCGCAACCTGTATCTGCATCTGTGCGCTGTATACTTACTACAATTACATACAACACCCTACCCATAATTACACTATAATTTCCGTCTCACCAATCATTACTAAGGTACTATCTTTATTCTCTGAATTTTGTGACTAATCACATCATCATACAACTTAGCTATACCCTTATCTTTAGGAAATTGCTTATGGGCGATCTCCATATGTTTCAACATCAATGGATAATCACCAACATCACCATATAATTTGGCAAGTATAAGACTCAGTTTACCTTTTGAATTGTTTGACTGTAAAAATCGATTGCGTAATAAAGCATCTGCAAAGACAATGGATCTTTTTGGATCTGACCAATCATAAGTATCTGCATTTCTAAGATATAGAGTAAACTCGTTCAGAATGTCTGGATGAACCCTCTTGTTTGCAAGTGCATCCTCCATTTCTCGATAAAATCCCGCAGATAAACCTTGATTTGCAATATGTTTGGTGATCAGTAGATTGAAATAGTGATTTGCAAAAGGTCTTATGGTGTGTTTTATGTTTT
>Ga0209988_10001307_pt1 | contig 16198 bp, 14 predicted proteins | sample N075metaG_FD_183115 | JGI IMG/M metagenome (GOLD analysis project Ga0209988, IMG submission 183115) | Deep subsurface microbial communities from Kermadec Trench to uncover new lineages of life (NeLLi) - N075 metaG (SPAdes) (version 2) | ecosystem: Environmental > Aquatic > Marine > Ocean trench... | reverse complement strand
GGGGCCGCGGCCCACCTGAAGGCGCTCGGGTACGGCGGCGCTTCCCGAGAGGAGGAGTGAGCGGCATCGGGGACCGCCGCACGGGACGAGTGCGGGCTCGAGAAGCCGTGCTGAGCCTTGCCGCAGGACCCCACGGCGTGTACAACCTTCCGCTCGACACCCCGGGGTCCCGCCCCGGACCCCCTGCGAGGCTCCTCGATGGCTCACTCCCAGTTCAAGGCCGGCGGCCCGACCCGCGGGCGCCGGCGCGTCCGCAAGATCGGCATGGGCTCCGGCAAGGTCCACGCCAAGATCCGCGCGCGCAGGAAGCGCTGATAGCCGCTTCCGGGGCGTGACGCCGCTCGCGGGAATCGCCCCCAGTCGCGCGAGAACCGCGTCCGCAGGGAGCAGCGGGCGGCGATGAGCCTCGCCTGGGCCGGGCTCGCGGCGGTGTTCGCCGCCCTCTCCTGGGCCGTGGCTTCGCTCCTGTTCGGGCGGATCCTACGGGGCGACGATGCGCGCCGGAGGGTCACCGCGCCCGCCGCGAACCTGTTCAAGAACCTGCTCGCCGGCCTCGTCTTTCTCGGCTGCTGGGCGATCGTGCGGGAGCCCGCGCCGGAGGGTGAGGCGCTCGCCTGGCTCTTCTGGAGCGGCGTGGCCGGGTTCGCCGTCGGGGACAGCCTCTACTTCGCTGCGATCCCGCGTTGCGGCGCCCAGACCGCCTCCATGGTGGGCCTGCTCAACGTGCCGATCGCCGCGCTGCTCGCGTACCTCGTCCTCGGAGAGGAGCTCGCCCCCGGCGTCGTCGGCTTCATGCTCTTGACGCTCCTCGGCGTCACGCTCGTGATCCTCGATCCCGTCGCCGCTCGCCGCACCGCGCACGGATCGGACCGCCGCGGAACGGCGCGGGGCGTCGTCTTCGCGCTCATTGCGGCGCTCGTCTACGCGAGCGCGATCCTCGCTGGACACGCTGGGTTCGGCGATGGGGGCGTGCTGCCGGCGACCGTCGTTCGACTCGCGGGCGGCGTGGCCGGCGGGCTCGTGATCGCGATCTTCGCTGGGCTCCTCGGCCTCGGCGCGGGTTCCGGGCGGACGAGCGTCGCGCGCGAGCTGGCCGACATCGTGCGTCCGATCAGGACACCGGGCGTTTGGAGACGGCTCGGCCTCGCCGCTCTGTTCGGGTCCGTGCTCGGGCTCCTGCCCTTTCACTACGCCCTGCGCGAGCTGCCCGGCGGCCTCAGTCCGGTGTTGTTCTCGACGACGCCCTTGTTCCTGCTGCCGCTCGGCTTCCTCTTCGGCGAACGCCACGGCGCGCGCGGCATCGTCGGGACGCTGATCGGCTTCGCGGGCGTGGCGGGGATCGTGGTCTCGCTCGGGCAGTCGCCGGCCGGCTCGAAGCGGTCCGAGCTCACCGTGAAGCACGTTGCGAGCCCCGCCGGGCATCGCAGCATGGGGGCCTTTCTCACGCCCACACCGGACGGCGGCGCGATGCTCTCGTGGCTCGAGCGCGAGGATCGCGCCGCGACGCTCCTGTGCGCGGATTGGAACGGGAGGGGCTGGACGACGCCGGTGGCCATCGCGCGCGGCGACGACTGGTTCGTGAACTGGGCCGACTTTCCCGCCGTCGCAGCCGGGGCGCGAGGCGCGCGCATCGCCGCCTGGCTGGCGAAGAACGGTCCTGGGACCTTCGCGTACGGTGTGCACCACTCGTGCTCGCGCGATGGCGGCGCGACCTGGGACGCGCCGCGCATCCTGCACACGGACAGGTCGGAGACCGAGCACGGGTTCGTGTCGCTCACCGCCCTGCCGGGTGGCGAGTTCGCCGCCGTCTGGCTCGACGGGCGCAATACGGGGGCGGGCAGCGGCGGGGCGATGGCGCTCTTCACCGCGGTCGTCGGCGAAGCTGGGGCCGCAGGCGGAGAGATTCAGCTCGACGAGCGTGTCTGCGACTGTTGCCAGACGAGCGCGGTGCTCGCGGGCGACGGGACGCTCGTCGTCGCCTACCGCGATCGATCGGCGGACGAGGTGCGCGACATCGCCGTCGTGCGCGGGCGGCCGGGCTCGCCCGGCACCTGGTCGGAGCCGCGGACGGTGAACGACGACGGGTGGAAGATCGCGGGCTGCCCGGTGAACGGGCCGGCCCTCGCCGCGCGGGGCACCGACGTCGCGCTCGCGTGGTTCACGGTCGGAGCGGAGGACGAGCCGCGCGTCCTGGTCGCGCTCTCGCACGACGCCGGCCTCACGTTCGGCTCGCCGATGCGCATCGGGTTCGGTCGCCCCCTGGGGCGCGTCGACGTGGTCTACCTCGCGGACGGTGCGCTGCTCGTCTCGTGGCTCGAGGCGACGGACGGGGCGGCGGAGTGGCGCGTCAGGACGCTCGGTGCGCGCGGCGTCCTGGGAGCGGTCGCCACGATCGCCGAGGTCGGCGCGGATCGCGCGAGCGGATTCCTGCGCATGGCGCCCGTGCGTGGCGGCGCGCTCGCGGCCTTCACCGACGACGCCACGGAGACGGTGCGCATCGCCCGCCTGGTGATCGGAGAGGACGAATGAGGCCCGTCGATCGAGCGACGGGCCTCGGGGGGCCGGCGAGACGCCGCTGCCGTCGCGTCCTCCCCAGGGCGCGCGGTTCCGCGCGGCGTGGCATCGCCCTCTCGGTCGGCTCGAGTGTTAGCAGCCCGTTGAAGAAGGGCCGTAGCGAGACAAAGCCATCTTCGTCGCAGCAAGGAGGATGAAGTCGAGACGGCGGAGACGGCCCAGTGGGGCCGTCGAGCGCGGATCGACGAGTCCGACGCAGCTGCGGCGGAGAGGGCGAAGTCGCAGTAGGGCGTTCTTCAACTGCTAGGGGAGAAGGTCGCTCAAGGACGTCGCGGCGGCGAGAACACCGAACGCGACGCTGATCTCGAGCGTACGGCAGAGCAGGTGAGCCAGGAATCGCATACACATGGCATTTCTCCTCGAGCCCGCTGGGGTGAGATCGGCCTTGGGCTCTTGCAAACAACTCCGCAGGGTGGGCGCGAAATCGGCGCGCGGCGCCGGAACCGATTCCGGGATAGGGCCCTAAGTCGGGCTGTCCAGCGGACTTGGGCGCACGTCCCGCGCTTGCGATTCCGCTGCGCCGGCGGGCAGCACGCAGAGCGCGAGCCCGGGGAGGATCAGCCACGCGAGGTGGCCGGATGGGGCGGAGCCAAGCCACTCGAGCCGTCCCGTCGCGGCGAGCACCATGATGGCGTCGTAGCCGACGTGCACGATGATCGCGGGGATGACGCTGCGCGAGCGCAGGGCGATCACGGCGAAGAGCGCGCCCAGGGTGAACGTCGGGACGATACGGTAGATCGACGCGTGGATCGCCGCGAAGAGGAATGCCTGCCACAGGACCGTCTTCGCCGGAGAGAGATCGCGCTTCATGCCCGACATGAGCGCGCCGCGGAACAGGAGCTCCTCCATGATGCCGGGGGAGAGCGCGAGCAGGAAGAGCAGCTTCCACGTGCCGAGCGCCGCGATGCCCGCGATGAGCTCGCTGCCCTCGAGCGCGCCTTCGGGCATGGGCAGCAGCTCTTGTTGTAGGGGCAGGAACCAGAGCGCGAGGCGGGCGAGCCCCGGGGCGAGCAGCATCGCGCCGATCACGTATCGCCAGCGCGGCATCGCGATTCCCAGCTCGCGCACCCACGGCTCCTTCGTGCGTCGCGCCGTCCCCGTCGCGACGAGGACGATGAGCGCGGGCACCATGACCCAGAACACGAGCACCGTGCCCAGCTCGAACCGCCAACCGGTGAGCATGCTGCCGAGGATGTAGTTCACGAGCACGGCGATGAAGCCCCACCGTATCGCGTGGCGCGACACGGTGTGCCGCTGGGCGAGCTCGGCCTCCGTGTCCTTCGTACCCAGGATTTTTTCCGCGTCGAGGATGTTCGCCACGTGGGAAAGCGCCAGCCACGCCCAGCCCACGTGACTGAGGATCATCGCGAGGAGAGGGATGAGGCGCAGGTCACCGCGCAGAGCGTCGCGCAGCGCGAGCGCGGGCCCGGCCATCGGCACCATCGCGAGCAGGACGTCCATCTCGACCGACGGGATCATCGCGATCGACGTCGGTACGAGGGCCGCGAGCATGACGGGGAAGATCGTCATCTGCCCCTCGCGAAAAGTCCGTGCGCGCCCGCAGACGAGGCACAGGACCGCGCACAGCAGCACCGCGCCGGGGAGGTAGACGAAGCCGCTGAGGATGCGCAGAGCGCTCACGCCGCCGCTGCCCTCGAGGTTGGGAAGCTGGCCGAGGCCCTGCGCGAGGCAGAAGAACATGCTGGCGAAGTTCACGGCGAGCGTGACGAGCGCCGTCGCGAGCACGGCCAGGAATTTGCCCCAGGCGATGTGCTCGGCGAGGACGGGCTGGACGAGCAGCGTCTCGAGCGTGCCGGATTCCCTCTCTCCCGCGAAGATCGCGAGCGCTGCGTACGAGCCGCCCGTCATCAGGATGAGGATGGCGATCAGGGGCAGCAGCTTGCCGAGCGCCGCGCCGCTCGCGTCCTCGGCGCTCGCGACGTCGACGGACGTGATGTGGAGGCCGCGCGCGGGGTCCGTGCCCAGGAGCTCGGTGCGCAGCGTCTCGGCGAGCTCGTCCTCCAGCTCCGCGATCGCGGACTCGGCGCGCTCCTTGGCCTCCCGCGCACTGTCATCCTTCACGTCGAAGTAGAGGTGGAAGGACGTGCGCGTCCGCACGACTTCGTCGGGTTCAGCCGTGACGAGCAGGTGACCCGATCCGCCGATGAGCTCGACGACGGTGTCGCGGATGCGCTCCCGGTCCAGCTCGGGGTCCTTCGGGATGACCTCCGCGAGCAAGGTGAGCGGCTCGGCGTCGACGTCGAACAGCGCGATAGGAGTGCGCTGCAGGAGCAGGTCGCGGAACCGTTGCGCGATACTCCCATCGGCGCGGGCGAGGTCGAGCGCGATGCTCACCTCGCGTGCAGCGAGCGTGTCGCGCGAGAGCTCCTCGAGCTTGTCCTGGCTGAGGAACATGAGCGGGTAGAGGAGCGCCGGGAGCAGCACGGCGGAGAACAGCGCGCGCCGGTCGCGGACGAGCTGGCGCAGCTCGCTGCCCAGCACGGCGCGCACGATCCGATAGGCGCCGCCGCGCCGCGGGGCGACGGCGCTCACGCGGGCGCCCTCCCGGCGGCCTCGAGCTCTTCACTCGCTCGCCGGACGAGCTCCTTGAACACGTCTTCGAGCCAGCTCTCGCCGGTCCGGGCCCGGAGCTCGTCCAGGGTCCCGACCGCCAGCATGCGCCCGTCGAAGATGATCCCGATGCGGTCGCAGAGGCGCTCGGCCTCCGAGAGGATGTGCGTGCTGAACAGGACGCAGGTGCCCGCGCTCCGGCGCGACTCGATGAACTCGATCATCGCGCTGGACGCGATGATGTCGAGCCCGGTCGTGGGCTCGTCGAGGATGAGCACGGGCGGATCGTGCAGCACGGCGCGCGCGATCGACACGCGCTGCTTCTGGCCCGTCGAGAGCCCTTCGCAGCGGCCATCCGCGAACTCGTGCAGGTCGAAGGTATCGATCAATTCCGCGATGCGCGCCTCCAGCGCATCCTCTTCCATGCCGTGCAGCCGCCCGAAGTACCGCAGCAATTCGCGCGCGGTGAGCCGCGGATACAGCCCGGTCGTGCTGGAGAGGAAGCCGATGCGGCGCCGCACCTCGAGTGGATCGTCGGCGACGTCGATGCCCGCGATCTCGGCCCTGCCCGCGGTCGGCGCCAGGATCGTGGCGAGCATGCGCAACGTCGTCGTCTTGCCCGCGCCGTTCGGACCGAGCAGGCCGTAGATCTCGCCCGCGCGACAGTCGAGATCGAGGCCGGCGACCGCGCGCACGTCACCGCGTTGCGGATCGTGGAAGACCTTCTCCAGGCCCACGGCGTGGATCGCGATACCCTTGGACAGGGTGGGTGCCTGGGTGGGGTCCATGATTAGCGAGGCTTCGCCCCAGACCGACGAGGCATGCTGTCGGTGGCGCGGGGTCCGGGCCGCGTACCGCTGCCGGAGAGTATCGAGAACGGCCCTGCGGGCCGCGGGCTTCGCGCCTTGCGCGGGATGCCGGCGGCGCCACGGCGGCCAGGCTGCCGGCCCGCCTGCACGGCGGGCGCTAGAGCCATTGCTAGATCCATTGAAGGAGGGAGTTGACTCATCTGTCCAGCTCGTTGACTTGCATGGGATCTAGCGCGTGCCCCCCGACGAGCGGAAGATCGAGACGAGGCGCCTGAACGGGATGCTCCGTCCGGAGAGCACGACGGACTCGCGGGACAGGACGTGGGTCGCGATCCGGATCGCGATCAGGGCGTAGGCGAGCAGAGCGAACGCCGTGAGCCCGTACTCGAAGAACATGGCCTTGCCGAGAAGCATGGCGCGGAAGGCGAGGATGACGTTCAGGACGGGGATGAAGGCCATCCCGGGCGAGAGCTCGAGACCGGGCAGCGCGCCCGCCATGGCGGGCAGGATGAACACCATCTGCACCGGCCCGAGCATCGCCTGCCCCTCCTTGAAGGTCGCCGCGAGGCCGGCGATACCCGTCAGGACGGCGCTGACGAAGAACGCGAAGAGGAGCGCGAGCGGCGCGATGGAGAGGAGCGCCAGCATGGGCACCCGGATCTGTATCTCCGACGCGCGGACGAGCATCCCGAACAGGTGCTCGGCCGACAGCCCGATCGCGATCAGGTTCAAGCTCGAGGCGATCACGGCCGTCGTGCAGACGGCGAGGATCTTGCCCTGGAGGACGGAGGAGCGCGGGACAGGAAGGAGCAGAGTGGTCTCGGCCGTGTTGCGCTCCTTCTCACCCGCCGTGAGGTCGACCGCGGGGAAGAACGCGCCCATCACCGTCATGATGACGAGGAGCATCGGCAGGACGAAGGACAGGATCAGGGCGCCCCTGTCGCGCAACGGAGCGATGTCGTGGCTCTCGACCTCGATCGGGTCGAGGAGCCGCGGGTCGTGGCCGCGCTCCCGCGCCTTCTCGGCCCGCAAGCGCTCGACGAAGCCGGGCATGCGCTCGCGGACGCGCCTGCGCGCGATCTCCGAGTGGCTCTTCGTGCTGTTGAAGAAGAGTTGCGCACCGGGGGGGGGCCCGTCGGCTTCGGACGCCGACGCGTCTGGATCGGGAAGATAGAGGACCGCGTCCGGACCATCGGCGGCCCTGTCCGCCCACGCCGACTCCGCCCAGGTGCGCGCGGCCTCGTGATCCGTCGGCACGGTGCGCTCGCGGACCTCCACGACGTTGAAGTTGAGCTCGAACGAGTCATCGGCGTCGGGCGGCGTGCCGGCGAGGGCCGCGGCGATGCCGCGCGGGACCGTCGCGGGGGCTTCGGCCGCGATGCCTACCTCGACCTCCGTGTGCTCGCGCTTGCCCTTGACGAGTAGTGCGCCCTGCACCATCACCCAGAAGAGCACAGGGTACATGCAGATCGGCAGCACGAAGGTGTACAGGGCGGTCTGGCGGTCGCGCAGGCTCGCGAGGAGCTCCATCCGCGCGACGGCGAGGATGGCCGCAAACGGGCGGGCCGATCGTGCGCGTTCGTGCATCGGCGCGTCAGGCGGGTGACGCCGGTGTCTTCTGCCAGGTGCCGAAGTGCTCGGCGCCGTCGGCCGTCACGGCGACGATGTCCTCGGGGCGTACGCCGAGCTCGCCGTAGAGATAGATGCCCGGCTCGTCGGACTCGTCGGTGAGGTCGGCGAAGAGCTCGTCGAGGCGCTGGCGCTCGTCTTCCGACAGGGGCTCCGGCGTGCCTGCGACTTCCCGCGCGGCGTGGCACGACAAGGCGGCGCCCGCCGCTGCGAGGCCGGCCCCCAGGCTCAGGAAACTCCTGCGGTCCCTCTTACAGTCATCGGCAAGGGTGCTCTGGTGCGTCGTCGTCACGTGGATTCTTCTCCGTCCTCCGGGGCCGGTGAGCGGAGAGGGTAGCCCAACCCGGGGAAGCGGGGAAGAACCGGGGACGAAGGCCGGGTCGGGTTCAAGACGCTGAATCCGGACTCCGATAAGTCGAGGATGATCCCCGACGAGTCGACGGACGGGCGCGCAGAGAAGGCGGAAAACCTTTCCGGCGCCCCCGGTGAGACCGGGACGACCTCGACCCTGGATTCCCCGCTCGCGAGCGGGCGCGAGGGAGCGCTCGCGCAGCTCTTCGCGGTCGAACCCGACGACGCGTGCATCGGTTTCAGCCGCACAGGGTCCGGCACGGGACCGGGTCTCGCTCGCGCGACTCGCGGATCCTCGCGCGAGGCGTGGCGTCCGCTCGTCCGGCTCGCGGTGACCTTCGGCAAGTTCGCCGTCGTCACGGTGATCGCGTGGGGCCTCTTGTTCAACTTCTCGGAGGTGCGCGGGAGCTCGATGGAGCCTGGGATCCAGGACCACGACCGCATCCTGGTCGACCACCTGAGCTACCTGTTCGGGGACGTGGAGCGGGGCGACATCGTGGTGCTGCGCTACCCGCTCGATCCGAGCCTCGACTACATCAAGCGTGTGATCGGCCTGCCGGGCGACGATATCCGGATCGCGGGCGGGCTGGTGTGGGTGAACGGCGAGCCCCTGGAGGAGCCGTACGTGGACGAGCGCTCGATCGACCCGTACACCGTCGTGCACACGACGGTGAAGCCGGATCACTTCTACGTCCTGGGGGACAACCGAATCCGCAGCTCCGACAGCCGCGAGTTCGGGCAGGTGGCCCGTGAGTACCTGCGCGGCTGCGTCAATCTTCGGGTGTGGCCGCTCGGGCGGGCGGGTCTGATCGACTGAGGGGTGGGGCGAGGCCGCCGGCACGGGCACGTTGAGGAGACCGCGGAGTGATGGGGTATTCTGGGCGGAAACGCCTGAGGTGCCCATGACTGTCATCCGCGACTTGAATCCCGCAACCGGCGAGTTGATCGCCGAGATCCCCGTCACCACACCGGAGCAGCTCCTCGCCGCGGTCACGCGCGCGCGCGCCGCGGCGCCCACCTGGGCCGCGACTCCGATCGACCGGCGCGTCGAGCTCCTCGGGCGTGCGGCAGAGGGGCTGGAGCGCCGCCAGGACGAGTTGTCGGACCTCGTGACGCGCGAGATGGGCAAGCCGCGCGCGGACGCGCTGCGGGAGGTCCAGGGCTACGTGACGGAGCTCCCCGAGCTCGCCGCCGAAGTCCGCGCCGCCATCCGGACCGAGGAGTTCGCCGGGGACACGATCCTCGTGCGCGAGCCGCACGGCGTCGTCGCCGCGATCACGCCGTGGAACTTCCCCGTGGGGATGCCGCTCTCGATCCTCGCGCCCGCGCTCGTCGCCGGGAACACGGTCGTGTTCAAACCCAGCGAGCTGGTGCCCCTCGTCGGCGCGCTGCTCGCCGAGGTCCTGCAGGAGGTCCTCCCGGGCGACGTGCTGCACCTCGTTCAGGGCGCCGGCGACGTCGGCGCGCGGCTGGTCGATTCGGACGTCGACATGATCGGCTTCGTGGGCAGCCGCGAGACCGGCATGCGGATCATGGCGAGCGCGAGCAAGGGCCTGAAGCGTCTCGTGCTCGAGCTCGGCGGCAAGGACCCGATGGTCGTGTTCGCCGACGCCGACCTCGAGGCGGCCTCCGAGTGCGCGGCGCGCCACAGCCTGCGCAACGCAGGGCAGGTCTGCTGCAGCGTCGAGCGAGTCTACGTCGCCCAGGAGATCGCGGAGGAGTTCGAGCGTCGCGTGGTCGAGAAGGCCCGGGAGTGGACGCACGGAGACGGGTTCGAGGAGGGCGTCCGCATGGGTCCGATGGTCAGCGAGGAGCAGCGCTCGAGAGTCGAGCGCCAGGTCGAGGACGCTGTCGCGCACGGCGCTCGCCTCCTCCTGGGGGGCGCGCGGGCCGCGGGGCCGGGGTTCTTCTACCCGGCCACCGTGCTCGCCGACGTCGGCCGTGACCTCGTCATCTCGAAGGAGGAGACCTTCGGGCCCGTCGTCGCGATCACACCGTTCAGCGGCGACGAGTTCGAGGGCATCGCCCTCGCCAATGACACCCCGTTCGGACTCGGTGCCAGCGTGTACACGGCCGACGAGGAGCGCGGCATGCGCGTCGCGCGGGCGATCAGAGCGGGCCAGGTCGGCGTGAACCGCTACCTCGGCGGTGCGACGGGCACGCCGTGGGTCGGTGCGCGGCAGTCGGGGTTCGGCTTCCTCGGCGGCGTCGACGGCCATCGCCAGTTCACGACGCCGAAGAGCATCTCGCGCGCCAAGACGAAAGCAGCCATCGCCGCCTGGCGCTCCTCTTCCACCTCGGCCTGAGAGTGCTCACGCCAGCCGTGCGGCGTGAGCTTGGCGACATCCGACGCTCAGGTCTATCCGCGGGTCGATCCGTCGCGATCACACCGTCCAGCGGCGACGAGCTCGAGGGCATCGCCCTCGCCGATGGAATGTGGAACATGGAACTTGGAACTGCTCCTATGTCCGTGTGGCGGAAGGCCCACGTCATTCGACAGGTTGGAGACTGCCAATTCCGAGAGAGGGTCGGCGAACCAGTAATTGGAAGTACCAGGTCGTGCCAGCTCCGAGCCCTGATCCACCCCGTTAGTCGGTGCGATGCTACGACGTCCGGCGCGCGGGCCTCAGGCGGCCGCGGCGTCGTCCTTGGCTTCCTCCACGTCCTCGTGCTCGCCCGACCCGTGCCGCTGCGTGCGGAGCGGAGCCGTCGCTTCGTTCAGGAGGCGGCAGAAGTCCTGGAGCTCGTCTCCGCGCCGTACCTGGCAGTCCGCGGGGCGCTTGTCCGCGCGGACTTCTTCGAGGAACCGGGTGAAGCGCGCGATGGGTCCGGCGATGCGGAACGTGACGAGCACGCCGACGATGAGCGTCGCCGGGAGCACGACCACGAGCGAGATCCCGAGGACGTGCATGCACGCGCTCATGATCCGCTCGTGCGCCATCGCCGCGTCGCCGCCGAGCTCCAGGGAGAGGCTGGACATCGTCGTGGTGAGCAGGATGTACTGGAACACGAGCGCCAGGACGGCCAGCCCGAGGAACCATGTGCTCAGCTTGAGCTGGAGGCGGGGATCGACGAGCCGTTGGCTGCGCCGGGTGGATCCGTGCTTGGTGGGGATACTCATCGTGGTTGCTCTCATCTGCGTACCGGGTGTCCGTCTTGCTCCTCGAGGAACGCCCGCCACGTCTCCGGGTCGGGGGGGAGGTTTTTTCCGGACAGCGACCTCAGGGCAGCCGCGGCCTCGCGGACGACCGAGTCGTCCACGTCGGTGAGCTGATCGACGAGGGACGGCAGGGCCGCGGTCGAACCCAGCTGGCCCAGGCCCTGGCAAGCCAGGCGCCGGATCCGCGGCTCGGGGTGGCCGAGCAGGGGGAGGATGGCTCCGATCAGCCGGTCGCGGAACAGTCGCCGCCTGACGATCTGTCCCATCGCAACCGCGATACGCGCGGGCTCGTCGCACGCGAGGTCGGCGAGCACCGCGTCGGACTCCTCCCGCCACCAGTCCAGCTCGCCCTCGTGCCAGGACTTCCAGCGCTCCCGCTTCGATCCGAAGGACTGGCCCGAAATCCGCTTCAGCGCGCGGTGGGCGGTACTGCGGACGCGGGCCGATCGGGTCCCGAGCATGTCGCAGAGCGGCTCCACACAGGTCGCATCGGCGAGCGCTCCGGCGGCGCGGGCCGCGGCCTCCGCCACCGGGTCGTCGCGTCCGAGCGCATCGCGGACCGCGTCGCAGAGCTCCACCGCGAACGGCGAGCGTGCCTCGCGGGCGATCCGTTCGATCTGCCGGAGGACCGACGCGTCGTGATCGCTGCCCTGCGCGAGAACCTTGCCCAGGAATCGCAGCCCGAGGGGCGAGCCCGCGTCGCCCACGGCTTCGATGAGAAAGGGAAACAGCGCGGGCACCTCGCGGGCCAGGTCGGGGACCAGGCCCGTGTACCCGCGGGGATCGCGGCGGAGCATGGCGGTGGCGCACGTCTGCAGCTCGTTCCCGAGGGCTCCCGTGCCGTCGCCCGCGCCGAGCGCGATGCACCGTTTCAGATCGCCGGCCCCGCCCATCGCTTCGTACAGCGACAGCGCCGTCTTGCGGACCGGCGCAGGGCTCTCCGGGAGCGCGGTCACGCGCAGGAACGAGCGCAGGTTCGCGGCGCCCTGGGCGAGGAGCCCGCCGCGCACAGCGTCCTCGCGCTCCGGGGTCATCTCGATGCGCTCGGCGCCGGTGCCGGAACCGGTCGAGAGGAGCGCGAACAGGCTCGGGATGGCGTCGAGTCCGAGCCGCTTCATGCGGCGCGCGGCGTCCTTGGCCGTGCGGTCCGAGTCGACCTCGAGCACGAGCGCGACGACCTTGGACTCGACGTCCCGCGGCGCGTGGGCGGCGGCGCGGCTCAACGACGGAGCGGCGCCGAGCCACGCGAAGAGCGCGAGTGCGGCTGCGCTCGACCGGACCCACGTGGAGCGGGGCCTGCGCCGGCGCTCCGAAGCCATGGCATGCGAACGGAGGGCCATCGTCAGTTGTCGTGTGCCGCCTCGGGGCTGGGCAGGTCGGCCGGTGTCACACCCAGGAGCGTGAACGGGCTGCGGCGATTCGAGAGGAACTCCGCGACGGGAAACGCCGCCTGGCTCACGTGACCCGAGACGTAGAGCTCGTCTTCCGGGCTGGTGATGGCCAGCGACTCGTCGAAGTGGATCTGCACGTTCGAGTTGAGGGTGAGCTGACCGGCGATGATGGCCCCGAAGAGCTCGAAGTTCGAGCTGATCTCGATGTCCGCCTCGGGGGCGTAGATGACCCCGTGGAAGTCGGAGTTCGAGTCGATCGAGACCTCCTGACCCGGACCGCCCATGAAGTACAGGGTGACGTCGGCAGCGCTCTCGCCCGTCGTGATGATGTCGGAGTTGCTGTTGAGGTCCGCCGTCCCGGTCACGTAGAACCGGATCGGGCCACCCGCCGTGTCGAGGATCAGGTCGGAGTTCGACAACAGGGACCACTCGTCGATGACGATGTTCGCCGGTCCCTGAACCGTGAGCGAGGCTCCGCCCATGACGGTGAGCGTCGCGAACGAGTAGTCGCCCGGAGCGAGCATGGAACCCGGCGTGTTCACGATCAGGTCGCCCGAGGCCGGATACGTCGGAACGGGGACGAGGGGGATCGCGCGGTCCGCGACCATGGGTTCGGTGATGCCCGAGATGTCGGCCGTGCCGGACGTCACCAGCTCGCTGTCGTAGCCCGCGTGGACGTCGCCGTAGATCTCGGTGTTGGACGCGAGATCGATGTCGCTGTTCGACATGACGACCGCACCGTCGTCGAGGTGCGATTCCCCCGACGCATCGAGTTGGTCCTGGTACGTGCCGTTCGCGGGGTCGAAGCTGTCGATGAGGACGTTGCTCGCAATCGTCAGGGCCTCATCCGAGAAGATCGCGACGTCGAAAGGGCTCGTGCCGTAGTGGAACACGATCATCTCGAGGGCGACACGGCCGCTCTCGTACATGGCCGCGGAATGGACGAGCCGCACGGCGTTGCCGATGTCCTCGGCTTCGGTCCAGAAGACTCCGTCCCCGAAACGGGCCGGTATGGCTTCCGTCCCAACGCGGCCCGTGCCCCCGCGGCGCATCGCCACGAGCGACTCGGAGAGTCCGGAGTCCGCGAGCGCAAGGGCCTGGTCGCTTGCGTGTTTCGCCGTGTGCTCGCGCGTGAACGAGACGCCGATCTGCGTGAATGCGAGCAGCAGTCCGGCCACCGCGACGACGACGAACACCGTCGCCAGGAGCACGCTGCCCCGCTCGCCGAGTCCGCTTCGCCCAGCCCTGGATTCTCCCCTCATGATCAATTCCTGCAGTGGAGTCGCGTGGTAAAGCTGCGCGTGAGCATGATCCCGGCGCTGTCCTCGCCCTGTAGGGTGAGGTTCAGCGTGAGGACGTCCCCCTCCCGGGTCATGCAGAAGCCCGGTTCGTCCACGAGCCCGTTGCCATTGTCGTCCAAACCGTTCGCGATCTCCCCGTCGTAGAACGGCGCAACGAAGCGGACGCGGTCGAGCTGGCGTTCCGGCGGAAGACCGGGATGCCGGGTCCAGACGATCTCGCCGAGGACGGGATCGTATCGGATCTCGAGCGGCGGGCCCCAGGAGCTCTCCGTGTCCTGGAAGCCCGTGTTCTGCACGAACTGGACTTCGCTCGTGAAGAACGGGGGCGCGGGGATGACGGACAGCGAGCCCGTGTCCGCCCAGCGCAACCCGTTCAGGATGTCACGCATCGCCCGGTTGCCCTGGACCTGCAGGTTCATCGCTGTCGTCACCGTACGGACTGTGCCCCCGGTCGATCGGAAGGCGCTGGTGAGGCTCGCCATCAGGAGCGCTGCCAACGTGACCGTGATGAGGAGCTCGAGCAGCGTGAACCCGGCCCTCCCGCGCTTGGATCGGATCATGGCTGGGTGAGCGCCGCGTAGAGGTTCATCGTCCTGGGACCGGATGAACCGGTCCACTCGAGGCGGACGAGCACGGGCAGGATCTGGTAGTCGTCCGTGTGGTCCAGGGCGTCCAGAGTGCCGTCGCCGTTCAGGTCGCGGGGCATACCAAGCCGGGCGTCGGCGACGTCCTCGCGCAGGTCATCGGCCACGGACGGAAACACGATCCGGCCCACCATCCCGTCGATGTCGCCCGCGGTCACGTCGAGGTAGGGGACGGCGAACGAGTCTCCGGGCGCCGTATCCGGTCCGTCCGGATCGTCGGCGGGGTCCTTGTTGAAGCGCCGGAACACTTCATCGAACGGGGCGCCGCGCAGTGTCTCGAGCGCGCCGATCCCCGCGTTCATGGCGATCGCTGACTCGCGATTGAGGGGCTCCAGCCGCGCCACGCCCAGGATGGACGTCGTCATCTGACCCAGGGCGATGAGCGAGATCGCCACGACGATGACGAGCTCGAGCAGGGTGAGGCCGCGCGTTCCGCGCGAGGTCCGGAGGCGGCGGCCCTTCGGGCCGTAGTCCAGGGGAGGCAGGCGGCGCATGCTAGGTAGTCGGGGCTTCCAGAGGGACCGTCGACGGGAGGGAGCCCGCGGAGCGAGGTCTTCAGTCAATCGCCAGCCCCAGGTCCCGGACTGGAGGCTTTCTGCGCAGTTCCCGCCGGTGGAGGTCTCCGCGGTTCTGGTACGCGGTTCTGGTACAAGGGGCGCTCCCCTGACGTCGAAAGCGCGGACCCGATGATTCTCGAGCAGCACTACCTCGATTGCCTGGCCCAGGCCTCCTACCTCATCGTCGACGAGCCGACGGGCATCGCCGTCGTCGTCGACCCGCGCAGGGACGTCGACGTCTACCTCGACCGCGCCGAAGCGCTCGGGGCGACGATCCGCCACGTGATCCTCACGCACCTCCACGCGGACTTCCTCGCGGGGCACCTGGAGCTCGCGGAACGGACGGGCGCCGTGATCTACCTCGGGGCGGCCGCGGAGGCGGACTACGAATTCACCGCGCTCAGCGAGGGCAGCGTGCTCCACCTCGGGGACGTGCGGCTCGAAGTGCTCGAGACGCCCGGGCACACGCCGGAGGGCATCTCGATCCTCGTGTTCGACGAGAGCGTGAGCACGGAGGCACCGCACGCCGTTCTGACCGGGGACACGCTCTTCATCGGCGACGTCGGACGTCCCGACCTCATGGCGTCCAAGGGCGTCTCGGCGCGCGAGCTCGCCGGGATGATGTACGACTCGCTCCGCTCAAAGCTGATGACCCTCCCGGACGACACGATCGTGTACCCCGGCCACGGGGCGGGCTCGGCGTGCGGAAAGAACCTCTCGAGCGAGACATCGAGCACGATCGGCCGGCAGAAGCAGCTCAACTACGCGCTCCAGGACATGTCGAAGGAGGCCTTCATCGACATCCTGACCGCCGATCAGCCCCCCCCGCCCGCGTACTTCCCGGTCGCCGCGCAGCTGAACCGCGAGCGCCATGCATCGCTGCCCCGGGTGGTCGCGGACGCTTCGCAGCCGATGTCGCTCGACGAGACGCTCGCCGCCGCCGAGGACGGCGTGCAGGTGCTCGACGTGCGCGCCAAGGACTCGTTCGCCAGGCGACACCTCGCAGGGAGCATCAGCATCGGGCTGGACGGGAAACTGGCGAGCTGGGCGGGGTCCGTACTCGACCTCGAGCGCCCGATCGTGATCGTCGCCGAACCCGGAACGGAGCGGGAAGCGATCCTCCGGCTGGGCCGGATCGGCCTCGACCAGACGGTCGGCTACCTCGATGGGGGCGCAGGCGCGTTCCAGGATCGGCCCGAGTGCACGGCGAC
>Ga0209988_10001306_pt1 | contig 16202 bp, 11 predicted proteins | sample N075metaG_FD_183115 | JGI IMG/M metagenome (GOLD analysis project Ga0209988, IMG submission 183115) | Deep subsurface microbial communities from Kermadec Trench to uncover new lineages of life (NeLLi) - N075 metaG (SPAdes) (version 2) | ecosystem: Environmental > Aquatic > Marine > Ocean trench... | reverse complement strand
CGCCAGCAGCTCGGCATCGATTAGCGCACCGTGGACGTCCCGCTTCGAGTTATCGACTTCGTAGCGTTTGCAAAGCGCATCAAGGCTGTTGCGCTGACCGGGGTGCAATTCACGTGCGAGACTCAAGGTATCGAGCACCGTCGCATGGTCGTGAATCGACGCTTTTGGGTGCTTCATCAAACTGAGTTCGTATTCGATGAAACCCACGTCGAAATCGGCGTTGTGTATAAGCAGTTCGGCACCGTTCAGAAATTCAAGCAACTCTTCCGCGATGTCGGCGAACACGGGCTGGCCTTCCAGGTCCGCGCGGGAAATGCCGTGGACACGTTGCGCACCTTCGTCGATGTCACGCTCGGGATTAACGAAACGATGGTATTCGCGCCCGGTGAAACGTCGATTGACGAGTTCGATACAGCCGACCTCGATGATGCGGTGACCCTGCGCTGTGGAAAGTCCGGTTGTTTCGGTGTCGAGTACGATTTGGCGCATGCGGGGATTCTATAGGAAAAGATTGGCTCGAGCGCGAGCGCGAGCACGGTCCCGGCGCGGGCATCCGCTCACTCGAAAGACTTTAACTCGATCGCCGGATGCCCACGCCGGGACCGCGCTGAAGCATTTGCGCGGGGTTCTTCGACATTCCCGCGGCAGTAGTCAATTGGGCCAAGACAACCTTGCAGAGGGCCCGACGCGTAACAAGAATCATCCCCATCAAAGCTCGTCAATCCCCCGATTCGCAAGCGCATCCGCTGCTTCGTTGCCTGGATTCCCGGTATGACCCCGCACCCATTTCCACGTCATCGTGTGGCGAGTCACGGCCTCATCAAGCTGTTGCCACAAATCCTGGTTTTTCACCGGCTTTTTGTTGGCCGTCTTCCAGCCACGCTTTTTCCAGCCCGGCAACCACTCCAGCATGCCGTCCATGACGTACTTCGAATCGGTATGCAGAACGACGGCCCGTGCGCCGCGCAATGCATTCAACGCTTCAATCGCGGCGGTTAATTCCATGCGATTGTTGGTTGTCTCAGGACAGCCGCCATGCAGTGTCTTGCGGTGCTCGCCCGCAATCAACACAACGCCCCAGCCACCGGGTCCGGGATTGCCCCTGCAGGCCCCGTCGGTGTATATCTCAACTGTTTTTGTCAAAACGGATTCGCGAAACTCTGGATGTGGGTTCAACAAGGCTACCGACAACTTTGGCTCGGGCCAGCCATGAATTTTTCACAGGCGTCAGAGTGACCACCCGCTTCTGGGCGGTGAGCATATAGCAAGCGGCAAATTCCGGCCACCAGCGCTGTCCGCGTTGCTCCCACGTTTTCGAGGCGGAAATTCGTTTGCGCGTCAGTGGCCAGCAAAAGAAATGCCGGGTAAGGCCATGGATGTGCAAATCCAGGAGCTTGACCCAATCGGACAGTTGTCGATCGCCGATCGGATGATGCATGTGTGGCGGCAACCCCGCGCCCGGAATCAGCCGCCGCAGACCCCACAAGCCACCGGGCTTGAAACCCAGGACGATCAAATGCCCGTCGGAGCGCAGCACGCGATGTACTTCCCGCAAAATTTCATGCGGGCGCTCGCTGAAATCGAGCGTATGCGGCAGAATCGCAACGTCAATGGAGTCCGCTGCAAGCGGCAATCGATGCATGCGGCCATAAGCGCTGGGCGGCTCAAGCTTGCGAGCATTGCCCGGACTCGCGATCGAAGCCGCTCGCTGCGTGCGGGCGAACTTGAGGAACGCTCTGGGCTCGCCCCAGAGACCGAGCTGCAGACAATGCTCACCAAACAGACCATCCAGCACGTCCTCGACGATCCGCGACTCCTGCGCAAGCAGGTGCTGCCCCAGCGGTGTATCCAGCCAGCCCCGCGTGGCCTCAAAAGTCGTGTATGTGGCGAGCTCTTTCACCGATTCTCCATCATTTCTGCCAACCACTGCTGCCAATTACGCACGGCGCACTTGCAAGAATGATCTCCATCCGTAGGATATCCCGATGCGCCACGGAAAGCAGACAATAATTCAGGCATTTAGCCGTCAAAATGCTACTTGTGTCGCGGTTTTGACAGCGGCCGTGGTCATGGTCTGGGCCGCACCGCTTCTCGCCGCAGATTCGGCGCCGGCTTTAGCGACCGGCATGAGCATTCCGAATGCACAAATCCAGCCACCCGCAGACGAACACCTATGGCTGACGCTGGAAGATTATCAACACGTGTCGCCGCCGCCCGGCAAACAGTGGAACGATTTACTGGAACATCTGCGGCGGGGCTTCACGATTGAACCTGTCATGAACAACCGGGTTCAGGCGGAACTCAAATGGTTTGTACGCCACCCACAATACCTGAATCGTGTCTTCAATCGCGGCCAGCAATTCCTGCCGCATATCTTAGCTTCGATCGAAGCGAAGGGTTTGCCACTGGAACTCGCGCTGTTGCCAATCGTTGAAAGCGCTTACGATCCGTTTGCCTATTCGCACGGTCGCGCCGCAGGTCTGTGGCAAATAATTCCAGGTACGGCAACTCGATTCGGCATCCAGCAGAACTGGTGGTATGACGGCCGCCGCGACGTAGTCGATTCGACCCGGGGTGCACTTGAATATCTTGAATACCTCCACGACCTGATGGACGGTGACTGGCTGCTGGCCATCGCGTCCTATAATTCGGGCGAAGGTAATGTCAGAAAATCCGTGCGGCGCAACAAAAAAGCATCCAGGCCGACCGATTTCTGGAATCTGAAACTATCGCGCGAGACGAGCGCCTATGTGCCACGGCTGATGGCGCTGGTTGAGATCGTGCGTGATCCTGACGCCCACGGCGTGACCCTCCCCGAGATTATTAACGAACCCCAGTTCGTATCGATCGAGATTGGTGGTCAACTGGACCTGGCCCTGGCTGCCGAGCTTGCCGGCATTGAACTCGACACGCTTTATCAATTCAATTCGGGATTGAATCGCTGGTCGACGAATCCGGCGGGACCGCATCAATTACTGCTACCTGTTGATTCTGCCGACGCATTTGACCAGGCCCTGGCGGGCGTGCCGGACAATGAAAGAGTGCGCTGGCAGAGACACAAGGTTCGCAATGGCGAGGCCATATCGGTCATTGCGGAGAAGTACAACACAACACTCACTGCCATTCGTTCGGCCAATAACCTGCGCAACAACACCATTCGTGCCGGTTCCTACCTGATGATTCCGGTTGCCACCCGGCAGCTCAGTGACTACAGCAAAAGTGCGGATGAGCGACGTACGCAAAAGCAGAATCGACAGCGCAAGGGCAATCGCGTCGAACATATTGTCGTGTCAGGCGACAGTTTTTGGTCCATCGGGCAACGCTACGGTGTCGGCACCATTCAATTGGCTGGCTGGAACGGCATGGCACCGCGAGACACATTATCCATTGGGCAAAAACTCATCGTCTGGACCGACAAGGCACCGGCGACTACTGCGATGGTGGGTCAGGGTCTAACACGAAAATTGCGTTATACGGTGCGTAGGGGAGATTCGCTTTATTTAATCGCTAGTCGGTTTCGTATCAGCATCACGGATTTGGTTCGCTGGAACAACATCGACAAAAACAAGATTCTGCGGCCGGGACAAAAATTAACCATGTATGTCGATGTAAGGCGACAATCGAGCTAGCCCGGACTGGGTGCGAGGACAGATGACGGCCGCCGTCACCTGTCAGCTCAGTTAATCGTCCGCTAGCCGATTGTCCACGGCCCGTCCGGCGTCTAGAATATACAGAACAACTACCACGGGGAATCAACATGGGTTTCATGCAGGGAAAGCGCGCGCTGATCGTCGGGCTCGCGAGCAATCGATCGATCGCATGGGGAATTGCGCAGGCGTTCGCAAGGGAAGGCGCCGAGCTTGCACTGACCTATCAAAATGACAGACTGAAACCTCGCGTCGAGAAGATGGCCGCGGAGCTTGGGTCCTCGATGACGTTCCCATTGGACGTCGCGCACGATGCCGAAATCGATGCATTAATGGTATCGATTGGCAAGCAATGGGATGGCATTGATGTGTTGGTGCACTCCGTTGGCTTTGCGCCGCGCGAACAGCTCGCAGGCACGTTTATCGAGAGCGTTACCCGTGAAGGCTTCCAGATCGCGCACGACATTTCCAGCTACAGCCTGGCAGCGTTGGCTAAAGCGGCGCTGCCATTGATGGAGGGACGCGATTCCTCGATTCTGACCTTGTCGTATCTCGGCGCTGTTCGCGCCGTACCGCATTACAACGTGATGGGTCTGGCGAAAGCCAGTCTTGAGGCGAATGTTCGGTTTCTTGCCGCTGATTTAGGGCCGCGTGGTATTCGAGTGAATGCAATCTCAGCCGGAGCAATCAAGACACTGGCGGCGGCAGGCATTGCCGGATTCCGCAAGATGTTGGCGCATATGGAGAAGGTGTCTCCGATCCGCCGTAATGTCACACCGCAGGACGTCGGCAATGCTGCTGCGTTCCTGTGTTCGGATCTGGCGGCAGGGATCGCAGGCGAGATTTTGTACGTTGACGGTGGCTACAACACGATCGGGATGCATCTGGACGAGTAGTTGGGTTCGGCGCGGTCGGGCGGCGGGCTGCAAGCAGCCCTTTCCCGGCAACCATCACGCGCTACTTTCCTGCGCATCCAGCGCCAAATTGGTTTTCTCACCGTGCAGGCGTGCAACAATCGTCGCGCAACAAGCATCGCCGAAAATGTTGATGCTTGTCCTGGCCATATCCAGTACGCGATCGAAGACCATCAATACGCCTATCGCTTCCATTGGCAGGCCAACGGCGCCGAGAATGATTGCGATTGCCACCAGCGAAGCAGACGGCACACCGGCGACACCAATAGATGTCAACAGGGCAATGAACACAATTGAGAACTGCACACCGAACGTAAGATCAAGGCCATAAGCCTGGGCCAGGAACATCGCAGCGGCGCATTCGTACAACGCTGTGCCATTCATATTGACGGTTGCACCCAGCGGCAAGACGAAACTGGAAATCTTGTTGGACACGCCGACGTTGCCCTCAACGCACTCCATTGTTACCGGCAGTGTCGCGGACGATGATGCGGTTGAAAATGCGGTCAACATCGCTGGCGCCATCGCAGGAAACATCTTGTACGGCGATACGCGACCTATGAATCGCAACAACAGTGGCAGCACAATTGTTGCATGCACCAACAGAGCAACAAGAACCGTTACCGCAAACAGCGCCAGTGGGCGAACTGCCTGGAACCCCGCTTCGGCGACTACTGCCGCCACCAATCCGTAAACACCAATGGGCGCGAATTTCATGATCCACTCTGTCATGCGCATCATGACGTGAAATACGCCGTCCCAAAATTTGTACATTGGCTCCGCCCGTTCATGCGTCAGGTGCGTCATGAAATAACCGAACAGCAGTGCGAAGAAAATGATGCCGAGCATCTGCCCCTCTGCGGCAGCCTTGACGATATTTGGCGGCACCATGCTTTGCAGTACGTCTGCCACGTCGCCCGGGCCGCGGCCCTCTGCTATTGCCACCAGATCAGCGCCCGATCCGTCCAGCGCCATGAGTTCACCCGCTGGTTCGCCGTTGACGTAACCGGGGCCGACGAGATTGATAAGAACGAGGCCTACCATGATCGCGGCGAGAGTTGTCGCTGCATAAAAAAGCAGGGTCTTGCCACCAAGAGAACCGAGATCGCCACCCGATCCGATGCCGGCGACGCCCATGATGATTGAGGACATGATCAACGGGACGATGATCATTTTTAGAGCGTTGAGGAACATTGTGCCGATGTAATCGAAAACACCGATAATGCTGATGCCGAGGATGGAAGGGTCTTCGACGCCGGCGGCTATTGACCGATTGACCATATAGCCGGAAATCCCGGCGAGCAAAATTGCAATCAGAATCTGCCAGTGCAGCTCCATCTTTTTCATCGAATGTCCCCCATCAAATAGTCGATTAAGCTGCAATAATAGCTACGGCCTGATCGTCAGTGTATTTGGCGCAGATCCTGCATCGGCAAATCGTAGGATTTGTTCTTGCGTATAACCTTAGGAACGTTACTCAAAGAGACTTCGCTGCGCCAGAATATCCTCACTCTTGAGAATTTCCCCGTTCCGTCGCAGCTCGGAAACCAGTGCTGCGAAGTCGGCGTTACCCGACTGTCCGCCCAGGCGGAGTTTCGCTGCGTCGCGTTCCGCCAGCGGAATTGATTCCGGGCGTCCCGGTGCGTACGCGGTGATGCTGAATACGGCGTAGTTGCCATCTTGTGTAATAGTGGTGCCAACGCGAGGAATCTCTGCCTGCGGCTTTCTCGCCTGGAATACAGCCGCTCGGACCGCCGGGTCAATTTCCGAGTCCTGTCGCCCAATCATCAAGTGGTTGATGGTTACGTTGTCAAAGACAGTCGCTGCAACGGTCAGATTCTCGCCTGCAAGCAGTGCAGTTTCCAGTTGCGCCGCTTGCTCGCTGGCCATAATAGCGCCGCGTTCTGCCCGCATGTCCGCAACAATTTCGTCTCTGACTTCATCCATTGATTTTCGCTCGGCAGCCGAGTAATTGGTCACCTGAAATACTACAGATCGATTCGCATCGAGTTCAATAATGTCGGAGATTTCGCGCTCTTCAAGATTGCGTCCATCGAAAACGGCATCGATGATTGCCTGGTTGGTGCCAAACGGCTCGCCACCCGTGCGTTCAAATCCTGTGGCAGTTTTCAGCTCAATGCCAACGGTTTCCGCCATAGCCTGAATGTCGTCCGCATCAAACAATGCATCGGACAGACTCCTGACCAGATCATCGAAAACATTCAGTGCTTTGCGCGAGCGCAATTCGTCGATCAGTTGTGCACGAACTTGTTCAAGGGGTAGCGAACCGCCGGATTCAACAGCATCAAGGCGAATAATGTGGAAACCGAAGTCCGACTTGACCGGCCCCGCGACATCGCCCACCTCCATGGAGAATATGGTGTCACCGAGGACACCCGAAAGCTGTGTCTGGAGCAGCAAACTCAAGTCACCGCCCTTCTCAGCCGTGCCACCGTCTTTGGAGTGCTGCCTGGCAAGATCTTCGAATGGCTCGCCAGCCCGGATACGAGCCGCGAGTTCAACGGTCTGCGCTTCAGCAGCGACCTCGTCGTCACCAAATGGTATCAGGATGTGGCGTGCCTGGCGCCGTTCCTCCTGTTCATAACGCGAACCGGACTCCTCGTAGAAAAGCAGAATCTCTTCTTCGGTAACTACGGCGCGAGCGCCCAGGTCATCGCGCCGAATCTCGACGTAGCTCAGGCCCACGACCTCGGATGACATGAATCCGGCAGGGCGTTCATCGTAGTAGCTGGTGATGTCGGCGTCGGAAATCTCGATCGTATCTGCCAACCCGGCGACATTGATCTGGGCTACAGTTACCTCACGTTGCTCGCCGTACAGGTTCAGGTAGCGGCGGTATTCTGATGGCGTTACGAATGCACTGGCAGCAACACCGCGTTCCAACTGGCTCCTGCGCAAACCGACGCGCTGACTTGCCTCGTACCGCGATGGATCGACAGCACTCATATCGAGCTGCTGGTAATAGAGATCTTTCGAAAAGGAACCGTCGACCTGGAAATTCGGGTTACGCTGAATCATGTCAGTGACCAGCTTGTCGCTGATCCGAAAACCCGATGAGTGAACGTAGTTCTCGACCAGTGTCTGACGGATCAGCCTATCCAGCACCCCTTCACGAATAACCGTACGAAATTCGTCCGGGACATCCACACCCTGCTCGGTATACCGATTGAGCTCATCGCGATAGGCATTTTCGAAAACACCAATGGAAATTTCCTGACCATCCACCTTGGCCGCATAGCCCTGGCCAATGAAATCGTAATTGATGCCGAAAAACATAAACGGCACGCCGATGAGGACGAGGATGAAAATAGCAAACCCGCCGGTAAAGCGGTTTCGTATATCTTGCAGCATAGTGATGGTGTCTTGGCGTAGTCGCACCCGGACCGAAACCTGAGTGCATATGAAATTCAAGGGATCGGATCATACGCGACCGGGTCTCAGACGCCAAGGAAAATGGTGGGGTTGTGGCGCGTTGCAGGAGACGCTGGATCGACAGCCGCCCCAAAAAAAGGGTCCCGACGGGACCCTTTTTAATTGTGGCGGAGTGGACGGGACTCGAACCCGCGACCACCGGCGTGACAGGCCGGTATTCTAACCAGCTGAACTACCACTCCAATAACCTGGTGGGTGCTGACGGGATCGAACCGCCGACCCTCGCCTTGTAAGGGCGATGCTCTACCAGCTGAGCTAAGCACCCGGTCGGTCTGCATAAATACCTCATGAATGCGATATCTATCGGTCTCAGACCTCGGTTCCAAAAACGAAAAATCGCCACAAGAGTAGCGATTTCTCAACCCTTGGGACCGCAGGGCGCGCTAGTTTACGGCATCCTTGAGGCCTTTGCCAGCCTTGAATCCAGGAACGTTGCTTGCCTTGATTTGGATAGGCTCACCCGTTCTCGGGTTACGTCCCATGCGAGCTGCACGAGCCTTAACCGAGAATGTTCCAAAGCCTACCAATGCAACAGCTCCACCGCCTGCCAATGTAGAGGTTACGCTGCTAAGTACTGCGTCTACCGCCTTGGTTGCATCCGCGCGTGAAAGTTCCGCCGCTGCCGCTACCGACTCTATTAGTTCTCCCTTGTTCATGCATTCACCTTTGCCAATTGAAGTTCAAAATTGATATGCGGACAATAGAATCGCCTCTCCGCATCCCCGTACTCGTCCCCAGGTGCTGAACGATTTCTAACCCTGTCTTCAGACGGGAACTCAAATGCCCCGCCGCACTATCACCAGATATTTTCTGCGACCTGATGAAGCACGCTTAAGCTTATACCAAGCAGTGATATGAGCGTCAACAAATCCAGTGTTTGTGCGGCTTTCAGCGCCTAGTGCGGCCTCACCGGGTCAGCCGGTTTTGGCTTCTCATCGGAGCTCGAAGCCGCGGCTTTTTCGCCCTTTATCTCGGCCACCGGGACCGGCATATGTTGCAGTGCGTGCTGCAAAACTTCATCAATCCATTTCACCGGAAGAATCGTCAGTTTGTCTTTGATGTTCTTCGGTATTTCGACAAGATCCTTCTCGTTATCCTGGGGTATGAGGATGGTCGTTATGCCCCCTCGGTGGGCAGCAAGCATCTTCTCCTTGAGACCACCTATCGGCAGCACTTCACCACGCAAAGTTATCTCGCCAGTCATCGCCACATCGCTCTTCACACGAATGTTGGTCAGGGCCGAGACCAGGGCAGTACACATGCCAACTCCCGCACTCGGTCCGTCCTTCGGAGTCGCGCCTTCGGGCACATGAACGTGCACATCAAGCTTCTGATAGAAATTTTCATCGATGCCAAGAACGGCACAGCGGCTGCGAACTACCGTCATCGCTGCCTGGATGGATTCCTTCATGACATCGCCAAGCGTACCAGTATGAGTCAGTTTTCCCTTACCTGGCACCACGGCTGCCTCAATGGTCAGCAGCTCACCACCGACTTCAGTCCAGGCGAGTCCGGTAACTTGTCCGACCTGGTCGTTGTCTTCCGCCTTGCCGTAGCGGAAGCGTCGCACGCCAAGATATTTCTCGATATTCCGGGAGGTAATGCGAACCGCTTTATCACGAGGCTTTAATAGTAGTGATTTCACTACTTTGCGGCATATTTTCGAAATTTCACGTTCAAGGTTCCGAACCCCGGCTTCTCGCGTGTAATGCTGAATGATGTCCAGTACCGCTGACTGGGTCACGATCAGTTCGGACGCTTTCAGTCCGTTTTCCTTCAACTGCTTCTTGATGAGGTAGCGCAGGGCGATGTTGAGTTTTTCGTCCTCGGTGTACCCGGGAAGGCGAATGACTTCCATTCGATCCAGCAGTGGCGCCGGAATGTTCAGGGTGTTGGCGGTACAAACGAACATCACATCGGACAAATCGAAATCGACTTCGAGATAGTGATCTGCAAACGCCGAGTTTTGCTCGGGATCCAGGACTTCGAGCAGTGCAGATGAGGGATCGCCGCGGAAATCCATTGCCATTTTGTCGACTTCGTCGAGCAAGAACAGCGGATTTCGAACTTCTGTTTTGGCCAGGTTCTGTATGATCTTGCCGGGCATCGAGCCGATATAGGTCCGCCGATGACCGCGGATTTCCGCTTCATCACGCACTCCACCCAGAGACATTCGAACAAATTTTCGATTAGTGGCACGGGCAATACTCTGGCCCAGCGACGTCTTGCCGACACCCGGCGGACCAACGAGGCAAAGTATCGGGCCTTTAAGACGCTTCACTCGCTGTTGCACCGCGAGATACTCGAGAATTCGTTCTTTTACTTTCTCCAGTCCGTAGTGATCTTCGTCGAGCACCTTTTCGGCCCGGTTGAGGTCCCGAATAATCCTGCTGCGCTTCTTCCATGGGACTTTCAGCAACCAGTCAAGGTAATTACGCACGACCGTGGCTTCGGCAGACATGGGTGACATCAGTTTCAGCTTGTTGAGCTCGGAGGTTGCTTTTTCCTTGGCTTCCTTCGACATGCCCGCAGATTCAATCTTGTTTTCGAGATCGCCGAGTTCATTCGGCGCATCTTCCATGTCGCCCAGTTCCTTCTGAATCGCCTTCATCTGCTCGTTCAGGTAATACTCACGCTGACTTTTTTCCATCTGCTGCTTGACGCGACCGCGAATTCGCTTCTCGATCTGCAGCGTGTCCATCTCAATCTCGATGATGCCCAGAATCTGCTCCAGTCGTTCCTTCACATCGCAGATTTCCAGGATTCGCTGTTTTTCGGCCAGTTTGAGTGCCATGTGGGCAGCAACCGTATCGGCCAACCTGCCAGGATCATCAATGCCGGCCAGCGACGTCAGGATTTCGGGTGGAACTTTTTTGTTGAGTTTTACGTAGTGTTCGAATTGAGCAACGATCGCACGCTCCAGCACAGCGATTTCCCGATCGTCCTCTTGCAATTCTTCGGCCAGAATCGTGATTTCGGCCGAGAAATATTCGTCAACAAACAGGCGATCGACGCGCGCCCGATCACCACCCTCGACAAGGACCTTAACCGTGCCGTCAGGCAGCTTGAGAAGCTGCAGGATGGCAGCCAATGTGCCAACCTGGTAAAGATCATCGGGAGTCGGGTCGTCCAGATCAGCCTTCTGCTGGGCAATGAGCAATATCTTCTTACCACTCTCCATCGCCTTGTCCAGCGCGATGATCGATTTCTCGCGCCCGACAAACAGGGGAATAACCATGTGTGGGTATACCACGACATCGCGCAACGGCAGGACGGAAATACGCCCGCCTTCGTCCGCATCGTCGTTGCTGTCGTTTTCTACATCGTCAAATTCGATATCGTTTGTGAGATCGTCTTGAGACACGTGTTTCACCCTCGCTCCGGTTTGAATATCCTTCGGTCACGAATCTCTCGTAACCTCATCCATGGGTATATCGCTTGTTGCAGGACGAGTTGAGTCCAATTTCGGGAAAATCAAGCATCCGCGAAATATGTTTACGAATCAACTGCAGCCACACAACGACGGGTCGCCATGCTGGCAACACCAAACCTGTCAATGTTCGTCTGCTACCCAAGCCAACGAGCACCTGTTTTGCCAAACGTCATCCGGACATCGGACGCCGTCTGCCAGAATTAGTTTCGATCCGAACCCGTCGGCCGTGGCTGCTCTGCAAGATTAACCGTCGGCGGCTCTTCCGACACGTGAACGATGTACGGCTGCGTCTCGCCAACCACGACGGCCTCGTCTACAACGACTTTTTTGGCGGTCGAACTGGACGGTAGCTCGTACATGGTGTCAAGCAACACACCCTCGAGAATGGTTCGCAGGCCACGCGCACCGGTCTTTCGTTTCATGGCGCGTTTCGCAATGGCCCGCAGTGCATCATCACGAAACTCAAGCTCGACCCCTTCCATATCGAAGAGCTTCATGTACTGTTTCGTCAGCGCGTTTTTCGGCTCGACGAGGATGCGGATCAACGCGTCTTCGTCGAGTTCTTCGAGTGTCGCGACAACCGGCAACCGGCCTACAAATTCCGGAATCAATCCAAAGCGGATCAGGTCTTCTGGCTCGACATCGTGAAGCAGCTCACCGATGCTCGGCTCGTTTTCGTCACTTTTGACTTCAGCCACGAAACCGATGCCACTCTTGGACGACCGCTGCAGAATAATTTTTTCAAGGCCCGCAAAGGCGCCCCCGCATATGAACAGGATATTGCTCGTATCGACCTGTAGAAACTCCTGCTGCGGGTGTTTTCTGCCACCTTGCGGCGGTACTGACGCGATGGTTCCTTCAATGAGTTTCAGCAGAGCCTGTTGTACGCCCTCGCCCGAAACATCTCGCGTGATCGAGGGATTGTCCGATTTTCGGGAAACCTTGTCGATTTCATCAATGTAGACAATGCCCGTCTGGGCCTTTTCGACATCGTAGTCACATTTTTGCAGGAGCTTCTGGATGATATTTTCGACGTCTTCGCCAACGTAACCCGCCTCGGTCAATGTTGTTGCATCGGCGATTGTAAAGGGCACGTCCAACAATCGCGCCAGCGTCTCGGCGAGTAATGTCTTGCCACAACCCGTCGGGCCGATCAACAGGATATTGCTCTTTGACAGCTCTATATCGTCTTTGTTGCGATCTCTGGCGGCATCATCAAGGCGTTTGTAATGGTTGTACACCGCGACAGCGAGGACTTTCTTGGCGCGTTTCTGACCGATGACGTATGCGTCCAGAACCTCGTTTATTTCCTGAGGTTTCAGTAATTTCTGCTGACCCGTTTCGCCGCTTTCCTCAAGCTCTTCACGAATGATGTCGTTACAGAGTTCGACACACTCATCGCAAACAAAAACGGAAGGCCCGGCAATCAGCTTGCGAACTTCATGCTGACTTTTGCCGCAAAAAGAACAATAAAGGAGCTTGCCGTCCTCGTTTTTTCCGCGCGAATCATCGCTCATTTGTTACTTGCCTCTGTCACCGAAAATCAGTCTCTTACAACTGATTGTTTATATAACACGCGACCTTCAAGGGTGCAAAGCGCCAGTTCTCAATAAACAAAGACATCGCTGTTAAGCCACTGAATCTACTTGGAATCGTCTTTATCAGAATCGCTCAACTCAACACGTCGTTCCAATACTGTGTCAATAAGACCATATTTGACAGCCATATCACTGCTCATGTAATTATCCCGCTCCAGGTCCTTTTCAATCCGCTCGAGAGTTTGACCCGTATGACGGGCCATAATTTTATTCAAACGGTGTTTGAGCTCCATGACTTCACGGGCGTGGATGTCGATATCCGTCACCTGGCCCTGAAAGCCGGCGCTCGGCTGGTGCACCATGATGCGTGAATGCGGCAGTGCGAAACGCTTTTCTTTGGCGCCACCGCCAAGCAAGAGCGCCCCCATGCTGGCCGCCTGGCCCACACAAATCGTGCTGACATCGCAAGTGATGAACTGCATGGTGTCGTAAATGGCCAATCCGGCAGTGACCGAGCCACCTGGCGAGTTGATATACAGATGGATGTCTTTGTTCGGATTATCCGATTCCAGATAAAGCAGCTGTGCGACCACAACATTCGCCACGTGGTCATCAATCGAGCCGACAATGAAAACCACGCGCTCTTTCAGCAATCGGGAATAGATGTCGTATGCACGCTCTCCCCTCGCCGTCTGTTCGACGACCATGGGTATGAGATTCAATCCTGTTGCATTCATAATATGTCCTGTTTGGGTAACTGCATTATCCGAGCAGTAACGCTCGAATCTTACCGGTTCATGTATTCCTTGAAATCAACCTTCTTCACTTTTTCGACGCCGTTGCGAATGATCAGATCCACCGCCTGCTCTTCCAGTACGACAGGTTCGATCTGGGCAATGATTTGGGGATTGGCAAGGTAGTTTGCAACCATTTCGGGGGCATTTTCGTAACCACCACACATATTTTCAACATGTGCCCGCAATCTGTCCGGCTCGACCTTCAGATCATGGTCCTTAATGTACTGGCTCAACAACAAGCCAAGCCGCACACGCTTTTCGGCTCCCGCCGCAAAATCTTCCTTTGGCGGCGCCTTGTCATGGTCTTCAATACCCAGTTGTCGCATCGCCTCGTGTTGCATGGTATGCATTTCCTGCTCCGTCAATGATTTGGGAACATCGATCGGGTTTGCCTCCAAGAGGCCATTCAACGCCTGCTCCTTCGTATCCTGACGCACCTTTTGAGTCGCCTCGCGCTCCATATTCTGGACTACGTCTTTTCTCAACTGCTCAAGACCGCCGTCTTTTACGCCGTACAGTACAGCCAGGTCGTCGTCCAGTGGTGGCAATTCCTGCTCTTCAACTTTGTGCACTGTGGCGGCAAAGTCGACTTTCTTGCCCGCAAGTTCCTCCGCGTGATAATCCTTGGGGAACTTCACTTTGAATGCTTTATCATCGCCAGCTTTGACGCCCGTGAGTGCCTTTTCGAAATCCGGCAGCATCTGTCCCTGTCCCAGCACGACCGGCACATCGTTGCCCTTACCGTCTTGAATCGGCTCACCTTTTAGCGTCCCATCGAAATCAACGGTGACACGATCACCTTCAGCGCTGGCACGATCAACCTCTACCCAGTTCGCCTTCTGCTGGCGCAGGTTTTCGAGCATATCGTCGCAATCCGCATCATCAATCTGCACATCGGGCTGCTCGACCACAATCTTGTCCAAACCCGTCAGTTTGACTTCCGGCAGGACTTCGAAAGTTGCAATGTAGGCAAAGGACTTGTCGTCTTTGCCAGGATCCGGCTCGATTTTCGGGCTGCCGGCTGGATTCAAGTTTTCCTGCGCGACGGCATCCGAGTAACTTTTCTGCATCAGGTCCGAAAGCACTTCTTGTCGAATCTGCCCACCGAAACGCTTCTTCACCACGCTTGCCGGCACCTTTCCAGGGCGAAAACCCTTCAACTTTGCCGTACGCCGAACCGACTTGAGCCGTGATTCGATTTCGTTTTCAATGCGCTCGGCCGGGAGTTCAACGCGCATGCGCCGCTCCAGGGTTCCGCTCGATTCAACCGTGACCATCATATGCCGTTACCTGCATTCGGCCACCGATACAACCGCACGTTGCACCGAATATGACCATTAAATATATTATTTACAATTAGTTAGCTACCAGAGGACGTGGTGCGAAAGGAGAGACTCGAACTCTCACGGGTTGCCCCACAGGATCCTAAATCCTGCGCGTCTACCAATTCCGCCACTCTCGCACGTCTGGATACAGCACCCAGGTCATTTCCCGGGCGGGAAGTATAGCAGCGAAATCGGGATCCCGGTTTGATTTTCCGAGAAGATTGGTGGGCCCCCGGGGACTCGAACCCCGGACCAAGAGATTAAGAGTCTCCTGCTCTACCAACTGAGCTAGAGGCCCAATTTGCCTATTATGTTCTTATGAGCATTGCGATCAGGTGCAAATTGATCTTTAGTAATATCTGCACCCCTGGCTACCACGAACCAACCAGACGATCACTCTCCACCGGCACCAGCCATCGCGAAACGAAGGGGGACCATGCCAACCGAAGCCTAGACCATCCCAATCGAAGCCTTCCCATGCCAACCGAAGCCTCGCCATGCCAAACAGCGCCTCAACCACCCTATCAACAGCCTGTGCAAAATATTAAAAGCATTTCCGATCGCTAAATAAACCAATAGCCCGCAGCGTCGCGCGGCGGATTCTCTCAGAGATCGAAGATTCTGTCGAGGCTGAATATCTGGAAAAGACACGAACACCTGCATCCAGTGATCTATCGGAAGATATGTCCACGCTTGTGCGAGTTGTCCGTTGCCGCTAAGGAGTGACCTATCACTTTGCCATCCGCGTGCGCGCGTAGATTAGCAATTTTCGCGCCACTGCCTGACATTGTCACTGGCCGCTTTTGCCGAAAGCAATCGCTCAGTTCGCCCGAAGATCAAGATAACGAAGGACAGGAAACGGCCTATTCTGTTGAAATACTCTGTTTCACGACAGCAAGAAAATTCATAGGAATTTTTCGATTGCCTGGTGCGCGAATCACAGATCAATTGTGTGCTTCTGAGGTGCATCAGGCCGGATTTTCATACGACTTCTACTACCCCCTCGTACCTAGAGTACAAAATGACGCTTAAATCGCAAATGAAATCGCCATTGATTTCAAAACGGAGTTTTTCAACAGTATCGGTCATTAGCGG
>Ga0209988_10001305_pt1 | contig 16213 bp, 18 predicted proteins | sample N075metaG_FD_183115 | JGI IMG/M metagenome (GOLD analysis project Ga0209988, IMG submission 183115) | Deep subsurface microbial communities from Kermadec Trench to uncover new lineages of life (NeLLi) - N075 metaG (SPAdes) (version 2) | ecosystem: Environmental > Aquatic > Marine > Ocean trench... | reverse complement strand
TTCCTTTAAGCAGCTCAAAAATATCCGTCAATTCTTCACTCCCATTACTGCTGCGTTGATTGCCTCTTCTACTGAATCATATATTTTTGTTCTAGAGCCTTGAAGCATCTCTTTAGCTTTTTTTGATTCAGTTCCTTTCAGTCTTGCAAACACTGGTAAGTCAATCAAATTATTTTCATATGCTTTTAGAAATGCTTCTGCTACTACTGTTGTTTTTACAATTCCTCCATAAAGGTTAACTAAAATTCCTTTTACCTTACTAATTTTACTGATCAAAGTTAATGCTTCATACACTGATTCTGTAGTTGCACCACCTCCAACATCTAGGAAACATGCCGGCTTGCCGCCATTATCAGATAACATATCAAGTGTAGACATTACAAGTCCTGCACCGTTTCCAACTACTGCAATATTTCCATCCAATTCCACTAATGAGAAACCACTTTTTTCTGCTCTTTCTTCTATCTCTGATATCTCTTGATATTTTTGTAATTCCTTATGTCTAAAATTACTATTATCATCTGTAACAAATTTTCCATCAAGTGCTATTACTGAATCGTCTTGCATGATTGCAAGTGGATTAATTTCTGCAAGCTCTGCTTCTTTTTCAACCGTAAGCTTTGATAATTTTTTCAAAATATCAACAAAACCATCTTGTGTTTTTCCTTCCAAGCCCATCTCTTTTGCAACTTCTCTTGCAATCTCTTCTGTGACATTACCTAATCCAACTTCTTTGATGATTTGATTTTTTACTGATTCAATTTCAACTCCCCCATTTGATGATGCAATGATTGTATAGCATCTTTTTGAACGGTTCAAAAATAATGATAGATACAACTCTTTTTTGATATCTGCCATCTTTTCAAGAAGAATGGCTCTTGCTTTTTCACCCTTGATTACCAAGTCCATGACTTGGGGGTATTTTAGCTCAAATTCATCATCGTTTTGACACATTTGGATTCCTCCTGCCTTTCCTCTTCCGCCTACGGGAACCTGTATTTTAATCACAAATGGATATCCTAATTCTTTAGCATGCTTTCTTCCTTCCTCTATATTGATCGATGATTTACTATCAAGAAGATTAATTCCATATTCTCGAAATAACTCCTTTGCCTGAAACTCTAGTAAACGCATGCAAAAATTCTGGCCTTTACGGTCTTTATTAATTATGATATTATCTTAATTGTTCCTCAAGAAAATCAATCATCTCCAAAAAGCGATCCTGACTCTTTCTCAATAATTCTTGTGGATATTCTTGAATTGTAAATACAAACTGTTGATGAAAGCTTGGAGGCAAAACTCCGCCTGATGTTACCATCTGCTCAATAACATGTCCTTTAGTAAGGGTGCATACAATTTCTTCATACGATTCATCCTCTTCTTCTAAGGTTTGTCTATACAGAACAATTGGTCTGTTTGTCTTTGCAACAATGTTTGAACCTTTTTCTAACAGTTCTGATAGATGTTGAATTTGCCAGGTATCGAGGCTGATCTGCTTTACCATATTCTTAATACATGATTTTTCTATTTAACCCTGATAAAACAACGCATGTTCACTATTTGTCGTCAATAAAGTAACCCAAGAAATCAAAAAGAAAGAAAATAATTTGGCATTTATGCCATATCTAGTGCTCTAGAGTGTCTTCTGGTATGTGGTCTTTCACCAGAAAACTTTCTTCTCATGTGTCCTGATGGTCTTCCATAGATTAGTTCTAGGAACCATGACTCATGTTCAATTTCTTCTGCTAAGATATCTTTTGCAATATCATATGTTGTAGGATCTTTTCCTAATGTCATCTGGCAAATTTTGTTCCAGTTGACTAATGCTCCTTGTTCAGCTTTGAGACATTTTTGTAAGATTTCTTTGTAATCTGTTGGATTTGTTGGAAGCTGTAAGAATTCACAACCTGACATCTTGATAAATTCAGTTGCATCATTTGGAAGTTTACCTCCTAATTGATAGATTCTCTCAAGACATGATTCAAAGTGACTTAGATCTTCTAATCTTGCATCTTCAATAATTCCTTTGAGTCCTTCTCCTTCCATGCCTGTACAATGTGCTCTAAGGTTGGTAAAGTAGTAGTATGCCGTAAATTCAACTGCAGCATTATTGATTAACTCTTTTAACAACTCATCAACATCAAGGCCATTTTGTTTTAGAACATTAATTCCAACAACATTTGGTGTATTTGATTCTGACATTTACTTGTAGAATTAATAGTTCTAATAAAAGTATTACATTAATTCTCAAAATCTATTCTACTGATATTCTTATTTTTTGTCCATCAATATCGTCATCTTTGTATTCTTTGCAGGATTCTATGAAATTTACCTGTTTTACTCTAACTAAAAATGTCAATTCTTTAGTTCTTTCTTTTACCATTTCAAGGGATTCTTTATCCAAATCAAGAATTGATGCCACATCTAAAACATCAGTTGGGGTGTATCCTCTTTCTTTTCTTAGAGTTTGAAGTCTTCTTGCAATATCTTTCACTAATCCTTTTGCCATCATCTCTCTGTTTCGCAATGTTGAAATAAATACAATATGGTTGTCTCTTTTTGATACTGCAAAGTTTTCACTTGCATCAAAATCTATGATAAAATCTTCATTATCCAACGAAATGGTTTCTCCATCAACATCAAAATCATATCTACCATCTTTTTGCAATGATACAATAATTTCTTCAGGATTAGTCTCGGAAAATATTGAAACTAGTTTTACCATATGTTGTTTTGCTTTAGGTCCTATTCTCTTTCTTTCTAATTTGACAACTGCTTTGACAGGTAATCCTAATTGCTGTAATTCCAAAATTTGTTCTAGTCCTGATTCTTTCTCTGTTTCAATAATGCTGAACTTTTCTATGTTTAATTGTGATTGTAACAAATCAGATAATGATTCAAGTTTAATTTTTTGACCTTTACTAACACAAATTCGTGCTTCATTTAATGGCCATCTTCGCTTTAGTTTTCCTTTCATTCGAGCAGCTGATGATACCGATACAACATCTTTCATAATATCAAATGATTCCTCTATCTCTTCGTTGACCAGTGCTTCTTGGTATTGAGGCCATTTGTCAAGTAGAATACTTTGTTTTCCATCAAATACTGTTTGATATAGATACTCACTAGTAAATGGACAAAATGGATGAATCAAAATATTAATTGTTTTGAGCACTTTACTTAACACTGCATAGATTGCCAGTCTTCTGTTTTTCTTTTTATCATCCTCATCCCATAATTCTCCTCTAGTAATTGGAATGTAGACTTGACTTAGATTATTTATGATAAAATCGTCCATTGCTTTGGCACTTTCATGGAATCTACATGTTTGATTTCTTTCCGTAGTTTCATGAATTAATTTTTGAAGTTTTGAAAGGAGCCAAATATCTGGAGATGTTAACAAATCATTTTGTTTCGCCCATTCAATTGTCTTTGATTGATCAAAATTATCATATTGGCTATTTTGCTTAAAGTAAAGATGTAGATTGAATAATGTGTTAATTACTTGATATGGTCTTGACATTAATTCATCAGTACTGAAACTTAGCGATTCAATTGGACTTGCTTTCCACATGAAATAGAACCTAACTAAATCTACAGGATACTTCTTCAGTAATTCTGCTCCATCCAAAACATTTCCTTTGCTTTTACTCATCTTACCTCCATTCTCATCAAGTACATGTCCTTGGAACAAAAATGACTTGTAAGGTGGAATTGGACTATTGTTTAAGATTACATTTTCAATAAGCAGAGTATATGCCCACCCTCTAGTTTGATCAATTCCTTCAGTAAAAAATGGCGCAGGAATTTCTTTTGAATATTCTTCATCTGTCAATGATGAATATGGCGCAGCACCACTATTGTGCCAAGTATCTAAAACATACTCTTCTCTCTTTGTTTTGACACTGCCACATTTTTTACACTTTACAGTGACATTATCAATCCATGGTCTGTGTAACTCAAAGTCTGGTCCATCTGGCAAGTTCACTGCGGCATCAACAATTTCCTTTCTTGTAAAGAACCAATTTTTTTCACCACAATCCTCACAACTCCACACAGGTAATGGGCAACCCCAAATTCTTTCTCGTGAGATACACCATGGGTGTCTTTCTTTGATAATTCCCAAGAATCTGTTTTTTGGTTGTTCATAAAAGTATTCTACACTTTCTGCAGCATCAATTGCTTTGTTCTCAAGACGGTCTAGCTTGTAAAACCATCCTCTTCTAGCTAGCCATACTATAGGGTGATGTGATCTCCAGCATAGGGGATATTTGTGTTTTATTTTTCCAATCTTTACAAGAGCATTACACTCTTTTAGATCCTCAACAATTATTCTATCTGCATCTCTGACAAACATTCCTTGATATTTTCCTGCTTGGGATGTGAATTTTACTTCATCATCAATAGGATTGAAAATTTTAACATTTCTTTTGTTTGCTATTTTGATATCTTCTTCTCCATTTGCAGGAGATAAATGTACCAAGCCACTTCCTGTACTGACTTCCACAAATGATTCAACTACTGTAACATGATAATTATCTAATTTTGCACATTCACTTAATTCTGGAACTAAATTCAATAATGGATGAATGTATTTTTTTCCTTCAAACTCTGAACCCTTTATTGTTTTTTCAATTTTATAATTCTCTACTTTTACTTCTACCATGAATTCTTCTAGTCTGGTTTTTCCAACTACCCATGTCTCATTTTCTACTTTGACATAAGCATAGTCTTCTTTGGGTTGAAAACCAACCATTGCATCTGTAATTAGAGTAAATGGCATAGTAGTCCATACTATCAAAAATGCATCTTCATCAACTAGTTTTACTTTGTAGTAGAGTGACGGATCTTTAATTTCTTCATATCCTTGATTTACTTCTGAATGACTAAGTGATGTCAGACAACTTGGGCAATATGCAATTACAGTAAAGTCTTCTTCTAAAATTCCGTTTTCATGTGCTTTTTTTAGTACCTGCCATTCTCTTTCAATAAACTCATCTCTAAAAGTCCAGTATGCTTTGTCATGATTAAATGACATGCCAAGCAACTCATCAACTTCTATCCACGCCTTGTTGTATTTTTCTACCACTTTTTTACATTCAGCTACGATTCTATCAATTCCAAATTGTTTGATTAATTCTGTTTTTCCACCTGTCACCCCTAACTCTTTTTCAACTTGTAATTCTATTGGAAGTCCTTGAGTATCCCATCCTCCGTTGAATTGGATTTTTTTTCCTTGTAGAGTATTGAATCGATACCACAAATCTTTGATCACTCTGCCTCTTAGATGTCCTGCATGTGGAATTCCGTTCATTGTTGGTGGCCCTTCGATGAATCTGATCTTTTCAGGTTTGTCTGATGCAAAAATCTGTTTTTCTAAATCAATTGATTTAATGTACTCTTTTACTTGGGATTCAATTTCTTTTGCATCAAACTTTGTAGAAAGCTCCATCTGAATTTTGATATGTGTGTGGCATTATAAAGCTAAATTGATTTTGTAAGATTTGGATTATATTGTTGAATAAACTATTCTTTTTGTTGGTAAATGTTCTGGTAGTTGGTTCTGGCGGGAGAGAACATGCATTGTCATGGAAACTCTCTCAAAGTCCTAAAGTTGATACTGTTTTTACAGCTCCTGGAAATGGTGGAACTAAAAATAATGTTTCAATAAATGTGGATGATTTAGATGGCCTATCTGATTTTGCACAAAAAAATAACTGCTTTACCGTAGTTGGACCAGAAGATCCACTGGCAGCTGGAATTGTTGATAAATTTAATCAAAAAAATCTCAAAGTTTTTGGCCCTTCTCAAAAGGCATCACAGCTTGAATCAAGTAAGATTTGGGCAAAGCATTTCATGCAACGAAATGATATTCCTACAGCACGATTTGAAATATTTGATGACGCTCAAAAAGCTCAAGACTATGTTCAATCACTTGATTACAATGTTGTAGTAAAGGCAGATGGCCTTGCTGCAGGAAAGGGTGTTATTGTTTGTAATAGCAATGAAGAAGCATTTTCTGCAATTCAGACAATTTTAGTCAAAAAGACATTTGGTGATGCTGGAAATCACATCATTATTGAAGAGAGAATGGATGGGATTGAAGCCTCATACATTGCGCTTTGTGATGGTGAAATTGGTATTCCTATGGCAACAAGCCAAGATCATAAGAGGATTTTTGATAACGACAAAGGCCCCAACACTGGTGGTATGGGTGCATATTCCCCAACTTTGATTATTGATGATTCACTAGCAAAAAAAATCCAGGAAAAAATTATTGATAAGACAATCCAATCTATGAAAAATGAAGGTATTTCTTTTAAGGGATTTTTGTATGCTGGAATAATGATTATTGATAATGAGCCCTCTGTTTTAGAATACAATGTAAGAATGGGTGACCCTGAATGTCAGCCAATTACAATGAGAATGGACTTTGACTTGTATGATTATTTTGTTGCAAGCGTTGATGGGAAATTATCATCAATGCCTTTGCCCTCTTGGAAAAACCAATCTGCAGTATGTGTGGTTTTAGCATCAGAAGGATATCCAGATTCATATACTACAAATGAAGAAATATCTGGTTTTGATTCTATTTCAAATAACACTCATGTCTTTCATGCTGGAACAAAAAAACTTGATGAAAAAATTTTCTCAAATGGTGGACGTGTTTTAGGAGTTACAGCATTGGGAGACTCTTTGGAATCTGCAATTAGTAATGCATATTCTACAGCTGAGAAAATCTCATGGCCTCACAAGTATTATAGAAAAGATATTGGTCAAAAAGGACTCTCTTATCTCTAAGTCTCTAAAATTCTATCCTCAGTTACTATCCAATCAATTATGATGTCATGTTCAGATTTTGGAATATTTTTTATAATTTGCTTTTCCAACGTCAAAGATATTGTTGTGGTCTTGTGTTCTGAAAGAAATCTATCATAGAATCCGCGACCATATCCTAATCTAACTCCAGTTGGCGATATGCCTACAGTTGGAACTAAAACTACATCCAGACTGTTATCTGTCAGGCAATCATCTTTTGGCTCCATAATATCAAAACTACCTTTTTCCAGGCTTGAAAAATCAATAATTTTTCTAAATTCTATATTCTTTCTAATGACTTTAGGAAAAAACACATCTTTTCCATTACTGAGCAACTCTTGAATAATATTCTGTGTCAAAATTTCACTTCCAATGGGATAGTATACTCCAATCTTTTGGGCATCTCTGAACGCATTAATTTTTTTTAATCTTTTTTGCATCTTTTCACTTGCAATCTTCATTAAATCATATGATGTACTATCTCTTCTTTCTAAAAGAAGATTTCGAAGTGATTTTTTTTCAGGACTATCTTCCAATTTGACTACTCAAGGATGCTGCAGTAATTGTATTTTTTAGTAACATGGCAACTGTCATGGGGCCAACACCACCTGGAACCGGTGTTGCAAAGGATGCTTTTTGGATGATCTGCTCAAAGTCAGAATCCCCCACTAATTTTTCTTTAAATCTTGATATTGCAACATCAATTACAATTACCCCCTCTTTGATCATCTCAGGTGTTAGAGTAAATTTGTCTCTGTTCCCTACTGCAGTAATAATAACATCTGCAGATTGGCAAAGCTCTGTTAGATTCTTGGTTTTAGAATGACATGCGAAAACTGTCGCATTTTTTTCTAATAATAGATGATATAGTGGCTTTCCAACAAGATTACTTCTATTAATTAATACGACATTTTTTCCATCCAAATCAATTCCATGATAATCAAACATCTCCATTATTCCTAATGGCGTACATGCAACCAGTGCTGCTTTTTTCATTGAAAGCAATCCTGTGTTGTGTGGCGTCAATCCATCAACGTCTTTTAGTGGTGAGATTCTTGACGTAGTAACAAATTCATCCAATTGCTCAGGTAATGGAAGTTGGACTAGAATCCCATGAACTGTATTATCCTTGTTCAAATTTTCAATAATTTCGTTAATTTGTATCTGTGAAACGTTTGCATCAAGTTTATGATCTTTGGTAACTATTCCTACTTCTTCACAAGCTTTGTGTTTATTTTTAACATAAGTGGCAGAAGCTGGATTATCACCAATCAAAATTGTGGCTAAACAAGGGGTGATTCCTTGAGTTTTTAGTTCCTCTACTGCTTTTTTGACTCTGTCTTTAACCGACTGAGCAATAATATTCCCATCAATTTTGGTACCTACCATAATTTATTTTTTATTTGTAGATATTTAATTCTTGGATTATATGATGAAAATCTTAGCAAAGAAATTAAATGGCTCTTTTTCTAGTCATATCTGCACAATAAAATGAAACTAGAGTTTGATTTATCTACTTATGTTAAAAAAATTAAAAACAGTAATTCTTATTTTGAGACTTTTATCAATAAGTCTAGTTTAGCTGCTGGAGTTTTGGTTCTAAAACCTGGTGAAGAAGATACTCAAGAACCTCATGATAGTGATGAGGTATATTATGTGATTTCTGGTGATGGTTTTTTGAAAATTAAAGATAAAGATTACAAAGTTTCAAAAGACAAAGTATTCTTTGTAGCAAAAGATGTTGCGCACTATTTTCATGGAAACAAAACCGAACTCAAAGTTTTATACTTTTTTGGCGGACCTGACACTTAACTGATAATTGTCCTTCTACGCGAAACTCTGATCTTTTTTCTTGCAAACAAATTAACTGCTTCAGGATAAATTTTATGTTCCTTTTTTAGAATTCTTTTTGATAATGACTCTATAGAATCATTTTCCTTGATTTTAACAACTGCTTGAATAATTATTGGACCCGTGTCCATTCCTACATCCACAAAATGTACTGTACACCCAGAATATTTTACACCATGATCTAATGCCTGTTTTTGGGCATCTAATCCTGGAAATGCTGGCAGTAGTGCTGGATGAATATTGATAATCCTGTTTTTGTATTTTTTTATAAATCCTGGACTAATAATTCTCATAAATCCTGCAAGACATACAATGCCATTTCTTGGAGTAACTCCATGTTTTCTTAGAGATTCTATTACCTTTTTGTCATATTGCCATCTACTCCCTTTGAAGTTCTTACTCTCAATAACTACCGTATTGATGCCTAACTTTTTTGCTATCTTCAAACCTTTTGCATTATGGTTATTTGAAATCACTACTGCAGGATTAATTGGAATCTTTTTTCTCTTAATTGACTTTAGAATAGACTCCATGTTGCTCCCACGACCTGAGATTAAAATTCCTACATTTAGCAACTAGTCAATAGTAGATCAAACCTGCAATTTATATCAAATCTAACCATCTTCACTTTCGTTGTCAAGACAAGTCAGGATGACAAAAAATGGAATCCTGTGTGATGTTAATGATAAACATGTTTACTTGGATCCAAAACATGCAGATTCTACCGGAATCAATTTTATCTCTCATGCACACTCTGATCATCTTCCTTCAAAAAATGGCGGGACCATTTTATCATCACTCGAGACCCGCGAAATAGCTAATCTTCGTGGGTTTATGATGGAAAATCATGTTGATTCGCTTGATGGTTTTTCTCTAATTGACAGTGGTCATATTCTTGGTTCACGAGGATTACTCTTTGATGATATCTTCTATACTGGAGATATTTGTACTAGAAAACGTGGGTTTCTTCAGGGTGCAAAGATTCCAAAATGTAAAACCTTGATAACTGAATGCACCTTTGGTCTACCGGAATTTAATTTCCCTACAATTGATGAAATTAAAAAACAGGTAAATGAATTAATTTCTGAACTTTATGGAAAAGGCGTTCCTGTAATTTTAATGGGATACAAATTAGGGAAAGCACAAACCATAACTCAACTTTTTGGTCATTGGGAACCACTTTATTTTCATGATTCTGTTAAAGAGATGAATTCACTTCATCAAAAATTAGGAATTCCTCTAAAGGCTGGGGTTGGTCATTCTGAGGCTGAAAAAAATGGTCTATTGGAAAAAAAACCTTGGGTAATGGTTGCACCATTGATGTCTAGCAAAAATAAATTCATTCAAGATATGAAGTCAAAATATGGTGCAGTAACAATAGGATTTAGTGGGTGGGCACAATCCTCAAGATTCACTTTTGGAAGGCGAACTGATTATTCAATTACAATGAGTGATCATTGTGATTTCAATGAGCTTGTAAATATGGTAGTGCAATCAGAAGCTGAACAAGTTTACACTATACATGGTTTTGTCAATGAATTTGCAGAACACTTGACGAAAATAGGAATTTGTGCACAGCCTTTGCTAGAAAATTCTTTAGATGACTTTAGTTAGTTTGAAAATTATTACATCCACAATCTGTAACTAGACATGTTTCTGAGTTTCTTATATGATCATGAGAGAAATGTTTACATTTTTCATTTTTACAGATTCTTCTTTGTGCTTCTTTTTGTACAACTGATTGTGCAATTGCATTTGCTTTGTCCTTTGAAAATCCTTTTTTATCAATGTAAAAATGAACAATCCTGTTGTAAAGTAAATCTGGGTTGAATTGTTTTTCTAGCAATACTGTCTTTTCCTATTCCCTCTTCTAAAACTTGATCCAACATGACAGTCACATTTACACAATTCGTCATTACAAAACCCCATATCATTTTTTATCATATTATAATTAGGCAATTATTGTATTTCAAGGACCCCTTTTTTGAATAATCATTTGTTTAATTTTGATTCAAGTTTTGAATGATTTTTAACTTAAAACCACGCCTATATCCATAAGATTTGTGTGCGTGAAATCAGTCACAATGTTCCCTTTTTGTTTTTGAAAGAATCTACCTGAATCACTATTTACGAGAAACTCTTTCATTACAACCGAGTTTATTCTGGTATTTTCTGTAATGGCTCCGGCAAAAACAGAATTTCCGTCTATTCCATCTGTACCAATCGATGCAATGACAATTTTTTTTAATTTTTGTGTATTTTTTAAAATTCTTAAAACAAGTTCTTGGTTTCTTCCACCCATTCCTTTTCCAAGAACTCTTACTGTTGTTTCACCTCCAAAAATGAGACATGTTTTTTGATTCTCTGAAATATTCTCAAGAATTTTTATCACTGCAACTTTAATATCTCCAAAAATCTGCATTGTGGAAACTTTGTAACCAATTTTCTGAGCTTTTTCTTGCATAGCTTTCAAACAATCACTATTATTTGCAATAATAAAATTTTCAATTTTTATTTTTTTTGGAATTTCAATTTCTTCATTTTTACCCTTTTCTAAAATTTGTAACACTTCTAATGGCATTTTTCTTTTGAGCTTGTATTTTTCTATAATGTCTAGTGCATCTGCAAATGTTGTATCATCCATGTACGTTGTACCTGAAGCAATAGATGAAAGATCATCACCTTCAACATCTGACATTACCAAACTTAACCCGTGGCATTTCATATTCTCCACTAATCTACCTCCTTTGATTTTTGATAGATGTTTTCTAATGCAATTAAACTCTTGAATCGTTGCACCTGATTTTAACAGTAAATTTGTAACATAGATTTTATCATCAAGAGTTATGTTATCTGGCATTGCAAGAAGTGATGATCCTCCACCTGAAACAAGAAAAATTACTAATTCATCACTTCTTTTATTTTGAAGAAATTTCATTACTTCCTTTGCTGCTTTTACGCTTGTTTGATCTGGTTTAGGATGTCTGGAATTAAAAATCTGAAATTTCTTGCCTTTAATTCTTGATTTGGATCCTTTGGGAATTACTACAATTCCACTTTTTATGGGAACTATTGCATTAAGTGCCCTTGTCATTGAATCTCCTGCTTTCCCAAACGCAACAGAATAGATATTGGAATATTTTCCAATATTGATTGATTTGCCTCCAATTTTGATTTCATTAGGTGTAACATACTTTGGAATAATGTTTTCTGGATTAGCAGCTTCAAGACCTGCTTCCAAAATTTCTAAACAATCCTTTTTCTTATCAGTGGTTGCTAACTCTTTGAAATTTTGAATGATCATATCCATCATTCTATAATGCAAGATATAATAATAATCAATGTTGCATTTGATTTATGCACACAATACGCATTCCAAAAATTATTAACTTTGGAGAAGATGCACTTGGTCAAACAGAGTATCCTAAAAATGCTCTTGTTGTTACAACTGTTCCGCCAGAACTTTCTGATAAATGGTTATCAAAAATGGGAATAAAAGATTACATGTTGTATGATCAAGTAAAACCTGAACCATCAATTGATGATGTCAATAAAGTAATTTCACAATTCAAAGACAAAAATCCATCTGTTCTAATTGGATTGGGTGGTGGAAGTTCTATGGATGTAGTAAAATATGCTGCTCAGGATTTTGGAGTAGAAAAGATTTTAATTCCTACAACCTTTGGAACTGGAGCTGAAATGACAACTTATTGTGTTCTAAAATTTGATGGAAAAAAGAAATTGTTACATGAAAACAGATTTTTAGCTGACATGGCCGTAGTTGATTCGTATTTTATGGATGGTACTCCAGAACAAGTCCTAAAAAATTCTGTTTGTGATGCATGTGCTCAAGCTACTGAGGGGTATGATAGCAAACTTGGTAATGACTTGACTAGGACTCTATGTAAACAAGCATTTGATATTCTTTATGATGCAATAATGAATGACAAACCAGAGAACTATCCATATGGTTCAATGTTGTCTGGAATGGGATTTGGAAATTGCTCAACAACTCTTGGACATGCTTTGTCATATGTATTCTCAAATGAAGGTGTACCACATGGTTATTCACTATCTTCTTGTACTACAATTGCACACAAGCATAACAAGTCAATCTTTTATGATAGATTCAAAGAAGCTATGGAGAAACTTGGTTTTGATAAATTAGAACTCAAAGCTGATCTTTCAGAAGCTGCAGATGTTGTTATGACTGATAAAGGACATTTAGATCCAAACCCAATTCCAATATTCAAAGATGATGTAATAAAATGTCTTGAAGGTATCCAAGCAGGTAATTTGTAAAAAATTCAAATTTTTTTTATCTTTCTTCTATTTTTTTGATAAACTGCGAAATTGGTAGCTGATTAAACTTATTTATTCTAACATTCTGTCGTAAGTGTACGTGACTGAAAAAAAGCTAAAATTTGGTATTCAAAATGGACTAAATGTTGCAAGAGCTGGTTATACTGAAGACCAAATTATAACAGCTTGTATACTTGCCGATAAAACAGGTTATGATTCTATTTTCTATATGGACCATACAAATGTACCACAATGGAAAAAAGCAATTGTTTTGGATCCTTGGGTTATGTTGTCTGCAATTGCTGCAGTTACACACAATGTGGAACTAGGAACTTGTGTAACTGATGCAATTAGAAGACATCCATCCAACATTGCATTAGCTTCCATTTCACTTGATAGAGTTTCAAAAGGTAGAGCTATTCTTGGAATTGGTGCAGGTGAGGCTCAAAATCTAAAAGAATTTTGTATCCCATTTGAAAAACCAGTTTCAAAATGGGAAGAACAAATTGAAGTTATTCATAAATTGTATGAATCATCACCTGATAATGTAGTAAGTTATGATGGAAAATATTACAAACTTGAAGGTGCATGTTTACAGGCACCTTCAATTAGGAAACCACATCCACCAACTTACATGGCATCTGGTGGTAAGCGTACTCTTGCATTAACTGGAAAACTTGGTGATGGCTGGCTACCAATCGGTTATACTCCAGTTCTCTTTAAAGATCATAAAGCGCAAATTGAAAAATCAATGGATGAAAATAATAGAACACAAGAAGAAAAAGACAAGTTCGAATTTGCACTTGACATTGATGTATACTTTTCTGAAGATGCAGAAGAATCTTGGGCAAAAATGAAAGAGGCAGTGAAAGTAAGTTTGTTCAAGCCTGAAATCTTGAGAGTTCATGGATTAAAAGAAATTCAAGGATTTGATTTTGTCAAATACTTTACTGAATATTCAATGTCTGATCAATCATGGATTGTAAAGATGAGAGAAGCTGCAACTCAGATGCCAGATAATGTTGCTCGTTCTTCAACTGCAATTGGTACTCCTGAAGATATAATTCCAATATTTGAGGAATTTATGAAAGCAGGTGTTAATCACTTTGTAATTCGATTCTGGGGAAAGAATTACTTTGGCTCTATTGACAAATTTGCAAGTAGTGTAATGCCAGTACTTCGAGAAAAGGCAAAACAATAGGCACTATATTCAATAACACAAAGAAAATTATTTACTTACTAGTTCTTAGAAAATATGATGGATGAAGAACTTCCTGAGACAGTAAAAGAGTGTCTTGATATTTTAGATGAGAATATTGAAATTTTGGCAAATCTAGAATTTGACTTAGAATCTGAGAACGAAGATGAATTGACCCCAAATATGGAACTTCATCAACTATATGATATGACTGAAGACGTTTCTGAATATACAAAACTCAAACGTGCTGAATCTAATTTTTTAAGAAGACAAGCAGAATATTCTTTATAATTTATGACTTGTGTGGTCTTTTGTTTTTTGCTTTTGTAAATGATCTTGCTCTGCGTTTGTTCCGCTGTTTTTCTAATCTTTTTCTTGTGCGCTCTGTAGATTTTGTTGCACCTTGAATGATTTTTGTTTTACTCCCATCTCTTAACATGATTTCTTTTCCTTTAAATCTAAATTCTATATCTCTGCATTTGATGTAATATTTTTTGAGACAAAAAAATATTCTATTATTTGTCCCATGCATATCTTTGACTTCTTTTGATTTTTTTAGTTCATTGATAATATTTCGAAGTATCCCCTTGTCAATTTCTGTAATTCTGTGTAATTCTCTAAACCAAATGAATTTTGATTCGGCACCCCATTTTTCTAGAATATCTAAGACTTGTTGTGTGATTTCTTCCCCCTCTTTATCTATTTCATACATAGACTCTTGAATTATTCCTGTGTTTTATCAATTACCATTAATGAAAAGTTTGGATGGGGAAAGTCAAATTTTAGAACGTTCTTCATTTTTGATTATTTTTGTAATGATTTACTATGAGTAGTGAATTAAAAAATGAATGTGACAAATTGGCATGCAGAATTTTAGATATCCAAGCATTGGCAAAAGAATTAGATGAACAAACTTAGAATTATTTTTTGGTCAGTCTGCTTTTTAGTTTGAGTATGTCTCTCAATTTCACTACTAGGATATTTTGAGTATTTATACTCTGGATTTATAAAATGATTTTTTATAATCTATCTATTGCAACTAGTTGGAAAATTACAAATTCGTTCATTTGAAAAAATTAAAGAATTTCTTAACGAAGAACATGTTGGCAGAATTTCTAGCATTGATAAAAATGGGTTTCCTCAAATAATTCCAATGAATTTTGTTTTTCTAAATGATGTTATCTACTTACACTCTCATGTTAAGGGTGAGAAATTAGATAATATTTCTCGAAATAATAAAGTAGGTTTTGAGGCAGATCGAGAACTAGAATTTTTACCTTCTTATTTTGAGGATCCATATGATGCATCTCTTGCAGATACTTTGTACATCAGCGTTGTAATCAAAGGAATTGGATCTTTTGTCATTGATAGAAAAGAAAAGACGTTGGCACTCAATGGATTAATGGAAAAATATCAACCTGAAGGACAGTATGATCCAATAAAATCTGATATGCAAGTTTTGGACATTGTTACTGTACTCAAAATAACTCCACAATCAATACATGGAAAATACAAAATTGGTCAAAACATGAACTCTGCCGATAGACTGGATTTAGCGCAAAAGATTTTGAAAAGAAATTCTTCATCTGCTAAACAAACACTAAAAATTATGGGTTTTGAAGAAACTGATGACGGATTAAGAATGATTGATGAACCTGTTTGGTAGTCTTAGTTTGATATCACCATTGCTTTAAATTCAGTTTTTGAGAATCTAATCTGTTGCAACAAATATCCAAATTTGAATTAGAATCTGATTTTGTTCCTACTGGGGATCAGCCTCAAGCAATTGATACACTAGTTGAAGGTGTTAACAAAGGAACAGTTCAAACCTTACTCGGAGTCACGGGAAGTGGCAAAACCTTTTCAGTTGCAAATGTAATCGCTAGAACTGGCAAAAACACTCTAGTAATTTCTCATAACAAAACTCTTGCAGCACAGCTTTATTCAGAATTAAAACAATTTTTTCCAAAAAATAATGTTGGATATTTTGTATCATATTATGATTATTATCAACCTGAATGCTATCTTCCGCAAACTGATACC
>Ga0209988_10001300_pt1 | contig 16265 bp, 15 predicted proteins | sample N075metaG_FD_183115 | JGI IMG/M metagenome (GOLD analysis project Ga0209988, IMG submission 183115) | Deep subsurface microbial communities from Kermadec Trench to uncover new lineages of life (NeLLi) - N075 metaG (SPAdes) (version 2) | ecosystem: Environmental > Aquatic > Marine > Ocean trench... | reverse complement strand
AATGTGACTTTCATCGAAGGCGATGTTCAGAGCCATCCCTTTACGCCGGACCATGATTTCGTATTTTCGCGCTTCGGCACAATGTTTTTCGAGAACCCGGTCTGGGGTCTGAAGAACATGCGTGCCGCGATGAAACCCGGCGCTTTGATGGCGATGATCGTCTGGCGCACCGCCGATGACAATCCGTGGCTCAGTATGGCCAAACAGGTCGTCCTGCAATTCCTGCCGCCGTCGGGAGACGATGCCCGGACCTGCGGTCCCGGACCGTTCTCCATGGCGGGTCAGGAGACGGTGACCGGTATGCTAAAAAGCGCCGGCTATGTCGATGCGCAGTTCAAGCGCGTCGATGCGCCGGTGCTGGTCGGCGGGACAGTGAAGGATTCCATCGAATTCCAGCTCGCTCTCGGCCCGGCCGGCGAGGTTTTTCGCGAGGCGGGCGATCTTGCCGAACAGCGCCGCGAGGAGATCGAAGCGGCGCTCAGCGATGCGATTGCACCCCATCTCACCGATGAAGGCATCGTGATGGAGTCCAGTTCCTGGGTCATCACCGCCCGCAATCCGGCTTGAACGGGGAATCCCAAGGCAACGGGCCCATGATGTATCTGCGGCTATGCATGGTGATTTCCGCCCTTGCGATGGCGCTGCCGGCCATCGTGCTGCCAGGGGGGCCGGCGATGGCTGGCGTCAGCCGCTGCCTGGCGATCGCTGAAATTGTGCCGCAGGTGCAATTTGCCGCCTTTTCGCCGGCGGCGCTGACGCGCGGCGAGGTGCGCCTTACCTATGTCGGCCATTCCACATTCCTGATCGAGAGCGCCTCCGGTGTCCGCGTCGCCACCGATTTTACCGGCTTTGCCGGGGCCGGCGTGGTGCCGGATGTGGTGACCATGAACCAGGCCCACTTCTCCCATTACACCGACACTCCGGACCCGCGCATTGCCCATGTCCTGCGCGGCTGGAACCCGGCCGGCGGACCGGCTCGTCATGACCTGACGCTGGAAGACGTTTTGATCCGCAATGTGACAACCGATATCCGCAGCTTTGACGGCGTTCGGATCAAGGACGGCAATTCGATTTTCATCTTCGAGATGGGCGGCCTGTGCATTGGCCATCTGGGCCATCTGCACCACGAACTTGGGCCTGAATATCTGGGCCTGATCGGGCAACTCGACGTGGTGCTGGTGCCGGTCGATGGCAGCTTCACGATGGCGCAGGCGAGCATGATCAATGTCCTCAAGCTGCTCAAGGCGCGGCTGATTATCCCGATGCACTATTTCGGCCCGTCGACGCTGGCCGCATTTCTTGAAGGGATGCGCGAGGACTTCGAAATCGAAATCAGCGTCTCGCCGGTGATCGTTGTCTCGGCATTAACGCTGCCAAAATCACCGAAAGTTCTGGTTCTTCCGGGCTATTGACGGGACCGCCAAGGTTGCACGCCCCCTCCCGTAGCGCCGCCAAACAGGCTATGAGAGGGCTGCAATTGAGGTTCCGTCATGACGATTCCGACACCGATCGATGCCAATTTGCCGATCGCAGCCGCACGCGGCGTGGAGAGCATGGAAGCGGCACGCGCCTGGTGCCGGGCGCGCGGAGTGGAAGACATTGAATGCATCGTGCCGGACATGGCCGGCGTGGCGCGCGGCAAGCTGATGCCGGCGGAAAAATTCTTCAAAGCCGATCCGATGACGCTGCCGGCCTCGATCTTCACCCAGACGATCACCGGCGACTATCCGCGCGACAATGCGCTCTATGCGGAAAGCATCACCGACGGCGATCTGATCCTGATGCCGGATTTGTCGACCCTGGCGATCGTGCCATGGGCGTCGGACCCGACGGCGCAGGTGCTGCATGACGCTTTTCGCAAGGACGGAACGCCGGTCGACATCGCGCCACGGCAGGTGCTGCAACGGGTGCTGGCGCTGTATGGCGAACGCGGTCTGAAACCGGTGGTGGCGCCGGAGATCGAATTCTACCTGGTCAAGCCCAATATCGACCCCGATTATCCGCTGGAACCGCCGGTCGGGCGTTCGGGCCGGCCGGAACGGGCGCGGCAAGCCTATTCGATCTCGGCGGTCAATGAATTCGAGGCGCTGTTCGACGACGTCTACGCATTTTCCGAGGCGCAGGGGCTGGAGATCGACACGCTGGCGCATGAGGACGGCACGGCCCAGATGGAGATCAATCTGCGGCACGGCGATCCGGTCGAACTCGCCGATCAGGTGTTTTTATTCAAGCGGACGATCCGCGAGGCGGCGTTGCGGCACAAAATGTACGCCACCTTCATGGCCAAGCCGATCGCCAGCGAACCCGGTTCCTCGATGCACATCCACCAGTCGATCCTCGACATCAAAACCGGGCGCAACGTCTTTTCCGGCGAGGACGGCAAACCGACGCCGGCGTTTTATCACTATATCGGCGGGCTACAGACCTATGTGCCGAAAGCCATGTGCATGATGGCCCCTTACGTCAATTCCTACCGGCGATTTGCGCGCAACAGCACGGCGCCGATCAATGTGCGCTGGGGCCACGACAACCGCACTGTCGGCTTGCGCGTGCCGTTATCGCAGGCCGAGGCGCGGCGGGTGGAGAACCGGGTGCCCTCAGCTGACGCCAATCCCTATCTGGCCATCGCCGCTTCGCTGGCCTGCGGCTATCTTGGCCTGGTCAAGGCTATGGAACCGGACGAGCCGGCCGACGCCATGGTGCCGGAAGAAACCCTGACCCTGCCGCGTTCCATCCTCGATGCCGTGCAGCTACTGGAAGGCACACCGGAATTGGTCGACGTTTTCGGCGAGGCCTTTGTCAAAGTCTATCGCGGCGTCAAGGAAACGGAATTCGAGAACTTCATGGGCGTCATCAGCCCGTGGGAGCGCGAATATCTGCTGCTCGCCGTGTGACGCGGATTGGCGATCGCGAATGCAAAAAACATGACCGCCTATCAGTCGCCGATCTCGCCGGGGGTGAGCTGGTACGAAGCCTCATGCGGGGACCGTCCCCGCCATGGCCCGTTGGAGGGTGACAGAAGCTGCGACGTTGCGATCATTGGCGGCGGCTATACCGGCCTGTCGGCCGCCTATCACCTGGCCAAGGCTGGCGCCGAGGTCGTGCTTTTGGAAGCGCACCGGCTGGGAGACGGCGCTTCGGGGCGCAATGGCGGTCAGCTCTCCTCCGGACAGCGGCGCTCAGTGCTGTGGCTGGAAGAGCACTTCGGCTTTGACCGCGCCAAGGCGCTTTGGGATCTGGCCGAAGAGGCCAAGGCGCATGCCGTCGGGCTGATCGGTGAGCACAATATTGATTGCGACCTGACCTTCGGCCACCTGACCGCCCTGCACAAGCCACGCTATTACGCCGCCGAGGCAGCAATCGTCGAGGCGCTGTGGGGGCGCTACAATTACGACAAGATCACCATGCTGGTCCGGCCGGCGATGGCGACGGCGCTGGGGTCGGATTTCTACCATGGCGGCAGCCGCGATAGCGGCGCCGGGCACCTGCATCCGATGAAGTTCCTGATCGGCCTTGCAAGGGCGGCGGTGGCGGCCGGCGCGCATGTGTTTGAAGACACGGCAGCCATCATGATCGCGCCCAGCCGGCGCCCGCAGGTCAGGACATATTCCGGCACGCTTCATGCCGGCCGGGTGCTGATTGCCTGCAATGCCCATATCGGCGCGCTGGAGCCGGAGACGGCGCGCCATGTCATGCCGATCCGGTCTTATATCGCGGCGAGCGAGCCGCTGGCCGATGACACCAGCGTGCTGCCGGGCGGCGAATGCGCCTGCGACAGCCGCTTCGTCATCCGCTATTTCCGCAAGAGCGCCGATAATCGGCTCTTGTTCGGCGGCCGGGAGGCCTATACCGGCAGGACACCGAGAAATATCGCGGCGCATCAGCGGCGGCAGATCGGTGAGGTTTATCCGCAGCTCAAGAACGTTGCGATCAGCCATGCCTGGGGCGGGTCGGTGGCGGTCACCGCGCCGCGGCTGCCTTTCGTGCGCGAGGTGATGCCCAATGTCCTTTCCATCGCCGGTTTTTCCGGCCAGGGCGTGGCGCTGGCACCCTTTGCCGGCAAACTCGTGGCTGAGGCTTTTGGCGGCAACTGCGAACGGTTGAAGCTGTTTGAGGATCTCGCCATCCCGGCCTTTCCCGGCGGCGCGTATTTCCGCCAGCCGCTCCTGACCCTGGCCATGGCGTTCTATGCGCTGCGCGACCGGTTTTAAAGCGTGTCGCGCAAAAGTGGGCACCGATTTTGCGATAAAGACACGCGCAAGAAAAGAGATAAAGCAGGGCGCGGACATGCCAATGAACGCGACCGGTTTTAGGGCGCTTTTCGTGAATCCAGGGGCACTCTAAAGACGGTCGGCGAACATCGCCGCATAGTGCCGGTACCAGTCGCTCTGGAACAGATCGGCGGGATCGTATTGCTGCTTGCGCTTCAAGAATGCCGGCATTTGCGGATAACAGGCTTCGACCTGGGCGCGGCCGGCATAGCGGTGGTAGGTGAGAAAATAGCTGCCGCCGCGCTCGATCGCCCGGTTGATCAGACGGCGGAACGCGTCAGCGGCCTGCGCCTGTTGCAACCGGTTATGGACGACATGCAGGTTGAAGATGATGCAGGCATAGGATTGGCGCGCCCAGGCCAGAAAACTTTCCTCATCGCGCTCGATCAGCCGCACGGTGCCATAGATCACCTGGGTAGCGTGGCGGCGAAAATCGGCGGCGACATCGGCCATGAAGGACGGCAATTGGGCGCGCGGAACGTAGATCTCCGTAATCAACTCGCTCGCCGGGTTCCGGGCGCCGGCAATGCGATCCAATTCAGCGTGATAATCGTCGATATAGATGCTCAGCTGATGGGTATCGGACCAGTAGATCTGGCCGGAGGTTTTGCGGTAATGGCCGGTATAAAGGTCGAAGGCTTGCTGTTTTCCGGTGTGGGCGAGCGCGATCAGGTTGCGCCAGTCGCCTTCCGATAATTCTGCCTGCGCCGAGGGGATCGGCGTTGCCGGATCAACAGGCTCATAGCAGGAAAATACACCACGCCTGAGAAAGCCGTCGGAAGCCTCGTTGATGTCGTATTGGAAATCGCCATAGACAAACCCGGCGGCGATGCGGCGCTCAAAGGCCGGCATGACATCATCGATATTGAGGATTTCGACGACGCGGCGGAGCTTTTGCCGCCGTGCAAGGCGCAATCGCACCGAATAGATGACGCCGAAAAGACCATAACCGCCAATGGCGAGGCGGAAAAGCTCGGCATTCTCATTGCGGCTGCAGGTGCGCATGTCGCTGTTGCCATCGATCAGAGTGAAACTTTCCACGTCGGATATGAAGGGCTGCATCGTCAGGCCACGGCCATGGACGTTCGAGGCCAGGGCGCCACCGATGGTCAGCCGGTCGGCGCCGGTCTGCTTCTGGGCGATGGCCCATTGCCCGGATGCACCCGCCTGGACCCGATTGAGATGGGCGATCAACTCCGGCCATTGAATGCCGGCCTCGACCTCGACGATGCCGGCCTCGGCGTCAAAGGCCAGAACTTCTCGAAGATCGCGGGTGTCGATCATGACGCCGCCGGTCAGAAATTGCTGCCCGCCCATGGAATGACGGCCGCCGGCAATGCAGATCGCCCGGCCGTCAGCGCGGGCGCGCGCAATGGCGGCACGCAATTCGCCAAGCCTTGCCGGCCTCTCGATGCGGTGAAGGCGGGTCGGGTTGAGCTTGGAATGCACGTCGTTGACGGCGAGCGTTTCGCCAGTCTTGCCAGACGTCTTGCCGGACGTCTGGGCGCGCAAACCACGCCACGGCATCGTCGCGGCAAGGCCGGCGCCCAGACCGGCGCCCACTATAAATCTCCGCCGCGTGACCATTGGCTCTCCTTGCTGCCTCCCGGGCGATATCGGGCGTCGCGGTAAGGCGGCAGCCTAGGCGGGTATCGTTGTCCGGGGCAAGGCTCCGACCGCCGACGTGAAACGGGCGTTGTCATGGGTTCATGACCGGGCCTATCTGAAATAGGATCAACGCCGGTGGCATTAACGGAGCCTGCAAATGAGCGAGGAAACCCATTCCCTGATGCTCGATCTGGTTGAATGGATCGCCAAGCGGCCGCGACCCTACGCGGAAGTGATGGAAGCATGGCGAACGTCGTGTCCGCGGTTGCCAATTTGGGAAGACGCCGTCGATCGGGGCCTGGTCGTTCGCCATCACAAAGCTGGCGTCGGCGCGTTTGTGTCGGTGACAAAATCCGGGCTGGCGCTTCTGCGCGCCGAAGGGCGAGGGCCGACCGGCGGCGTAGCGGGAGCGGAATAGGTCATTGTGAGCAATTTGAACAATCGGCTTGCCCGTTCGCGCGCGGCCGGTCTAGTCTTTATCGATAATCCGTAAATCGGAACAACTGGGAGAAATTCATGACCTTACGCAAAATTGCCCTGACATGGGCCGGACTGATCGCCGGCTTCGCGCTTGCCACCGGATCCGCCATTGCCGCCGCGGATTGCCCGCGCGGCGATCTCGACGAGCGTTATTGTGACGTTGACGGCGATCTGACCGCCGACACGCCGACCGATCCGAGCAAACTGATCGATCCCGATACGCTGATCTTCGCCTATACCCCGGTCGAGGACCCGGCGGTATACAAGACCGCATGGTCCGATTTTCTGATCCATATGGAAAAAGTGACCGGCAAGAAAGTGAAGTTTTTCCCTGTGCAATCGAACGCGGCGCAGATCGAGGCGATGCGTTCCGGACGCCTGCATATCGCGGGATTCAACACCGGTTCCAATCCGCTTGCGGTGAACTGCGCCGGTTTCCGTTCCTTCACCATCATGGCAGCGCTCGACGGCGGTTTCGGCTACGAGATGGAAATCCTCACCTATCCGGGCAGCGGCATCGACAAGGTCGAGGACATCAAGGGCAAGACCCTGGCCTTCACCGCGCCAACTTCAAATTCCGGCTTCAAAGCGCCGTCGGCGATCCTGAAATCGGAATTCGGCATGATCCCCGAGCGCGACTTCAAGGCGGTTTTCTCGGGCAAGCACGACAACTCGATCCTGGGCGTCGCCAACAAGGATTATCCCGCAGCCTCGATCGCCAATTCGGTCAAGCAGCGCATGATTGCGCGCGGCGTCATCAAGGAAGACCAAGTCAAGGTGATCTACACCTCGCAGACCTTCCCGACCACCGGGTTCGGCGTTGTCTACAACCTGAAGCCGGAACTGGCGAAGAAAATCGAGGAATCCTTCTTCAGCTTCAAGTGGGACAAGGCGGACGGAAGCCCGACCAGCCTGAAGGTCGAGTTCTCCAAGTCCAAACCCCCGGAGGGCCAGTTCCTGCCGATCACCTACAAGTCTCATTGGGACGTGATCCGCAAGATCGACAAGGCCAATGGTGTTTCCTACTCGTGCAAGTAAGCGGAAATGCTGCGTCTTGAAGGACTGACGAAGCGTTATCGAACCGGCGACGAGGCCCTCAAAGGGGTCGATCTGGAGGTGCCGAAAGGGCAGGTAATGGCCCTTATCGGCCCCTCCGGCGCCGGCAAGAGTACGCTGATTCGCTGCATCAACCGGCTGGTCGAGCCGACCGGCGGGCGGGCCGTACTGGACGGCGAGGACATCACCGCTCTGGGCGCGTCTGGCCTGCGCCAGGCGCGCCGGCGGATGGGCATGATCTTCCAGGAATACGCCCTGGTCGAACGCCTGACGGTGATGGAGAACGTACTGTCGGGCCGGCTCGGCTATGTCGGCTTCTGGCGCAGTTATCTGCGCCGTTTTCCGCAAAGCGATATTGACGAAGCCTTCCGGCTGCTCGACCGCGTCGGTCTGACGGAATACTGCGACCAGCGGGCCGATGAGCTGTCCGGTGGCCAGCGCCAGCGTGTCGGCATCGCCAGGGCGCTGATCCAGGACCCGGCCTTGCTGCTGATCGACGAACCGACGGCCAGCCTTGACCCCAAGACCTCGCGTCAGATCATGCGGTTGATCTGCGAGCTGTGCAAGGAGCGCAAACTGGCCGCCATCATCAATATCCACGATGTTCTGCTGGCGCAGATGTTCGTGCCGCGCATCGTCGGCCTGCGCCTGGGCGAGATCGTCTATGACGGGCCGGCCAGCGGGCTGACGCCGGACGTGCTGACCGAAATCTACGGCGAGGAAGACTGGGAAGCCACCATCCAGAATGATCCGGAAGAGAAGAAAGACGACGGCGCGGAGGAATTCGCCGAAGAGCATAGGGAGGGGCTGACCTAGCGCCATGGCCGATATTGCCGCAACGACCGCTGGCCGCCGCTGGCACAAGCCGCCCTTCATCAAGAACCCCAAACTGCGCTGGGGGTTGTATACCGGCGCTGCCGTTTATTTCATCCTGGCGTCGTACTCGATCCTTGCCGAGGTCAACTGGCTGCGCGTCTATGAGGGGCTGCCCAGGGGCGCGAAGTTCATCGGCGGATTTTTCCCGCCGTTTCCCTTCTCCAATATTTTGGAGACAGGCCAGTTCGAGGAATTGGCAGCTCAGCGATTGATCGATATCAGCGATGGGTTGGTCGAAAGCCTGACCATGACGGTGACTTCCACCGTCATTGGCATTCTCATCTCGATACCGATCGGGCTGGGCGCGGCGCGTAATATCGCGCCGTTGCCGGTCTATCTGATCTGCCGCGGCATCATCGCCGTCTCGCGCAGCTTCCAGGAAATCATCATCGCCATCTTCTGTGTCGCCATGTTCGGCTTCGGGCCGTTCGCCGGCGTGGTGACGCTGTCCTTCGCTACCATCGGGTTTCTGTCGAAACTGCTTGCCGAGGAAATCGAATCCATGGATCCGGGCCAGGCCGAGGCGATCCGCGCGACCGGTTCGCGCTGGCCGCAGTGGATCGTTTACGGCGTGCAGCCGCAGGTCATGCCGCGGCTGATCGGCCTGTCGCTCTATCGCCTCGATATCAATTTCCGCGAATCCTCGGTGGTCGGCATCGTCGGCGCCGGAGGCATCGGGTCTACCTTGCTCACCGCCTTCGACCGCTATGAATACTCCACCGCGGCGTCGATCCTCCTGATCATCATTGGCATCGTCTTCCTTGCCGAATACTCCTCCGGCAAAATCCGCGCGAGGTTGCAGTAATGCCGGTGCGGTCGGAAGCCGGATTGAAGGTGTGGCAGCGCCGGGATCGCAACAAACAATTGAGGATCTGGGGCGGCTGGTTCGCCGGCATCCTTGTGTTCGTCTTTTGCTGGCAGATCATTTCAGGCGAAACGACATGGTTTTTCGTATGGGATTCGCCGCGTGTTGCCGCCGATATCTCTTCACGCATGTGGCCGCCGCGCTGGGGATACATTTACAAAATCTGGGATCCGTTATTGGACACCATCAATATCGCGACGCTGGGCACCGTGCTGGCGCTGTTCATGGCGGTGCCGGTGGCCTTTCTCGCGGCCCGCAATACAACGCCAAACGCCTATTTCATCCGGCCCGCCGCGCTGTTCATCATTGTCTCGTCGCGCTCCATCAATTCATTGATCTGGGCGCTGCTGCTGGTCTCCATCATCGGGCCGGGCGTATTCGCCGGCACCATCGCCATCGCGCTGCGTTCCATCGGTTTCTGCGCCAAGCTGTTGTATGAGGCGATCGAGGAAATCGACCACACCCAGGTCGAGGCGATCGAGGCGACGGGGGCCTCGCGCTGGCAGATCATGGCCTATGGCATCGTGCCGCAGATCATGCCCGCCTTTGCCGGCATTACCGTGTTCCGCTGGGACATCAATATTCGCGAATCGACGGTGCTGGGACTGGTCGGCGCCGGTGGCATCGGCCTGCAACTCAACGCTTCGATGAATATTCTTGCCTGGCCGCAAGTCACCCTGATCCTGCTTGCCATCCTGGTCACCGTGCTGTTCAGCGAATGGGTCTCCGCCAAGGTCCGTGGTGCAATCATCTGAAGCGCCCGGCATTGGCGCCGGCGCAATGGCCGACGCGCAATGGGCATTTTCCCGTTATGAAGCGATCCGCCAGCGGCTGCCGACGGCGGTGTTTCCGGCGCGCTCACGGCGGGCGGATAATCTGGAAGCCCTGGTCGACGAATTCGACGTCTTCATTCTCGATGCGTTCGGCGTGCTGAATGTCGGTGATACCGCCGTGCCGGGCGCGCCGGAACGCATCGCCACGCTGAACGATCTCGGCAAGGCGCTCTTCGTTCTCACCAATGGCGCGACATACGACGAGAATGCCGCGCTGGACAAATACCGCCGGCTCGGATTTGCCTTTGAACCCCGGCAAATCGTTTCCAGTCGCTCGCTGCTTCATGGCGCGCTCAAACAATTTCCCGGCGGTTTCCGCTGGGGCGTGGCGGCGGCGCCGCAGTCCAATCTGGGCGCCCTGCCAGGCGATCTCCGTCCGCTGACCGATGATCGGTCCACCTATGAGGAGGTCGACGGTTTTGTTCTTCTCAGCAGCGCCTTCTGGGACATGGCTCACCAGGAACTGCTGGTTGCAAGTCTGCTCGCCAAACCGCGTCCGGTGCTGGTCGGCAATCCCGATCTCGTCGCCCCGCGCGAACAGGGCCTTTCGCTGGAACCGGGATTCTACGCCCATGACCTGGCTGACCGCACCGGGATCGCGCCGGTGTTCTTTGGCAAGCCGTATGGCAATGCCTTCGATGAGGTTCACCGGCGGCTGGCGGCGGACGGGCGAAGTGTTCCCCCGCGCCGGATCGCGATGGTCGGCGACACCTTGCACACCGACGTGCTCGGCGGTGCCGCGGCCGGCCTGCAAACGGTGCTGGTGACCGATCACGGCCTGTTTCGCGGTCTTGACGTCGGTCGTTTCATCGAGCGGTCCGGGATCGTCCCCGATTTCATCATACCGACCACGTGAAACCGGAATTCAGTGACGATAGCGATTGGGCGGTCAGTGGCGCAGTTCGGACGCCGGCGATATGATCTGCTGTTCCGATTTATTCTTCAACCGGGTCTGCCGCAACCCGCCGGAAAGGATACAATGAAACGCGGAACCTTCGACCGATCGCAAAGGCCGAAACTGGGCAAAAATTGCGCCTTTCAATCGACTGTAAAACGCACCTTTGTCGACCACAACAAAAGTATGATATTTCAAACGGACTAGCTAGCTTACCGGCTAGAACGTATCCTCGAAAATCAAGAACCTGGAAATGCCATGGCTGTTCAGCTCTTCAAGCGAACCAAACAGTTGGAACTCAAAGTCGATGAGATCCTCGACCTGGTCTCTCAATCGGCCATGACCTTCGATCAGGCCATAGATAGCTATTTGAGCGAAGGCATCGGCACGCGCTTCAATCAGCGGCTCGATCAGATGGTTGCCTTGGAGTCTCGCGGGGACAAGCTGGGCCTTGCCGTCGAGTTGCAAATGTACAACGAGACCCTGATTCCGGATGCGCGCGGCGACGTGCTCACCCTCTTGGAAGCCCTCGACGGGATTATCGACTCCTTCAAGGGTGTCCTGTTCTACTTCTCAACCGAATCGCCCGAATTTCCCGATGAGTTGCGGCAAAATTACGGAGAATTGGCCAAGGTTACCTGTGCCTCGGTCGAGGCCCTGGTATTGGCGGCACGCGCCTTTTTTCGCGACGTCCAGACCATCAACGACCACCTGCACAAGGTCCATTTTTACGAAAAGGACGCCGATGTCCTGGTCACCAAGATCCGCCGGGAGATATTCGCGATGGACCTCCCCTTGGCCAACAAGATCCATCTGCGCTTTTTCGCCGAGCGTATCGTCTGGATCTCCGATATGGCCGAAGCCGTGGCAGATAAGCTGACGATCTACGCCATCAAGCGCACCATCTGAGGCAACGGCTTCGCGAGGGAAGAGTCCGGTGGAAGTTTCGATACTGATATTTCTGACCGGCGGCCTGTTCCTCGGCTGGTCGCTTGGCGCCAACGACGCGGCGAACGTCTTTGGCACCGCGGTCGGAACTCACATGGTGAAGTTCTGGGTGGCCGCCGCCGTCTGCAGTATCTTCGTCATCCTCGGTGCCGTGATTTCGGGCGCCGGCGCGGCCCATACACTTGGCAAGCTGGGGGCGGTCAACACGGTTTCTGGCGCTGGTATGGCCGCCTTTTCCGCGGCCCTGACCGTTTACTGGATGACCAGACTGGGCGTGCCGGTCTCGACCAGCCAAGCCATTGTCGGCGCGATTATCGGTTGGAACTTCTTTACCGGCTCGCCGACCGATATTGGATCGCTCGTGAAGATTCTCGCCACTTGGGTCGCTTGCCCCCTGCTGGCGGCCTTTTTCGCGGTTCTGCTATTCAAGATCGTCAGTAAGCTGGTCAACTCGACAAAACTCCACATCTTTCGCCTCGACGCCTATACGCGGGGCGGCCTCATTCTGGCTGGCGCGTTTGGCGCTTATTCCCTGGGCGCCAACAATATTGCCAACGTGATGGGCGTCTTCGTGCCGTCCAACCCCTTTACGGCCTTCGGTGGCGGCGAGCTGTTCCGCTTTACCGCGATCCAGCAACTATTTCTGCTGGGCGCACTGGCGATCGGGGTTGGCGTCTTCACCTATTCCAAAAAGGTGATGATGACCGTCGGATCCGGCTTGTTTCCCCTTTCTCCACTGGCCGCCTGGGTGGTTGTCGTGGCGCATTCCATCGTGCTGCTGCTCTTCTCCTCCCAGAACCTGGAGCACCTCCTCGCCTCCAATGGCCTGCCGACCATTCCCCTGGTGCCGGTCTCCAGCTCTCAAGCGGTGGTCGGGGCGGTGATCGGCATCGGCCTCCTAAAGGGTGGCCACGGCATTCGCTGGCGTGTCCTTGGCAGCATCGCTTCGGGCTGGGTCACGACACCGATCATCGCCGGAACAATTTGCTTCGTTGCCTTGTTTTTTTTGCAGAACGTATTCAATCAACGGGTTTTTCAGGATCACGCCTATGTTCTCTCCCCACCCGTCATGGAGAAGCTCGCCGCCGAAGGTGTTGCCACAAATTCCTTGTCGGCCTTGAAAGACCGCCGCTTTGAGAGCTGGGCCGTGCTGCAGGAGGCTCTTCGGGCGCTGGACACACCCCAGCCCGCATCGGAAAAGACGACCCGCGCCTTTGCAATGATCGAGCCTTTGACCGTAACGCGAAGCAAGCTGAACCGGCTGCTGGATTCCTCCTTTTCGCCCGATCAGCGCGCCGCCCTTCGGGCCATGATGGGAGAGCATTTCCTGCACCGCTGGCGTTTCGAAGCCGCCTTGGTCGAGCGTAGCGCCGTCTGGCGCAGCCTCCCCGCCACGCCAGCCAACAAGCTAGCCAATCGTCAGCTTGAGGACCAGCGCGAGGAGGCCTACCTGTTGTTCCAAGATTAGAATATACAGCCCCCTCGGCCCGCCGGCGGCGGCTGTCTTGCCTTTAAACCGGCACCGGTTACTGCGAATAATTCTGGCATCTTTCGTGACTTTTTCGTTGCGGAACACCATATTATGGGGCGAAACAACCACAACACGTGTCCGGGCATGCCAAGCGTTGGATAATCCTTGAGTCCCGCCCCTGGGTTCGCCAAAGAGTCATTGCGATGAGCAACAGCAAAGCGCTTGAGCAGACGTGGGACGCTTCCTATCCGAGCGATGATAGCGAGCGGCTGTGGCCAGAGGAAGTCGTTCCCGTTGTCGACTTTGCCCGGCGTTTCTTTTTGGCGAACGCTGCAATCCTCGACCTGCCCTGTGGCGATGGCAAGAACGTTCAGGCTCTTGCCGAGCTCGGACCCGTTATCGCGGCGGATTCCTCAGAGCGCGCACTGGATATCTGCGAGGCGCGAAGACGCGCACAAAATCTCGCCAATGTCGTCACAATGAAGGCCGATGCCTTCCACACGCCCTTTTCCGACGGCGTATTTGAGAACGTTTTCTGCTGCGACCTGTTGGGCCATCTGCCCGATGCCGATAAAGCGATGCGCGAAATCAGGCGCATAACCTCGACCAGCGGCACGGCGGTCGTCACCGTGTTTACGGAGCGCGATTCGGTCTTGCAAGACAAACGAATGCGCAAAAACGAGGACGGATCCTATTGGTTCCGGGACAAATGGTTCTTTCGCTTCTACACCGAAACCGCGGCGCGCGAGCTGGCCACGCGCTCTGGCTTCAAGGTTGTGGAAATCGAGGAGCTTTCCTGGTGGGAGCCGCCGCATCCCGGCTACCGGGAATACAAGCACCAGCACAGCAGCTGGGCGCTGGCCTTGCGCAGAACGGCATAGAAAACGGTCAGTCCAGTTTCAGATCGAAAAGCGGAATTTCCGAATAAAGGATATCGGCTTTGCAAGGGGCAAGGCCGGTCAGCAGGCCGGCGCGCGGTATCCGTAATTCCCGTGTCGCATCCGGCTCGGCATCGAGCCCGTCCATGAAGCGGCTGTCTATCGACATCAGCGCATCGCCCGCCGGCAAGAGAGCCGTTGCCAATTCCCGCGCATATTTCGCAAAGAGCGACAGGTCCGAGATATAAAGCGCGTCATAATAGGTGACATCCTCGCCCTTCACCTTGATCATGAACACCACCAGGCAGACCTTGCCACCGGGAGCCTGAAAGGCGACGGGGTGGATGTTCATTCCCTCATGATCTCCAAGGATTTTCCGCAAAGGCCCGTCCAGCAAAGCGGTGACCTCGTCCCGATCACGGAAAACCTCAATCGCCATTTTTCCCGACGATCCGGCACGGCCGTCCTTGCCGGGAAACCAGACATGGCGATGCCGATCCAGCGCCGTCATTCCAGCGCTCATCACAGCGGCGGACGATGCCCGGTTGGTTGAATAGGCAGTGAACTCGACGCCGGGCCGGGCCAGCGCCTCGACGGCCATGGCCCGGCCAAGGCCGACGCCACGATGGGACTTTTCGATATACATGCCCGACAGATTGCTCGTCCTGACGGCGCGGCCATCGATTTCCCGGTCGGCATGAACCGTTGCAAGCGCGCCGACGATCCGGCCTTTTTCCTCGGCAATTACGGCGCAGGGAGCCGGTGACGTGGTCCAGCGCTGGTCGAGCAGATCGTTCCACAGCCCAAGCGGGACATTGGGGTTCATCAGGGTGTGGAAAAACTCCGCTACCGCGGCGCGCTCATCGTCGAAGGCATGGCGTATGGTCAGCGACATGGCGTCAAACCTCTAAAAATTCACTCAAGGCAACCCACCGCGCCGCCTTGTGGCCGGACAGCGCGCTCACCAGCGTTTCGACAAAATCCCAGATTTCTCCATCATGGTCGAGATGGTGGGTCAAAAGTCCGGACGGTTCCTCGCCATCACCGGTTCCGGACAAGTGGCATCGGCGGCGCTGCTTCAAATGCTCGATGAAATGCCGGATGGCTTTCTCCGAACCGGCGAAATGCGCCCCGCCGCGCCAGTTGATCGGGTCGCAACAGGTCGATATTTCGAGCAGGTTCGGCGCCCGGTATTTGGCGGCGCGCGGCGTTGTCAGCGATACGCAATGCACGCCGATGTCAGGCAGGCGTTTGGCAATTTCCGGCGCTATCCGGCCCCAGGGTGGCGTGACGACCGGAATAAACCGGTCGCCAAATGCATCTTCCAGACGCGCCTTGCCCTCGGCCAGCTCGCCAAGGATGACCGAAACCGGCCGATGGCTCCCAAGTTCCCACGATCCTTCCCCCGGCGGCGCATAATCGATGTGCGAAAAACCGTGCTCAAGCAACCGGGCGCAATCGGCTGCCAACATGGTCGATCGCGCGGCCTCGGTCAGGTGTTCCGGTATCACCGCGAGATGCACGATTGCACCGGCCGCCGTTGCAATTTCCAGCAACCGGTCCAATTGCGGGCCCTCTGTCCCCGCATCGTCATTGCGCCACCAAAGGGCTGCTTCAAGGCCCGCATCCGACCATTGGTCCAGTTCCCCTATGAGGTCGCTCAGCGTTGCCATTCAAGAGGATATCCGGTCTTGCGCGTTGCGCGGCGCGATCAGATAATTGGCGTGTTTCTTGTCGGTGAAGATGCGCTCGACCTGATATTCCGCTTCGCTAAGCCAGGCGCTGAATGCCAGCGTATTTTCATTGGCAATTTCGATATAGATCAAGGGCCTGGAGCGCTCGATCACACGCTGCGCGCCGGCCAGAACGCTCAACTCCATGCCCTCAACGTCGATTTTCAGAACGTCGACCGGCTCAGATATCAGGGCATCGAGCGTGTCGATGACAATGTCGCCGGACGGGTCGGGCGCCAGACGTGTTGCGCCAAGCCCGCCGCGTTCCGAAGAAACCGCCCGCGCGCGGCCGGCATGTTCGGCAACGCCAATGCCCAGCTGCGACAGATCGACATTGTCGAGACCATTTTT
>Ga0209988_10001299_pt1 | contig 16268 bp, 9 predicted proteins | sample N075metaG_FD_183115 | JGI IMG/M metagenome (GOLD analysis project Ga0209988, IMG submission 183115) | Deep subsurface microbial communities from Kermadec Trench to uncover new lineages of life (NeLLi) - N075 metaG (SPAdes) (version 2) | ecosystem: Environmental > Aquatic > Marine > Ocean trench... | reverse complement strand
CCCATAAAAAAGAGTTGCAAACTTTGATGGTTCGGTACTGTTGTAAAGCAGGTCGTTTGAATTAGCAATAATATCTTTACATAAATTTCCGGTTATTGTAAAACTTCTCAGCGTTGCCTGAAGGTTTGACATGAGCATAGCCGCAGGCATGCCTTTACCTGATACATCTCCCAGGCAAAAAGCAAAGTGTTTGTCATCAATTTGAATAAGATCATAAGAATCACCACCGACTTCCCTTGCTGGAATAGTTCGGGCGGCAATCTGGTAACCAGAAATATCAGGAAAATCTTTTGGAAGAAGATTTATTTGTGTTTGCTTTGCTACACGCATTTCTTCCTGCATCACCCGCAGGTTTCTTTCTTCTTCAAGCAGCCGGGCGTTTTCAATAATTTGTGACGATTGCGATGCAATGATCGATAATAGTTTTTGATCGTTTGAAGTAAATTTCTCATTCGAAAGCTTATTAAATACTGTAAGTATACCCTGCATTTTGTTTTTTACCCTTAGAGGAACGCTTAGAAATGATTCTATAGGAGTTGTCTTATCAACCAGGTCCTTAAATCGTACATCCTCTTTTAAATTGTTTACAAGCAGCGGCTCCTGATTTTTCAGCATCCAGCCGGTTAACTGTGCGTCAAATCTATAAGGCAGCAAATCCAAACTGCTCTGTTGCTCGCGTATCATTGTATGAAGGGGCTTTTCTTTATCGCTCTCGTCCAGCAGCATTATAGCACCTTGCTCTACATTTAAATGCTTCACACATTTTTTTACAATTATATCCACAATTTGTTCAACTGGCTGCGTTGAATTTATTGTTGTGGCAATATCGTTTATAATCGATAACTCAGCAATTGCATTACGCAATCTCTTGTTTTCTTCTTCTAGCGCGTTACTTTGATTTATATTATCTTGTTTCATTGTTATAACACACAAATATTGTTTGATATTGCTAAAAATAGTTAATTATCCGGAGGAAACAATATAAATTTTCAGATGAGCAAACTCAGCAAACAGAATATACTTAAAAATTATATTTTAAGAGAAGAATAAACTTAGAATAATTTCAGAGAGATTAAAGTCGCAACCCTCTTGGCACAATCACTTTTTCGGAAAGATCAAACATCCACTGAACTATCAAAGCAAGTAAAGCAGCGGGAACTGCACCTTCGAGAATCAGGGGAATGCTGTCCAGCCTTATTCCAGTTAGGATTGGCTGCCCATATCCTCCGGCACCTATTAATGCTCCAAGCGTAGCTGTGCCCACATTTATAACCGCAGAGGTTTTTATTCCGGCAAGAATTGACCTGGATGCAAGTGGAAGTTCAATATTTTTGAGAATCACAAATGATGATAATCCAAGAACGATTGCTGATTCTTTTATACTTGTCGGGATATCCTGTAAACCTGTAAATGTGTTACGAACAATTGGAAGCAAGCTATAGAGAAACAACGCTACTATGGCAGGAGAGGACCCAATACCTAAAAGCGGTATCATAAATACTAACAACGCAAGCGAAGGGATCGTTTGGATGATTCCAGTTACACTTAAAATTATTTTTCCAAGCTTTTTATTTTTATAAGAGGATATTCCAAGAGGGATAGAAACTAAAATTGCTGCCGATAAAGAGATTAACACAAGATACAAATGCTCTTTTGTATTATACCATAAACGACTTAAGAAGGTGCTTTCTACATAGTTTGATTCGATCGAAAACTTATTTTTAATAAATTGTGCTGCAACCACCTCTTCGCTATTACCGTTTATCTTTACTTCCGAATTCATTTTGATCATCAAAGATTCCGGGATGCTGTTCTTTAATTTTTTAATGGCATTAACAACTTTCGGGAAGGTTTTTTCTAAGTCTTCCCGATAAAGCAGAACTGCCTGATAATCTGTAAAATAGTGCAGATCATCTTCTAACACTTTTAGATCGTAGTAATTTATTTCTGCATCGGTTGAGTAGAGATCAATTACATCAATGGAGTTGCTGGCAAGCCCGCGGTAAGCAAGGTCATGATCCAACCCGTTTACATTTGTTTGAGAAAGACTGTAAAATTTTTGTAATCCCCGCCAGCCGTCTTTTCGATCTATAAACTCGTTTGTAAAACCAAATTTTAAATTGGAATGCTTACGCAGATCGGATATATTTTCTATCCCGTAATTTTCCGCCTGTTCCTTTTTCATTCCAATTGCATAAGTGTTATTAAAACCGAGAGGATAAACAATACCGATTCCGTGTTGCGAAAGTTTGTCCTTTAAATTTTTATTCGTAACGTTTTCATCAGCAAGTATCTCTTCGATAATTGTTCCGGTATAATCCGGATAAATATCTATTTCACCTTTCAGTAGTGCATTCCATAAAATTCTTGTTCCGCCCAATTCTCTTATGTGAGTTGCATTTACATTTTGTGCGCGTACCAGTTGGGTTGCAATTTCACCAAGTATTACATTCTCCGTAAATTTTTTAGAGCCGGTCTTTATCGTTTTACCGGATTGGGTGAAAGCTATTGGTGATAAATTAATAAAGACAATCAGCAGCAGAGTTGAAAACCACAACGTATTTTGCTTAATTAATTTCAATTGTACTTCTCTGCGATTTTATAAATTTAGTTACAAATGGTTCTGAAGGGCTGTTAATGAAATCAGTAATTGTTCCTTGCTGAATTAAACTGCCCTCTTTCATCAGCAAAATTTTATCTCCAAAAAAAACAGCTTCATTTAAATCATGAGTAACAAGAATAACAGTTTTATTGAGTGTTTTAAAAATTTCTTTTAAATCATTTTGAAGATCATACCTGATTAAAGGATCGAGTGCACCAAGTGGTTCGTCAAAAATAAGAAATTCGGGATCGAGCATAAGTGCACGCATTAAACTTACCCGCTGCTTCTGCCCGCCGGAAAGTTCTGCGGGATAACTTGATAGCTTATCTTTGGGGAATTTTGTGAGTGATGTTAAATCGGAAATCCCGGATTTAATTAGCCCCGGTTCGGTCCTAATATATTTTGCCATCAAGGTAATATTATCTTCGGCAGTTAGATGAGGGAATAGTCCGCCTTCCTGTATAACGTATCCTATTTTTCTTCTTATTGAAGATAAGTTCGAATTGGAAAGCAGCTCATTATCAACAGTAATTGTTCCACTGTCTTGCTTCGTCAATCCAACTACTAATCTTAGCAAAGTGGATTTGCCACAGCCGCTCGGGCCGATAAGCACGGTAGTTTTTCCCTTAGTAAAATTAAATGAGAATTCCTTAAGTGCTAAAGAAGAGTTGAATGATTTAGAAATATTTTTAAGTGAGATTGACACAATTAAGATTACTATATTACAAAAGCTTTAAATGTTCCGTCACCTGTAAATTGCATGAGATTAACTTCGTAGATGGTTTTGTTGCAACTCCAGTCCGGGTGAGATACAGACGAAGTTTGATTTTGTGAAAATAAAAACGTTGTTAGAAGAAGGGTTAAGATTAAGATTGATTTTACAAAAGATCGCATTGAATTCTTCCTAAATTAGAAAAGTAAAAAGAAGTATTGCAGCAATATAGAATTTTAAACAGAAAATATCAGAAAAATAAAGAGAGAATAATCGGATAAATAATAATAGTGTTTTAAGAGTAACTATTACTAATTTTCTATTAAACTTTTAGGAATTGATCTCCCGGTTTAAGAGCTTTATTGGTTTTTGTATCATCAAACAATGCATTTGATTCACTTTCGGGTGACGACATTTTTTGCATCATTGCTCGTTCAAATTTTATTTTCTCACTTATCTTCTGGTACTTTTGTAATACAGATTGGTGCTTTGATATGTCGTGCTCTATTTTCTTTTTCATTGTAACCAGTTTTATAATTTCACCCCGATGTTCTTCATGTTCCACTTTAATATTGCTGATAGAAGTTTGAAGTTCAACTAGTTCACTCACAGATTCTTTAATACTTTTATTCAACTCGGTTAGACGATTTTCATATTCTTTTATTTCACTATTAAGTTTTACTGTGTTATCACTGTTCTTCCTTAACCGGTTATTCATAGAGTAGAGTATATCCTGCAAATTATTTCCAATTGTAAGTTTCTTTTTCTGCAGCATTTCAATTTCTAACTGAAGATCACCAATCAGATTTCTTTGATCGGTTGTTTTGTCATCAAGTTTTAAAAGATCATTCTTTACAAGTTCCTTCTGCTCATTTATGGTCTTTATTAATACCTCAAAAGAATCAATTTCTTCATGCCTCATATTCAGGATTCTTTCACTTTCTTCCAACAAAGTTACTTTTCCAATTAGAAGCTGATCTTTTTCTTCAAGATCTTTTTCTTTCTTTAATATGATTTGCTCAAGTACACTTCGTTTCTTGTTCATCTCGTTCATACTTTTGTTCAGTTTTTGCAGCATATCAGAAAATCTTAATTCCAACGATTCGTTGCTTTGCTTAATTTCAATCTTTCTTTGCTCAAGAAGAGGAATAATTTCTTTTAGTTTTTTGTTTTCTTCTTTCAAATTGTTGTATTCTGCAATCTCTTTAACTAATTTTTTATGAGCCTCATCTTTCCTAATTTCAAAATTATGTGCTTCAGCCTGCAATCGTGTTGCCTTGTCTTCTATCTCTGAGTAATCACCAGATATTTTATTTAGCAGATTGGTTTTTAACTCAAGATTGTGTTCCCTTTCCTGTAATTCATTTTCTTTTGTTTTATACTGTTCAGAAAGCCCATTCAATTTTTGGGTGAAATCATTAAATTGTTTAGATTTATTATCGAGTTCTTCATCAAGAGAAGTAAGTTTAATTTCTTTTTCTGAAAGGGTTTCGTTTATTTCTACAATCCACTCGGTCTTAAGGTCTTCTGTTGATTTTAATTGTTCAAGATTAGTCTTAATGGCTTTAGTCTTTTCTTCCAGTTTTGAAATTGTATCATTTAGATTGTTAGTGTCAATCTTCTTTTGTTTTACGTTTTCGGAAATTTTCTGATCTTCAACAATTAGAGCGAGCAGTTTATCTTCTATGGATTTTAACTCAGAAGACTTTTTGATAACATTTTTGTCATCAGCTTCTTTTAACTCGCGCATTTTTACATCAATTGCATCCTGCAGTGATGCCTCCTCTTCTTTAAGATCACTAATTCCGTTTTCCATTTCCGATGTGAGTCTTAATTCAGTCTCGCGCAAGGTTTTAATTTTTTCTTCAAGAATTTTAAATTCGCCCTTCAGGTTAGTAGACTCAAATGAGTTCAACTGTTGAAGTTCAGCCTGCTTTAAATTTATTTTGTTCGTTATTTCTTTTTCTTGTTCGGTAAGCAGATGCAGGCGGTTATTAAGTTTCGAGTTTCGTTCTTCCAGATTACTATTAGCGGCAGAAAGATTTTTGCGTATTTTTTCAGCAGTAGTAATATCCTTTGAAAGTTTATCGCTATTTAGCTTAGAGATTGTATTTTGTTCTTGAATTTTATTATCAAATTTGTTTTGCTGTTCCTTAAGTCTCCATAGATTGTTTTGCCCCTCAATTTTATTACGCTTTAATTTTTCAATCTCATTAAGAATTTCCTTTTTCGTTTTGTTGTGGGCAGCTACTTCAATTTTCATATCATCTACAATTGATGATATCTTTAATTTATCTTTCTTTACCCCAAGAATTTCGGAACGCATATTTTGTAGAACATCTTCCAAACGCTTTACAGTTTCCTCTTTCTCATAATGCCTGCGGAGCTGCGATTTAAGTTCTTCATTTTCTGATCGCAAGTCTTTGATTTTATTTGACGCTAAGAATGACATATATATTCTCCTAAATAATACTGAGTTTGATTGATTTTATTCTCATAACCAGCAAATGCGTTTTAAGATAATAAGTTTTTATAGTATTTTGAAATTAAATATTCGTTTAACAACTTTCAATATTCAGCTTAGATTTAGATGAATTTTTTTTAGAGAAACAGACATGTTAATATATAATTTAAATACTTAATATAAATAGAATTGACTGTTTGTTTTAGAAATTTTGGCAGCAGAATTTACCATCCGGGATTTTGATTTTTTTATGAATTTGAAAACATTAAAATAAGATTGAGAAGAACAAGATTTTTTCACCTTAATTACATTTAATATTTTTTAATATATGATTTAATAGCAAATTATTAAAGGATTTTCCGGCTTTTCAATAACTAATTCTTTACAAGAATATTTTCGAATGAATAGAATCAGACTATTAATTACAAGAATTGACCGAATTGGAGATGTGATACTATCAACCCCTATTCCGCGGGAAGTTAAAAGAGAGTATCCGAACAGTTTTGTAGCAGTGCTTGTGCGGGATTATACAAAAGATATTTACAAAAACAATCCTTACGTTGATGAGATAATCATTTACGATAAAGATGAAAGAGATTTCGACTTTTGGCAAATGATGAAAAGACTCCGTAAATACAAATTTAACCATGCTTTTATGCTTCTTCCAGATGAAAGACTGAACTGGTTATTGTTCTTCAGCAGTATTAAAATCAGAATAGGTGTGGGACACAAACTTTATCAATTCTTATCATTCACCAAATATGTTAACAGAAGAAAATATATCCCTCTAAGACACGAAGCAGATTACTGCCTTGATATGATTAGAAAAATTGGTATTAAACCACAATTCATCAATCCCGAAATATATTTAAGTAAGGATGAAAAACGGGAAGTAAGTGAAATAAAAAAAATACTGAGCAACAACAAAAAAACTATAGTAGGAATTAATTCCACAAGTGGAAATTCAGCACCAAATTTAAAGCCGGAAGAATATAAAAAAATTATCAACAAACTACTGGATATTAATAACATAAAAGTTGTTGTTACCGATTACAATCCACCAGCTGAATTACTGAATATAAACGGCGTTGATTATTTAAACAAAGGAAAACGATTAAGAGAATCAATTTTAAATTTTGCTGCGATTGATATTTTAATTTCATCAAGCACAGGCCCAATGCACATTGCTGCGGCACTGAACATAAAAACTATATCTCTTTTCTGTCCGCTCAATGCATGCTCACCTAAATTGTGGGGTCCTTTAGGAAATATTTCAGAAATTGTTTTACCACAAGAGAATTACTGCTCAACTGTTTGCCCCGGTGATCCTAAAAAATGTGATTTTGCCGGCGACGGAGGAATAAACGCAGAACTTGTGGTAAATAAAGCACTTAAATTAATACAATAATTTCCCCCTGTTTTGTTTCAAAAAACTAAAAATTCATCGTTTATTGAACGCATGTCTTTAAATTATAATTTACCGTTTTTGTACTTTTGCCTAAATTCGGCTTTTTGAATCGATCTTTCAATTATCAGATCAGCAAGAGCAGCAGAGATGTTTTCCCTGTTGGTTCCAGAAAAAAGTTTGCTCAACTTCTCTTCGCCAACATCAATCCTATACAGAATATTAATAAGTGAATCATAATTATTATCCATTAAGTAGGATAATTTTTGCAACAGATAGAGTCTGAGTTCATTCAAATTTATAAAATCACCAACAGGTATTAAAGAATTAGAATTTCCAACTATAAAATCTTTTGATATGAATTCTGAAATCTCAGTTACTTTTGTTTTCTCTGCCATAGTATTGATTTATTAATTATTTAATTCTCTTAAGATGCTATCATTCTCGTAAAGCTATTATCCCTTAATAATTTAATTATCCTGTATGATGCATAAGCGAAAACAGGGGCAACAACAACATCTACAGTATAGTGTACATGCTGCAGAAGAACTGCTAAAGCGACAATAAATGTAAAAACTAAAAAAACTACTTTTAAATATTTCTTATCCGCAATTAGAAAAAAAAGAAATAATGTTGCTGTATGACCTGAAAAGAAAAGGTCTTTTGTAAGAATATTGCCGGTGCCAAAAAATTGAACAAGAGGATCACTAAGAGAAAGCATATTTTCAGGGGCTTCAAACGGGGTTATGTACATTACTATCATTCTAAAAATCAGAAGTAAGGAATAACTTTGCATTGCAATAAAAAGAAGATCCGGTTTTGTGGCAAAACTTATTATTGCAATACCCAGGGATATATAAATCAATCCAAAAATTAACCAGGTAAGATCAATTGGATTATAAAATTTTAGAATGGGGTCAGGAAGAACAACACCATGCCGCTGTTCAATAAATGAAAGAAAGTTTGAAAAGATTATTAAAATTGTAACGAGTATAAACACAGTAATTACAATTTCAATCTTTCTATCAGTTAAAAAAGTGTTCCATTTCATACGGGAAATATGAATCCCATTGATATTAGAAATTAATACTGCCTAAAAAATAGGGAAGCATATCCCTCCAGGTTGGCCAGTCATGTGGCATATCATGGCCCCACAAGTCCAGCCAGTGCTGAATACCTTTTGCATTGAGAATATCCGATAGCTTTCGTGATGCATCAGGGTCTTCATACGAGCCCTGCCCGCTTGCAATAATTATACTTTTATGTCTTAACATGTTCAGGATATTTTCATCATTCCAGTGAGGAAGATAATCAACTGGAGAATTAAAGTAACAGTTATCGTCATAATATCCATCTGTATAGGATTTGAGATCATAATTACCGCTCATAGCAATAGTTCCTGCAAAAATATACGGATTGCGGAGGAATATATTTGCTGCGTGTAAGGCTCCTAATGAAGCCCCGGTAGTAACGATAGGGACGGAAGAAGAACCGAGTTGTCTGATAAATGGTGTCACTTCCTCAGTTATATACTGGTTATATTGTTGATGCCGGATTGCCTTATGTGATGGGTGCATATTACTATTCAACCAGCTTTCACTATTTATGCTGTTAACAGAAAATGCTTTAAGTTTTCCATCGTTAATAAATGGAGCAATGGAGTCTATCAACTGAAATCTTTCATATTCAAGATAATCGGCAGCAGCAGTAGGAAACATTAACAAAGCATATCCATAATGTCCGTAAACAACTATTTCCATTTCCTTATTTAAGTTTGGGCTCCACCATTTGTGGATTTCTCTACGCATAGAACCTCCTGAAAATTTTTCTAATATTCATCTCACCGTTAAGTATTAATATTCATCGTTCAACTGCAAGCTACAATGGAAATATAATTAATTATTTTCTTTGCTTTTCGCAAGATTTTTTACAAGACCTGAATATTTCCGTTCGATTGTAAATCCAAACTTATAAAAATATTCCGGTCTAAAAAATCCGGTGGTTACAAATTTATAATGGCTACTTTTTAACCTGTTGAACAATTCATTCATCAACGCCTCACTGATCCCTTTACGGCGGTATCTATCGGAAACCACAATTTTTTCCATACGAGCAGTTTGATCATCTATACGTAAATAATATAAACCACCAATAATAAAACCTCTTTCAGAAAGTGCCGCAAGGAATTGATGCTCAGGACGGAAATGTACTAAGAGGTTTGATTCAAAAAACAATTGATGAAGGCGTGATATTTCTTTTGGTGAAATTGGATTTCTTATAAGGAATGGATTTTGATCATCATCCAAAAGTTGAACAACCAGATTGGATGGTATCTCTTCCTCACTGCCTACTTTCAATAATGTAGCTGAATCCGTAGGCTTTAAATATGGATAACTTAACCTGGCAAGAAAGAACTTCTCCTTTTCACTCAGTTCAAATTGCATTTGAAGTCCGGAGATTAGATTTAAAGTTTCCTCTTTTACCACGGATCTGTTACGTTGTTTAGTTGCAATTTCTCCCAGCGATTTTTTAAACGATGTATCCGAATCAATAAAAGCTGTTTCGAGAAAGAATATTGTTCTTGTGGAAGGATGTGTTTCTTCAAGTTGGAAGAGTTGATATGTCTCATACAATTCGTAAAGCATCTCTGCCTGTGCAGTAAAAGCCGCATTCACATTTAATTCCAACCATCTGTGAAATCTTTTAATTGCAAAAAACACTGGTTTTGGGATAAACAATTCTTTCTCGAGTTTATCGATAAATAGATTTAATCTTCTCCCGGTCTCTTCTTTTTCAGGAAAGTCCTGTAAAGATTTCAATTCCGCACCAAATTTTTTAAGCAGTATAAGCCCTTCGGTTTCACCCTCAACTTCAATCAATCCCGAAAAAATATAATTCCAAATCGATTTCTTTTTCAGAAAATCATATTTATCAACAGTCTGTTTAACAAAAAGTAAATAAAAATTCTTGAAGAAATCTGATATTGAATCTGATTTGATTCGTTTTGAAACTGAATAAAGTATAGTACCAGTCTGGTAATCATGAGTCGGGATTGAAATATTTTCGGGTAGAGGATTGGCTAATTCAATTTGATAGTTTGTTAATTTCCAAAATTGCATATAGGCAGCAGCGGCATTCCAAACAAAGTAAGTCCACAAATACTTTAATCTCTGCAATTTTGCTTCTTCATTCTTCTTCACAGTTTTTAAAATAAATCTTTTAACACTTTCTCTTGGCACAAACTCTTCAGTCCATAGATCATAATCTTCCCAAAAGCCGCCGAACATAGGGAGTAAACTTCCACCGGATATAGTTGTTGCCGGTAGTATCAGCCATTTAATTTCTTCTTTTATATGTGTCGGAGGTAAGTTATGTGCCAGATGAAGTGTGATATCAAATCCACCCTGAAATCTTGTTTGCAGAATTACTCTGTAAATAGATTTATTAGGTTTTGTTTCCAGGTGACTGATCCAAACACCTCCGGGTAGTATATTATCTAATCGCAGAATAAATCCTTTCGAAAAAAGAAAAATAGCCTCGCGCAGCACAGATGTTTTTATTAATGCGTTTCTCATTCTTAACCTGTCCTCAGGATCAATACCCGAATCAAATATTAGAACATCGTCCCATCCGTATTCTTTGCCGGTTTCCATATCTACCGAAACGGTTTGATTTTTCCCTAACACCAAGCGTAATCCTTGTTGTAAATTAGTAAGAATTGTATCTGCTTTTTGCTTTATTTTTTTTGATGAACTGAAAACCGCATACCGCATTACAAATCTTCTAATCTGCTTAAAGCTGGTTGGGTGTTTTAAACTATGTTTCTCAAGAAGATCAAACAGAGATGATACGGGAGAAACTTCGTACGATTTTCCATTTTCAAGTTTTTCTATTTCAAGTATTAATATCCCCTCTGCAATTTCAGGCAACTCTTTACCACGTCCCAGGTTCACAATGAAATCGATAGTTTCTTTATTTAATAAATTGTGATCGAGACCGATGTATTGTAATAATATTTTCTCAAAACTATTCTTACTCAGCTTAATAATTACAGCTTTAAACATTCGCCGCCGCGTTTCAATGGATTCAGTTAAATTCGGTCTGGACGTTATTTCTAAAGCAAATTGATAATTATAATTGGTTTCATCCGCAAGAATTTTTTGCAAATAGTTAACAGCTTTAGTTTGGATCTCAGAGTCATTTGATTGCAGCATTAAAGCAGCCGAATTAATACCTTCCAGAGAGAATTCTTTTTTTGAACTTATCATATTAAAGGTTTTCTGCAGGTCAGAGTCTATGGTAAAATTTCGATCCGAAGAGTGATACTTTATGCTTTCATGTACCGATTGCAGCCTGTACCATTGGTAAATCGATTTACCGGTAAAGTTTAAAAACTCATTGTTGCCAATCCAGTAATATGGATTTGTAAGAAGCATTTGCATATCAATATATTTAGCTTTTATTGTATAGTTATAGCTTCCAATCCTGAATACATTTGAGTCAGCGGGAAGTTTTTCAATTGGGAGTAATGCATTTATTTTGGGAATTTCTATGCCAGATTTTCCACCAATAATGTCTCTGCTCAGGCATCCTTTTTCTCTAAGGAACCAATTAGGAACGTGAACCTCAATATTATTAACATCAATGCTGATATAATTTTTCGTGTACATCGTTTCTATAACTTCATCAAAATTTTGTTCAATCACTCTTCTTTTATAAGTCCCTTTCGGTGTTAATTCACCATATTCTGGTGAGAAAAGGCGTTCAATTATGCGGAAGTCTAATATCCTTTCGAATGGGGCAAGGAATTTATTTACAGTAACAATAAGTGAAGAAAAATATTCCAGTTTTTGTTTCTCATTTAATTTTTTTAGTGATGATTTATTAATTTCATAATCCGGGTAAATGAGCACAGTGTTGAATGGTTTGTGATCGCCAACCAGGAAAACCTGTTTTACATTCTCAAATTCTCTAAAGAAATTTTCTATTTTCTGCGGAGCTATAGTTTCCCCTTTTATATTTTTATATATCTCTTTTTTTCTATCTATTATTTCAATAAAGCCATCTTCGTCCATTTTCATAATATCTCCGGTGGGGAGCCAGCCGCCGTCAATAAAAGTATCCTTTACCGGGGTTTTATAGTAACCCATCATAACGTAATTTCCTTTGATGAGCACCTCACTATCTTCTCCAAGCATTATTTCAATTCCAGGCAAAGTTGAACCAAGAGAATTTTCTTTATATTTAGATGGGGGAGTCATGGTAACTCCACCAGTAGCTTCGGTCATACCAAAACCACTCATCAATTCAATTTCGTAACTCTGAAAAAATTTAAATACATCCGGGGGTAAATATCCCGCAGCCGAAAGTCCCCACTTTAATTTCCCACCTGTAAGTTTTTTAACTGTGTTTTTTATGTTATCGTGACTATCAAGTTCTATATCAACCCGATAGTTTACCTGTTCGTAAAGCTGCATCCATTTTTTAGGAATACTTATAAAAATAGTTGGATGTACAAGCTGCATATTTGCAATCATTGTTTCTACAGCGGGATTCTCCATAAAACAATACTCTGCACCCCAAAAGATGCTCCCCATCATTTCAAGCCATCTGCCAAAAGTATGATACAGCGGGAGGAAAGATAGGTATCGATCTTTATCACTGATTTCAGGCAGTGCCATAGCACGACAGAATCTTTTGTAAACTATATTCATCTGCGAGAACATTATTCCTTTAGGCTCACCTGTCGTACCCGAGGTGTACATTATTGTTGCCAGCGAATTCATTGCAATATTGTTTTTCAGCACATTGATATCATCATCTGTAATGTTTTTGCCTGATTCAATAAACTCATTGAACGAGATAACCCAATCCTCAGTACTAGTTCCGTATAGAAGTATCACCTGTTTTAAATAAGTCAATTCAATTTTTATTGATTTAACCTTTGCTAATTGTTTCTCATCATGTACAATAAGGAGCGGAGACTGCGTTTGATTAAGCATAAATTTTATATGGTCTGTTACAGAGTTGGCGGGTATCATTACATTCACTATACCTGTTGTTAAACAGGCAAGATCAAGCAGTGGCATATCAGGGCTATTTTCTAATAGAAATGTAATTTTTACAGAATTTACATCTTCTTTTTTTATTAGGCTGTAGAAGGAATGCGAATATTTCGAAACATTTTTATTTACTTCATTCCAGCTTATTTTATCAACTGTATTACCCTTGATTAGTTTGAACAGAGGCTTATCCCCATATTCTCTAACTCTTTGATTAAACAGAACATTTACATTGTAGTTGCTTGAGGAAATTAAATTAAAAACCAGATCCTCCCATTTTTTCTCTTTGTATATTTTTTTTAGAAGAGAAGATGTGCGGAATAGATTCAAGTATTCGTGTATTAGAAGAATTAAATTTTCATTAGCAGAATCACTTTTAATTTCTTCATGTATAAAAAGACCAAATCTATAAAAGACTTCCTTATCCAAAGAAAACATCAGTGAATCAGCAAAATCACCTGCGGATACAACCTCAAAAACTTCGCACCATAATTTTACCAGTTCATTGTCCGTGCCAATCAATCTGTCCCTTATTGTTTCATTAAGTTCATCTTCAAATTGTTTGAACAGATAATTAAGATCAGACTCCTCAAGTGCGGCTTTACCTGAAAATAGTTTTTCCTTTATTAAGGTAAGATTTTCACTTTTTATTTTAGCTTGATGCTGGTTCATTTTATTTCCGAAAAGCTTTTCAATTTATTATTAAAAAATAAGGATTTGTTGTGAGTTTTAGGAATCCGTCTTAAAATAACGTAACGAAAATCCTACCCGTAAACAAATGTAAGATGTGAAATGCGAAGTAGAAATAGAATATCATTTGAAGGGGCTGTCTCAAAAGCTAGAAAATGTCATGCTGTCCGGCAGCTGCCGGATTATTTCAGCATCTGCTTTTAAACTCTTATCGATGTTTTAGATTCCGGACCAAACTTGCCTGCTGCGAGCAGGCCCGGAATGACAATTATGAAACAACCTCCAAAAGCTAATAATATTATTTTTTTATACCCGCAACTTCTTCCAGCATAGCTGTGGTTATTGATTTGGGTCTTTCAATCGGGTAACCAAGTGCACGATCCCAGATAATATTTGCAAGTACACCGAACGCTCTACCGACGCCAAACAGTACTGTATAGTAATCATATTCAGTTAAACCATAATGCCATTGGATAACTCCGGATTGAGCATCAACATTCGGCCAGGGATTTTTTGCTTTACCTTGTTCCTGTAAAATAGGCGGTGTTACTTTGTATAACACATCCACATATTTGAATATTGGATCATCGGGTAAATGCTTAAGACAGAATTCTCTTTGTGCCTGGTAACGCGGATCGGTTTTTCTTAATACGGCATGACCAAATCCCGGTATTACCTGACCGGAGTTCAATGTATCCCAAACAAATTTTTTCATCTCTTCTTCAGTTGGAACTTTTCCGCCCATCTTTTCCATAACACCCTGTATCCAGCGTAGTACCTCCTGGTTAGCTAAACCATGCAACGGTCCTGCAAGTCCGTCTATCATTGCAGAGATTGCATAATAAACATCCGATAGTGCACTGGCAACAAGATGACCTGTATGGGCACTCACATTACCGCTTTCGTGATCACTGTGCAGTAAGAAATATAACCTGGCAACTTCATCGTAGGGTTTATCAATGCCCATCATATGTGCAAAGTTACCGCCGAGATCCAAACTTGTATCCGGTTTAATAATATCATCGTCTTTGTATTTATATCTGTAAATAAATGCAGCTATTTGCGGAAGTTTTGCCAGAAGATTCATCGCATCTTCGTAGGTTGGTTTCCATAAATCCATTTTGCCAAGACCGGCATTGTATTCCTTTACGAATTCAGATTCTCTTTCCATTGCAAGTATAGCAGTAGATAACATTACCATTGGATGAGAATCTTTTGGCAAAGTACGAATAACATCAAATACATATTTTGGAACGTGCTGCCGTTTATTGAATTCTTCAGCAACATCTTTTACATCCTCATTACTCGGGATATCACCGGTGAGCAGAAGATAAAAGAATCCTTCCACGTACGGCATTTCATTGCCCGGAACTTTCGGAAGCTTCTCCAGGGTTTCTGGTATTGTATAGCCGCGAAACCTGATTCCTTCAAATGGATCCAGATAAGAGATATCGGTAGTTAAGCTTTTAACGCCGCGAGCTCCGCCTATTACCTGTGAGATTGATACTTCTCCAACCTTAACATCTCCATATTCCTTAAGCAGTTTCCTGGTTCTTGGACGCCAGCTTTCAATTTTTTCGGACAAATGTTTTTTTAATAGTGACATAATTTCCTCCCTTATTAAATTATAAAAAGGATTAGCAATTTGAATTGTATTTTTTTTGTGTTTATTGGGGGTATTCTATATCTATTATTAAAATATTAAGTTTTTAAAACATTTAATATCCCCTCTCAAAAAAAATCAAATTTATAATATTAAAAATATCAATTATTTATACTATTAAGCAAATAATAATTCTTTGCCCATGCCTGCCGTGTAAACTTTAATTGCTTTGTTCATTTTGATAATTGATGCACCTACCCAATCAATCGCTTCCGGATCGCCGTGAATCAACACTATATTATCAGGATTTAATCTTTTCACTATCTCCAGAAGTTCTTCTCTTTTTGAATGTGCAGAGAAATTAAAATTGTTAATTTCGCATTGAACGTTTAACTCCTTTTCAGTATCTGTTAATTTTATATTATCGCCTTTTTTTGCTTTGGCAACCTTATAACCGGGGGTATCTTCATCCATATAACCAACAGTAAAGATGGCTGAGCCGTGTTGTGTTAACCATCTTTTTACAAGTGTAAAAGAAACTGTGGATTCTACCATCATACCGCTTGAGGCAATAATTATTGAAGGATATTTGAATAAATCCTCCGTACTGTTTATTTCAAAAATACTTTTTTGCGGCACATCGTGAAGAATAAGTTCAATTTCATTCCTGTTAACCACGTACCTGTTGTAATCATAAATTCGGCTTATTTTCTTCCCAATTCCGCCGGTA
>Ga0209988_10001298_pt1 | contig 16270 bp, 13 predicted proteins | sample N075metaG_FD_183115 | JGI IMG/M metagenome (GOLD analysis project Ga0209988, IMG submission 183115) | Deep subsurface microbial communities from Kermadec Trench to uncover new lineages of life (NeLLi) - N075 metaG (SPAdes) (version 2) | ecosystem: Environmental > Aquatic > Marine > Ocean trench... | reverse complement strand
GGCGGTCAGACCCGGATGCCGAAAGTTCAGGAAGAAGTTCAGAACTTCTTCGGCAAGGAGCCGAGACGCGATGTCAATCCGGACGAGGCGGTGGCGATGGGTGCGGCCATCCAGGGTGGTGTTCTGGCTGGAGACGTCAAAGACGTATTGCTCCTGGACGTGACACCACTGTCGCTCGGAATCGAGACGCTTGGTGGGGTAATGACAAACCTGATCGAGAAGAACACGACAATTCCGGCGAATGAAACGCAGGTGTTCTCGACCGCAGACGATAACCAGACCGTAGTAACCATTCATGTTCTGCAGGGCGAACGCCAGCGCGCCCAGGACAATATATCCCTGGGGCGTTTTGACCTGGCCGATATCCCGCTGGCGCCGCGAGGCCTGCCACAAATCGAGGTGCAGTTCGATATCGATGTGAACGGTATTCTCAATGTTTCGGCGAAAGACAAGGCCTCTGGCAAGAGCCAGAACATAATCATCAAGGCATCCAGTGGTCTTGCCAAAGAGGAAATCGAAAAGATGGTAGCGGATGCCGCCCGCCATGCGGAGGAAGACAAGAAGTTCCGCGAGCGGGTAGATGCTCGCAACCAGGCCGACGGGCTGATTCATACGGCTGAAAAGTCCTTGTCGGAGGCGGGTGACAAGGTCAGCGGTGAAGAACGACTTGCAGTGGAGGCCGCGGTCTCCGATTTGAAAGCTGTGCTTGCGGATGGCAACAAGGAAACAATCGAAACCAAGACCGCTGCTTTGAGCGAGGCGTCCGCCGCTATCGCGAAAAAGCTTTACGCTGAGCAGGCAACCACGGATGGCGGAGTGTCGCCGGAAGGTGACAGCGGAACGGACGATGTTGTCGATGCGGAATTCGAGGAAGTCGACGACGGCGATAAATCGAAGTCGGACTAATAGCGGGACAGGGCGCTCGGAGCGTTCAATTGTCTGAAAATGTTTACTGGGCGCCGTTACCGGCGCCCGATTTTTAGTACAAAGATAAACATGGCAAAGCGCGATTACTACGAAATTCTTAAGGTGACGAGGACCGCGTCCGCGACGGAGATCAAAAAGGCCTATCGTCGCCTTGCCATGAAGCATCACCCCGATCGCAACAGGGATGACGCCGGCGCCGAGGCAAAATTCAAGGAAGCCAAGGAGGCGTATGAGGTCCTGAAAGACGGGGACAAGCGCGCTGCTTACGATAGATTCGGCCACGATGGCGTGCGCGGCGGGGCCGCTGGCGGTGGCTTCAGCGGTGAGGGTTTCGGCGACGTATTTGGCGAGGTATTTGGCGATATTTTTGGCGGCGGCCGTCGCGGTCGAAGCCAGGTATTTCGTGGCGCTGATCTCGGCTACGAACTGAAGCTGGATCTCGAAAAAGCGGTCAGCGGGGACTCCATTACGATCGAGGTGCCGACCCGGGTTACCTGTGATGAATGCGCTGGCAGCGGTTCGGAAAAAGGCTCAGAGCCGGTGACGTGCACAACCTGCGGTGGTGTCGGTCAGGTTCGGATGCAGCAGGGATTCTTCTCAATTCAGCAGACCTGCCCTGCCTGCAAAGGCAACGGAACAGTCATCAACAATCAATGCCACAAGTGCAATGGAAGGGGCCGCGTTAGCAAAAACAAGAAACTGGCCGTCAAGATTCCGGCCGGTGTTGACGGTGGCGATCGGATTCGCCTGGCCGGTGAGGGTGAGGCCGGTAGAAACGGCGGACCGCCAGGAGATTTGTACGTCGAGATTCGCGTCAGGCCGCACAAAATATTTCGGCGCGATGGCACAGATCTTTCCTGCGAAGTACCAATCAGTTTCGCGACGGCGGCGCTCGGCGGAGAGGTCGAACTGCCGACGCTGGACGGTACTGTTTCTCTTAAAGTTCCGGCAGGGACACAATCCGAAAAGGTATTCCGGCTGCGCGGTAAGGGCGTGACAACGGTACGCGACAAGCGACGCGGCGATCTTTTCGCCAGGCTTGCTGTGGAAACGCCGATCAACCTGACTGAAGAGCAAATCGCATTGCTGGGACAATTTGAGGCATCCGTCAGTGTTGGCGGGGAACGGCATAATCCACGAGCTGGTGGCTGGCTCGACACGGTGAAACGCTTCTTCGATCGAATTAGTTAGGGCCCGTTGCTGGTGAGCAGATGACAAACGATACGCTGAGGGTTGCGGTACTGGGTGCCGGCCGCATGGGTCAGCAGCTGGTGCAGGTCATTGAGGAGGCGACTGATTGCCAGCTAGCGGGCGTTTGGTCGCGCAACACGGATACTGACCTGCCTGCGTTGCTGGCCGGCGCCGACGTGGCTATCGATTTCACGCTGCCGGAGGCGACCAAAGAAATTACCGGCGTCGCGGCCGCGCAACGTGCGCCCCTGGTCTGCGGTGTTACCGGAATCGGCCAGGAGGCCGAAGCTGCAATAGCAGCGGCGACGCGGCACATTGCCCTGTTATACGACCGCAACATGAGCCGGGGAATCGCTGTGATGTCGAGATTGTTGCGGCAGGCGGCGGTGGCCCTCGGGCCGGCTTTCAAGGCAGAGATTCGCGAGACTCACCACAGAGATAAAAAAGATGTGCCCTCCGGCACTGCGATTGCCCTTCGCGAGGCGTTGGGTGATGCATCGATTAACATCGATTCACGCCGCGAAGGGGAGGTGGTTGGCGACCACCTGGTCAGATTTGTGTCGGCCGGTGAATCGATCGAAATTGCGCACAGCGTCAGCAACCGCCGTGTATTTGCGGAAGGTGCGCTGGCCGCCGCCCGCTGGTTGGCGGACCAACCTCCCGGACTGTATCGAATGACGGATATCTGGTCTTAGAGGTATCCTTGGGTCTGGCGCTGGGGCTCGCGCTTGAGTAAACTACCCCGGTTCGCCGCGTGACCGGCGAACGCTTGAGCGGAAGGCAATGTCCTTCCGCTTTTGTGCATCTAAAGGTCAGAATGATGGGCCCCTACCGGTGATACGTCTATTGATCAGGAAGGATAGCTGTTGACAACGCCCGCCCTTCTCGCGCTGGCTGACGGGACAATATTCCACGGCACATCTGTCGGCGCTGATGGCAAGACCATCGGCGAAGTCATTTTTAATACAGCGATGACCGGTTATCAGGAGATCCTTACGGATCCGTCCTACTGCCGCCAAATAATCACCTTCACTTATCCTCACATCGGCAACACAGGCGCCAACAGTGATGACATGGAGTCGTCAAAGATCCATGCATCCGGGCTCGTCATTCGGGACAGCTCGGCCATCGCGAGCAGCTGGCGTGCCGAGCGCAGTTTTTCGGAATTCCTGCAGGCGGGTAACAGTGTTGCGATTGCGGACATCGACACACGAAAACTGACCCGATTGTTGCGCGACAAGGGCGCGCAATCAGGCTGCATCATGACAGGGCAGGCAGATCCTGATATTGCCGTGCAACACGCGAATAAATTTCCGGGCATTGCCGGGATGGATCTGGCCAAGTTTGTTACCACCGACAAGGCCTATCAATGGTGCTATGGGACCAACATTGATCAACGCCACCGCATCATGAGCCGCAGGGTCGCGCCCTACCATGTGGTTGCATTCGACTTCGGCATAAAACGCAATATCCTGCGGATCCTGTCTGACCTTGACTGCAGAATGACCGTTGTGCCGGCGACCACGACGGCCGCCGAGGTGCTTGCACTTGCACCGGACGGCGTTTTCCTGTCGAACGGTCCGGGGGATCCCGACTCCTGCGACTACGCCGTCACAGCGATACGGGAAATTCTCGATACATCGGTGCCGGTGTTTGGCATTTGTCTTGGACATCAGTTGCTCGCGCTGGCGATTGGCGCCAGGACTGTGAAAATGAAGTTCGGCCATCACGGGGCGAATCATCCGGTACTGAACGTGAGCAGCGGGCAGGTGATCATTACGAGCCAGAACCACGGTTTTACCGTAGATGCGGAATCGCTGCCGGACGGGGTTGAGATCACCTACAAATCGCTGTTTGACGGCTCGCTGCAGGGCATCGCGCTGACGGACCGTGCGGCGTTCAGTTTCCAGGGCCATCCGGAGGCGAGTCCCGGACCACATGACTTGCTGCCACTCTTTGAACGCTTTATCGCTGACATGGATGATTTCAAACGCAGTTCGAGCCGGACGACAATCGCAGTCTAATAATATGTTTTAAAACAGATGTTAATAAATGCTTCTTAAAGTCAATGCTTACTAAAAAACCGGGATTCCCGGGCACCTATGCCAAAGCGCACCGATATTGAGTCTGTCCTGATCATCGGCGCCGGGCCGATCGTGATCGGTCAGGCGTGTGAATTCGACTATTCAGGTGCCCAGGCCTGCAAGGCGCTCACGGATGAGGGATATCGCGTCATTCTGGTCAATTCGAACCCGGCCACCATCATGACCGATCCGGAAATGGCGGATGCCATTTACATCGAGCCGGTGCACTGGACGACGCTGGAACGAGTGATCGCGAAGGAAAGGCCGGATGCGCTGCTGCCGACCATGGGCGGCCAAACGGGACTGAACTGTGCGCTGGACCTGGTCCGTGAAGGCGTACTCGAAAAATACGGAGTAGAGCTGATTGCGGCGTCACGTGAAGCCATAGATATGGCGGAGGACCGCGAACTGTTTCGCAAGGCAATGACCGAAATCGGCCTCGAAGTGCCAAAGGCTGAAATCGCCCATACGCTCGATGAGGCGCTAGCCAAACAACAGGACATCGGATACCCAACAATTATCCGGCCGTCTTTTACGCTCGGCGGTACGGGTGGCGGTATTGCCTACAATCGGGAAGAGTTCACGACGATCGTCGAGCATGGTCTCGACATGTCACCAACAACCGAGGTGTTGCTCGAAGAGTCGGTAATCGGCTGGAAAGAATTCGAGATGGAGGTTGTGCGCGATAAGAATGACAACTGCATCATCATCTGTTCGATTGAGAATGTTGATGCGATGGGCGTGCATACCGGCGACTCGATCACCGTCGCGCCTGCGCAAACGCTGACGGATAAGGAATATCAGCGCATGCGTGATGCGTCGATAGACGTACTGCGCAAGATCGGGGTCGAAACCGGTGGCTCAAACGTACAGTTTGCAGTGAACCCCGAGGACGGGCGCCTCCTGGTTATTGAAATGAATCCGAGAGTGTCGCGCTCGTCTGCGCTTGCCTCCAAAGCGACGGGATTCCCGATCGCCAAAATTGCCGCGAAGCTCTCGGTCGGTTACACCCTGGATGAATTGAAGAATGACATAACCGGCGGTGCGACGCCCGCATCGTTTGAGCCGACCATGGATTATGTCGTCACGAAAATTCCGCGCTTTACGTTCGAAAAATTTCCCGGTGCGAATGAGCGCCTGACAACGCAGATGAAATCCGTTGGCGAGGTGATGGCAATTGGCAGGACTTTTCAGGAATCCCTGCAGAAGGCGCTGCGTGGTCTCGAAACTGGTGTCAATGGTCTGGATGAACGGGTCGGCACACTCATTGATGATGAAGAAAGAGATCATTTAAGGAACGAATTGCGATTGCCCGGTGCAGAGCGGATTCTGTATGTGGCCGACGCATTCAGGCATGAATTCACGGTATCAGGTGTTGCGAAGTTGACGGGTATTGACCCGTGGTTCCTTACGCAGATTGCCGACCTGGTTGAGGAAGAAAAGGCAGTTGCAACAGGCGGCCTCGATGCGCTGGATGAGGAGCGACTTCGACAACTGAAACGCAAGGGCTTTTGTGATGCACGTATTGCGAAGCTTGTGCAGCAGGACGAGCAGGTCATTCGGCAGCGGCGGATTCTGGCCGGCATCAGGCCCGTATTCAAACGGGTTGACACCTGTGCTGCGGAATTTGCGACCACGACGGCGTACATGTATTCCACGTACGACGAGGAATGCGAGGCGCTGCCGACTGACAACAAGAAAATCATGATTCTCGGCGGCGGGCCGAATCGCATAGGCCAGGGAATCGAGTTTGATTATTGCTGTGTGCATGCCGCGCTGGCGCTGCGCGACGCCGGGTATGAGACCATCATGGTTAACTGCAATCCGGAGACGGTCTCAACCGACTATGACATCTCCGACAGGCTCTACTTCGAATCGCTGACTTTCGAAGATGTGATGGAGATCATCGAGAAAGAAAAGCCCGAAGGTGTCATCGTGCAGTTCGGCGGACAAACGCCGTTGAAGCTGGCTCGTGACCTTGAAGCGGCAGGGGCTACGATCATCGGCACATCCCCGGACTCAATCGACCTTGCGGAGGATCGAGAGCGCTTTCAGAAACTGGTCGAGAGCCTGGGATTAAGGCAACCGCCAAATTGTGCCGCGCGAAACCTGGAACAAGCACTGGAAATGGGCTCAGATGTCGGCTTTCCGCTGATAGTCCGACCGTCGTACGTGCTTGGCGGCCGGGCCATGGAAATAGTGCATACAGAGGACGATCTTGCCGCCTACATGGAGGCAGCACTTGGCGTTTCCGATGGTAGTCCGGTATTGCTTGATCGCTTCCTGGATTTGGCGACTGAGGTCGATGTAGATGCAATCTGCGATGGGGAGCGGGTCTTTATCGGCGGTGTGATGGAACACATCGAACAGGCGGGCGTGCATTCCGGTGATTCGGGTTGCTGTCTGCCGCCATTCAGCCTGGACGCCGGGATTCAGGAGACGATGATCGAGCAGGTCATCAAACTGGCGAAGGGACTCAAAGTCATCGGCTTGATGAATACGCAGTTCGCGATTCAGAACGACACTGTCTATTTGCTGGAGGTCAATCCGCGCGCATCGCGAACGGTTCCTTTTGTATCAAAGTCAATTGGTATTCCGCTGGCCAAGATTGCGGCGCGTGTTATGGTCGGAGAGTCGCTGGAAGAACAAGGATTCGTCAAACAACGTATTCCCGGCTACTACTCGGTGAAGGAATCTGTTTTCCCGTTCGTAAAGTTTGCCGGCGCCGACCCGATTTTGGGACCTGAGATGAAATCAACCGGCGAAGTGATGGGAATCGGGAGATCTTTTGGGGAGGCTTACGCAAAAGCCCAACTCGCGTCCGGCGTAGTGCTGCCGACGGAGGGCACCGCTTTGTTGAGTGTGCGCGATCGTGACAAGGAAGGCGCGGTCGAACTGGCCAACATACTGATTGAGCGGGGATTCGAGCTCGTCTGCACACACGGTACGGCGGAACATTTGCAACAGGCCGGAGTAAGTTGCCGGCGCGTAAACAAAGTTAGAGAGGGCAGGCCGCATATCGTTGATATGATCAAGAACGGTGAATTCACATTGATCGTAAATACGACGGAAGGTAAACGAGCCATTCATGAATCGCATTCAATCAGGGCGGAGGCGGTGCGCAGAAACGTCACCTATTACACTACGCTGGGTGCGGCCGTTGCCACCTGTGAAGCGCTGCAGCACCTTGACGACAGTGACGTGAACCGTCTGCAGGACCTCCACAAAGAGGTGGCCGGATGAGCAAAGTGCCCATGACGGTTCGTGGCGTGGAGATGTTGCGCGAAGAACTAAAAACACTAAAATCCGATGATCGCCCAAAAGTTATTCAGGCTATTGCGGAAGCGCGCGCGCACGGCGACCTCAAGGAGAACGCGGAATATCACGCGGCGAAGGATCAGCAGGGATTTATTGAAGGCAGAATCAAGGAGATCGAAGCCAAGCTGTCAAATGCGCAAATCATCGATGTCACGGCAATCGATGCCAAAGGCAAGATTGTTTTCGGTTCAACTGTCGATTTGCTGGATGTCCAGTCAGACCAGCAATCAACCTACAAAATTGTTGGCGAAGACGAGGCGGATATCAACGAAGGCCTGATTTCGTTTTCGTCGCCGATTGCGAGAGCGATGATGGGCAAGAACGAAGGAGACGAAGTCAGTTTTTCGGCACCTGGTGGCGAGAAACAATACGAAGTAATAAAGGTACGGTACGACGTGTAGGAGCCGCTCCTACAGCGGCAGGGGAATCTGCGGTTTCTCGTCATTGCGACGATAAACCAGTGCGACGTTGCCTATTCGCGTTACCAGTTCCGCTGATCCCTTGTTGCAAAGGTCAGAAATTATGCTGTCGCGGGTCTCCTGGTCGCTGGCACGAACACGGACCTTGATCAGTTCATGGTGTTCTATGGTGGAGCAGAATTCGTTCAGCAAAGAGTCTGACAAGCCGGCATCAGCGACCATGATGACAGGTTTCAGTTGATGCCCGAGACCGCGCAGAAACTTTTTTTGGGATTCGGACAATGTCATGGCGGCGGATTGTATCTCAGTGAGATCCGAAGAGTGCGCCTAAATTGATGTTCAGATGAAACTGTATGCGGAGGATGAGCAAATTGCGAAGAGGTGGCGGTGCCTGGCGTCAGCGCCAGGAAAAAGACCCGTATGTGCAGATGGCCCGGCGCGATGGATGGCGCTCGCGTGCGGTCTACAAGCTGGAGCAGATTGTCGAGAAGGAAGCAATTATCAGGCCCGATATGGTCTGCATTGACCTCGGCGCAGCGCCAGGAAGCTGGAGCCAGTACGTCGTCCGGCGTTTGCAGGAAAGGGTGCACCTCATTGCCGTCGATTTGCTGCCCATGGATGCTCTGCCGGCGGTGGAATTCATCCAGGGTGATTTCAGGGAAGACGCAGTACTGCAGGAGTTGCTGGATAAGCTCGCTGACAGGCCTGCAGATCTTGTAATGAGCGATATGGCGCCCAATATCAGCGGGAACAAAGCGGTCGACCAGCCGAAATCCATGGTGCTGGCGGAACTGGCGCTGGAGGTGGCCAAAAAGACGCTGCGGCGGCGCGGTGATTTTGTCTGCAAACTGTTCCAGGGGCAGGGCGCGGATGCGTTTATAGCTGACACCAGGCAAGCGTTTGCAAAGGTCAGAGTGATGAAACCAAAGGCTTCCAGACCGGGTAGTAATGAGGTTTACCTGGTAGCGAGAAACTATCAACTGTAGTAATGTCTAATGATTAGACACAGTCTAAGAAGCGTGCCGGAGCGATGTACTTATTGTGAATGACTTAACCAAAAATATTCTTGTTTTTATCGTCATCATTGTGGTTCTCCTGTCAGTCGTTCAGGGCCTCAGTGGCGTCAGCGGTCAGCCGCCGGAGAAACGGGATTATTCCGAATTCCTGGTGCAGATTCGTTCCGGAGAAGTGCAGCGGGTCGAGTTTGACCACGAGCGAATTAATTACGGCAATCGCCAACCGCTGCAGTACTACACCATCAGCCCGGAAACGGATAACAACACGCTGATCGGCATTCTCGAAGACAATCGCGTGAATTTCACGGCGCAGGAACCCAAGTCACAAAGCCTCATCGGTCAATTGCTGATCAGCTCGTTCCCGATTTTACTGTTGATCGGCGTGTGGATTTACTTCATGCGCCAGATGCAGGGTGGCGGCGGCCGTGGCGCAATGTCGTTCGGCAAGAGCAAAGCCCGGTTGCTTGGCGAAGATCAGGTGGGCGTATCCTTCGCCGATGTGGCCGGAATTGACGAGGCCAAGGACGAAGTTGCCGAAATCGTCGATTTTTTGAAGGACCCGAGCAAATACCAGCGTCTGGGAGGCAAAATACCCAAAGGCGTCCTGATGGTAGGCCCGCCGGGTACCGGCAAAACACTGCTCGCCAGAGCGATCGCCGGAGAGGCCAAGGTGCCTTTCTTCACCATCTCCGGCTCTGATTTTGTTGAAATGTTTGTCGGTGTCGGCGCGTCGCGCGTCCGTGACATGTTTGAACAGGCGAAGAAACAGGCGCCCTGCATTATCTTTATCGACGAACTGGACGCGGTCGGCAGACACCGTGGCGCGGGACTTGGTGGCGGCCACGACGAGCGCGAGCAGACCCTGAACCAGCTGCTCGTCGAAATGGACGGTTTCGAAGGCAACGAAGGCGTCATCGTCATCGCAGCGACGAACCGGCCCGACGTACTTGACCCGGCATTATTGCGACCGGGCCGATTTGACCGGCAGGTCGTCGTTCTGCTTCCCGATATCCGGGGTCGCGAACTGATTCTCAAAGTGCATATGCGCAAGGTGCCGCTTGATGACGATGTCAAGCCGTCCCTGATTGCACGTGGCACGCCCGGTTTTTCCGGTGCCGATCTGGCCAATCTCATTAATGAGGCTGCGCTTTATGCGGCCGGGTTGAACAAACGCGTCGTGAGCATGGAAGAATTCGAAAAAGCCAAAGACAAGATCATGATGGGCACCGAGCGTCGCTCATTAGTCATGAGCGAGAAGGAAAAACTCAATACGGCGTATCACGAGGCCGGGCACACAATTGTTGGCTACAGCGTTCCCGACCATGATCCTGTTTATAAAGTGACGATCATCCCCCGTGGCAGAGCGCTCGGGGTGACGATGTACTTGCCGGAAGAAGATACATACAGCGTTTCCAAGTCAACACTGGAAGGTAATATTTCAACGTTGTTCGGCGGACGTATTGCCGAGGAAATGACGCTCGGCCTGGATCAAGTGACAACCGGTGCGTCGAACGACATCGAGCGTGCGACTGAGATTGCGCGAAACATGGTGACGAAGTGGGGATTGTCCGAAAAACTTGGACCACTGACCTACAGTGAAGACGAAGGCGAAGTATTTCTCGGCCACTCTATCACGCAGCATAAGCAGGTATCTGACGTAACGGTACACTTGATCGATGAAGAAATTCGGAGGATCATCGATCGCAATTACAAGCGAGCAAGATCGATCCTCGAAGAGCATGAAGATAAGCTGCATCTCATGGCCAGGTCGCTGATGAAATACGAAACCCTCGATGAATCCATGGTGAAAGAGATCATGGAAGGGCGTGAGCCGACACCGCCCGAGGACTGGGATGATTCAGGCGATTCGACGGCAGCCGCGGACAAGAAAAGCAAGGAATCTGCTGCCGTCGGCCCGATCGGTGATCCCGCCAGCGAGCACTAATCAAAAACCTCGTTTCGACCCCGGTTTTTATTATGTGCCGATCATTTTCAAGGGAATTCTTTGATGGAAATCCGCCTTGGCGAGCGGATTCTGACGCTCGGGCGATCCCGGGTGATGGGAATCCTGAACGTCACGCCTGACTCGTTTTCCGATGGCGGCCGGTTTCTGTGTGCTGAGGCTGCGCTTGAACAAGCAGCCAGCATGTCGCAACAGGGTGCTGATATTATTGATGTCGGTGGCGAATCGACCAGGCCAGGTGCGGGACAATTGCCCGTGCAGCAGGAACTGGACCGAATATTGCCCGTCATTGAGTCGATTACTGCGCGGTTCGATGTCGCCGTGTCTGTGGACACCAGCAAGCCACAGGTCATGCAGGCTGCAGTCGCGGCAGGTGCGGTGCTGATCAACGACGTCTTCGCCCTGCGGCGAGAGGGCGCCATGGACGTGGCAGCCGGACTGGACGCGGCGATTTGCCTGATGCACATGCAAGGGGACCCGGGGACCATGCAGGTGCAGCCGCAGTACCAGGAGTTGCCGAGGGAAATCATTGATTTTCTTGGTGAAAGGGTCAGGGCTTGCAGAGAGGCCGGAATCGATGCCGATCGACTGATCGTGGACCCTGGATTCGGGTTCGGCAAGAATGACCAGCACAATTTGAAAATTCTGGCAAATCTTGAGCAGTTCCGCGATCTGAAGCTGCCATTACTGGTAGGCTTGTCGCGAAAGCGCACCCTCGGCAATTTGACCGGCAAAGAGGCAGACCAGCGGGTTGCGGGTGGCGTGGCCGCAGCGGTGATCGCCGTGTCGAACGGAGCGAACATCGTCCGGACGCATGATGTCGGGCCGACCGTTGATGCCCTCAGGGTTTTCGATGCGGTGGCAGGCCAGGTAAGTAGTCAATGAGCAAGAAATTCTTTGGGACAGATGGGATAAGAGGATCGGTTGGCGCCGATCCGATGAATGCTGATTTCGCGTTACGGCTCGCAAGCGCCGCCGCCCAGGTATTGGTGCCTGAAGGTGGCACGGTGTTGATCGGCAAGGACACCCGCCTGTCTGGTTACATGTTCGAATCTGCTCTCGAGGCGGGGTTTGTCGCGGCCGGCGCAGACGTTTTGCTGCTGGGCCCATTGCCGACACCGGGAATTGCGGTCCTGACGCAGCAATTCAAAGCCAATCTCGGCGTGGTTATCAGCGCATCCCATAATCCCTATTACGACAACGGCATCAAGTTTTTTGACGGTGAAGGCGCCAAGCTGTCGGATGAGATTGAAGAGGAAATAGAAAAGGTCCTGAAGAAACCTGCGATTACCGTGGAGTCCGGAAAACTCGGCAGGGCCAAGCGGATCGACACCGCGCGCAGTCGCTACCAGGAATTCTGCGCCGCAACGTTTCCCGATGAGCTTGATCTCGAAGGCATGAAGGTTGTATTCGATGGCGCCAACGGCGCCGGGTACAAGGTCGGGCCGCGAACGCTTAACGACCTGGGCGCCGACGTCATTACGATCGGATGCTCCCCGAACGGCCGCAATATCAACGATGGATGCGGTTCGACTGAACCTGCCTTGTTGCAAAAAACAGTGCCGGCGGTCGAGGCAAATGTAGGCATTGCACTTGATGGCGACGGTGACCGCGTCGTTATGGTCGATGAAAAAGGCCAGATCATTGACGGAGACCAGTTGCTGTACATTTTGGCGACATCGAGAAAAGCGGAAGGCAAACTGCGGGGGCCGGTGGTCGGCACCGTGATGAGCAACCTGGGTCTGGAGCATGCGCTGCAACGCCACGGCATTGAATTCAGGCGTGCCAACGTCGGCGACCGCTATGTACTCGAGACGCTGCGGCAGACCGGCGGCATCATCGGCGGCGAAACATCGGGCCATGTGATCTGCCTCGATCAGACCACGACGGGTGATGGACTGATCAGTGCACTGCAAATACTTGCGGTCATGAGGCGAACCGGCAAGCCGCTGTCGGAACTTGCGTCCGGCATGTCGCGATATCCGCAAAAAATGTTCAATGTCCCGACCGACAAGCGACTGGATCCGGACAGCTTTCCCGCGATTCGGGAAGCCGTATCCCAGGCTGAGGCCGAACTGGCGCAAAACGGCCGGGTTGTGCTTCGGGCATCCGGAACGGAAGCAGTAATCAGGGTCATGGTCGAAGGGGAAAACGAGCATCAGGTCCTTACCCTGGCCAAACGGCTCGCGTCTGTTGTTGCAGAGGCGGCAGCCTGACGAATCCGCTCAGGTTGTCAAAACCAGATTTCCGCGCGCGTTGCTTTGGCGGGTTTGCCCCGCTATCCTTGCGCGCCTTTTAAACAGATTGAGTCGTGATTTATGCGCGGTTACCTCGTAGCCGGAAACTGGAAAATGAACGGCAGCAATGCGGCCAATGCCGAACTTGTGGACGGCATTATTGCCGGTATGGCGCAATCCGATTCGGTCGAGTTGCTGGTCTGCCCGCCTTTTCCGTATTTAGCTGCGATGGCTGAAAAATTATCGGGTACCGGAATTGCACTGGGCGCCCAGAATGTGTCGCAGCACGAAGCGGGCGCCTACACGGGTGAGACTGCCCCATCGATGCTCGGCGACGTCGGTTGCAAGTACGTAATCGTCGGCCACTCCGAGAGACGTGCCATCATGGGAGAGTCCAGCGAGACGGTGGCGGCCAAGTTTCAGGCCGCACAGGATGCCGGTCTGATCCCGCTGCTTTGCGTCGGCGAATCGCAGCAACAGCGTGAGACAAATCAGACGGAAGCGGTCATCGATGAACAACTGAACGCCGTCGTTGACGGTTCCGGCATTGAGGCGTTTCGTAGCGCGGTTATTGCCTATGAGCCGGTCTGGGCGATTGGCACCGGGCTTACGGCAACGCCGGAACAGGCTCAGGACGTACATCGGCATATTCGCGAGGTACTGGCCGCACGGCACCAGGATGTCGCGGCTACCGTGAAAATATTGTATGGCGGAAGCGTAAAAGGAGACAATGCGGCCGGGCTGTTTGGCAAACCGGACATTGACGGTGGATTAATCGGCGGCGCGTCATTGAAATCTGCCGCTTTCCTGGCAATTGCCGAGGCAGCATGGGCGCTGAATTGAGGTTCTAATGGGAAGCATTCAAACGACAGTTCTGATTATTCATACGTTTATTGCACTGGCAATTATCGGCCTGGTTCTGTTGCAGCGGGGCAAGGGCGCCGACGCCGGGGCAGCTTTTGGTGCGGGAGCATCAGGCACTGTCTTCGGAGCACGCGGCTCAAGCAGTTTCTTTTCGCGGGCAACCGCAGTACTTGCGACCGCATTTTTTGCCAGCAGCCTGACGCTGGCATACCTGAGCGCCCAGCAATCAAGCGCTCCGGAAAGCCTGCTCGAGAGCGCCCCGGCGCTCGAGGCCGAACCGGCTGCACCGGCGGGTCTGCCGGCGCTGGAAGACGCGGAGCCTGCAAAGGAAGCCCCGGGTTTGCCTTTGCTCGATGAAGAAGAACCGGCCGCACCGCCGGGCGAGTAGGAGCGGCCTTACCGCGAACCCGTGATTCGTATTTGCCAGGAGCAACGAGCCGCGAACAGCCGACGTGGTGGAATTGGTAGACACGCTGTCTTGAGGGGGCAGTAGCGCAAGCTGTGCCGGTTCGAGTCCGGCCGTCGGCACCAAACCTGGTATCATTAGCACGCAAATGGAATCAATTTTTACTGCCATTTGTGCTTAGATCCACTATTTTCAACCCATTCGGGTCAATCCGTATGTCAGTAGTGTTCAATTGGGTTCAATTGAATTCAGCCCAAAATAGGGATACCGTAAGGGATATCGAAGAAATATCCCTGTTTTGATGGAGTGGTATCCCTATGCGAAAGCAACTCACTGACGCTGCATGTCGGAATGCCAGGCCGAAAGATAAGCCCTATAAGCTGACCGACCGTGACGGCCTGTCGCTTCTGGTAAAGCCCGTAAGCCAACGAAACCCGAGGGGAATCAAGCTATGGCGGTTTCGATACAAGTTTGGCGGTAGGGACAAATTACTCAGCCTGGGGCGCTATCCTGATGTCGATCTCGGACGGGCGCGGGAACGTGTCACAGCAGAGCGAAAAATACTAGGCGCTGGCGAAGACCCTTCAGCAGCCCGTAAGGAAGGGCAGCGAGAGCGGTTGGGTTCGTTTGATGCGGTTGCACAAGATTTTTTTGAGCGTGGTTGTCCCTACGGCAGAAACCAACGACTAAAGCCGGTCACGGTTGCGCGATCATTCCAGCGATACAATGACTACCTAAAAACCAGCTTGGGAAATCTGCCGATTGCCGATATTACCGTTGCCGACCTGAGCGCCATTCTTGACCGTATCGTACAAGCCGGCCATCTGGAAACCGCACACCGAATCCGGGCCTTGGCGGAGCGCATCTTTCGGCTGGCAGTGGTCCTCGAACTGACCGAACAAAATCCGGCGCTAACATTGCGCGGAACGATACCGGCGCGTGTCACACGTCAATACGCGGCCATAACCAAACCTGAACAAATTGGACCGTTGCTACGAGCGATCGAGGGCTATGACGGTCAACCGGAGGTATGCGCCGCCCTGCGGCTGGCCCCGCTTGTTTTCGTGCGCCCGGGGGAGCTACGCGGGGCCCTCTGGGCAGAAATCGATTGGGCTAACAATGAGTGGGTTATTCCAGGTGAGCGCATGAAAATGAACCGCGAGCACGTGGTGCCGCTGAGCAAACAGGCAGTAGCGATCCTCAAGGAGCTGCAGCCGGTCAGTGGTGACTTTGATCTGATCTTTCCCGGGCTTCGTTCCCGGGAGCGGCCCATCAGTGACAACACCATAAATTCCGCGCTGCGACGACTGGGTTATTCAAAAGACCAAATGACTGGCCACGGTTTCCGCAGCATGGCCAGTACCCGCCTGCATGAAATGCGCAAGGGGGATAAGCCCATGTTTGATTCTGCCGTGATTGAGACACAACTTGCGCACGTGGACAGCAATGCGATTCGAGCGATCTACAACAGATTCGACTCGCGCAAGTACATCACAGCGCGACGTAAGATGATGCAGTATTGGTCCGATTATCTGGATCGCTTGAAGTCCGAAAAATCAACGGTAGTCGAGCTGAAAACGGGCTAAATTAGAAATCCCAGGGCTAGGTTAGCTGCCGAAAAGCCGGCCACCTTCGCCGGCCCGCCCTGGGTCTTGAAGAAGGGCGCACGGAAGGGGTGTGCAATTGAAATATACGCGTGAAAACTCGACGAGCATTTTAGAGGCCGTCCACGACATTAAGGAAAATACCGACGAGCGGCTGGATACGTGTGCACGTCAATTCGCGAAAGTGCTAACGGAGTCCTACCCGGAATTAACGTTTTGGCAAAATACACCTCCAGACTCC
>Ga0209988_10001296_pt1 | contig 16290 bp, 11 predicted proteins | sample N075metaG_FD_183115 | JGI IMG/M metagenome (GOLD analysis project Ga0209988, IMG submission 183115) | Deep subsurface microbial communities from Kermadec Trench to uncover new lineages of life (NeLLi) - N075 metaG (SPAdes) (version 2) | ecosystem: Environmental > Aquatic > Marine > Ocean trench... | reverse complement strand
GACTGACTCATGCCGCTGGTCTCGACCGTCCCACCTGGCCGTGTACTCACCGGGAAACCGCTGCTCATCAACTAAAGTTTTGACCAACTGCCCCATCAGATTATAAATCCGCAGGTGTACCTGAATGCCGTCCGTAAAATTGTCCGGGATATTGAAGCGAATATTCGTACTTGGGTTAAACGGGTTCGGGTGGTTCTGCATCAGGGCAAATTCTGTTGGAATCACCTCTTCCTGAAATTCAATAATTTCAGGCTCACCAACATCGTCTGGCTGAAAATCGGTAATCACAATGTTTGCGTAGCTGCCGGATGGACCCTGGCAGGCGAGGCGAAAATTGTTCTCACCTGTGACCAGAACGTTTTTAAGGTCAAACCCGATTGACCCGTAAATCGGGATGGTATATGAATTTGCTTCATTGGCCAAACCATCAGGAGTCAGAACAAATTTTTGCACTCCCAAGCAATTTTTATATAAGGTGCTTACTGTCACATCTTATTTTTTTATTTCTTCACAAAACGCAGCTCATCATCCTTGGCGTCAATTTTCACAACGTCCCCTTTCGTAAGTTCCCCTTTCAGGATTTTCGCAGCGAGTTCGTTGAGGATTTGCCGTTGCAGGAGGCGCTTTAGAGGTCGTGCGCCAAAGACCGGGTCGTAACCCTGGGCAGCCAGATAATCTTTGGCATGTTCGGTGAGCTCGGCATCCAGACCCTGGCGTTGCAGCGCCGAGCGAATCATGCGTTCAAATTGAATATCAACAATGTGGTGAATATGCTCGCGCGTCAACGGGTGAAATACAATGATTTCATCGATACGGTTCAGGAATTCAGGCCGCAGCTGTTTCTGCATAATCTGTAAAATATCCCTCTTGGTCGCATCATAAATTTCATCGCGGTTATCTTCGGTGATATTTTGAAACCGTTCCCTGATCACATCGGCGCCGAGGTTGGAGGTCATAATGATAATCGCATTGTTGAAATTGACCACGTGCCCCTGGCTGTCGGTTAAGCGTCCGTCCTCGAGAACCTGCAGCAAAAGATTGAACACTTCCGGGTGCGCCTTTTCAATTTCATCGAGTAAAACCACCGAATACGGGCGTCGTCTAATCGCTTCGGTGAGCTGGCCGCCTTCTTCGTAGCCGACATAGCCGGGAGGCGCCCCGATCAGCCGCGAAACATTGAACTGCTCCATGTACTCGGACATATCGACGCGCACCATGGCGTTTTCATCATCGAACATGAACTCTGCCAAGGCCCGGGCCAGCTCGGTCTTTCCCACCCCGGTCGGGCCGAGAAAAATAAACGACCCGATTGGGCGGTGTTCATCACTAAGCCCGGCACGCGCCCGCTGCACCGCAAAAGAGACCGCGGCGATGGCATCGTCCTGACCGACGACCCGTTCACGCAGCCGGTCGGCAATTTTCAAAATCTTCTCACGCTCGCCCTCGATCATTCGAGAGACCGGGATGCCGGTCCAGCGCGCCACGATGTCTGCGATGTCTTCCTCGGTGACTTCCTCCTTGAGCAATGAACCGTCTTTATGTAATTCCGCCAGCTTTTCGTTTAGAACCTTCAGTTGTTTTTCAAGCTCTCCCAGCTTGCCGTATCTTAATTCCGCCGCTTTATTCAGGTCGCTCTCGCGTTCGGCTTTCTCCGCAGCTTGCCGGGTCTCTTCCATCTGTTCTTTCACTGCTCGAATTTGCCTGATACATTCCTTTTCGACTTGCCAGCGGGCTTTGAGGTGCGAGTTTTTTTCTTTTAAGTCACCCAGCTCCTCTTTGAGCTTTTCGAGTCTCTCTTTCGATGCTGCATCTTTTTCTTTTCTTAAAGCAACTTGTTCAATTTCAAGCTGCTTTGAGCGCCGTTCAATTTCATCGATTTCCTCGGGCATGGAGTCGATTTCAGTGCGCAGTTTTGCCCCGGCTTCATCGATTAAATCGATGGCTTTATCGGGTAAAAAACGCTCGGATATGTAGCGCTGTGAAAGTGTCGCGGCCGAGACAATCGCCGAATCGGAAATGCGCACGCCGTGGTGTATTTCGTAGCGTTCCTTGAGGCCGCGCAAAATCGAAATGGTATCTTCAACCGAGGGCTCATCGACTTGCACCGGCTGGAAACGGCGTTCCAAAGCTTTGTCCTTTTTGATATACTTACGATACTCGTCATGAGTGGTGGCGCCGATCATGCGGAGCTCGCCGCGTGCCAGCATCGGTTTGAGCATGTTGGCTGCGTCAACTGAACCTTCGGCTGCGCCGGCGCCGACCATGGTGTGCAGCTCATCGATAAATAGAATCACTTGACCTTCCGCCTGCGCGATCTCTTTTAAAACCGCTTTCAGGCGTTCCTCGAATTCGCCGCGGTACTTTGCGCCCGCAATCAACGACGCCATTTCCAATTCGACGACCCTTTTATTCTTCAGCGAATCCGGCACATCGCCGTGGGCAATTCGCTGGGCAATGCCTTCGACAATTGCCGTCTTTCCCACGCCCGGATCGCCTACCAAAACCGGATTGTTCTTCGTTCGCCTGGAAAGCACCTGAACCGAACGCCGAATCTCTTCGTCGCGGCCGATCACCGGATCCAGTTTTTCGCGCTGAGCCAAATCGGTTAAATCGCGGCCATAACGTTGCAGGGCCTGGTATTTTCCCTCCGGATTTTGATCCACCACCCGCTGACTGCCGCGAATTTCTTTTAAAACCCGGTAGATATTTTCTTTGGTAACACCCTGCTGATTTAAAAATTGAGCGGTTGCGCTGTTTTCTTCACTGGCAACTGCAATCAGTAAATGTTCGGCGCTTATATACTCATCTTTTAACTGCGTCATCTCCTCGGTTGCTGAATTAAACAAAGCGTTCAGCCGGGCTGAGAGATAAAGATTCCCCAGGGCACCTGAACCGGAAACCCGTGGCAGCTTTTGAATGGTATCGGCCACGTTCTTCAGAATCTGGTTGACGTTGGCGCCGAGTTTCTTTAGAATCGATACCGATACACCTTCTGAATCCTCCAGCAGCGTTTGCAGCAAATGCTCGACTTCAATCTGCTGCTGACCCCGCTCTGATGCGAGCTGCTGGGCTTTTGAAACCGCCTCCTGGGCTTTCAGGGTTAATTTATCAAATGTCATATTTTTTACTCCTTAATACTCGTTTGAATGGCCGCTCCTGAGAATGTGCAGTTTTTTTGACTTTACTTCTAATAAATTGAGCGACTGGCTCCTGGCCATTAGCTTTTGGCAGTCAAATTCAATTGGCTAAAATGGTTTATTGTAAATCACCTGACAAGTGAAATGATATTCACCATTTAGAGTCTAAAAAATCAAAGCCAAAGGCCAAAAGCTAAATAGCCAAACGCGTATTTTAGGTTCTATCTATCTGTCGAACGCTATTCTGATTTTCTAAACTTATTTTTTGTTATTGGAGACTATCTCCAGCTTAAAACCGCCGATTATTTAACTTTTTGAATTTAAACGCCATTCCGAAAATCAAAATCCCGATCCAAAGCAGCACTGTTGCCACCAGGTAAGCGAGAAGCTGCGGCAAAAGAAAAATCATAACGGCGGCCAGAATCAGGCTGGCGCCAATAAACAGAACAAACTGCCAGGGATAAAAAAGAGACTGATCTTCATCCAATAGTATCGTGCGAAACATCGTTCATCTCCCATCTTGTCATAATATTATTTTCTGTTTGCATTAATACAAAATATATGCCAGGGAATAATTTAAGGCTTCAACTTATTATTTTTAAAGTCTTTACAGAATGATGGAAAGTGAGCCATAAATTAAGGAATTGGTTAGGATGCCAATTGTGACACATCTTTAGAAAGCAGGTTTGACAGATGTGCAACTATTATCGTTTGCAGTGCAAAAATCAATGCTGATTCCTTACTTTTGAAGCAAAATAAATATAATGAGTGACCACTCAAAAAAACATCCCACCGAGCGACGCTGAAGGTACCGAGATTCACCAAATTCTTACTGCATGGCTTGTGAATAGGGCTGGAATGCTCGTTTTTATTCCATTTTAGATTTATCAAAAAGGAAGAAGGCTTTTAAGAATCTTTCGGCGACTCTCAGTGATTTCGGCGTGTTTGGTGGAAAAATTATTTTCAGAATGTTCGTTGTCTTCGATTAAGAAAAAGTCACAGCACTTGATTCTCTGATTAAATATTTTAAATTTGCGTAACCAATTTTATCCTTCTGAGCACTTCAAGCACAAGACATGTTTTTTTTCGTGGCAAAAGTGCGAAGAATATCCGCGCCGGGCAAAGCCAATTGGATTCTTCGCGCTCGCGGCTTTTTAGAGATGCACGGCAGCGAGAACGCCGCGCTCAGAAAGACGCAGGTCATAACTTTTGATTTAAAAGAATCCAAAAACAAAATTCGCACGAGTAAGAAAACTTGAACACGAAAACACTTTAACACAGGTTTAATCAGGAGTTTTATGAAAAAAGCACAAGGCATCATTTGGGATTTAAGCGACCTTTACTCATCCAGTGACGACCCCAAAATCAACCAGGATATCAAAGCTGCAATTGCATTAAGCAAATCTTTCAAAAAGAAATATCACAGTAAAATCGCCGGTGAAGATTGTACCGCTGTTCTCTTGCTCGAAATGCTTAAAGAATATGAACAGCTAATTGAAAATGGCTATCGTCCATTCGCGATGTCCAATTTGCTTTTTACCGCTGACGGCCGTTCCGATGTTTACAAAGCGATGGTGGCCAAGGTCCAGGACGCCATGACTCAGATTAAAAATGAAACTCTGTTTTTTGCACTTGAAATTCAAAAAATGCCTGACGCTAAAATCGAGACGTTTTTCAGCAGCGGTAAATTGGAACACTATCGGCATTATATCGAATCTTTGCGGCTGTTCACTCCTTATACACTTTCCGAACTTGAAGAGCAGGTCATTAATCAAAAGAATCTATCGGGAAAAACAGCCTTCGTCAATCTTTTTGACGAGTTCACTGCTTCCTTTGAATGGGAAATGGAAATCGACGGCGAGACAAAAACCTTGACCGAAAGCGAAATGAGAGAGCTGCAACGGCATCAGGATCCGGAGTTGCGGCAACGCGCCAAAGCATCCCACGATCTGAAGTATGGTGACAACGCGCTCATTTTCACCAACATATTCAACAGCTTAGTCAAAGACCATGCAACAGAAATGAGGATGCGCAAGTACGAAAGTCCGATTCAGCCGACGCACTTAGGTAACGGCGTCTCGGGAGAAATCGTGGAAACCATGATGCGAGTCGTCAGTGACCATTACCCGCTGACCCAACAGTACAACCGGCTTAAAGCGAAGATGCTCGGGTTACCCAAGCTGCGCGGCAGCGATCTTTATGCGCCGGTTTCCAAATCCGACCGTGTTGTTCCTTTTGAAGAAGGCAAACAATTAGTCCTCGAAAGCTTTGCAGGTTTTTCCCCGGAATTCGGAGAAATCATTGGCCGGGCCTTTGATGAAAAATGGATTGACGCGGAGATTCGTCCCGGTAAACGCGGTGGCGCGTTTTGTTACAGCATTGGGCCGTCCGTGCATCCGTATGTTTTGATGAATTACGTCGATAAAGTGGACAGCGTTTATACTATGGCTCATGAATTCGGTCATGCATTGCACACGGTTCTGGCCGGCGAAAAAGGCTCGCTTTTGACTTTCCACGCACCTCTTGTCCTTGCTGAAACCGCTTCGGTATTTGCCGAGATGCTTCTTACCCGTAAACTTTTGTCAGAGGAAAAAAATCGCGAAAGCCGCATTCAAATTCTGGCGTCAAAGCTGGAAGACTTTTTCGGTACGATTTCACGTCAGAATATGTACATCTCTTTTGAATTAGACGCTCACCTCGAAGGCGCCAAACGCAGGCTGAGCGCCGATGATTTGTGCAGCCTCTGGACAACCCGCCGTGACGAAATGTACGGCGATTCGGTTGATTTCCTTCCCGAGGAAAAGTGGTTCTGGTCGGTGATTCCACATTTCATCCACACACGGTTTTATTGTTACGCCTACACTTTCGGCGCGCTCCTGGTTCTGGCTCTCTTTAATCAATACGAAGAAAAAAAAGAAGCGTTTGTGCCGAAGTACCGTGGACTTCTGGCCGCCGGCGACTCTGACTGGCCGAAGAATCTTATCGGTAAAATGGGTCTGGATATTTCGGAGCCGACATTCTGGAAAGGTGGTTTTAAAGTAATCCGGAATATGCTGGAGGAGTTGGAAGAGTTGGTTGGGTAAGTCCAGATGAAGCAATCTCGTGCTTGCAGAGTAGATTGCTTCGTAAAAATATGTCTCGAGCCGGGGCCAAAGGAACGCCCGCATCGTCTTTTTTTGTACACTTTTTGAGCAGCCCCATTTCAAACTCACCACTCTAAATCTACCTTCTTAATCACATCTTAAAACAACATTTTTCTTGACAATTTTGACTATATTTGATAGGTTGGATTTGTCTCCAAACAAATATGTCAAGTTGCCCAATCTCATGGCAATTAAAGGCAGGAAAAATTCCGGCACCTGGATTGTCTGAATAATTTTCTGAAATAGAAAGGTTAATATATGAAGTTGCTAAAAAGCTATCTATGTTTTGCTTCTCTTCTTGTTTTTTGCAACACGCTTAACGCCCAGAGACTTCCTGAAGGAGCGTACCACTCCAACCGGGAACGTAGCTATGATATTATCCATTACCTGGCAGAACTATCTTTTAATTTTGACAAGAGGCAAGTCTCTGGAAAAGCAACTATTACTGTGACTCCGTTGAGAAAAATCGAAGTCCTTACACTCGATGCAATCCTTCTCAATATTAAAAGCGTTTACATGGAGGATAACAATGTTAAAATGCAGTTTCGTCAGAGTGATAATTCCCTCACGATAACTTTGCCCACTCGGAAGACTAACCGGGATACATTCTCGCTGGTTATTGACTATAGCTGCCAACCAAGAGCGGGCATGTATTTTGTCCGGAATCCCGACAACCCGAAGCTTTTCTATGTTTCTACCTATGGCGAGGACGGCCTACACGCAAACTGGCTTCCTATTTACAATGATGTGAATGATAAGTTCTCAACAGAAATGAAAGTCACCGTCCCCGCACCGTATGTTGTCATATCCAATGGAAAGCTTATCCAGGAAACTCAAGCAGAAAATGGCGAGAAGACTTATCACTGGAAGCAAACTTTGCCGCATCCCAATTACCTGATTAGCATATACGTCGGTGACTATGAAAAAGGAGATCTGCCGCCCGCATTTGGTACGATTCCACTCAGCTATTGGGTCCCACGCGGTAGACTCACCGAGGGCGCCTATGCTTTCCGAAACACAACGCGTATGGTTGAATACTTTTCCAATCGCTTCTACTACAAATATCCATGGATCAAATACGATCAAATAGCCGTTCCGGATTACGCTATCGGTGCGATGGAGCACACCGGAGTCACTGGACACCGGGCGAGCATATTGCGCACGGAGAACGCACCTTTAGATTTTAATCCAACGTTGAATCATTATGCGTCTTCCTGGTCTGCAGAAGCGCTTATTTCCCACGAGTTGGCGCATCATTGGTTCGGCAATACTTTAACCTGCCGAAACTTGAGTTATCTCTGGCTTAATGAGAGCTTCGCCAGCTACCTCATGATGCTCTGGGATGAAGAATCCGTAAGTAAAGACCAACTTTTGTTCGATGTCCAGCTTGCTAAAGATCAATATTTCAACTATGTTCGCAACCAGCACATCATCAGACCGTTGGAATACCACAATTTCGACGACGCAAACACTATCTATAACACGGAACATACCTATTTAAAAGGGGCGGCTGTTCTGCACATGTTGAGAAAACTTCTCGGTGATGAGCCCTATTTTCAAGCGCTCGGTTATTACCTTAAAAAGCACGAGTTCTCTAACGTCGTCAGTGACGATTTGAAAATAGCCATAGAAGAATCGACTGGCGAAAATTTATACTGGTTTTTTGAACAATGGGTCACCGGTGGCGGGCATCCGCAGTTTGAAGTGAAGTATGAATATTTAGCTAAACGCAAAATCATTACGTTGAGTGTTTCACAAGTTCAGCCTCTCGTTAAGGGACAGGGGATTTTCAAATTGCCGGTCAAAATAAAAATCGTAACCCCGGACAAAACCTGGCTGGAAAAGATTTGGCTGGAAAAAGCCACCCAGCGTTTCAGGATTGCTTGCGATCAGCAACCGCTCATGGTCAGTTTCGATGGCGACGGGGACCTGGTCGCCGAAGTCTCCTTTCCGAAGGACGTCGATGAATTGGCCTATCAGGCAAGACATGATGCCGTACCCGGCAGGCTGTGGGCCATCCGGCAACTCGCCTTGCATTATCCGGTTGAGAAAAAAACTATCGAAACTTTCGGCAGCATTATCGCTTTAGAAGGGTTTTGGGGAACGCGCGCGGAGGTTGCACTTCAGCTCGGCACCATTAGAACGAACGCCGCTGAAATTTTGATAGCCGAAGCACTGCGCGCACCAGATTACCGAATCCGTAAAGCCGGGGTTTTGGCTTTGGAAAAATTCGGCACTGGCTCCGCCGCTGAGAAACTTGAGCAAATCATTAACAAAGATTCGCATGTCGACGTAGTTGCGACCGCACTGTTAACCTTAGCCAAAATCAACCCTGAGTTAGATCCGGCATTCATTAAGAAACAGCTTACCAGGAAGTCGTGGTATGATGAAATCATTTATGCTGCCATGCTTGCGTGCAAAGAGCTGAAAAACAAGGCACTTCTACCAACCATAAAAAGATACGCAACTCACCAAAATAACCAGTTTGTTCACAGGGCAGCTCTGGAGGCCTGGGCGGCTTGTCTCCCAAATGACAAGCAATTGCACAGCAATCTGATTTCGCTGACCGAAAGTCCAGTGTATACCCTGCAACAATCTGCGATTTCGATTCTCGGAACTTTACATGTGGGTGAGGCAAAAGAAAGACTTCAGCGAATTGTTGAAGAAAATGCGGACGCGAACCTGGTTGTCGCAGCACGCAAGGCGCTTGATAAAATCGAATGGGTCCAAGGGGAGCCTGCAAACCAATGACATTTGACTAAAAGAATATTTGGTTGACAATCAGAGCTATTTAAACTAAATTCCTTGCAGTCAAAACACTCCACAGATAATTTGTCTCCTCATTAGCAAGGGGCGGACTACCTGTTTAATTAATTCCATTATTCAAATTTGGAGGAAACGATGAAACCTCGTTCACTCACCAAGCCAAAAAGTCATAGATTTTATTTTGTATGGATGATGATGATTTTAATCACCTTCATCTTTTCAAGCGCGATGGGTCTTCCTGCAATAGCACAGGAAAAATCAAAAAAAGAAGAAACCAAAGAAGAACCTAAGTTAGTTAAACCCGGCCCGAATCGTAAAGCGGGTGAAGGCGAAGGACCTTTCAAACGCTTAATCATCAGAGGCGCTATCATGATCGATGGTACCGGTGCGCCGCCACGCGGTCCGGTGGATATCGTTATTGAGGGTAACCGGATCGAAGAAATCAAAAACGTCGGTTCGCCGGGAGTTGCAATTAAAGAAAAAAGACGCCCGAAAGATGCCACCAAAGAAATCGACGCGCACGGCTCGTACGTACTCCCCGGGTTTATTGATTTACACACCCACAACGGCGGCGTTCCGAAAGCGCCGGAAGCAGAGTATGCCTATAAACTTTGGATGGCACACGGCATTACAACCGTGCGCGGCGTCTCGGTTGGTCCGTTCGAATGGTCGCTAAGTGAAAAAGAACGGAGCGCCCGCAACGAGATAGTGGCGCCGCGCATCTTCGCTTACCAGCGTCCGGGCCAGGGCGAGGAATGGAAGGATAGAAATATTCGAACACCAAAGGACGCCCGTGAATGGGTTCGCTACGCGGCAAAGAAGGGTATCGATGGTTTAAAATTGGGTTCCTACCGTCCTGAAATCATGAGCGCCTTACTGGATGAAGCTAAAAAATTCAATCTCGGCTCAACCGCACATCTAGGTCAAATGGGGGTTGCGCAAATGAACGCCATCGATGCAGCCCGGCTCGGCCTCCGCGGCATGACCCACTATTACGGACTTTTTGAAGCCCTTTACAAAGACCATGACGTTCAGCCGTGGCCGCCGGACATGAATTATAGCAACGAGCAGCACCGTTTCGGTCAGGTTGCGCGCCAGTGGAACCTGATTCATCCCCGCGGCAGTAAAGAATGGAATGCTCTGATCGACGAATTTTTGGAGCTTGACTTTTTCATTAACCCCACCATGACGATCTATTCCGCCGGCCGGGATGTCATGCGGGCTCGTAATGCCGACTGGCACGAAAAATATACACTACCCTCCCTGTGGGATTTCTTTACACCCAGCCGGGAATCTCACGGCTCCTACTGGTTCAACTGGACCACCTGGGATGAAGTTGCCTGGAGAAATTTTTACCATGTCTGGATGGCATTTTTGAACGACTATAAAAACAAAGGCGGAAAAGTCACCATTGGCTCGGATTCCGGTTATATCTACCAACTCTATGGCTTCGGAACCATCTGGGAAATGGAGCTGTTGCAGGAAGCTGGGTTCCATCCTCTTGAGGTAATTCGAGCGGCGACGATGCACGGCGCCGAAGAACTTTTTGGACCAACAGGCAAGCCGATCGACCGCGGCGTCATTCGACCCGGGCTGCTCGCCGACTTAGTGATCGTAGATGAGAATCCGATTGCGAATTTAAAAGTACTCTACGGAACCGGAACAGTTAAACTGAATGACGAGACCGGCCAACCGGAGCGCACGGGCGGCGTCAAGTATACGATTAAGGACGGTATTATTTACGACGCGAAACAGCTTTTAAAAGATGTTGAAGCAATGGTTCTTAAACAAAAACAAGAAAGAATGCAGAAAGAAGAGTTGACCCAAAAGAGTTCGGAATAGCAGCTGATGTTCCTTTTGCTAGCCCGCAGGCGTCTCGCCGAGGACGGGATTGGGCCCGGCGGGACGCCTGCGCTCTATTAGTTCTGGGACGATTCGTTTAAAAAAAACTAAATTGGGAGACCAAAATATTCTTGAAATATCTGTTAATATCTGCTTCATTGTTTTTTGCATGCCAGCAACAGACCAAAATCAATGAATCCGCAATCAAACAGCAGGTGATTTCAGTCATAAAAAAATCAGAACAGGATTGGAATGAAGGCAGCATCGAAAGTTACATGGAAAGCTATCTCCGTTCCGACTCCCTGCGTTTCGCAAGTGGCGGCAGTATCAATTACGGCTGGCAGCCAGTTCTGGCAAGGTACAAACAGAGATACCAGAATAAAGCTGCAATGGGACACTTGACATTCAGTGAACTGCATATCACCGTCATTTCTGCCGACGCTGCACTTGTGTTCGGCAGGTATACTCTTGAACGAGAAAATGACGAACCAACCGGTTTGTTCACCCTTCTATTTCGTAAAACCGTAGATGGCTGGCTGATTGTGCATGATCACACTTCCTCGGAAACTAATTAAAAGTAAAATGAAAAAAGGCCTGAAAATCATTTTCGTTATTTGGTTTGCTTTTCTCGTTTCATTTCTAACATCTTGTACTGGATCAAATGAAGCCGATCTGATAGTTACAAATGGCCGTGTTTACACCTACACCTGGGACGATCCTGCTGCCGACGGAACTCCCGCAGCCAGTGCACCCTTCAAAGAAGGCGTCTGGCATCCTGATGCGGCAGCAGTCGCAACAAGAAATGGCAAGATTATTTTTGTGGGCAGCAATCAGGACGCAGAAACATTCCGGGGAGCAAACACGCGCATTATCGATGTCAGAGGAGGAACCATCCTTCCCGGCCTGGTTGACTCACATACGCACGTCGAGGGCATTGGTGCCAATCTCGAACGAGTGGATTTGACCTCGGCAAAGACCGAAGAGCAAGCTGTAAAACTCATCGCTGCACACTTGACCCATGTTGCCAAAGGTGAGTGGATCATCGGATATGGCTGGGATGAGGGTGCCTGGGCTGGAAACTATCCGGACCTGAAACTGCTGTCAGAACGTGCCCCGGATCACCCGGTTGTTATGCAGAGTCTGCATAGTTTTGCGGTCTGGGGAAATCGCCTGGCTTTTGAGAACGCAGGGATTACGTCGGAAACGGAGTCACCCGAGGGAGGCGAAATCCTCAAAGATCAGAGTGGCAATCCTGCTGGAATTCTTCTTAATCGTGCCACAAATTTGCTTACGGATGCCATTCCTGCACCGGGACGCGAGCAGATCAAAACCCGTTTGAGAGCTGGTTTAAATGAAATGGCGAAGTCAGGATATGTTGCGGTCCATGAAGCCGGTGTTGGGCAAGAGCAAATGCAAACCCTCGAAGATCTTTATTTAGACAATGAATTACCCATTCGAGTTTATGCCATGCTGAATGCACGAGAAGAAAATTTGCTGAGAACCTGGCTCAAGCGCCGTCCTTTTGTTCCGGAAGATAAAATGCTAATTGTCCGCGCAGTTAAAGCCTATTACGACGGTGCTCTCGGTTCGAGGGGTGCGCGCCTGCTCGAAGATTATTCCGATACCCCTGGCCACAGGGGGGTGAGTGGCGAGACCTACGGCTTTGATCAGAAACTGGTGGCCGAGATGATACACGCTGGCTTTCAGGTCGGGATTCACGCAATAGGAGATGCGGGTATTCGCGAAACGCTTGACTTTTTTGAACGTATCTCAGCCGATGAACCTGGAGCAGCCGCCATGCGGCATCGAATTGAGCATTCACAGGTCATCCATCCCGATGATTTTCAGCGCTTTGCTAAACTCGGAATCATTGCCTCTATGCAGCCGCCGCACGCGGTTGAGGATAAAGCCTGGGCAGAAGATCGCTTAGGACCCGAACGCATAAAGGGCGCCTATGCCTGGCGGACGTTGCGTAAGGCGGGTGTCCGCCTCATTTTCAACTCTGACCTCACTGGCTCTGACCACTCTGTTTTCTATGGACTTCATTCAGCAATTACCCGGCGCAGCAAGGACCTGCAACCCCCAAACGGCTGGTTCCCAGAACAGGCGCTTACCACAGAAGAGGCGGTGCGTGCCTATACAGTCTGGCCAGCTTATGCTGCTTTTCTTGAAGACGAAACCGGTACGCTTGCGCCCGGGAAATGGGCCGATATTACTGTCCTCAGCATCGATCCCCATAATTTTAATATGGCAAATGCCCACGAGCTGTTTAGCGGGAAAGTACTGTATACCATCGTCGCGGGCGAAGTCGTTTATGAAAAGGATTTAACCAGCAGCAAATAAATGAACTTCACAACTGCCGACCTCTGCGACGAATTCGAAGCCCTGGTTAAAATTGCCGAGCCTCTTTTTCGGGATTACGGGCAACTAAAATCCTTCTATGGTGAAATCGCGACCGTCAAAGTTTTCGAAGATAATGTGCTGGTCCGGAAAACTCTGGAAACCGAAGGCCGCAAACGAGTCCTGGTAGTAGACGGCGGCGCGGCCTTGAAAGTGGCGTTAGTCGGTGATCAGCTCGCCAAAATCGGTCATAAAAACGGCTGGGCCGGAATTCTTGTTAACGGCTGCATTCGTGATTCGGTGGAAATTGCAAAAATCCGGATTGGACTGAAAGCTCTCAACACCGTCCCAAAGAAGAGTATCAAAAAAGGGCTTGGTGAAGTTGATGTGCCGGTTGAGTTCGCGGGACTCGTGTTTAATCCTGGAGATTATCTTTACGCCGACCTTGATGGCATCATCGTGTCTGAAAAGAATCTCTTGAAGTCCTAGCGGCAAAGAGTAAAGCGCACGCAAAGTCGCAGAGCATGTCCTGAGCAACGCCGAAGGGACGCGAAAAATACGCAAAGTGTTTTCCATAATTTTCATTTTTTTGTTTTACTTAGCGTTATCTCTGCGCTTTTGCGTCTTTGAGTGAAATTTTCGACAAAAAACTTGATTGGAGGCAAAACCATGATTGAAGTCATAAATCCGGCAACCGGGGAAAAGGTCAAAACTTATGATGAAATGACCCCCGAAGAAGTTAAAACCGCCATCGAAAATTCTCATCAGGCATTTCAAAGCTGGCGCAGGACCGACTTTTCCCATCGAGCCCGGCTGATGAAAAAGGCGGCACAAATGCTGCGTGACAATGATCAAGCATACGCCGAGCTCATGGCTGTTGAAATGGGCAAACCGGTTCGGGACGGTCGCGCCGAAGTCGAAAAGTGTGCCTGGGTCTGCGACTACTATGCTGAAAACACTGAGAAAATTTTGGCGCCGGAGCCCATCGAAACCGAAGCGAGCAAAAGTTTTGTAACCTTTCAACCCATTGGCATCGTGCTGGCGGTCATGCCCTGGAACTTTCCCCTCTGGCAGGTCTTCCGCTTTGCGGCGCCGGCGCTCATGGCCGGCAACGCCGGCATCTTGAAACACGCTTCCAACGTTCCCGGCAGCGCCTTGGTGATCGAGGAAATCTTTCAAAAATCCGGATTTCCCGAGCATATTTTCAAAACGCTGCTCATCGGCAGCCGCCAGGTGAGTGCGGTTATCGAAAATCCGCGGGTGAAAGCGGTGACGCTGACCGGCAGCACGCCCGCGGGAAAAGCCGTTGCCAGCAAAGCCGGCGAGATGCTTAAGAAGACGGTACTGGAACTTGGCGGCAGCGATCCCTATATCATTTTGGAGGACGCCAACCTGGAAGAAGCCGTGACCGCTTGCGTCACCAGCCGCTTTATCAACGCCGGCCAAAGCTGCATTGCGGCAAAACGATTTGTGGTGGTCGAGCCGTTGCGAAAGCGTTTTGAAGAACTTTTTGTCGAGCAGGTGCGCGCCCGCAAAATGGGCGATCCCTTGCAAGAAGAGACCAACGTTGGCCCCCAGGCCCGCCATGACTTAAGAGACGAACTTCATGAGCAGGTGAAAAAGAGTATTGAAAAAGGTGCAACGTGTCTGCTCGGCGGCGAAGTCCCGGCAGGCGCCGGCGCGTTCTATCCCCCTACGGTTTTGACGGATGTCAAAAAGGGCATGCCGGCTTATGACGAGGAGCTGTTCGGGCCGGTGGCCGGAATCATTCCGGTGAAAGATGAAGCTGAGGCGATAAGAGTTGCAAATGATTCCATTTTCGGCTTGGGAGCCGCAGTCTTTACCCGTGACTCAGCCAAAGGCGAGCGCATTGCTGCGACTGAATTGGAAGCAGGCTGCTGCTTTGTAAATTCATTTGTCAAATCAGACCCGCGCCTGCCCTTCGGCGGCATTAAAGAAAGCGGCTACGGCCGCGAGTTGGCCAATTATGGTATCAAGGAATTTGTAAATATAAAGACGGTTTATGTGAAGTGAATTGAAGTGTTTTACGATTCGCCTGAGAAGATAAATGAAAACGAATAGAGGGTATCTTAAAGAAAAAAATTACTTATCTATTCATACTGGTTGCATTTAGTAGACTATCTGATATATTGTATATATGATATATCAATCAGGAGCTATCTTATGACAACACAAATGATCCTTCGTTTGGATGTAAATACAAAAACGAAGCTCACAAAGCTCGCTCAAGCTGAAGGCAAGAATACCAGCCAAGTGGTCAGAGAGTTAATTGAAAATTATATACAAGATCGGGATATGGGATCTTATATTGACGGTTTGTGGGATGGAATTGGCAAAAAACTGAAGGCTCAAAATGTCGGAGATAAAGAAATTGAGCAAGCAATCCATGATACTAGATCATCTAAAAGATGAGAGTTGTACTCGATACGAATGTCTTTATTTCGTCCTTTCTCGGAACGGGAACCCCCCGCAAGATAATCGACTTTTGGAAAGAGGGGAAAATCACCATCTGCCTTTCGAAAGAAATCGTTGATGAATATGTTGAGGTTCTTGAACGATTGGGGTTGAGCGGCGAAAAAGGAGTTGAAGAATTTCTGCAATTGTTTGCCCGTAATTTTCATTCACTATTTACTGCCAAAACTCCCAATTTAGAAATTGTCAAAAACGATCCCGATGATAATAAATTTTTTGAATGTGCCGTTGCCCTAAAGGCTCAATTTATTATTTCAGGCGACAAAGCAGTTCTTAAGATCGAAAATTATATGGGAATCAAAATACTCAGCCCAAAACAATTTATCACTTTGTAAGGGTTTCTAAAAAAAAGATGGATCCGTTTATAAAACCCGTACCAGCCGTAGATGCGGGCGGAAGTAAAAAATAAGGAAGAAAAACAGGGTGGATGGAAAGTCATTAAATATCACGGCAGAAAAACTGCACAAGCTCAAGGAAATTATTCCAGAAGCCTTTACCGAAAACAAGATTGACTGGGAAAAGCTGAAAGCCACTTTGGGTGAAGACATAGAATTTAAAAACGAGCGCTA
>Ga0209988_10001294_pt1 | contig 16292 bp, 17 predicted proteins | sample N075metaG_FD_183115 | JGI IMG/M metagenome (GOLD analysis project Ga0209988, IMG submission 183115) | Deep subsurface microbial communities from Kermadec Trench to uncover new lineages of life (NeLLi) - N075 metaG (SPAdes) (version 2) | ecosystem: Environmental > Aquatic > Marine > Ocean trench... | reverse complement strand
ACCCGACCGGGTTGCCTCCACGTACCGGTCGCCGACTTCCCGACCGAGGTAGCGAGCCGCCAGTGGCTTCACGTCCGAGTCGACGACGGCCTTTTCGACCGAGACCACGGGCCCCTCGATGCTGACATACTTCGGAAGCATCTCCTCCTGCTGGACACAGAAGCTGACCCGTACACCGGGCTTCATCAGCCGGCCCTTGCGCGAATCGGCCGGCGTCACGATCGATACATCGCCGCCCTTCTCGTACTGGTACCAGACCGGGCACGTCAGCGGCCCCCTCTCGCCATCGGGAATGCTGATCACACCCACGTGAACGCCGGCCAGAAACTCCAAGCGCTCTTCCTCGTTCATCACGATCGACATGGTTTCTCCTCGTTCTGGTGGTGACCCGATCCACGCGGCCCTTGCGAGCGGCGGGCTGACTCTGACCACCGCCAAGCATGATACGATCCCGCCGTGCGCACGGCAGCCAGAACGCTTCGGATCTCGACAACGACCCTTCTCACCGCGTCCCTCCTGGTGACAGGCTGTTACACCTTTCGATGGGGGAAACACGACACGACCACCATCGTCGTGGCGCCGGAGAAAGTGCCCAAAGAGCAGCGGGTCCGCGGCGTACCGAAGATCGCGGCTGTCTTCTCGGGGACCTACACGTCGATCGGCCCCCAGGAGCCGATCTACGACGAGAACGCCAGCTTCTTCTATGCCGGACTGCTCCGAAAGGCCCGCATCTTCGACGGCGTCCATGCCGTCGACATCTCGACCCGTCCGCAAGGCAGCCATGTGAAGGTCCGCATGGAGCGTCACTACACCGAAGACGATCATGCAGCTGGAAATCTCGCCAAGGCGGCCTTTGCCCCGGGATTGAGCAGCTATCACTACGACCTCGCGGGAAGCATGCGTCTCGTGCTGACCTTCCCGGCTGAGGATGGCAAAACGCCCGCAATCAAGACCTACGAAGCCACCACGGCGGCCCGACGCCACTACCATGTCGCCGCTGGACGCGATCTGGCTCGACGCACGCTCTTCGAAGAGGTCGACCAGACGAACTTCATGAACCTCCTGCACCAGTTGCGTGCGGAGCCGCGTCTGTTTCGCGCCGGTTACTGAGCGGCCGGCACCGACGACTCCGTTGCTCGACGCATTCTCGACGACGTTTCGAGTCACCCAGGAGTTGGGATGGCTCGGCCTCGACCGTCTTCTCGCGTTCGGATTCACGAGTCGTGACGGAATTCCGGAATCGGTCGAGACGATCCGTCCGGACTGGCTCGGAAGCGCACTCCAAGACGCGTTCCCAGGTGTGCGGGTTGCTGGGATCGAGTACCTCGGAGGTCACTCGGGCACTACGACCCGCGCCCGACTGCGGGTGGACTACGCGACGGCACCTCCGGGCGTCCCGGAAACGATCTTCGTGAAGCTGACGCCACCCGACACGGGTACACGGCTCTTCAACGGTCTGATGCAGCTCGGCCGAACCGAGGTTGATTTCTATCGCGACATCCGCGCCTGCGTTCCGATCCTCGCGCCCAATGCCTTCTGCGGACGAGCGGCCCGTCACGGACCCCGATTCGTCCTGCTGCTCGACGATCTCACCACCGCCGGGGCTCGCTTCGCGACGATCGATGCGCCAATTTCGCTGGACGACGTCAAAAACGTCATGCGCTTGTTCGGCCGGCTCCACGCCAGCCAGTGGGAATCACCGCGCCTGGAGACCGAGTGGCGCTGGCTTCGAAGCTTTGAGCGCAACCGGAACCTTCCGCTGGAACGCTGGATCAGCGCTCGTTCCAATGCTCCCTGCATCGAACGCTACGCCGACATCCTCCCGAAGGAAGTTCGGGAGTGCTCCGGTCTCATTCACGTCCATCGAAATGCGCTGGAGCGCTACTGGTCGGCAGGACCGCGCACCCTGATTCACGGAGACAGCCACGTCGGCAACATGTTCTTCTGTGAGGACGAGGTCGGGCTGCTGGATTGGCAGGTCGTACAGCGCGGTCAGGGAATCCGTGACGTGGGCTACTTCCTGATGAACTCCGTCGACGTCGAGATGCGCCGCGGGCACGAACGCGAGCTCGTCGAGCTCTATGTCGGAACGCTTCGAAGCCGCGGCGTCCCCGATGCAGAACTCGACCCGGACCTGCTCTGGGATCGCTATCGCAGCCAGAGCTTGTACGTATGGATCGCCAGCTCGGTGACGGCCAGCATGGCGCGGCTCCAGCCGGACGAAGTCAAGCGGCGTGCCCTGGTGCGGGCCTCGGCCGCCCTGCTGGACCACGACGCCTTCGCGCTGCTCGACAGCATTGCCAAGGCTTGAGGCCGCGGTTCAATCGAGCCAGACCCGGGCCTCGCCCTTCGCTAGTGCGAGTCCGCGCTCCAGCGCAACCTCCCGCGTCGGGCCGACCCGGCTCGGATCCATCAGGTCACCCCCGAAGGCCTCGAGCTCCTTCTCCTCGGGGACGATGGCGCACACCCGACTGCCAGCGGCGCGGAGCTGCGCGACCTCGTCGTCCATGCAACGCTGGGCCCACGGACCGATGCCCGCGATGGCATCGCAGATAGGCGCGATCACGAAGACCACGTCGGGCTCGATGTCGAGAGCCACATCCGCGCTGGTGCCGCTGCGTACACCGCCGTCCATGTAGCAACGGCCACCGATCTCAATCGGCGGAAACATCCCAGGCACGGCACACGAGGAAGCAACAGCAGCCGCAAGCGGCGCTCCCGTCAGCCGGGAGTGGACCTCGAACTTCCCCGTCTTCACGTCGACGGCTGTCAACCTCAGCTCGGTCCTGGGCCAGTCTTCCACACCCGTGCTGCCGCCGGTGCTGGCAATCCATTTCGCCGGCTCGGCCGTCCGCGCAGCGGACGCCAGTGCACCGATCTTCGCGCAGGTCTCCTCGGTCATGACCTCCACTTGGGACCAGATGGCGAAGACCCGGGTGAGACTCGTCCCATCGAGTCCGCCCTCGGGAAGCGGGATTCCCCCAACGCCGGCGGGTCGCGGCGCCGGCTCGCCGCTGTCGTGACCGGCCGCGACACGCGTTCCGACCATGCTGCCAGCCGAGGTTCCGATGACCACGTCCGCGCTGCGGACGTCAATTCCGCCCTGGGCCAGGCCCTTCAACAGTCCCGTTTCCCAGGCGACGCCGATTACGCCGCCACCACCCAGAACCAGTGCGCGCTTCATCGCGATTCTCCCGTGTTTCCAACCAATCGATCCGACAGTCTACAATCATCGCGTGACCGACTCCGAGGTGAAAAAGAAAGCCCGACGAGGGCCAACGCTCTCGATCGTCGCGGCCCTCTATCTCCTGTTCGCCATCGCCTCCAGCTGGCCGCTGGCAACACAGCTGGGCGACGCGCTACCCCAGGGAACCGACCGTGCGGCCACCGTTCCGCTCTTCCATGCGTGGTCCCTATGGTGGACGGCGGACCGTATGGCCGATGGCCTGACCGGTTTCTGGACCGCCCCGATCTTCACGCCCACGCCCGACAGCTTCCTTTTTTCGGACCCGTTGATCCTGCTTGGCATGCTGGCTGCGCCTCTTCTGTGGATGGGCGCGTCCCCCGTGCTGGCACACAACCTCTTGCTGCTGCTCGCCGTGACCGGGAACGGACTGTTCACGTTCGGCTTGTTGCGTTGCCTGGACATCCGACGGGGTCCGGCGGCGCTCGGCGGCCTGATGCTGCTGATGCTCCCCTATGTCCATCACGAGTTGGGCGTGCTGATGCTGGTCCCGCTCGGTGGCCTACTCGGCTTCATGTGGGCGCTCATCCAGTTTGCGAAGACTCCTGGACCCGTTCCGGCGCTCCTGATGGGCGCCGCGGCAGCGGCAACCTATCTGATGTGCGGCCAATACGGGATCATGCTGGCGCTCGTGATCGCGCCCGCCTCTCTCTGTCTCGTAGACCGCCGCTGGCTGGCAGCGCGGGCGATGGGATCCCTGGCGGCGGGCGGTCTGCTCTGCGCGCTCCTGATCGCGCCGTTGATCCTGAAGCAGATCGAGACCATCGACGCACATGGCTTCGGGCGCAGCGAGTCGGCGGCGACGAAGAGCGCGAGCCACCCGACGGCGTGGACACTCACTCCCTGGTCACAGCTCGTCCCCGCGCCGGGCATCGAGATGGCCAGCGAAGTCTGGATGCAGGCCCACTTCCCCGGAACGTTGAAGCTGCTGCTGGCACTGACCGGCATCGTCATCGGACTGCGCGACCCGCGCCTGCGTCGTTGGACTGCGTTCCTGCTGACCGCCACGGTCCTGGCGTCCCTGTTCTCGACCCTGCCACGCCTGGAATTCGGCGACACGAGCCCGTACCGCGCATTGCGCGACGTCATCCCGGGCCTCTCCACCATGCGTAGCTTCTGGCGCTTCATCGTCGTGGCCCAGATCGGGGTGGTGCTGCTGGCCGTATTGTCTCTCGAGTTCATGCGGGCGCGCAGCCAGGCACGGACGGGCGAAAAACGCGGGATCGCCCTGGCCATCCCCGTTCTCGGCTTGCTCGCGGCGGTCGAGCTCTGGCCGTCTGCCCAGAAGTTGGCGCCCGCCCCGGACTTCGAACACTGGCAGCCTTGGACGAGCTGGGTCACCGAAAACGTTCCCGATTCGGGTCTGGTCCACCTGCCGTTCCCGTCCAGCGCTGGCGTCGCCGATTTCGAAGACACTGCCCGTTGGATGTTGCTGGCCAGCGCCCACGGCCGTCCGTTGGCAAACGGCTATTCCGGCTTCTTCCCGAGGCGCTACAACATGCTGACCCGGGCCCTGCGCGGCTGCCCGACGCCCGCGGGCTACAAGTTCGTGCGCTTCCTCGGCTACGACAGCCTGGCGATTCGCCGCTCCTGGCTCGAAGCCCACCCGGGCTGCGGTCCGCCGACCGCGACCTGGGAACGCGTCGAAGCCTTCGACGACCTCGACGTCGAGATGCACCGGGCGCTCAGCATGGAGATCGAGCTCGAGACCCGCCAGCCGCCTGAGGGCTAGCTAGCCGACGACCTGACGGAACTTCTCCAACGCGTCGATGTAGTCCTGGGGGCCCCGATACCCAACCCGCTTCGCGCCCACCAACTCAGCCGCGGTATCCATGGCGCGAATCGAAACGTGGGTGCCTCCGGCCTCCTGCCAAAACCTGAGCTCCCGCTGCCACGCGTCGGGGCCCGCACCAAAATCGACGATGGCCTCGACCCCGAACCCGTCGGCGCTTCTCCCCTCCTTTTCGAGCAGCTCGCGAAGCCGTTCGAGCTGGGGCGCCATGCGCGTCGGACTCGTACCGAAGATCACGCCGTCTCCCACCGCGGCGGCCCGGCGCAGAGCGACTTCCGTGAATGCACCGAACCAGATCGGGATCTTGCGACCCGGAAGCGGCAGCAGACCGGCGCGATCGATCCGGTGATATTGGCCCTCGAAGTCCAGCACGGGCTGGGACCAGAGCTTGCGCAACAAGCCGATCTGCTCGTCGAAGCGCTGGCCCCGATCTTCGAACGTCATGCCGAGCGACTCGTACTCGACGAAGTTCCAGCCCGTGCCGACACCGAGCCGCAGACGCCCGCCCGAGAGCAGGTCGAGCTCGGCGGCCTGCTTGGCCACCAGCACCGTCTGGCGCTGAGGCAGAACCAGGATTCCCGTCACGAGTTCGAGCTTCGTGGTGAACCCGGCCAGGTACGCGAGCAGGACGAAGGGCTCGTGGAACGGATCGGCCTCTGTGTAGGGGCCCGTCAGCAGGGGGTCGCGGCCCTCGTGCTCGGCACCGAGCACGTGGTCGTAGATCACCACGTGGTCGTAACCGAGCTGTTCGGCCGTCTGGGCCCAATCACGGATCACGACCGGATCAGTGCCGATCTCGGTGGTGGGAAAGATGGCGCCGATCTTCACGAATGCCCCCTCGTTTCAAGGATCAAGGATCAGCTCGACGGCGGAGTGACAGCGCGCCCAGCGCGACGTGACCCAGCCCGGCTCGGCCGCCAGGCTGAAGTCGGGATGGCGGTCCAACAGCTCCTCGAACGCGACACGTCCCTCCAGTCGTGCCAGCGCCGAGCCCAGGCAGTGATGCGTGCCGAGACCGAAGGCCAGATGGCGCTTGCATTCACGATCGATGTCGAAGCTGTCGGGATCGTCGAATACGCGCTCATCGTGATTGGCTGATCCGAAGCAGAGGGTGAGGCGCGACGCTTCGGGAATCGTGACGCCGTGCATCTCGACAGCCCGCGTCGGTCGTCGCGGCAGTGCCTGGGTCGGCGACTCGATCCGTACGATCTCCTCGACGGCGTCGGGAATGCGCGACGGGTCCTCGAGCAGCAGCCGCCGGTTTTCGGGGTTCTGAGCCAGGAGTGCTGCGCCGTTGCCGATCAGGTTCATGGTCGTGTCCGTGCCGCCGACCACCAGCAGGAAGCAGAAGCCAAGCAGCTCCTGATCGGACAATCCCTCGCCGCCGACCTCGGCATCGAGCAACGCGCTCATCAGGTCGTCGCGCCGCTCCTGACGGCGCTCGGCCAGCAGCTTTTCGAATTCCGCGTAGATCCGGGCGGCCGGCGCCTCGATGGTGTGCCCGGCCGGCGTTGTTTCGATCATGGCCTCGGTAAACGAAAGGAACGCTTCGCGGCGACCTTCGGGTACGCCGATCAGCTCGCAGATCACGATGCTCGGCAGCTGTGAGGCGAACTCCCGCATGAACTCGCAGCGCCCGCCCTCGAAACCGTCTAACAGACGGCGAGCCGCGGCACGAACGCGCGGCTCGAGATCGTCGATGCGGCGCGGCGTAAACACACGCGACAGCAGCAACCGGAGCTCTCTGTGCCGCGGGTCGTCCATGAAGACCATCATGGGCAGCAGCGCCTGGGCCTCTTCGACGCCGGCGGACGAGAAGGTCTCCGGATCCTGGAGAATGTCGAGGACGTCGTCATAGCGGGTCACGACCCAGAGCTTGCGTTCCGGGTTGTGGTAGACGGGGTGTTCGTCGCGAAGCCGGCGATAGATGTCGTAGAGACCGGCTTGTAGCTCGGGGGCATGCGGGTCGTAGAGGATGGGCTCGGGGAGCATGGGGGCCTCAGCTGCTGGACCCGAGTCTACCCCGATCAGAGCTCTCGGTTGTGGGCGAACTACTCGCGAAAGATGTATCGCGCGACGAGATCGGAGGTGGCGGCCGCCGTGGCGTCGATTTCTTCGGGCGAGCCGTACATGAACGCCTGGGTGGCATTCCATTGAACGGCATTCAAGACGACGAACGAGGCGCTCTCGCGATCGAGATCGCGCAGCAAGCCCTGCTCGGCCACCGCGTCGAGAAACTCCTCGATCGCCTCACGGATCCGGTCGCGCACCGCCTCGAACGGAACACGGAAGCCATCGTCCTTGAAGTAACGCTCCCACATGATGCGTTGCATGCCGGGACGCAGCCGCTGGGAGTGAAAGACGAGATCGATCAGCTGCCTTACCTGCTCGCGAGGATCGCGGCCGCGCCACTTCGCGGGGGCGAGATCGTCGATCACCAGCGCGGCCACCTCTTCCGCGTGGACATCGAGCAGCTCGAGCAGGATCTGACGCTTGTCCTGGAAGTAGCCGTACAGGCTTCCGACCGCGATGCCGGCCTTGCCGGCGATCATGGCCGTGGTGGTGTCGTCGAAGCCATTGCGCTCGAAGCACTCCGTGGCGGCCGCGAGTACGGCTTCGCGGGTCCGGCGACTGCGGGCCTGCTGCGGGACGCGCGTCCGGCGCCCGGAAATCCCTTCTGAAAGCGAAGAATTCTGGGTTTCAGAAGAAACAGGCATAGAGATATCCTACTTGAATCATTGAAGAAATCAATAAAATATGAACCCGACGTCGATTTCTATTGACCCTCCTGCGGGCGCGCCGTAGTGTCGAACAGTCGTCTCGACCGGCCCCCTTACCCACACCGACGCGCCCACCTGCTGGAGACACCCATGACCCAACCCGTCGTCAACCACCTCGAGCAGCTCGACCAGGAGCTGGAAACGATCCTCACTTCCTTCGACAGCTGTTATGTCTGGAACTATGGCAACGTGAAGGAGGGCCTGCGGGATCTCTACGAGAAGGCCAAGCGTGACCAGTGGAACTCGACGACCCAGCTCCCCTGGGACACCGATGTCGACCCCGAGAGCGAGATCATTCCCCAGGCGGTGAACCCGCTGGCGAACTACGCGCCCTATCTGAAGCTGAACAACAAGGAGAAGGCGCGCATGCGCCACGCTCAGACGTCGCTCCAGCTCTCGCAGTTCCTTCACGGTGAGCAGGGCGCCCTGATCGTAGCTTCCCAGCTGGTCGGTGCCGTGCCGTGGATCGAAGCCAAGTACTACGCGGGCAGCCAGACCATGGACGAGGCCCGCCACGTCGAAGTCTTCAGCCGCTATCTCCACGAGAAGCTCGAGTGGGAGTGGCCCATCACCGAAAGCCTGAAGGAGCTGCTCGACGCCACCATCAAAGACAGTCGCTGGGACTTCAAATACCTGGGAATGCAGATCCTGATCGAGGGTCTGGCGATGGCCGCGTTCGGCAGCCTCTACCAGATGGCCCAGGAGCCCCTCATCAAGGAACTGCTCAAGTACGTGATGAAGGACGAGTCCCGTCATGTCGCTTTCGGCGTCCTGTCGCTCAAGGGCTACTACGATGATATGTCCGCAAGCGAGTTGAAGGACCGCGAGGACTTCATCATCTACGCGTCGGAGCTGATGCAGAACCGGCTGGTCGGAAACCAGATCGCCGACGCCATGGGCTGGAACCGCAAAGAGGTGCAGCAGGAAGTGCTCGCCTCACCGGTCGGGAAACAGTTCCGCACCATGCTCTTCATGCGCGTTGTCCCGAACCTGAAGAAGCTCGGACTGTTGACGCCCAGGGTCCGCAAGGCCTACACCGAAATGGACATCATCAAGTTCGAGGACTTCGACACGGACGAGCTGGACCAGAGGCTCGGTTTCATCTAGCCCGATAGGAATCTGGATCGGGGCTAGTAGAAGATGGCGTCACCGCCGACGCCGAGGGCGAGGATCATCGCGAGGGCCACGCCCCAGGACGAAATCTCGCCGATGGCGTGCGCGCCCAGGTAGCGTCGGACCGGAATCACGATCGCCAGCGAACCAAAGATCCAGGCATGGAGTCCCGTCCGGGACCCGAAGCCCATCTCGCCCCCACCGGTCTCCCACTGAACCCCGGCCGTGGTCCCGACCAGGATGATCGCGAAGACGAGGGCGAGCCGCGCAGGCATCGGCACGGCTTTCCAAGACCGCGACAGTCGCTTCTTCCAGCTGGCGCGTCGGTCGAGATCGATCCGGTCCTCTTGCTGCCGCGCCTCACCCAGACGGGCGAGCGCTTCTTCCCCGGAGACACCAGGCTCCTCGAACGGTCCGAGCCCACGCCGACCCAGCTCGATGGCCGCTGTTTTCATGAAGTCGTCGTTCTTCGCAAACACCGCGTCAACGCTTCCGATGTAGCCGACGGACAAGGCGGGCGCTTCCTCGAAGACCCGCAGCTGCTGATAGGGCCGGACGGGGAAGGCGTGATGATCGGCGTGACGCGAAAGTCCGGTGAGTCCGTAGTACGTGAACCAGGAGTAGGTGTCCCAGGAATCGACGAAAGACACTTGTGCCTGGCGGCGCATCAATCCCCAGTGTTCGAAGTAGTTGACCGCTTCGAGCAACCGGATCGCGACCCAAGCCTGCAGGAGATAAGCGGCGAAAGCCGCGTATCCGAACCCGGCAAGGACTGCAAAGGCGATGCCCCAGCCGATCACGAGTCCGTGCAGGACACGGTTTTTCAGCATGCGACGGTCGAACAGACGCATCGACTCGTCGCCCAGTCGCTTGGCTTCGAGCTTCCATGCGCTCTGGAACTGGGCCGGCAACGTTCGCCGGAAGAACGCGGAATAGCTCTCGCCAAAGCGCGCAGTCGCGGGATCTTCGGGCGTCCCCACCCGGGCGTGATGACCGCGCAAGTGCTCGGTATAGAAGTGTTCGTAGAGGACCGTGCACAGCATCAAGCGGCCCAGCCACTGCTCCCACGGCTTGCGACGGTGGATCAACTCGTGGGCCGTGATGATCGAGAAGCCCGAGTTGGCTCCCACCACGAGAAAGAGCATCACCAGATCCGCCGAGAAGACACCCTGCACGCTGAAGAAGCGGATCAGCTCGAACAGAATCAGAAAGTGGAGACCCGTCAGCAGGTAGACCAGCGCGTCAAAGGGCCAGGCCGGAAGGGCGACCACCGGCTGGCGACGTTCGTCGTGCGCGGTCGTGTCCCAGACGAAGATGCCGACGGCCGGCAGCATGAACAGGGCGGCCAGGTACCAGGCATGGGGCCCCGTCCACAAGAAGGACAGGGACAGGACCGGGAAGAAGAGCGATGTCAGGTGGCGGACCCAGATCTTCGCAACTTGGTCCGGCTGGAGAGTCTGAGCATCGACGGAGGGGACGCTGGCCGACATGGAGATCCTCGATTGCGCCAGATGAGCGGGGCGCACCAAGGACCCATCGGCAGCACGAATACCCTGCCACAGCCGTTTCGCGACTGCCACGCAGCGCGGCTGCTGCTGCCAGACTGCACCCTACACCCGGCACCCGGCACCCGGCAGGGGGTAGGAGCCGGCCACGAAGCGCCGCATCCGGTCAAGAGATGCAGGCGCACTTCTTGTGAGCGCCCAACTCTGGGACTGTGACGCTTGCTATTCTTTCTGGGCGCGTCCGGGATGCGAAGGTCCACTTAAATGACGATCCTGGTGCTCCTGTTCGGTGTCCTGATCGCCGCGATCGGCCTGTATGGACTGGCACAGCCCATGGGACTGATCGGCCAGCTCCAGAAACTCTGGGCAACCGGCGCCGGCCTGATCACGGCGGTGCTGGTTCGGCTCGCAATGGGCGTCCTGCTGTTGCTGACCGCACCCGAAGCGCTCCATCCCCAGGTGTTCCAAGCGCTCGGCCTGATCGCCATCGTGGCCGCCGTCGCACTTCCCTTCGTTGGAAACGAGCGACTCGGGCGTTTGATCGCCTGGTGGTGCGACCAGTCGCCGACCCTGATCCGGGTCCAGGGCGCCCTGGCCTTCGCTTTCGGCGCCTACATGGTCTACGCCATCGCCTAGGCAACGGGGTCGCATCGGCACTAAGCTCGCCTCTGATTCGAAGGGAGCCCTCAATGATCGTGATCGCAGGACACATCCGGATCGACACTGCCAACCGCGAGGCCACCTCAGCGGCCGCCAGCGAGATGATGAAGGAGACCCACTCGGAAGCGGGCAACATCTCCTACACCTTCTCGTCCGACCTGTCGGATCCGGGTCTCTTCTACATCTTCGAGGAATGGAAGGATCAGGACGCGCTGGACTTCCACTTCAAGACGCCGCACATGGCGAAGTTTCAGGGTGCCCTCGGCGGTTTGGGCATCCAGGAAATGAAGGTCCAGAAGTACCAGGTCTCCTCAGTCGGGCCAATCGCGTGAGACGCAGGCCGGATCTTCGGCTCGCCCTCGCGATGACGGCACTTCTGTGCGGAACGAGTCACGCCGACCTGCCACTCGAGACCATCGGTTCGGTCGAGAAGCTCGCGTCTCCACCGAGTCCACATTGGGTCTTTGCTTCCGACGCAGTGAATGAGCGCTTGACGCTGATCGATCTCGACACCGGACGAATGCTGGGGATCCTCGACGGAGGGTTCGGCGTCACCACCGGAGCCTATCCGAAGGCCCGCAACGAGATCTACGTCGCCTCCACCCACTACTCCCGCGGCAGCCGCGGCGAGCGGACCGACGTCGTCACGATCTACGACGCAACCACCCTGGCGCCCGTCGACGAGGTCGTGATCCCAGCGAAGCGCGCAATCAATCCACTCTCGGTCGGAAACATGGCGCTCTCGGACGACGATCGTTTCCTTGCTATCTTCAACATGACGCCGGCCACGTCGCTCAGCATCGTGGACCTGGAGAAGCGGAGCTTCGCCGGCGAGATCGCGATTCCCGGTTGCAGCCTCGCCTATCCCGCCGGCCCTCGGCGCTTCGCGAGTCTCTGTTCGAACGGTGCCATGCTCTTGACGACCGTCGACGAGAACGGGCGCGAGCTCTCCAAGATCCGCAGCCAGCCTTTTTTTGATCCGTTGAAGGATCCGGTTACCGAAAAGGCGGTTCGCTACGGCGACGTCTGGATCTTCGTGTCCTTCGAAGGCTGGGTCCATCCCGTCGATCTGTCTGGCGACGCGCCGGTCTTCCGCGAGCGTTGGTCGCTGATGACCGACGCCGACCGACGGAACCGCTGGAGAGTGGGCGGGTATCAGCACCTGGCCGTCCACCAGGCCACGGGTCGCCTCTACGCACTGGTCCACCAAGGCCCGCCGGACAGCCACAAGCAGGGTGGGAGCGAGATGTGGATCTACGATCTCGCCGACGGCAGACGGGAGCAGCGGATCGGACTGCACAACCCCGGCTTCACCTATCTGGGCGTGCCGCTCGAATTCGGCAAGGACTGGATCTGGCCCTTCAATGGGCTCTACGGCTTCATCCTTGACTACTTGGTGCCCGATCTGGGAATCGGACAGATCGCCGTCACCCAGGACGACGAACCCCTCGTCGTCACCGGCTCGAATTTCACCGGCATGCTGGCCATCTACGATGGACTCACTGGCGAGTTCCGCGGACGCGTGGTCACGGGCAACATGACAACGCTGCTGATTCAGGCGCCCTGGGGCGGAGTTTCGCAATGATCGAGTTTGCCGTCGACCCGGCGCTACGGACGACCCTGCTGGGCTCGGGCGCGCTGCTGTTCGGGGTGTCGGCGATCCACAAGTTGCGAGCACCAGCGGCGTTCGCCCGGTCCATGGACGCCTACCAACTCGTACCGCCGGCAGCGGTCCAACCGTTGGCGGCGCTGGTCTGTTTGACCGAAATCGCGATCGCTGCGGCACTGCTCGTTCCCGCGACTTCGATGCCGGCAGCGCTGGCCGGCGGCGTTTTGCTCAGCGTCTACTCCGCAGCCATCGCCATCAATCTGCTGCGCGGGCGGCGCCACATCGACTGTGGCTGCCTCGGGCCGGCCGCTCGACGACCGATCGACGGCGGCCTGCTGCTGCGAAACGGCCTGCTGATCGCATTGGCCATTTCCGCCGCGATTCCCGCGACCTCGCGCGCCCTGGTCTGGCTCGACGCCGCCACTGTCATCGGCGGTGTCGCCGTGCTGGCGATCACGTACGCCGCCTTCGAACAGGCGGCCTTGGAGGACCGGGCATGGAAGACGCACTGATCGCATCCAACATCGCGCTGTGGATCGCGGTCGTCGTGCTCGCCGTTATCGTGCTGGCCTTGTTGCGTCAAATCGGCGTCCTCCACGAACGCGTCGCGCCGGCCGGCGCACTGATGGGAACCGAAGGCCCGCGAGTGGGTGAGGCCGCAGCCATCGTTCCGGTCGTAACCTGGTCGGGTCGCCCGATCTCGCTGGGCGCTCCGAACCCGGAAGGCGCATCGACCCTTTTGTTCTTCGTGTCACCAACGTGCCCCGTCTGCAAGGAGCTGCTTCCCGCAGTGGATTCGATGCGGCGCAACGAGGGCAACGCGCTCCGGGTGATACTGGCGAGCGATGGACCTCGCGCCGAGCACGAATCGTTCGTTTTCGAGCACCGTCTCGATCCGGATCGCTACGTGCTGTCGGGCGCGCTCGGCATCGCCTACCAGGTGGGACGGTTGCCCTACGCGATTCTGGTCGACTCGAGTGGCGTGGTTCGCGCTCGGGGACTGGTGAATACCCGCGAGCACCTGGAAAGTCTTCTCGAGGCGGGTGAGCGCGGCGTCGCATCCATCCAGGATTATCTGGAGAAGCGCGATGAAGACCAACGTGTCGCCTGAGGGAGAGGGCGATTGAGTCGGATCGATGCGTGGTTCAGCGAGCTGGCACGGAACGTGGCTCGGCGCACGTCGCGTCGCAACTTTCTGACGCGACTCGGAACCCTGCTGGTTGGCGGCGCCAGCCTGCCGCTGCTGCCTGTGGCGCGCGCGTCCGACTCGCCAAAGCAGCGCGCCCCGGGCGAGCCGCCGCTGGACACGCCGACAGGCGACCCCGACAGCTGCGACTACTGGCGCTACTGCTCGATCGATGGATTCCTGTCGAGCTGTTGCGGGGGCACCCATCGGTCGTGCCCGCCGGGCACCGAAATGTCGCCCGTGACCTGGATCGGCACCTGTCGGAATCCGGCCGATGGGAAGGACTACGTGATCTCCTACAACGACTGCTGCGGAAAGGACCCCTGTGGCCGCTGCTTCTGCAATCGCAACCAGGGTGACAAGCCCGTCTACTACCCGAGCAAGAGCAACGACATCAACTGGTGCATGGGTCGGATTGGTGTGATCTACAACTCGACGGTGGCCATCGTCGTCGGCGTGGCGACCGAGCCTGAGTAACACGATGCGGACGATCGCAGCGTCGGCCGCGACCTTCGCGGTGCTGGCCTTCGCCACGGACTCCATCGCCCAGTCCGTCGCCCAGATCGACTACATGCTCGAATGCCAGGGCTGTCATCTCCCCGACGGGTCCGGATCCTCCCAGGGCTCCGTCCCCTCGCTGCTGGACTCGGTCGGGCGCTTCGTCATGGTCCCGGCTGGCCGCAGCTACCTGGTGCGCGTACCCGGCAGTGCCCAGTCACCGCTCGACGATGCCAGGCTGGCCGCCGTGTTGAACTGGATGATCCGGAACTTCGGCCCCGCCCAGGTGGCCGCAAGCTTCGAGCCGTTTACGGCCACAGAGGTGGCGCGGCATCGAAGCGAACCGTTGACCCATGTCGCCCGTGTGCGGAGCGAGCTGCTTCGACAGCTCGAAGAGTCTCCGCAGACTCCGGCCAGCGCGAGATCCGGACACCCGAACCGTCTGCATTCTGGCAGAATGGCAAGATCGCCATTCTCCTCAGCGAGGCAAGACCCGTGAGCAATCCCCCGATCCAGACTCCGATCCAGACTCTGATCCAAACGGTCACCGGAACCACCACGCCCGATGCACTCGGCCCTACGCTGATGCACGAACACCTCGTGATCGGGTACCCGGGCTGGGAAGCACACTCGAACCGCCCCGGCCCCAACGCCGAGGAACGCTTCTCGATCTGCGTCGATCGCATCGAGGAGATCAAGGCGCTGGGCTTCACGTCCATGGTCGACCCCTGTCCCAACGACCTCGGTCGAGACGTCGAATTCATCGCCAAGGTCGCCCAGAAGACGGGCTTCCAGATCATCTGCGCCACCGGGCTCTACAAGCAGAGCGAGGGCGGCGTGCCTTACTGGCACTTCAAGTCGAACCTGGGCTCCATCCAGAAGCAACTGGTCGAGCTCTTCGTCCACGAGTTGACCGAGGAAATCGGCGAGACCGGCGTCCGCGCCGGCATCATCAAGGTCGCCACGGGTCCCGGGAAGATGACGGACTACGAGCGCACACTCTTCGAGGCCGCGGCCGAGGCCGCCGTCGAAACCGGCGCTCCCATCACCACCCACACCGACAAGGGAACCGTGGGCGATCTCCAGCAGGATCTCCTGACGGCGAAGGGCGTTCCGGCCCACCGAATCGTGATCGGCCACTCCTGCGGAACCGCGGATACCGACTACCAGCTGGGAATCGCGCGCAAGGGTTCCTACCTGGGGTTCGACCGCTTCGGGCTCAACGTGATCCAGCCGGACACCGAGCGGGTCGCCGCACTGCTTCGCCTGCTCGAATCCGGTGCCGGCGACCGCATCGTGGTGTCCCACGACTCCGTCTGGTGCTGGCGCGGCGAGCCGATGCCGCCCGAGATCCACGCAAGCATGATGAAGGTCTGGAACCCGAGCCACTTCAGCCAGCGCATCGTGCCGATGCTGAAAGACGGCGGCGCAACCGACGAACAGATCGATCGCCTGCTGGTGGACAATCCGCGCCGCTTCTTCGCTGGCGAAAAGCTGCCAACCCTGGCCTGATCGGGGCGGTCGGAGACCGGACCTCGCGGTGCGGCTGCTCGCCGTCGTCAAGCCCGCATAGGTGTCAGACGTGACCGCACCAGAGCTCCGGGTCGGCGCCCGACCCTCGCGGCGCGTCGAAGTCCTTTCGATCCTGTCACGACCGCCGGCGGATCGGTCCCTACAAAAGTTGCATCGCGGCCCTCCAAGGCGGGCCCAATGAGGGGAAATCACACCGAGGCTCACTTCGATCGCTCTTCTCGAAGGACGCCTCCTCCGACTGAAAGCATCGGACGCTTTTGAAGAGTCCAGTTCGAGCAGGGCGCGACCGATGAAGCAGCGATGCAGCTGATCGCCGTCACAGCGCTCGGTGCGTTCCTGCTGGTCGGGCTGTTCGTCGGGATCTGGCTCGTG
>Ga0209988_10001293_pt1 | contig 16317 bp, 14 predicted proteins | sample N075metaG_FD_183115 | JGI IMG/M metagenome (GOLD analysis project Ga0209988, IMG submission 183115) | Deep subsurface microbial communities from Kermadec Trench to uncover new lineages of life (NeLLi) - N075 metaG (SPAdes) (version 2) | ecosystem: Environmental > Aquatic > Marine > Ocean trench... | reverse complement strand
AAGCGCGAGCTCGTGGCCGAGCTCGGCGCGACCCTGGCCTTCTCCGCCATCAAGAACAACGACAAGATCGGCCTGGTGTGCTTCACCGACCGGGTGGAGAAGTTCGTTCCGCCGCGGAAGGGCTCCGGCCACGTGCTGCGCGTCATTCGCGAGCTGCTCGCGTTCCAGCCGGTGGGGCGGGGCACGAATATCGCCGCCGCGCTGGACCACGTCAACCGGATCCAGCGGCGCCGGTCGGTGCTGTTCCTGATCAGCGATTTCCAGGACGCCGGCTATGAGCGATCCATCCGCATCGCCAAGCGTCGCCACGACGTCATCGTGGTCAACGTCATCGACCGCCGGGAGCTGTCAATGCCGAAGGCGGGCCTCATCGAGCTTGCAGACAACGAGACCGGCCGGCGGATCATCGTTGACACGTCGAGCGCGCGATGGCGAAGAGCCTACGAGCAACTCGTCGAACGCGAACTGGAGGCACGCGACCGCCGGCTCCGGCAGTTGAACCTCGACTGCATCCGCATCCACACGGGCGAGTCGTTCGTCGAGCCGCTGATCCGTTTCTTCCGGACGCGGGAGGCAAGGCTGTGACACGGGGACCGATCACCGCGGTCCTGCTTGCGGCCGCCATGGGCCTCACGGCGTGTACCGGCGATGGCGCGGGTGACCTCAGACCGGGCTCGGCCGTCGAGACGCGGATCGAACGCGGCCCCGTGACGCTGACCGTGCGGGCCGAGCCCGCCGATGTCATGGTCGGCGAGCCGTTTCGCCTGGTCGTCGAGGTCGTGGCGGCCGAGGGCGTGGCGATCGGGATGCCGGAGCCGGCCCGGGACCTCGGTCCGTTCGCGGTCCGCGACACGCTGGCACCGCCGGATGTGCCCGTCGCCGGGGGCCGGCGGTACCGCCACACCTGGACGCTCGACACGTTCTCCGCCGGCGACAACGAGATTCCGCCCATGACCGTCACCTTCGTCGATCGCCGTCCGGGCTCGGCAACGCCGGCCGGCCCGATCAAGGGCGAACTCGTCAGCGACCCGCTGACCGTCAGCGTGCGCTCGGTGCTCGGGACCGCCGAACCGGGGCACGAGCAGGAACTTCGGGACATCAGGAGCGAGGTCCGCGACTTCCTGGGCGTGGACCTCGCGAGGCTCTGGCCGGCGGCTGCGGCGATCGGCGTCGGGCTCGTGGCGGCCCTGCTGGCGGTGATCGTGACGCGGCGCCGCCGGCGGATGGCGTCACGGGAGCTCGTCATCGCACCCGGCATCTGGGCGAAGACACAGCTTGACGCGTTGGAGCGGCGCAAGCTCGTCGAGCAGGGCCGGGTCCACGAGTTCTATTTCCAGCTCAGCACCGTCGTGCGGCAGTACCTCGAACGCCGCTTCAAACTCATGGCCCCGGAGCGCACCACCGAGGAGTTCCTGCGCGAGACGCGACGCAGTGACGTGCTCGCCGACGACCACAAGCAACTGCTTGCGGACTTTCTCCGCGCGGCCGACATGGTGAAGTTCGCGCTCCACGAGCCGTCGGCTTCCGAAAGCGGGTTGGCGATGATGGCCGCCCGCGGCTTCGTCGAAGAAACGGCGGAGACCATCGATACCATCGATGCCATGGAGAGCGCGGCATGAGCTTTCACCAGCCGTCCGCCTGGCTGCTGCTGGTGCTGCTGGCGCTGCCGATCATCGCTTGGCGACGCCGCGGGGGTCGGGGGCGAAGCGCCGTGAACTTCTCGTCGATCGCGCCGCTTGTCGCGGCGGGGGGGTCGTGGGCGGTGGCGGCTCGATGGATCGTGCCGGCATTGCGTTGGGCCGCGGTCATCCTGCTGATCGTCTGCGTCGCGCGTCCCCGCAAGGCCGACGAGCACACGCGCGTCCAGACCCAGGGCATCGCGATCCAGCTCGTCATCGACCGCTCCGGCAGCATGCTGGCCGAGGACTTCGGCGACCTGCGACGGCCGGTCAGCCGGCTCGCGACGGTCAAAGAGGTCGTCAAGGAATTCGTCGCCGGCGGCGACGAGTTGCAGGGCCGTCCCGACGATCTCATCGGTCTCATCTCGTTCGCCACCTACGCGGACAGCATGACGCCGCTGACGCTCGACCACGACTTCCTGTTGGACGCCGTCGCGGCGACCGAGGTGTCGCCCTCCAACGATGACCGCGCGACGGCGCTCGGCGACGCGATCGCGCTTGGCGTCGAGCGGATGTCGGGCCTGGAAAAAGGGCGGGCGGACGTCGACCGGCGGATCAAGAGCCGCGTCATGGTCGTGCTCACCGACGGCGAGAACAACGCCGGGGACATCGACCCGATCACGGCGGCGAAGATGGCGGCCGCGTTCGACATCAAGGTGTACACCATCGGGGCGGGAACGGACGCCGCGTTCGCGTACGTCCCCGCGCGGGACCCGTTCACGGGCAAGATGGGCCGTCGCTCGATCCCCGTCAGCATCGACGAACGCACGTTGCGCGAGATCGCGGCGATCACCGGTGGGCGGTACTTCCGGGCGACCGATCGCGAGACGCTCAAGGAGGTCTACCAGCAGATCGACGAGTTGGAGCGAACCCGGATCGAGCAGCGGCGCTACACCGATTACCGGGAACTCGCGGTCGAGCCCCTCCGGCTGGCGGGCGTCACGCTGCCGCCGTTGTTGACAGGGGTCGTCGTGCTGCTGGGGCTTTCGCTCGTGCTGGCCAACACGCGGTTCCGGACGCTGCCCTGACGATGGACATTCGCCTCAACAATCTCGAATCGCTGCACTGGCTCTGGGTCGTTGCGGGCCTGGCCGGCGTCATGTTGGTCGGGTTCAACCTCAAGCGACGCGACCTCGGACGCTTCGCCGATCACGACATGCAACCGAGGCTGCTGCCGTATACGAGCCGGCCCCGGCAGTACGTCCGGTCGGCGATGGTCGTGGCGGCACTGGTGCTGCTGGTGGCAGCGATGATCGACCCGCGGTGGGGCGTGAGCTACCGCCAGGTGCAGCAGCGGGGGATCGACCTGGTGGTGGTACTCGACGTGTCGCGCTCGATGCTGGCCGAGGACGCCCGGCCGACCCGGCTCGCCCGCGCCAAGCAGTACATCGACGACCTCGTCGAGCGGCTCAACGGCGATCGCGTCGCGCTGGTCACGTTCGCCGGCACGGCCCAGCTGAAGTGTCCGCTCACCGTGGACTACACCGCGTTCCGCCTGGCGCTGGCCACGGCGGGGCCCCAGGGGGCGCCGCGGGGCGGGTCGCTGCTTGGCGACGCGCTGCGTCTCGCGCGCGAGGCGTTCACCGACGAGATCCTCGACCACAAGGCCGTCGTGGTCTTCAGCGACGGCGAGGACCACGGCAGCGACCCGCTGAGAGCGGCACGGATGCTCTTCGACGAGCTCGCCGTGCCGGTGTACACCGTGGGAATCGGCGACAGCATCGACGGCGCGCGGATCCCGGTCGAACGGGACGGCGTCACCGTCTGGCTCACGCACCAGGACGAGGAAGTGTGGTCGAAGATGGACGCCGCGGGCCTCCGCGACATCGCGCTGGCCACCGGTGGAGCCTTCGTGCCGGTCGGCGTGGGCACCGTGGACATGGGACACGTCTACAGGGATCGTATCGAGCCGGTCGCGAAGCGTGAATTCAAGACGGCCACGGTCAGGCGTCACGACCCGCAGTTCCAGTGGTTCGCGGGGGCGGCGCTCGCGTTGCTGTTGATCGAATCGCTCATCGGCGATCGCCGGTCGGCCCGTCACGGCATCGCTCTGCGGAGGGCCGCGGCATGAGCGCGATCCTGACCGCGATTGTCTTTGCGGTGCTGCTCGGCGATGGGCGCACCGCGCGGGAGCTCATCGACGCGGCGCAGCAGGCCATGACCACCGAGCGTTTCCAGGACGCGCTGGACCTCTACGAGCAGGCGGGGGCCCTGATGCCCGACACCGCGGAGATCCCGTACAACATGGGCGTGGCCGCGTACCGCGCGGGCGATCTGGAACGCGCGTCGGCCCTGTTCGACAACGCCCGGACGCTGGCCGCGAATCCGTCGATGCAGGCGCGGTCGGCCTACAACCTCGGCACGACAACGGCTCAACAGGCAATGCAATCCCGGACCGGCGACCCCGCAGTCGCCGAGGCGCAGATGGACGATGCAACGGAGGCCCTCAGGACCGCTCTCGACCGGTTCCGCGATGCGATCGCGATCAAACCCGACGACCAGGACGCACGCGCCAACGGTGAGCTGGCGTGGCGCTGGCTGCAGCAACTCGAACAGATGCAGGACCAGATGCAGCAGCAGGGCCAGGAACAAGATCAGGAACAGGAACAGGACAGTGAGGACCAGCAGCAGGACCAGGAACAACAGGATCAGCAGCGCGGCGATCAGCAACAGGACCAGCAAACCGACCAGGATCAGGAAACCCAACAACAACGGGAGCAGGAGCCGCAACCCTCGGCGAGCGAAGAACAGCAGCAGCAGGAGTCACCCGATCAGGCATCGCCCCACGAAAGACCGATGAGCCGCGAGGAGGCCGAGCGGCTGTTGCAGAGCGTCCGCGACAAGGAAGCTCAGCGCCGTGACGAGCTCGCCCGCCAGCAGGCGAGGGGACGCCGTCCAGTGGACAAGGACTGGTAGCCACGATGCCCGGCCCACGACGTTCTCTGGCAGTGTTGGCAGCCGCCCTGGCGACCTTGATGCCGTGCGCGGCGACCCACGCGGCGGATCTCGAGTTGCGGGTGTCCAGTCGCCAGGTCTACGTCGGCGTTCCGTTCCAGATCCAGCTCGTGATCACCAACGCACGCGAATACGAGCTCCCGCGGCTGCTCGACATCGACGGTCTGCGGCAACTGCGTCCGCCGCGAGCGTCGTCGCGAAGCATGACCATCAACGGCCGGACAACGCACACGATCACGCTCGGCTACGAGGTCGTCGCAGACGTCGAGGGTGAGATCTCGATCCCGGCCATCACCGTGATGATTGACGGCCAGGCTCAGCGCACCGCGCCCGCGTGGATCGTCGCAGGCGAGATCCCCACGGGGCCCGCGGACGCGCCGCAGTTGTTCCTCGAGGTCAAGTCGGCCCACGACACGTACTTCCTCGGCCAGACGATCCAGCTGACGCTGGAGATCTGGCTGTTGCCGTACCACGACGTCCGGCACGTGGTTCGCTTCGACCACCAGGCGATGGTTGAGCAGATCGGCATCCGGACCAGTCAGTGGGGCGTGTTTGCCGGCACGATCCGCGAGATGCAGGTCCAGGAGATTCTTCGCTCAGACGCCGAGGGCGTGCAACGCGCGTACTTCGTCTATTCCATCAAGCGGACGATCTCACCGCACCAGGCCGGGACGATCGCGTTCGACGACATCCGGGTGATCGTGGACTACCCGACCAGGATCCGGCGGACGAGAAACATTTTCGGCGGCCGCTACGAAACGGTCGCGTCCCGGAAGATCGCGGCGACCGTGAATCGCGCCCCGATCGTGATCGAGCAACCCCCGGTCGAGGGCCGTCCGGCGTCGTTCGCCGGCGCCGTCGGCACGTTCGCCTTCACGGTCAGGGCCAAGCCCCGCGACGTCGCCGTCGGCGACCCGATCACGCTGACGCTGGTGATTGACGACCGCACCGCGCTGCCCAACGACCTGGCCCTCCTCAAGCCGCCGCTTCTGGCCACGGACGTGACGCTGGCGGCGGACTTTCGCATCGCGGGCGACCCGCCGGCGGGGCTCGTTGACAATCGCCGCAAGACCTTCACACAGACGATCCGCGCACGGAACACCGAGGTCGCCTCCATACCGCCGATTCCGTTCTCGTACTTCGACCCCCGGACACGCACCTACGTCACGGTCTCAAGCGAGCCCATCCCGCTGCGAGTGCGACCGGCCGCCACGCTCAGCGACATGCAGATCATCGGTGGCGTCGCACCCGCACAGGCCATGACCGAACTGGAAGAGGTCGCCGGCGGCATCCTGGCCAACTACACCGGCGCCGATCTGCTGCTGTCCTCGCAGGCGTTCACCTTCACGTGGGGGCACGGTCTCGCCCTGGCCTTCGGGCCGTTGGCGTTCGGCGTCGCGGCCGCGGGGCGCCACCGTGCCGGCCGAGCGCGACGAGACGGGGGCCACGCCCGCCGACGCCGGGCGCGACGCGAGGCGCTGCGTCGTCTTGCCGAGGCGAGCGTGAGCCCGGACGACGAGGCAAACCTGGCCGCCGCGGCCGTCAGCGAGTACGTCGCCGACCGCTGCAACCTTCCGCCCGGAGCGTTGACAACCGCCGAGGTGGTCGAGCGACTCGCAGACGGCGGTGTCTCACCGGAGGTTCTCAAGGATGTCGAGACGCTTCTTGGCGACTGCGAGCAACACCGATACGCCGGACGCGCCCGCGGCGAGGCGAACTCGATCGCCCGACGTGCCCGCAAATGCCTGGACCGGCTTGAACGCGAGGGCCTGCGATGATTCCGTCGCTTCCCGCCGTAGTGGCGATTCTCGCGGCCGCGCTGGCGCTGGCCCCGGCACAGGCACAGGCAAGCCTCAGCGATGAGCAACGGCAGCAGATCCTCGACGAGGCCCGCCAGGGGTACGACGGCGGCGTCGCGGCATTGCGGACCGACCCCGTCCGCGCGACCGAACTGTTCGCCGACTCGGCGCGCCGCTTCGAGCAACTGGTGACCGATGGCGTCGTCAACGGGCAGTTGCAGTACAACCTCGGCAACGCCTACTTGCAGATGGGCGAACTGGGCCGGGCCATCCTGCACTACCGCGCGGCCCAACGGATCATCCCGCGGGACCCGAAGCTCCGGCACAACCTCAAGTACGCCCGGTCGCTCACCGAAAGCCGGATCGCCGTCAGTGGGGACCGGGCCCTGCGGACGGCCGTGCTGGGCTGGCACCGGCGCACGTCCATCGGTGCCCGGTTCGCGGTCCTGGTCACGGCCTACACGCTGTGCTGGGTCCTGCTGACGGTCAACTTGTTCTGGTCGCGCCCGTGGTGGCGATGGCCGGCCGCCGCGGCGACCGTCGTCTGGATCGCCCTGGGTGTTTCGGTGGCGGCAGACACGTTCGGTGCCGGCGAACCCAGGGAGGGCGTGGTCCTCGTCGACGACGTCGTCGTCCGCAAGGGCAACAGCGAGGGGTTCGAACCGCGGTACGAGCAACCGCTGCACCAGGGCGTCGAGTTCCGCGTTATCGAGCAGCGTCCGGGCTGGCTGTCGATCGAACTGCCGGACGGCAAGACGGGCTGGATCCGGGCGGCGGACGCAGGACTTATTTAAGCGCCCGCGCCGGGTTATCGATCAATTCGTCGCGGCCCGCATGCCCCCGTTGGGTCAGAAGAGCAGTTGGAACTGGGTACGGAGCACGATCTGGCCGTCGTTGGGTGCCACATCGGCACGCCAGTTGGCACCGAGGCCGAGGTTGGTCGGAACGGGGTCGAGACCGAAACCGATGTCCGTCGTCCACTTGGCGGCGTGCTTGTACACGTAGTAGTTCGTACCGACCGTAATGATGCTGATGTCGGTGAGGCCCGTCGCAGCGGTGGCGATCGCCGAGGGACTGGTGTTGTCGTCCAGGTCGCCCCACTCGTAACGAAGGTAGACATCCCACTTGTCGGTGAGCATGTAGCCGCCCTGCACGACGAACGCCAGCTGGTCCGCCGACACGGACCCGACAGCGTTGTCGCTGATGTGGTTGCCCAGGACGTAGGCGAAGAGGTTCCAGCCGTCGCCCTCCAGCTGGGCGTCGATCGTCCAGGTCAGACGCTCTATCCGCGGCGTGCTGAACGGGCCCGTCGGGTTCAGGCCGCCGTACTTGCTCTCCTGGTAGTGGATCGCGGCACCGATCATCGCCCCGAAGGTCCCGCCCTTCCAGCCCTGGAAGTCCTTGAACTGCTCCCAGTCGCCGCTCGCGAGCCAGTCAACGCGACCCGTAAAGGCGCTCGCGGGGGGGCCTGCACTGAGGTCGAAGCCGCCCCAGCGGTTCGAGGCGCCGTCGGTGTAGACGCCCGCGACGCGGAACCGGTCCCCAGTGTACTGGACACGCACGCCCTGGCTGCGGTCGAGGTTGAAGAACTCGTTGATCACGGAACGGGCGACCGCGAGCTGGCTCGTGCTCGATGTGAGCTCCTCGCGGTTGAATTCGATCTTGAACTGGCCCGCCCACACCAGGATTCCGTTGTCGAACGCCTTGCCGATGATGGCATCTTCGACCTCGAACGAACCGTCGCCGGGCGTGTCGTGATCGACCGCCAGCTGGAGCACGTATTGCCACGACGGGTCGACGACGTGGCCGTCGAGCTTGAGCTTGGCACGGCGAACCTCGACGCCGTAGAGGGTGTCGGGGATGGCGAACGGCATCGCCGCCCCCTGGCCGCTCGCGCTGTTGAGGGCCCAACGTACCTGGAGCTGGCCGCCGATGTTGAGCCGCCAGTTGCCGTCGGCGCTGCCGAGGTAGAATTTCTGGTCCCACCCGGCGGTGATGCCCTCCTGGAGCAGGCTGGCCCGGGTATCGGCGTCGGCGAGGACGTCCTCGACGAGACCGCGGATCTCCTGGGCGCGCCGCGCCGTCAGCCAGTTGTCGTCGCCGGCGGCCTTCAGTTCGGCCACGACGTCCCTGAGTTCGGCCACCTCGGCACGCAAGAGGTCGATGACGTCATCGCGGGACCCGTCGTCATCAGTCGCCAGCACGCTCGAAGCGTGCATGAGACCGACCGCGGCTGCCAGCATCCCGTACCACTGCATGGGTTGGTCCTCTCAGCGGACATGAAGGGACAGTTCGCAGGCAGTATTTGCAAACCGCTCTGGACGCGGACCTAATCAGCAGGCAATCCACAAGAACTGCACCCCTGTGCCGGCCTGCCGGGGCCCCTAGCCCGGACTATGCATGAAGCGAGGCGATGGGTCGCCTGGACCGCCGCTGGCGGAAGGAGATTCAGGTCTCGATCAGTTCGCCGCAACCGTGCGCCGCGCAACCAGCGCGGCAAGCCGGTCCGGTGAGCGGTCGGGCGAGGCGAAGGCATATCCACTCGATACGTCGATCCTCGATCGACCGCTCACCGAGCCGGATCGCCCGCTGGGCGGCTCGCTTCATGCATAATCCGGGCTAGAGCCTGGGCCGAGGCGGTCCTTGTCACGCCGCGGCCGCCGCCGACCCGGAGACTGTCCCTGCAGAAGGATCTACACTGTCACCCAATGGCGGATGTTCACACCAGTGCGGTCCTGCGTGGCGACGTCACGCTCGCCGACGACGTCGTCGTCGGGCCGGGGTGCGTGCTCGACGGGACGCTCGGCCCGGTCACCGTCGGTGCCGGATCGATCCTGGTCGGGCAGGTCTTTCTGACGGGCCCGCTCACGGTCGGCGTCGGCAACATGTTCTATCCCGGCGCATGCATCGGCTTCGCCCCGCAGTCGTTCGACTGGGATCCGAGCGAGCCCGGTACCGGGACCCGGATCGGCGATGACAACAGGTTCCGCGAATGCGTGGTGATTCACCGGGCGACGGGCAGCGAGGCCCCGACCGCGATCGGCAGCCACGTGTGGTTCATGAACCACTCGCATGCTGCGCACGACGTCCGCGTGGACGACCACGTGACGATCGCCGGTGGCGTCCAGCTCGGCGGCCATGTGCGAGTCGACCAAGGCGCGACCATCGGCGGCAACTGCGGGGTCCACCAGTTCTGCCGGATCGGCCGCGGCGCGATGTTGTCCGGTGGCGTACCGACGACGGGTGACGTGGCGCCGTTCTTCATGCTCACCGGGTTCAACACCGTCAGCGGCCCGAACGTCATCGGGATGCGGCGGCAGAAGCTGCCCGCCGACGTCCTGGACGATATTCGCTGGACGTACAAGGTGATCTACCGGCGACGGCTGCCGCCGCCGGCCGCGCTGGAGGCGTTGCGTGAGCGGGCAGGCCGACCCATGGTGGACGAGTACATCGAGTTCATCGAACAGTCCAAGCGGGGCCTTTGCCGCAGTGCCAACGCGGGCAGTCGCCCGCAGACCCAAACCGAGACAACCGCCCTCGCGGCCGACGGCCGTTGAGGGTTGCCCGAACCGATGCAAGACCAGCCGGGCCTCCTCTTTTCCTCGTTCGAGCCCAGCGGCGACATGCTTGCGGCGACGACGATCGAGACACTGCGACGAGCCAGGCCGGACCTGCGGATCTACGGGCTGGGCGGACCACGGATGCAGGCCGCCGGAGCCGAGTTGCTGGAACACACCACCCAGCACGGGACCATGTTCCTGGAGACCCTGCGGCAGGGCTGGTCGCATCACCAGCGGCTCAAGCGAGTGCGGGAATGGCTCGGCGAACACCGGATCACCGCGCTGATCCCCGTGGACAGCCCGGCGGGCAACTGGTCGATCTGTCGAGCGGTTCGCGAGATACAGCCCGACGCGAGGATCATCCACCTCGTCGCGCCACAGATCTGGGCGTGGGCACCGTGGCGTATCCGGCGGTTGCGTCGTCTCACGGATCACGTGCTGTGCTTGCTTCCCTTCGAACAGCCGTGGCTTACCGATCGGGGCGTGAAGGCGACGTTCGTCGGTCATCCGGCCTTCGATCCACCGACCGACCCGCCGCCCGACGGGGGCGACCTCCCGACGGGTTCGCCGCGACTTGCCTTGCTGCCCGGCTCGCGTCGCAGCGAGATCGCCCGCAACTGGCCGACCATGGTGAAGGCGTTCGTCGAATTGAGTGGGCGGCACAGCCGGCTTGAAGGTGTCATCGGGGCGCTGGACGACGAAAAGGCCGCCCAGGTGCGCGAGGTCACCACCCGGACACTGGGTGACGCCTGGCCCGACCGCCTGACCCTCACGACCGGTCGGGCGGAGGCCGTGCTGGACTGGTGCGACGCCGCGCTGGTCGCTTCGGGCACGGTGACGCTGCAGGTCACGGCGCGGCTCAAACCCATGGTCGTGATCTACAACATGAATCGCGGGACGGCCGTGATCGCCGCATGCGTCGTCGCGACCAGGACGTTCACACTCCCCAACCTCGTGGCCGAATGGGCAGGCCTGGGCCGGGTGGTCACGGAACTGGTGCCGCATTTCGGCCAGGTCGCCCCGGTCGTGCGGGAGGTCGAACGGATTCTTCTCGACGAAGATGCCGTCCGGACGCAGGTGCAGGGCCTGACGGAGGTCGCGGCTCGATTCGGCCACCGCCGTTTCGCGGAGGATGCGCCCCGGGAAGTCCTCGCCCATATCTAGTTTTCCGCTGTGTGGCAGGGGCGGCTCGCCCGCCCCTGTATTCGTGCATCGACTCGGGAAGCACAGGGGCATCAAGCTGCCCCTGCCACGGCGACACGCGCGGGATCAGGACCCGCCGGTGGTCTTGATGCCGACGATCGCAATACCGAGCCGCTCGGCGGTGGCCAGGACCTTGTCCTTGTCGATCATGATGACCCGACCGGCGTTCAACGCGAGGCAGCCGCCCCGCGCAAGGGCCATCCGTTCGATCGTCGTCGGGCCGATGGCCGGCACGTCGAACCGCATGTCGTGATCCTCGGCCGGAGCCTTCAGCAGTGTCCAGCCGGCGCCGTTGAGCCCGCCCGCCCGCTCGATCATGGCGTCGGTGCCTTCGAGCGATTCGACGGCGATAACCCGGCCGCCGCATATCGCGATCGACTGGCCGATATCCAGCGACACGAGCCGTCGCAGCATCGGCCAGCCGTCGGAGATGTCCGCGTCGTGCTGCTCGGACGTTCGGACCCGGGTCATCACGCCTTCGTGAGCGAGGTGCCGTTTGACGTACGTGGTCGAATCGATGAGCGTGAGCCCGTAATGCCGCAACTCGTCAGCCAGGGCCGACATCACCGTGTTGTTTCGGCGGTCGTTCCCGAGCCGCCGGTACCACACGCGGATCGCCCGCCAGTCCGGCATCTGCCGCACCCATCGCAGGGGTTGGTGCATCAAACGCGCCTTGCCGACGCGGCCGACGATGACCACCTCCTTGATCCCGGCGCGACGCAGCGTCTTGATCCAGCTGCTGATCCGCAACACACCGTGCACGACGAACTGATCGCACATCGCGGCCAACGCGGGGTCGTGGTGGTCCCGCAGCCCGATGCCGATCACGCGGACGCCGGCCTCATGCATTCCCTCGGCTACGAGTTGAGGCAGTTTTCCGCCCCCTGCAATCAAGCCGAGGGATCGCTGTTTCGTGGGTTCCATTTCCATCTGGATGCGTTCAACCCCCGCCCGGTGCTCGCTGGGCCACGTTTGGGGAGACAAATAACTGCGATTCTCATCCCGCGTGCAGTGTAACACCGTTTTCATCGCTGGTCGTGCGGGCGTATCGTTCCAATCAATGCGATCTGCCAAGCCTGCTCGGAAGAGCTTCTCGCTGACCCGGGCCCGCCCGTCCCGTGGCGAACTGACCGCGGCGGATCACCGTCGGGCCGCCGTATTCAGCGCGATCGCCCGGTTCGCGCTCTGGACACTGTGCCTGTCGACCCGTCTCCGGACGGTGAACGAGGCAAAACTGCCCGGCTACCGCCGGCTCGGCCCCGGCCCGCTGCTGTTCGCATTGTGGCACGGCGATTACTTCCCGATTTACCAGTATGCCAGACAGAGTCGGCTTTACATCATCGTCAGCCGCAGTCCTGATGGAGAGATCCTTTCACGCGTCCTGAAGGCGGCCGGATACCGGACCGTCCGCGGCTCGACGTCCCGGGGTGCGACCCGCGCGATGGTGGACCTGGCGAACGTCGTCAAGGGCGGGGCGGACGCCGGCATCGCCGTCGACGGGCCGAAGGGACCCCGGCACGTCGCCAAGCCGGGCATCGTGCTGCTGGCGAAGCTGACCGGCTGCCCGATCATCCCGCTGGGCGGGGCGATGAGCCGGTACAAGCAGTTCGCGTCGTGGGACCGCTTCCGGTTGCCGATCCCGCCGAGCCGGGCCGTGGCCATCGCCGGCGCACCGATCCGGGTTCCGCCCGATGCTTCGGCCGAGCTCATCGAGGCCCGGCGGGCCCAGCTGGAGACGTCGCTGCTGTCCCTCCGCGATCAAGCGCACGAGTACGTCGCCAGGGACCGGTTCAAGCGGGCCGAACGCCCGCACGGGTTCGCGTCGTCTTTCGCGGACTCGGTTCTGTCCTAGAATAGCTGCGTCGTGAAAGCCGGGATGAAATACTTCGAGTCCGTCCTCGACCTTGTCGGTCACACACCACTTGTGAAGCTCCAGCGGCTGGTCCGCGACGACGTGGCAGATATCTACGTCAAGATGGAACACCTCAACCCGACCGGGTCGGTCAAGGACCGCATGGCGGTCAACATGATCCGCCGCGCCGAAGCGGCCGGGCTGATCAAGCCCGGCGCGACCATCGTCGAGAGCACCTCCGGCAACACCGGACTCGGCCTCGCCATGATCTGTGCCGTCCGCGGCTACCGGTGCGTCTGCACCATTCCCGACAAGATGAGCCAGGAGAAGATCGACATGCTCAAGGCGTACGGCGCGGACGTCGTCGTCACGCGAACCGATCTGCCGCACGATCATCCGCAGAGCTACGTCGAGGTCGCCAAGCGGATCGCCCGCGAGACCCCCGACGCGTTCTACACCGACCAGTACTACAACATGAACAACCCCGAGGCCCACTACCTCACGACCGGCCCGGAGATCTGGGAGGACACCGGCGGCCAACTGGACTGCCTCGTGGGCGGCATCGGCACCGGGGGGACGATCTCGGGCGCGGGCAAGTACCTCAAGGAGAAGGCCGCCGAGGCGGGCCGCGAGATCAGGATCAGCTGCCCCGACCCGGAGGGCAGCATCTACCAGGACGAGTTCTACAAGGGAACGTCCGGCAAACCGGACATCTACCGCGTCGAGGGAATCGGGCACGACTTCATGGTCGGCACACTCGACTTCAGCGTGATCGACGACGTGTTCCAGGTCTCCGACCGCGATTCGTTCCTGACGGCGCGGCGGCTCGCGCGGGAAGAGGGAATCTTCTGCGGCGGGTCAACCGGCACGGCGGTGTTCGGCGCGATGCAGGTCGCACGACAGCTCGGACCGGGCAAAGTCATCGTGTGCCTGCTGTGTGACTCGGGCGACCGCTACCTGAGCAAGTGCTTCAACGACGACTGGATGAAGGACATGGGCTACATCGGGCTCGCCGAACGGCTCGGCACCGTCCGGGAGCTCATGCAGTTCAAGCGCCGCGAGGTACAGTTCGCCGAAGCCGACGAGACGCTGGCCAACGTCGCGCAGCGCATGAACCAGCTGGGTATCTCCCAGATGCCGGTGGCCCGGAACAACGGCGGCCAGTACATGATGATCCACGAGGGCGACCTGCTGCAGGGGCTCGTGTCCGGCGAATGCACGCCCCAGGACACCGTCCGGGACGCCGCCACGCCAATGCAGGGCCATGTCTCGCTCGAAGACCCGTTGTCGCGGGTCCATGAGATCTTCGACCACGACAACATCGCCGTGGTGGTCGAGCACGACGACATCGTCGGGATCATCAGCAAGATCGACATTGTCGAGTTCCTCGCCGCCCGCACCTGATATACTCGCCGCTTCCTCCAACGAAGGAGCGTCACGGGTGAAATCAGCAAGGCACGAGTCGGACATCTGGCTGTATGACGACGAGGGCGACCTGCTGCTGGAGGCCGACAAACGCACGGATCGCGTGATCCTGCTGCCGTCCGGCGATCCGCGTCATGCGAGCAAGGACCCGGACCGGATCCGAATCCAGTGGGGCCAGCACCTGCTGGCGGACCTTGTCGCCGGCCGCTATCGAACCGCGGTGTGCGCGGTCAACGACGCCGACAACGCGCGGGGGATCGTCGGCGAGTTGCTCGAGCTGGTTCCGACGAGCCAGTGGAACGTCCGCACCGCCACGGCCTACGCCAAGATGTTCCAGGATTCGGTGGCCGAGCACGCGCCGCACGACAGCGAGCCGTACGTCCTCAAGTACGACCTCGACCAGTTGCTGATCATGGCGATCCTGCGGCCGCGGGGCCAGGCGCACTTCACGCTCGAGGACCTCTCGCGCGGCTTCAAGACCATCGCGAAGATGCTCGCCGGACGACGAGAACGGTTGCCGGTGGCAAGCGTCTCGTTCCTCGGCGCCAAGTCGAACGCGTTGGTGGGACCCAACGACCGGGAACCGTCGTTCGAATCCGTCCTGCGGACCATGTTCGAAGCCGGCTACCGCGGCGACGTTTACCCCTCGCTGGCCATGTGGGAACTCGCGCCGACCGGCGCGTTCGCCAGCTACCCGTTCCCCGAGAGCCTCAACGTGATGCGATCCGGCGGGTTCTGATCGCTCCCCGGCATCGCCGCTACTCCTGGCCCGCACGATTTCTGCGACCGATCCATCCGAGCGCGCCCACCGCGAAGGAATAGAGGTACGTTCCGAAGAAGGCTGCCGCCACGAACGGCGCCGTCGCCGGAACACTCCATGCGAGAACCAATGCGGCGTTGACCGACATGACCGCCGTGGTCGACCCGGCCCAGGCCCGCACGAGATGCGGCATCGCGAATGGAACGTGCATCGAGACCGAGTTCAGAAGCAACGCCACCACCAGGCACGCCGTGATATCCCATCCGTAAAGCCCGCCGAGGATGGACAACAGCAGCAGGTGCCGCATCAGTTCGTTGGTCGGCGTCCCGGTTCCGGACACGGGCGAGGGCCCCAGTCGTTGGACGACCCGGACGAGAATCGCAACGGTTGCGACCAGGCTGGCCACCCCGACGACTCCCCCGTAATGCACGCCGACGACCATCGCAATGAGGGTGTGTGCCACGGCATCGCATACGTTGTCCAGATCGGCGCCGAAGGCACTGCGGAGCCGCAACGTCCTGGCGAGGATCCCGTCCAGATCGTCCATGAAGTTGTTGAATACGATCAGCGCGCAAAGGTAGGCGAACCCGTCGTCGAGCAGGAGCAGGACCAACGGCAGCACGCCGAGGATCGAGATGATGTTCGGAAGATTGCGGTAGATCCGCCGCCCGGGGCCTCGTGCAGTCACTTCGCACTCCGGCCGCGCTCCGCGGAGCGACGGGGCCGGAGAACAAAGAAGTGGTTCGTCAATGACGGGAACTCCCACCCGATCCGGGCCGACAGCGTCGGGATCACTTTCGTGTTCCACGGGTAGCCGATTCGGAAGCCCCAATAGGTGAGACGTCCGATGACCGGGAGACACCAGAACCGTTCCGGAACCAGGGACTTCCATTTCTTGACCAGCTCACAGCCCATCTGCGGGCAGATGTACGCGGCGTTGGACTCGGCGCTCACGACATCGAAGCCCGCGTCGGCAAAGAGCCTGCGATAGGTGGCGACGGAGCGGTAGACGACCTGGTACTCACCCTGCAGCACCCTGGTTCCATGACGGACCGTGGACTCTCGACACAGCACCAACGCGCCG
>Ga0209988_10001290_pt1 | contig 16329 bp, 17 predicted proteins | sample N075metaG_FD_183115 | JGI IMG/M metagenome (GOLD analysis project Ga0209988, IMG submission 183115) | Deep subsurface microbial communities from Kermadec Trench to uncover new lineages of life (NeLLi) - N075 metaG (SPAdes) (version 2) | ecosystem: Environmental > Aquatic > Marine > Ocean trench... | reverse complement strand
AAGAGCGTTGCACGGAAATTGACGGGCGGCTCAGCGAACTGGAGCAGGAGCTGACTCTATCCGAAACCGAGCGCCGCGAGACCTCCATGCGCCTGGATTCCGGAATTCGATCCGTATATGAAAGAGTAAGCGGTGGTCGGACGACACAGGTGTTGGCACCCATCGTCCATGGCTGCTGCGGTCACTGCTACACGTCGATTCCAAAACAGCGGCAGGCAGAGATCCGTGCGGCGGCGGCCCTCGTCGTATGCGAAGGGTGCGGAGTGATCCTACACCCGGAGCACTGAATTCGCCGGTGCCTCCCGCGTGACTTCGACCCGCTGGATTCCACCGCCCGCTGAGGCGCTGATGGCGGCTGATGCCCTATTGTCCGGCATCGATATTCCCCGCCCGCTGGCTGCTGTCCTGGCTGTCCGCGGCATTTGTGATGCGGCCGGAGTCCGCAGCTTCCTGCGGCCCGGGTTGGAACAGCTTCACGATCCCATGCTATTGCCGGATATGCCGGCTGCAATCCGACGTATCAATCGTGCCATAGACGACGGCGAAACCATACTGGTCCACGGCGACTTCGATGCCGACGGCATGTGTGCAACTGCCGTGGCAACGCTCGGATTGCGGCGCCTGGGTGCTCATGTCGTACCATTTGTTCCCCACCGGATTCGTGACGGATACGATTTTGGCACAACCGGCGTTGAGATGGCCCGGTCTGCTGCAGCTTCTCTTGTTCTAACTGTTGATTGTGGCGTGCGGGCTGCTGACGCGATTGCGCAGGCTGCCAGACTGGGGATCGATGTGGTCGTGTCCGATCATCACGAGCCGGGAAGTCGACTACCCGATGCCGTAGCCATCGTAAATCCGCAGCGCAGTGACAGCGAGTATCCGTTCAATCGGCTTGCCGGCGTCGGTGTAGCATTCAAAATCATTGCGGCACTGTTTGCGGAGCGTGGCATTTCGGCAGCTGAGCTCAACCAGCATCTGGATCTGGTCGCCATAGGTACTGTGGCGGATCAGATGCCCCTGCTGGACGAAAATCGCGCCATGGTGAGGGCTGGACTCCGCGTTCTCGGGCTGACACACAAACCGGGTCTCCGCGCGCTTCTCGACCGGGCGTCGATCGATCACGGAAACGGTGTCCGAGCGGAGGACGTCGCGTTTCGGGTGGGACCGCGTTTGAATGCTGCCGGGAGGTTGGCTGAGCCCGATACCGGTCTACGGCTGCTCCTCGCCGAGACGGAATCGGCGGCGGCGGCGCTGGCAGACCAGCTCGACCGTCTTAACGCAGACCGCAGAAGTCTGGACCGCCGGGTGACCGATGAGGTGGACGCTATCATAGCCCGTACGTTCGACGCCGAGCGGGATGGCGCATTGGTCGTATGGGGAGACAAGTGGCATCCCGGCGTAGTTGGAATTGTGGCCTCACGTGTTGTTGAACGGTGGCACCGTCCAGCCGTCATCGTGGCTTTCGACGGTGACATCGGAACGGGGTCGGGTAGATCCGTACAGGATTTCCATCTGTACGCCGCCCTGGAAGCTTGCGGACCTTTGCTTGAAAAATTTGGCGGGCACAGCATGGCGGCGGGCTTGACCATTCGGCGGGCCAACATCGAGGAATTTGCCGAACGGTTGAGCGCCCTGGCTCGGGATCGACTGACAGGGGGCCCTCCACAGGATACGCTGACGATCGACCTTGAACTGGACCTCGAGAACGTAGATCTCTGCTTGTTCGAGGCGTTTGAGCACTTGAGGCCATTCGGCGCCGGAAACCCGGCCCCCGTTCTCGTTACCAGAAGTGTGCGGTTCGAAAATGTATCCGTGGTGGGCGATGCTGGAATCCACCTGCGAGCATCGCTACGTCAGGAATCATCCTCGTTGCAGGCGATAGGGTTTAGACTCGGTAGACGCCGTGGGGAGGTTCAGATTGAGAAACAGTATGATATAGCGTTTCACCTGCAGGCTGATACATGGGGTGGTCGCCGGCGTCTCCAGGCGCAAGTGATCGATTTTCGGCCCGTGGAGAACACGACGTGACGCTGCGGGTGATCGGTGGTGAATTGCGTGGAAGGCGTCTGCGTTCCCCGGCTGGGCGGTCGACACGCCCGACCGGTGCCCGTGTCCGCGAAGCCTGGTTCAGCGCACTGGGTGAGCGCCTTTCCGGGGCCAACGTACTCGACTTGTTTGCCGGGTCGGGCGCGCTCGGAATCGAGGCGCTATCGAGGGGAGCGGCACTGGTACGTTTCGTCGAATCTGATCGCGCGGCGATGAAAGATCTGCGAGCAAACGTGCAAGCGCTTGAGCTCGAAGCGCGGGCTCAAGTAGTCCGCAGTGATGTGTTCCGGGCGTTATCGCGTTCGGGTCCCGGGAACCACACATTTTCACTGGCACTGGCAGACCCGCCTTACGGGTCAGGTCTGGCCCGGAAGCTCCTCGAGGTCTGGCTTGAGAAACCATTTGCCAGCATGCTGTGCGTCGAGCACAAGCGATCAGAGCTCGACGAGACACGGCCGGATTGGTCGCGTGTGTACGGTGACACGGAGTTGTCGTTTTTCATCGGATAAGGGGAGAATTGAATGAGCCTCGTCGGCAGCACTGTGATCTATCCGGGTTCGTTCGACCCGCTGACATTGGGGCACGACGATATCGTGAAGCGTGCACTACGCCTGGCGGACCACGTGGTGATCGCGGTCGCGGAGTCGTCGACTCAAATGAAGACTCGGGCATTCGGCCTCGAGGAGCGGGTCGGCCTCATTTCCAAGGTGTACGAAGACGAACCGGGTATTGAGGTAGTAGCATTCAGTGGCCTGCTCGTCGATTTCGCCAGGCAGCATGATTCCAGGGTCATCATCAGGGGGCTCCGTGCGGTGAGCGACTTCGAGTACGAATTTCAGATGGCCTTGATGAATCGCAGTCTGTCGCCCGAGATCGAAGTAATATTCATGGCTCCGGCGAGCAACTATACATTCCTCAGCTCGTCCCTCGTCCGAGAAGTTGCTTCACTGGGTGGAGATGTTTCGCAGTTCGTTCCGCCGGAAGTGCTGGAGAGTCTTGTCCGGCGGTACGGACCGTCAGCAGGCGGGTGAGTTTCCTCGAAGATCTTGCCCGTCGGGCGGCGACGGAACGGCGAATCGGCTTTCCGGAGGTGAAGGAGCAGAGGACGCGGGCCGCAATCGTTCGACTGGCGGCAGGCCCGGGCCCGGTGCCGATTGCAGTGACGGATGGCGAGGACGTGCCTGAGGGAATCGGCCGACTGGACCTCGCGGACGAAGAGTTACGTACCCGTGTGCTGCCGTTCTGCCCGGATCTGGAGGAAGCCGGATCTGGAGACACGCTTCGGCTTGCCGCTGCTGCGGTGGCGTGTGGTGTACTTGACGGGGCAGTCGCCGGAGCCGTAGCGACGACGGCAGACGTCCTGCGAGCAGGGCTTCGGATTCTTGGCCCGGCGCCCGGCACGAAGACAGTATCTGGCGCTTTCTACATGGTGGTGCCGGCGGGTCCAGCCGGCCCGGAGCATGTGCTGACGTTTACTGATGCGGCTGTCGTGCCCAACCCGGACGCGAATCAACTGGCGGAGATCGCTGGCGCGGCCAGCCGGGCAAGACGGGCGATCGTCGGAGACGAGCCGCGGGTCGCCTTTCTTTCCTATTCAACCAGGGGTTCCGCGGAGGGGCCGGATATCGATCGAATCCGCGAGGCTCTGACGCTGTTTCGGAGGAGGAATCCCGGAATCGCTGCAGATGGTGAACTCCAGGTGGATGCCGCTCTGGTGTCGGACGTGGCGGACAGAAAGGCGCCTGGATCTCCGGTGGCGGGTAAGGCGAATGTACTGGTGTTTCCGGACCTTGCCTCGGGCAACATTGCATATAAACTGGTGCACCGTCTCGCCGGTGCCAGGGCGATCGGTCCGATTCTGCAGGGGTTGTCCCGGCCGCTGAACGATCTTTCGCGTGGGGCTTCCATCGAGGACATTATGAACGTTGCCCGGGTTACGGCCCTGCAAGCGATGAGGGCTACAACAGATGAACAAACGGAGAGCTCATGAGCTGTCGAATTTCAGAGATTGGTGGAGTCGTTCTGGTCGAATTGGAAGGTGAGTTGATCGTAGGCAATCGTGAAGCGTTCAAACAGACGGTAATCGAGCGCTTGAATGCCGGCGATCGAAAATTTGTCGTAGACTTCCGGGAATCCAGCTATATCGATTCATCGGGTCTTGGTGCTCTCATCAGTCTGTCGAGAAAGATTCGGGAATTGGGTGGAGCTCTGCGGTTGGCCGGACTCAACGAAGACCTGCGAACGCTGTTTGAGCTGACGAAACTCGATACGCTGTTCCATATCTCGGATTCCCGGGAGTTGGCGCTGGCCGATTTCTGACGCGGGTGACTCTTCGATGCACGAGTCCAACCGACGGGTCCTGATCTGTTCGGGCCGTCCGCAGGTGGCGGGCGACCTCATGGCACGTCTCACGGAGCTTGAGGTGCAGGCATCGGTAGCCGCCCTCGCCGCCGATTGGCCGGACCAGCGACCGGATCTCGTATTCATCGACCTGTCAGATCCGGCACAAAGCGTACGGGATGCCAGGGAAGCGTTCGGACTCGACACCGAACTGGTAGCCATCGTTGACAGCACCTCCGTCGACAGTCTCCTGCCGGCCATCGCCGCGGGATGTTCCGATTATCTTTTCCATCCCATAAACTCAGCGGAATTGCGGCTACGGTGGCGCCGGCATGTCTCCGGCCGAGGTGGAGACCGGCCTCGCCGACCCGCTGGACTGTCCGCCGTAATCAAACTGGAATTTCCGTCGAGCGTCGGGTATGTGAGACATGCAGTAGCAGAAGTCGTCGATGCTTGTGAGCGATTGGCTTTTGCTGGTTCCCGGGCCACACTTAATCTGCGTGTCGCTCTCGGTGAAGTGCTGGCCAATGCGATTCTGTACGGAAATCGGGAAGATCCGGACCGGCTGGTGCGCATCGATGCCAGGCTAACTCCCGGTGCTGCGGTAGTCACCGTGACTGACGAGGGCGCCGGATTCGATCCAGCTGCCGTGCTTGACCCGACACTGCCGGAGAATCGGAATCGCAGCCATGGCCGGGGTCTGTTCTTGCTCCGAAGGCTTGCGGATGATGTCAGCTACAACAAACGGGGCAACGCCGTGACGCTCACGATTCGCTCGCCTCGTGTTTGAGGAGATGTCAGGCGCGGAGCGGATCAGACGGTTGCTGGATGACCTCTCCGCCACCGGACTCAGGGTCAGACTCACGTTGATTGATGGTGCATCACAGGAACTCCTGTACGACGGACTGGGCGACGTAACCTCCGATACCGTGCTCGAGGAATCGTGGCCTGTTACAGAAGACATGACGATTCGCGTGGCTGTAGTGCAACCGACTGCGTCCAATGATGGTAGTGCACTCAAACTGATTGCCTCATGCGTACCAGGCATGCTCCAGATGGAGCGTGAGTTGTTGTTCTTCCGCAACCAACTCGCGAGCCGCCATGGAGAGGTTGCCCTGTTGACCAGCGTAGGGGAGGTGCTCGGCTCAGGGCTCGTGCTGGAGCGCGGTGTAGCGAAGCTTCTCGCGGAACTCGTGGAAGTGATGGATGCCTCTAGGGGTGAACTGTGGATAGTTGACGAGAGCGGTTCCCACTTGATGCTGTTTGCGGCATCCGACGTGTCATCTGGCGGAGCATCTGTTGACCTTGAACTGAGTCGCGGTCCTCTGGCAGAAGTGTTCCGTATCGGAGTGGCACGGTCGTCGGGCCCGCAGGATGGAACGGAATTACTCGTACCGGTGCGCCAGACACAGGTTCATGGATTGAATACTTCAATGGGGGTTCTCAAGATCTTGTCGGGACCCGACCGGATTCTCCAGACGTCGGACCTCCGCCTGGTTTCTGCCATCGCCAGTCAGATAGGCGCCGCGTTCGAAAACCGTCGACTGACCGATGAGAGCGTAGAGCGGGAGCGAATGCTGGTAGAGCTCGAGCTCGCGCACCACCTGCAACTCAAACTGCTTCCAGAACTTGCGGACTTCACAGATTTTGCGGACATCGCGGCCCGGTGCGAACCGGCAGAGTCGGTCGGCGGTGACTTCTACCACCTCTTCCGGCTCGGGGAGGGTCGGCTCGGAGTGATGCTGGGTGACGTCAGCTCTCACGGTTATTCGGCGGGACTGATCATGGCGCTTACCATGAGTGCGGCCTCACTCGTGGTGAGGGAAAGCGACCGGCCTGGTGACGTCCTGCGAGGAATCCACCACGAATTGGTTCGCAAACTGGAGAGCACGGACATGTACATGACACTGTGCTACGTCGTGGTGGATTCGGCGCGGAATCGATTGCTGTACGCAAATGCGGGCCATCCGCACGCTTTCCGGGTTGGTCCGGTAGAAAGCGACAGGCTTGAAGCTCTGAATCCACCGCTGGGGATCGCAGAATTCGACACCTACGAAGAGCGGGAGCTGTCCTGGTATCCCGGAAAGGACACACTCCTGCTATTCACCGACGGACTCAGTGAAACAATGCGAGCCGACCGGATCTGGTCGGACGATCTCATCCTGCAGGCAGTGAGGCGCTTCGCAGACGGTTCGGCCTCGGACGTGTTGGAGGAGTTGTTCAAGATGGCGTCCCTCGGAGACACACCGGCGGCTGACGACCGTACGGCACTAGTGCTCAAGCAATAGTTTAAGTGGTACGAGCTAAGCGGTCTCTCAGTCAGAATTTCCTTATCGATCCGAATCTGCGACGAAAACTCGTGGAGGCCCTCGATGCCGGGCCTGAGGACACCGTCCTTGAGGTGGGCCCCGGACACGGAGAATTGTCCGAGCTACTGGTGGGTCGGGTTCGGCGCCTGGTACTGGTCGAGAAGGATGACCGGCTTGCGCCGTTGTTGAGGGATCGCTGGGGGGACCGCGCCGATGTTCTCATCGTACACGGTGATGCACTGACCGAAGACCTCGCCAGCCTCGCCGGAGTGCCTCCGTATCGATTCGTGTCGAACGTACCGTATGCGATCACGTCGCCATTGATTTTCCGGATGCTTGATGCGGAGCCAGCACCAACGCGGATCGTCGTACTCGTCCAAAAGGAAGTGGCGCTGCGCATCACGGCAAAGCCCGGAGGGAAGATCTACGGTGCGCTCAGCATCGGCGTTCAGACGCGGGCTCGAGCACGATTAGCGTTTCGTGTCGGTCGGAATGCGTTTAGACCTGTGCCACGCGTCGACTCGGCAGCTGTGGTCATAGATCCCGTGGTGGGGATACCAAAGGAGCAAATCGAGGCCACGCGCACGTTGGCGCGGGCGGCATTCTCACGGCGACGAAAGCAACTTGGCACCGTTCTACGCCAAGCTCCGGAGTATGGTCTTTCCGCGGAGGAGGCGGCCGCCGTGTGCGGGGCCGTCGGCATTGACCCGTCCATGCGTCCGGAGACCATTGCCCCGGAACCGTTTTCCGAACTTGCCATGCGGCTGGATGAGTTGCGTCGAAATCGACCGCGTGGTTGAAGGGGCTGGCGACGGCCGGTATGTTCTTGTGAACTCTTTCACAAGCTACGATGAACACTCGCAAGATATCCGATTCTACAGTCCGCCGGCTGTCCCTTTACCTGAGTCTGCTCAGAGACATGTCGGCCTCAGGGACGGCGCTGGTATCCAGCGTCGAGTTGGCGGTCGGAAGTGGTACGACAGCAGCAAAGGTCAGAAAAGACCTGAGCAACTTCGGATCGTTCGGCAAGCGTGGGCAGGGTTATCCCGTCGAGCAACTACGGTCGGGCATCGAATCAATTCTCGGCGTCCAGCGTCAGCGCCGCGTCGCCCTTGTGGGCGTGGGAAAGATTGGCTCCGCGTTACTTGGGTACGACGATCTTCCTGCCCGTGGATTCGGGATCAGCGTAGCGTTTGATATTGATCCGAAGAAGATCGGGCGCTCGGTATTCGACGTGCCCGTCTTATCGATGGAGGAACTCGAAGATCGCCTGTCGGCCGACAGCATCGAGATCGTAATCCTTGCGACACCGCCGCCGGTCGCCCGGGACGTCGCTGAGCGGGTACGTTCCGCCGGCGTAGCAGGCATACTCAGCTTCGCGGCTTCGAAACTGGAACCAGATGAGGGTCTTGCCGTTCGGTGGATGGATGTTGCGCTAGAGCTTGAAGGCCTCAGTTTCTTGATCTCATCGGCAGCGAACGGATCGGAGGAGATGTGAGCGGGGTTCGCGTGACTTCTGAGGTGGGAAGACTTCGGGCGGTGGTTTGTCATGCACCCGGACTCGAATTGGCCACCGTCACACCGGCCAACCGTGCGGACTTCCTGTTCGATGACATCCTGGACCTGGAGCTGGCGAGGCGTGAGCACGCAGTCTTCATGTCCGTCCTGTCACGATTTACCGAGGTCTTCCAGGTTTCCGACCTGTTGCGCGAAACGCTTGCCATTCCTGTAGCACTCGAGGGTTTGCTGACTGCTGCGGGGGATGCGATTCGGGAGCGGGCGAACGGTGCTACGATTGATGAAGTTGTCTCGCTGTTCATTCGCGGGGAGGAATACGAGGGTGGTTCACTCGCTCGTCTCGTGAACGAATCTGGATACTCACTCCCGCCGTTGCCCAATCTGTTTTTTACGCGCGATTCGGCAGCGGTAGTCGGAGAGCGTGTGGTCGTGGCATCGATGAGACACGAGGTACGTTGGACCGAAGAACTGCTCGCCCGGACACTGTTCCGTCACCATCCAAAATTGCGAAATCGTGGAATCGTTTACGACGGCGCTTCGGAGCGGCGGCTGAACGTCCATATAGAGGGCGGCGACATTCATGTTCTGCGCCACGACCTTCTTCTTGTTGGATTGACGGAGCGAACAAGCGCCGCCGGAATCGATCTCCTTGCTCAGCATCTGTTCGATCGGGGCGACGTCACGGATATCATCGTAATCTTGCTGCCTTCTCACCGGACGGCCATCCATCTCGACATGGTGTGGACCGCTCTCGACCGGGAACTTTGCTGCGTATATCCACCATTCTTCATCGGGCCGACCCGCCAGCCCGTAGTGCACCTCAACCGATCGAAAGTCGGTGCACGGGAAGTTGACGGTCTGTTTTCCGTTTTGCGCGATCTGGACCATCCCATGGAACCTCTATTCTGTGGCGGTGAGAAACGCACCATGCAGGAACGTGAGCAGTGGGGGAGCGGGTGCAATTTTTTCGCTGTTGCTCCCGGTCAGGTGATTGCGTACACGCGCAACGAACACACACTCGAAGCACTCGCGACGGGCGCTGGTTTTCGGTCTGTATCGGCCGAGGAATTTCTCTCACAGCCGGACGTCCCCGCGCCGGGAGACAGAGTTGCGATCACGTTTGATGGGTCGGAGCTGGTTCGCGGCGGCGGCGGGCCGCGTTGCATGACGATGCCCATTCTCCGGGACGACGTGGAGTGAGCCATCCTGGCCTCGCCTTCGAATCCGCGACTCCATTGGTCGGCCGGGCGATCGATCTCATCCGGCAGGGACCGGTAGCGACGACTGACCTTGCGTGCGAGGTGTTCAAGTTGAGCCAGGCTCCGGACGGGTTGGTCGGAGGGCTTGTCTACGAACTATTGGGGACCGATCACCGGGTGACGGTTGATGATCGTGGAGTCTGGTCTGTCGCGCCCGAACGCGAGGAATTCTCCGCGTCGGCGACCCTCCTGTCGGAAATCGAATTCGCCGTTGTGGATGTCGAGACCACCGGTTCGAAACGTGAAGACCGGGTGATGGAAATCGCCTGTGTGACGGTGGTCGGCGGTTCGATATGCGGCCGATACAGTACCCTTGTGGATCCAGGCTGCTGGATTCCCGATCGAATCAGCCGGCTGACTGGAATCGACGCGTCGATGGTCGAGTCGGCGCCTCGATTCGAAGGCATCGCGGCCGTGGTCCGTCGGGCGCTCAGTGGCCGCGTATTCGTCGCCCACAACGCCCGATTCGACTGGCGGTTCGTGTCGGATGAGATGCTCCGTGCACGGGCGGAAATCCCAAGCGGCGACAAGTTGTGCACGGTGCGCTTCGCCAGGCGCGCTCTTCCGGGTCTGCGCCGATGGGGACTGGATGCGCTGATTTCTTATTACGGTCTCGAGTGCCGGGCCCGTCATCGAGCGTGGGGGGACGCCCTGGTCACCGCGGAAATTCTGTTGAATCTCCTCGAGTCTGCGGACCGCCGGGGCATCAGTGACTGGGAACAGCTGCAGCGTTGGCTGGGTGGGCAACCCATCGGGGGAGGAGCGGACGATTCCAGTCATTGAGTGGCCGGATTTGCGCATTACGACGATCGACGCCGGAAGCCTGTGGCTGGATGGCGGAGCGATGTTCGGCGTTGTGCCGAAGCCCCTTTGGGCGACACGCACCGAGCCGGATGATCGGAACCGCATCCCGCTGGCCATGCGTTGCCTGCTCGTCGAGACAGCGAACGCGCGTATTCTGATAGACACAGGTATCGGGGCCAAGGAGCCAGAAAAATTTCTCGGAATCTATCGGGTGGACAACGCCGGCTCACCGACTCGTCTCGAACACTCGCTTCGGGCCGTGGGTGTGGTGCCTGATTCGATAGACATGGTCCTCAGCACGCATCTGCATTTCGACCATGCGGGCGGCAACACGCTGCGAACGGCGGACGGTACGGTCACGGCTGCCTTTCCGAATGCGGAGTACTACATCCGGCGCACGGAATGGGACTTCGCACATCTGGACAATGAGCGGGTGCGAGCCAGTTATATGCTCGACAACTTCGACCCGCTGGCTTCGGAGGACCGGATCCGGTTTCTGGACCAGGATACAGAGATCGTCCCGGGTGTTCAGGTCCTTCACACGGCCGGGCACACGCCGGGGCATCAGTCGGTGCTCATTGGGACTGGCGAGTCTCGACTTCTCTACCTGGCGGATCTCGTGCCTACGGCGGCCCATCTGCCGTTGCCCTGGATCATGGGGTATGACGTGGAACCGCTGGTGACACTCGAGAGCAAGCGAAGAATCCTTGCGAAAGCTGTCACAGAGGGTTGGACGCTGGCATTCGAGCATGATCCGGCGATTGCCTGGGGGCGGCCTGTGGAATCGAGTCCGGGCCGGGTTGAACTTGTGGATGTGGAAACAGACCTGATTGTGGGGAGGAACGAATGAGTGACGCGGATCGTACAGCAGTCATCGTGGGAGCCGCTCGGCTGCCCACGGGCCGCTTTCTCGGTGGACTCGCGCCTCTGGCCGCGCCCGAATTAGGGGCACGAGCGATCGCTGCGGCTGTCGAGCGTTCCGGCGTGGATCCGGCGGCGATCGAAGAAGTGATCATGGGGCACGTGATACAGGCAGGCGTCGGACAGGCACCGGCACGACAGGCGGCGATCGGCGCGGGCTTGCCCGAGACAATTCCAGCCGTGACGATCAACAAAGTCTGCGGTTCGGGACTCAAAGCTGTGATGCTGGCTGCGCAAGCGATTCGCGCGGGAGACGCGCAGGCTATCGTAGCTGGCGGCATGGAATCGATGTCCAACGTCCCTTACTTCCTTCGTGGCTATCGTGATGGCGTGAAACTCGGCGACCAGACGCTCGTTGACGGATTGGTCCACGATGGTTTGTGGTGCTCTTTCGGAGCCTGTCACATGGGCGGGCACGCCGAGTACACGGCCTGGAAAGCAGAAGTCAGCCGAGAGGATCAGGATGCCTACGCGCTCGAGAGCCATCGCAAGGCGGTTGCCGCGATCGACGCTGGGAAATTCGGAGCTGAGATCGTTCCAGTCGAGATCACGACACGCAAGGGATCCGTGACGGTGTCGCAGGACGAGCCACCCCGAAGGGACAGCTCGCTGGAAGCCCTGAGCCGGCTGCGCCCCGCCTTCGTTGTCCATGCACCTCCTGAGGTTACCGAACCTTCGGTGACGGCGGGAAACGCACCGGGCCTGAATGACGGAGCAGCGGCTACGGTCGTCGTTTCCAAGGCCTTCGCCGTGGCCAACGGGCTGGACATCCTCGCGCGGATCAGCGCATATTCGGTCGGCGCAACCGCCCCTCGGGATCTGTTCTTCGCGCCGGTGGACGCGGTACGTCGCCTGATGGATCGCGAAGGGACTTCGATCGACGATTACGGACTGATTGAAGTGAATGAGGCGTTCGCAGTTCAGGCGCTTGCCGATGCCCGAGCCCTGGAGATGGACATGGATCGAGTCAACGTCCGCGGCGGAGCCATCGCCCTCGGGCATCCACTAGGTGCTTCCGGGGCAAAAATTCTCACGACGCTGCTCTATGCCATGCAGGACCGTGATGTCGAGAAAGGGCTTGCTACCCTGTGCCTCGGCGGCGGAAACGCGGTGGCCCTGAGCGTGGAGAGACCATGAATCAGGATTCGACTCTGATTGCAGATGTGGTGATTACCAGCCATGCGGTATGGGTGCGGCGTACGGCGGCCGTGGCTGTTTTTGCGGTGCTGACAGTCGTCGGGGCCCGGCTCAGCATACCGATTCCAGGCACGCCAATACCGTTCACTCTACAGCCTGTAGCCGTCCTGCTGTCGGGTCTGTTGCTGGGTGGAGTGCTCGGAGCAACCAGCCAGTTGACGTATCTGGCCATGGGTGCGGCGGGCCTCCCCGTTTTCGCGTTGGGCGGAGGCCTCGCCTATCTCGGTGGACCTACAGGTGGCTACCTCCTGGCGTTTCCGTTGGCTGCCGGAGTTGCCGGTGCGATCGCGGGCGGCCGGCCCGGTATCGTGAGGGTCGTGCTGGCGGGTGTGGTCGGCCTGTTTGTCGTACACGTCAGTGGCGCAGCCTGGGTGTCGCTGCAGCCGTGGTTCAGCGGTGGATCTGCAGCGGTTTTCCAACTCTCGTTCATCCCGTTTCTCCTCGGTGATCTGCTAAAGGTCGCGCTTGTGGCCGTCGTCGCTCTTGGGCTGGGCGGCCGGGTACGGCGGCTCCTGGGTTGAGTACCGACGGTGACTGAAGCGTCGAACCGCCTCAGCCATGCGGCGGTCATTGGCGCCGGGACGATGGGCAATGGCATTGCTCATGTGTTCGCTGTGGCCGGAATCGAGACCCTGGTCGTGGACGCAGCTCCCGACGCGCTCGAGCGGGCGACTGCGGCCATAGAGAAGAATCTTGCCCGGCAGGTCAAGAAGGGTCGGATCAATGCGGATGAGGCTCAAACGGCGCTGGCCAGGATCCGGCCGACCACCGCATTTGATGGAGTCTCCGACTGCGGTCTGGTTGTCGAGGCGGTTCCCGAATCACTTGAGATCAAGCAAGCCGTATTTCGTGAACTCGCGATGAGGGTTGCTCCGGAGGCCATCCTCGCCACGAATACGAGTTCGATCTCCATTACGGAGCTTGCCGCCGGAGTACCCAGACCGGACCGGTTCATTGGGATGCATTTCATGAACCCGGTGCCGATCATGCAACTGGTCGAGGTGATCCGAGGCCTCGAGACGTCGGATGCCACGCTGAACGAGGTCAACGAACTCTGCCGACAAATCGGCAAGGTACCGGTCGAGGTAGCCGATTACCCTGGATTCGTTTCGAATCGAATCCTCATGCCGATGATTAACGAGGCCGTGTTCTGTCTCATGGAGGGTGTCGCTTCGCCCGAAGCGATCGATGGGGTAATGACAATGGGCATGAATCATCCGATGGGTCCGCTGGCGCTGGCCGATTTGATCGGCCTGGACACATGCCTGGCGATAATTCGTGTCCTCCACCGGGATCTTGGAGACGACAAGTATCGTCCCTGTCCGCTTCTCGCAAAGTATGTGGCTGCCGGACGATTTGGACGAAAATCGGGTCGGGGTTTTTACGACTACTCGACGGGTGGTGTATCCTGAGCCGCCGATCCTATGCCGGATTGCGTCTGTCGGACGAGCAGCGCCAGATCTGTGAGCTGGCCCGACAATTCGCGCGTGAAGAACTCCGACCGATGGTCGACGAGCGGGATGCGGACGAGGAGCACTTCGACCGGTCGCCGATCGACAAGCTCGGCGAGTTGGGCTTTCTGGGCATGCTGATTCCGGAAGAGTACGATGGACTCGGTCTGGATATGCTCACGTACCTGTACGCGCTCGAGGAAATTTCGTGGGGGGATGCGTCGGTCGCGGTGTCGATGAGCGTTCACAACTCGCTGCCGACACAGGTTCTTCTTCAACATGGCACGGAGGAGCAGAAAGACCGGTGGCTCAAGCCGATGGCCCGTGGCGAGATGCTGGGAGCGTTTTCACTCTCCGAAGCAGGTGCCGGCAGTGATGCGGTGGCGATACAGGCCCAGGCGACGCGCGAGGGAGACGGCTGGCGACTGCAGGGCGAGAAGATGTGGGTGACCAATGGTGCGTCGGCGGATCTCGTCCTTCTGATGGTCCGGACAGATTCGCGGTCTGATCGACGGGGTGGTCACGGGATCGGAGCATTCATGGTGCCGACGGACTCTCCGGGCTATGTCCCCGGCCGCAAGGAAAAGAAGCTTGGGATCCGTGGTTCGGAGACCGTCGCCGTTTCGCTGGAGGATCTTTACCTGAGTGATGAGCATCTGATCGGGGAGTCGGACGGTGGTTTCGGATACGCCCTCACAGCCCTCGAAGGGGGACGCCTGGGAATTGCGGCGCAGGCTGTCGGAATTGGCGAGGCCGCCCTGGACTACGCCCGCGACTACGCGGATGTGAGAACTCAGTTCGGCAAACGACTGCGCGACTTTCAGGGCATCCAGTTCAAACTGGCGGACATGGCCATTCGGCTGGAGGCAGCGCGCGGATTGATGTACCGGGCCGCGCAGGCCTACACGGCAAACGAACCGAGACGCCGGAAGCTGTCCAGCATGGCGAAGCTGTACGCCAGTGAGGCAGCGATGTACATCACGCGGGAGGCCATTCAGGTGTTTGGTGGATATGGCTACAGCCGTGAGTATCCAGTCGAGAAGTTGTTTCGGGACGCTAAGGTGACTGAGATTTACGAAGGCACGAACGAGATCCATCGCTTGATCATCACTCGCGAACTGTATCTAGAAAAAGGATGAGTCTGTGACCCAAGGTGTTACGGGAACGGCGGAAGAGATGATCGAACAGACCAACCCTGAAGTGTTTGATCTTATCGGCCGGCACAACCACGAGCAGGTGCTGTTCACCTACGATCCGTCATGCGGCTACCAGGGGATCATCGCGATCCACGACTCGAGCCTCGGGCCGGCGCTTGGTGGCACCAGATTCTGGAATTACGCGAGCGATGCCGATGCGTTGATTGATGTTCTGCGGCTGGCGCGGGGCATGACTTACAAGGCAGCGGTTGCGGGACTGAACCTCGGTGGCGGAAAATCTGTGATCATCGGTGATAACCGCACGACACACCGCGAGATGATCATGCGGGCCCACGGCCGCGCGGTCGAGTCACTCGGTGGCCGATACATCACGGCTGAAGATGTGGGAACGTCGGTTGAAGACATGACCTTCATAGGCATGGAAACGGAGCATGTGGTTGGTATGGCCGGGAAGTCGGGCGATCCGTCGCCTGTCACGGCCTATGGCGTCTACCGTGGCATCAAGGCCTGTGCATACCGGAAGTACGGTGACGATGACCTGTCGGGACGGTCTGTAATGGTGCAGGGGGCTGGCCACGTGGGTTTTTCCCTCGCTCAGGATCTCACGGATGAGGGCGCGAAGGTGTTCGTTGCCGACATCGACGGGGACCGCGTGCAACAAGCCTGCGATGATCTCGGATGTGAAGCCGTCGACGCGGACGACGTGTTCGACGTCGATGCGGATATTCTTGCCCCGTGCGCACTGGGAGCCATCCTGAATGATGAAACGATTCCGACGCTCAAGGTCGACATCATTGCTGGTGCGGCAAACAACCAGCTGGCCAAATCACGGCACGCGGACGATATCAAAGAGCGCGGCATCCTCTACGCTCCTGATTATGTGATCAATGCCGGCGGTTTGATCAATGTCTACTCTGAACTGGTGGGATGGTCGCTCGATCGCTCCAAACGGAAGGCGGCGGAAATCTATACCACGCTGCTTCACGTCTTCGAACTCGCTGATTCTGAAGGCGTAACCAGCGCAGAGGCAGCCGATCGGCTGGCTATGCAGCGAGTCGATGCTGTGGCCAGGCTCCATCGGACGTTCATCTAGTGGTGACGCTCAGGGAAGTCGATCCGACGATTTGCGGATTCGTTCAGGCAGAGGCTCACCGGCAGCGCAGGGGACTGGAGCTGATTGCCAGCGAGAATTTCGTGTCTGAAGCTGTTCTGGAGGCGCTCGGCTCGGTCCTGACCAACAAGTATGCGGAAGGGTACCCCGGCCGGCGGTACTACGGGGGCTGCGAGCACGTCGATGAGGTCGAAGAGCTTGCTCGGCAGAGGGCCT
>Ga0209988_10001289_pt1 | contig 16335 bp, 13 predicted proteins | sample N075metaG_FD_183115 | JGI IMG/M metagenome (GOLD analysis project Ga0209988, IMG submission 183115) | Deep subsurface microbial communities from Kermadec Trench to uncover new lineages of life (NeLLi) - N075 metaG (SPAdes) (version 2) | ecosystem: Environmental > Aquatic > Marine > Ocean trench... | reverse complement strand
ATTCATTTGAATGCCGACCAGGCTGCCATAAGTGCCGCCGTCTTTCAAGGCCTTCATGGTTTGCCAGAGCAGATCTCCAAACTGGCCGAGATGATAGAAGAAGAGGTAAACACGTTTGGCTAAAAATCCAAAAATAAAAGTCATGAAGTATTCATATTATTAAACCCTAAGATACGTGTTTTGCAATTTGCTTTTGGCCCATTTAGCTTTTAATTTTTGAAATTTACATCGTGCATATTATTTTATCTATCAGGTAATTTACAATAACCATTTAAACTAAATTGAATTTGATTAGCGAAAACTTATGACCAAAAACCAAATGCGCAATTCAGCTAAAAACATACCAACTTTAAATATAGAACAATTGCTCAATAAACTCAATCTTTTTTAACTAACATCAAAAAAGATTGAGTCCCGAAAGTTTCCAAACCTATAACGAATGAATCCATCTAAAGTTGACTTTTCGAACAAATAATTTCGTTTTTTTATTTCGACTGATACCGCTCTGCATCCTCAAATAAGTCCAATACTTTGCACGCCTGATCAAATTTTGCCGAGTGTACGACGCCGGCCGGGATATAATATGAGTCGCCCTTGCGCATTCGTTTTGTCTCTCCGTCAATAGTTAAACTGAGTTCACCTTCAAGGACAACACCCCACTGATTGCCATGTGAATGGGCGGGGACCTCAACGCCAGGTTCAAAATCAAAAAAACAGATTTGCCCACGGTTGCCCTGTAATAGATAACCAACCACTTTTTCGATTGGAAGATCGGCCTCGGGTAAATTCTTGATAAATGCAGGATATAGATTTTCACTCATACGTCCTCCTTGTGTAAGTAGTTGCTATACACATTTTGTCAAACACCAGGTCGTCATACAGCGAAGGTTCTGGACATTTGTTGTTTTAATATTTTCTATCAGCTCTCCACCCAATTGCAATGTGTAATCAAGTAGCATTTGTTGATCCACAAGATATCTTTCTGAACCATCAGGAATTAGATAACGCCCGCTGCCAAGAGGTTTTACTTCATTTTCAATTCCGATCATTGACGCCAATCTAACGAAAAGAAATCCACCGGCTTTTAATACGCGCCACATTGAAAAAAGCATTTCATCAAAATGCTGTTCACTGGTTGCAAAATGCAACACTGCATTACTTATAACGATATCAAATTCCTTATCGGCAAAAGGGATATTCTCAACAGCTCCAAGCTTGAAATTTTCCCGGGATAGTTGAGGCGCCAGTTCTCCGGCAAGATTTTTAACTCTCTCAATCGCATCATGATTCTTTTCAATCGCGTAGACATCAAAACCATTTTTCAGGAAATAGGTTAGATTTCTGCCAGCTCCGCACCCCGCATCCAAAATGCGTTTCGAGTTATCAATTCGACCTTTTAACAATTGATCGAATAGATAGATATCGATATCGCCAAATTGTTCTCTTAAATTATTAACCATTTATTCCTTATTTTCCCGGCTTCTTTTCAACAGCAATTGCCCAATCAGAGATATAAGGTGCATTGAATACATAATTACCAGTCTCTTTCATTCCAAGCTCAATCTCCTTATACTTTTTCCTAGTGTCAAGAGCGATAACGTTTTTGGGAGTTCCACCAAAGCTATATTTTAATTTGTCACAGTCTTCCTTATAAAAAACATAATGTTGATCTGATGCTCTTAAACAGTACCCATCCGTAAGTTTGTTATCAATAATCATATCTTTTTTAAATCTTTTCTTGTCATTCCAAAATGATGAAAAACTTTTAAGAGCATCTTTATTTGAATAGATTCCATTATCATCTAAATTACCCCATATCGCAGCTATTCCACCCGCCATTGTGTGATGCCATAAACCTCTTCTTGTTTCATCTTCATTATAGTCTTTGCAGGGATACCTGCTTTTCCGTCTTATGCGATATCGGTCTTCAGAGAATGAAGGCTTGGATGCTCTTTGATTTATCATTTTCACCAATTCACTATACCAGGGTTTGTGATATTCATAACTCGAATAATCCAAACCCTCGTACATTTGATTCAACTGATTTTTGCTGGATCTTGCACCCAGCAAATGATTCCACCCCGGTTTGGACCGCATGTAGTCATGCCATTCTTTTAATTGTTGCGCATTTACCCACTCCCACAAATCAAACCCATACCCCATTGTCCAGCCTTTAAGTGGGCCAAGTTTTTGCGCAATCATATCCAGAACGCGTTTCTCCTGACGACCCATGATGCCATCTAAAGTACTTTTAGCTGTTTGGCCTCTTTCATTATCGCCCCATAACCAAATATGTGTACATCCGCCAGCTTCATATACTTTTTGTATTATCATTGCAAGCTTATCATACGTTCTGATATCCGGTTCGGTATCATTTTTAGTGACTCTTCTTTCCCCAATATGAAACCACTGACCGGATACAGGTACATGAACACCGGTAAATCCATGTCCATGCATAAACTCATCAATAAATTTTTCCAGATTTTCTTCTGTAATTTCATCTAAATTGCTTGCAAGCATACCTATCATGATGTAATTTGGAACAAATGCCTGCCCCGTTCCAGTCCATATAAACTTATTTTTATATATTCCCACCTCACTTCTTTCATTAGGGTGTGAAAAAGAACTTTGAGCAAAACAAATGGATAGAAAAAAAGCAATAAATACAAGGCAATACTTCATAGGTTGTGATCTCCAGGGTGTTTATCCTGTTATTAATTCCAACGAGACAGCATTTCCAACAGTTGAAAATTTAATCCAGGCATAATTTTTATCGGAGTCAAAATACCAGCACAGTTCGGCCGATTCAAAATCACTGAGGGTATTTTTTCTTATTAAATTTCCGAAAGGGTGTAATTTAACTTCACCTATTTCGTCAGAAACTTTTACTCTGAAAATAAAGTTTTCTGAGCTGGCGCTTACATTTATTGTCAGGCCGGCTGTCTGTTGAATACTTTCCAATTTAATACTATCATTCGACGTTTGATAAAAGACGAAATCAGATTTTCCAAAAGGATAGAGTATGAAAGTCAGCTTTTTTTTTGAAACTGGCGAACCGTGCCCGGTCTCAGAATCATCAACCTGCAGAGGAATGATAGCCCCGGCTTTCCAAAAAATCGGATACTTGCTAAGAGGGGCAGAGTAAACAACAGTCTGACCACTTTTGAATATATTATCATCATTCCAATAATCAATCCAGGAGCCTTCGGGAAATGTTATGCTTCTTTGCATAGAATTATCGTACATAGGGGCAATCAAAATGTCCCCGCCCAGCGTATACCGCCAGTCGTCTTCCCAGTTAGTTACATCAAATTTATCGCCTTTTTCTATCGGTCGAACTAGAGAAACGCCCGTTTTATTTGCCTCTATGCTCAGATGATAAAGGTAAGGGACAAGTTGGTGATGCAGCTTGGCAAAATATCGATAAATATCAACTGTTTCTTCATCAAACATCCAGGGACGGTGTTCATTCAAACCGCCATTCTCCATGATTGGCATCATCGCGCCCATTTGCGCCCAGCGGATAAATAAAATTTTGAATTCCGAATTGATTTCCTGATCTCCAAAATATCCTCCGATATCTGAACCCACTGCCCCAAAACCTGCCGAAGCCGAAATAAATATATTATTCAATGCGTGTTTTAAGCCCGCCCAGGTATGAGTTTGGTCGCCGACCCATCCGGCGGTATTCACATTAATTGGCGCATACCAATAAGGATAATCGAAAGGCCGCGCGGTAATCATAGCGAGGTCCGGGCCGCGCTTCTTTTTAGTGTATTCGTAGAAAGTTTTATAAAATACGTTCGAATACTCCTTTACGGATTTAACCCCGGAAAACGTTTGGATTTTATCGCCTAAATCACTTATATAATAATCGCTTTTATCAACCTTCCACCCGTCAATGCCAATGTCTAGGACTTTGTCCATGAGACTTTGCCACCATGCCAAGGCGTCGGGATTGAAGAAATCTATGTGGCTTGCCGTGTAGGCGCTTCGCCAAAAATAGGTGACGGGACATGGGTCATGTCCATCAACTTTGCGAATAAAAAAGCCGTTGTCGCAGGCAAAATCGTAGTTCGGTGAGTTTGGTACGACGGCGCTCGTTGTCCAGAGAATTGTATGAACATCAACATTTTTTAAATCACTAATCAGCTTCCCGGGGTCCGGATATCTCTCCGAATCAAATTCAAATGTATTATATCCCGTCTGCCACGGACTATCAATAATGACGCCGCCCACCGGTATGTTTCTATCCAGGTATCCTTTAACCAGTTCCCATGTAGATTCTTGGGTATTGATATTATCCTCCCAAACCCAGGGTTCAAAAACCCATTTGGGGGTTATTGGCGGATGGCCTTCCAATGCCTTGTACACATCTTCATATAAACGATTATTTTTTTCAATATTGAGACGTCGGGTATTTTCGTTAAAAAATTTTAAAAATATAGCATCTTTATATTTTATGTAAATAAAAAGCGAGAGGCCGAGAGAGACAGTAATAATTATGATAAGCAGTTTCTTCAAGATTAGAGTCGTTTGGATTTCAAAAACTCATCACACAGCATAACGCTGAGTTCGTCTGCATTTTGGAGAGCAGCGGAAAATGTCATGTGATATATGTGCAATGTTTGGGTTTCGTGGTAATGACAGGTGGTTTTTCTTTATGTTATCCGACTGGGTAAGTAACTAAAAAAATAGTGATTATTGTTTAAAAAATCGATTTAATCAAAGCTTATTCCAAAAAAGCAACCGCGTCAATTTCTACATCAACATCTTTTGGAAGTCCCGAAACTTCTACAGTAGCCCGTGCGGGTGGCGCTGCCTTGAAATAACTTCCGTAAACTTCATTAACCGCTGCGAAATTGCCGAGGTCTTTTAAGTAAATTGTACACTTCACAACATCGTCTAAAGACCCGCCGGAGGCCGTCAAAATCGCATTTAAATTTTGCATCACCCGGTGCGTTTGACTTTTAACATCACCTAGTTGAACTTCTCCGGTCGCCGGGTCCAGAGCAATCTGGCCGGAGACAAACAACTGTTTATCTACTTGAATCGCCTGCGAGTATGGTCCGATAGCCTGCGGCGCTTTTTCGGTTGAAATGACTTTCTTTGGCATGTGAAATTTCCTTTCTTGATTCCTTCGGGTTTTGGTAAAATGACACTCTAGTGGTCAATTTAAGAAATTTAATTTGCTTTTTCAACTTATAAAAGATTTTCGCCAATCCACTTCCCTTGCACCTAATATAGAGTAAATTCAAATGGATGGATCAATATTTCAGGGATTTTGATAATCGTGAGATTTCAAAGTCCCTGTTTCTTTAGGGGGACCATCCATCCTTTAAATGACACCACTATTTCTTGAGGACTTATGTCTATTGGATGCAAATTTAATTTGCCTGGTATTCTTGTTAGCCGGACTCTCGCCCATCAAGGCTCGGAAATTTCTATTCGATAGCCCCGGCAGGGCGGTTTTAAGTTTGTAAGCGATGACGGTTTCGATGTTACGAATGGAATGCACCTCTCCGAAAGGGTCTGGTGGCGGCTGGCTTCTACAAGTTTTTCAAAGCCGACGGCAGCCCGCACCCGAAATTGAACGCTGCGCTAACCTTTTTCCTTTTCGCCAGAACGGAGCTACATCTGGGCTTTATCCTGATAACCATGCAGAGAGATAACGTTAAAATAGTGCAGCGGCCAAATGTTGGGCTTGGCTTCAGGTTGTTTTAGGTGCCCTCTACTGCACTTAGGCCTTATCCTTGCTGCGTTTCACAAAGAGATTGCTGTAAGTGTTCGGCGTCCTAACGGAGGGTTGGCAGTTCAAATAATCTCAAACAGCAACACTCAATTTTCGAAAAAAACTACTTGATCCTGATTTTTTTAGATCTATTATTAACAACGAAATAAGTCTGTATTCGGAGATAATTATGAAAAAAACTCTATTTGCGTTTACAATGTCAGTCGTATCCATAATTTTTTCTTCAATAGCATATCCTCAAACTGCCTATACTGGGGGTCGAGGAATATTCAGGGTTTATTCTGCAAATACAGTAAAACCTGGCGTACTCTATTCAAATCTTTTTACTCAATCATTTCTATTTACACGAGGATCGGCACCTTTAGGGAAAAATCATAACTTGTCTTTAGGTTTTACATATGGAATTTCTAATGATGTTGAACTAACCGCTCAAATTGTTGGTTATCAGGACGACCAACAGGGTATTTGGGGGCCACCTGGTAACACGCAGATCGGAATGAAATTAAAAATGCCCTTTTCATCTTATAATGTGAGTACAGGATTACGAGGATTTTTGAGTCTGCCAACTGCCAAAAACCAGAATGTTAGTTACGAACCCTATTCGTCTGAGCAGGTAGCCTGGGGTATTATGGGACTTCTAACAATAGACATGACAGACACTTTTCCACTTAAATTCCACTCTAATTTAGGTTATCTGGACCATAATATTAGTACCTTTTTTTCGGACACAATAAATGATCAAATGCTATTAGGTTTAGGCTTTGAATTTCCCATTGCATCCGTAGTTCTCTATACAGAATACACCGGTGAAATTTTCTATGATAATCCCAATGTAGATTTTGGAAATAATTCAATGCGACTCACACAAGGTATCAGGTTTCCATTGATCTTGAACTTGATATTTGATGTGGCCGTGGATATTGGATTACATCGTCAGGCAGGAAACGCACCAGAGCCGGTTCATAAATATTCTGATTGGAAAGTTATTATTGGAGCGTCATATGAATTTTCATCTCGAAGTAGGAAAAAAAAGCTCGACTTATCTGAAAAAGATCTTGAATTAGACAAGGAAATGATTGAGGAAATTAAAAAAAAGCGTCAAGAAGTTGCTAAGAAAATAGAAGAGATGCGCAAAAAAATACAGAAAGAGAATGAAAGTAAAAAAAAGAAATCAGATAAAAAAAATGGAAAAGATTAAGTGATTAATTTAACTCAATAGTATGAATTCAAGCTTACCCATGAGTAACAATAATAACATCGTTCTATTTGGAATTCTTTTAAGTGTCATTTTTCTTTCAGTACAAAACTCATTTGGGAGAAATAGCAAAGCTTGTAGTAATAAATATTCGATAAAATCATTAACTGCAGAACATCATCAGGACAAAGCTAAAATAGAAATTGATAAAACTGCTTACGAAATGTTTGAACGGGCTTCTAAGAATTCTAAGAGAAAGGAGTATTGGAAGAGTGCCGCTGACTTAATGTTCATTCTCGATTCTTATCCAGAATTTCCCCAATTAGATGAAGTCCGTTATTTGTTTGCAAATTCTATGTACGAAATGGAGATGTATTCCGTTGCTGATAAAATCTATAGATATCTACTTAATATTAAAAAAAAAAGGAAATAGTTCCCAAAGCTATTTTAGGATCACAAAAAGTACGATTCCAAATGAAAGCCTACCAACAAAGCCTAGAATATTATACAGAGTTGGAATCTCATTACCCGCAATTTGAAGGAATCCATGAATCCAGATATTATGCAGGTCAGTCACATTATCTTTTAGAAAACTATCGAATGGTATTAATCATAAACGATCAAATTAGCAAGAAAAGTGAATTTTACCCTTACGGAATGTATACCGTGGCGTTAGCTAATCTTAAGAAAAAGAATGTTAAACAATCTATTGAAAATTTAACTTTGATTTCTGAATTTTCATCAAGGCGGCACAATGTGAACCAAATTATTGATTCAGCTCGTTTAACATTAGGTTATATTTATTTTGAACTAGCCATTTACCCAACCGCTCTAAAGCACCTTCTTGATATTTCAGCCAATTTTTCTGATTATCCTGACGTCCTTTTAGCTACAGCCTGGAATGCATTCAAGTTGAAAAATTACAATCTTGCACTTAAAGTCTTAAATTACTTGACATTTAATTATCCCGGATATGATAATTTAATCGAAGCTCATTTTTTAAGAGGACATTGCTATTTAAAGCTAGGTTCTTACGATTCTGCAGTTAAGGAGTTTGATAAAATCATTCATTATTCCTACGACTCATTAGAGTATGTAAAATTATTAGACCGAATGCATCAAGAGTTAAAAGAACAAGAAAAAAGGTTAGAGGAACTAAGCGTTGTGCTTTTAGAGACAGGATTAGAAAAATTAAATTTCAAGTTGTTTGCTTTAGAAGCAAAAATTTCTAATAAAAATGGAAATCGAAACTCAAATTATAAAATAATGCCAACTGATAAACGGAGAGAGGAACAAGAAGAATTGTTTAAAAATATTGCCAAAGAAAAAAGAGCTTTTGAAAATAACTTAAAAACCATTGCCAACATAAATAAAGAATTAGAAACGAATCAGGTTCAAAAAAAATGGAAAGACGATGCTAGATATGGCAAAGTAAGGGCACTCTATCTAAAGCAGTTAGCCAATCAATAAATTTTCTAATGGGGAATGTCAAAAAGTCACACTCAATCCCAACGACGGAATAAACAGATACATGTAAACCGGTTCGCGAAAAAGTGCCGGTTTTGGAAACCGCAGAGCCAGCGGGATATGTTCGTCCGCTCCTTCGATTCTGATAATATTTCTGTAAAAGAGTACGTTTTTTCGATTGTAGACATTTATAAAATCTAGATAAAACTGCCAGGAAGAGTCAAACAACTGGGTGGAATAGGTGATTCTGGCGTCGAGCCGGTGGTAATCCGGAAAGCGGCTCGAGTTAATGTTTTCAGGGCCGCCAAAAGTAGGTATGAATCTCACAAAGCCATTCTCAGGATCTGTTAAGACGGCGTCTACTATGCTATCCGGATTGGCGGGATCGGGCGCGATGGCAGCGACAAGTGGCTCAACCCTAATAGCCTGGGTATAGGGAAAACCTGATCCGTAGCGCCATGTAACACCCATGTTGAATTTTCGCCCCAGACGGTAGTTCAGAACAAAATTTAACGTGTGACGCCGGTCGAAATCATAGGGCAAGCTTGTTTCGGTCCCATCGAGGGTCTGCTTCCTGGTGGATTTGCCAAAGGAGTAAGAGAGCCAACCGAACCAGCGGTTGCCGGCGCCCTGTATTCGTTTTTCGATCTGCACGTCTAATCCGTGAGCGCTGCCTTGAACGTTATTTGCCGTCCCGGTGATTTTCGCGAATACCAGTCTGTCTTGTACCAGGTAAGATTCCGCAACCCCGGGGGCGCCTGTTACATAGACTGCAACCGGCCGGGTCACAAAACCGGAGGCCTGGTCAATTAAATCGTCAAATTTCTTGTGATACGCTTCTATCGAAAGCTGCCACGGGTCGCCCAAATCTCTGTGAAGGCCTACTACGACGTGCATGGCTCGTTCTGCTGCCAACCCCTGGAGATCGCCAAATTTAAGAAGGTCGAAGATTTGACCAGCGTCGAGAAGTTTTTCAAAACCAGGACTTTGCCGGTAGATGCCCCAGGCCGCGGTCAGTTTGGTCGCGGGATTAAGGTCGTAGGTGAGACTGAGCCTCGGCGAAAAGTAACTCCGATCGATGAATTCGTAACGGTCGAATCGCAGACCAGGCTGAACAGTTAACTTTGAAAACGGGGTCCACTTATTTTGAATATAAGCAAAAAATCTTTTGTACGAATCGCGGTGTTTAGTACTGTCGCCAAGGGCGCCAAACCAGTTAGGCGCCCCTCGAAACGCATCAAATACCACCTCGCCAAAATCACTTAACCCTAATTCACTACCTACTGAGTTGTTTAAAAAATCTACACCCGCACCCGTCTCAAAGATATGATTCTTTAACTCATAAACCAGCCAGCCGCCAAACGAAATTTTGCGAAAGCTAAATTTCTGGCTGTAGTCAAAAAGAAAAGTAGAATCACCTGCTGCAAATACTGGAGGCGTTGGCATTGGGTCTGGAGATCTAAGAGCGATAGCCCCTCTTGTGTTCGCCGGAACAAAGTCACCGGCGAAGTCGCTGTTGCCCTGGTTTTTGTACCAGTTACCGTAGAGTCGAGCCTGGAATTTTTCAGAAGGAATAAGATTCCAGGCGGCGCCAAAGACAGTGTTTTTTAGCCTGTCACTGCCATCAAACCGTTCACGTTCCGAGTCTTGCTCCCCAAGTTCATCTTTGATCAGCCAATCCTGGTTATTGCGACCGAAGAGTCCGTGCAATTGGATTCTATGTTTTGGCGAAGGTCTGAAAACGACCTTGCCGTGCCAATCTTCAAAAGTTGGCAGCGCCACATTGTTTAAAGTCAAGCGTTCGGCAAAATTTTGCGCAAAAAGCTGGTTGTAAGTACGGCGAGAGCTGACCAGCCAGGAGCCGTTCCAAAACGGTGTTTTACCCTCAAGTACGGCATTTGCATTTGCCAGATTCACACCAACTCTGCCGCCAAGCCATTTGTCCGAGATGCCTTCTCGGGTGTTGATTATCAGAACGGCCGAAAGGCGATCGCCGAAAAGCGCTGGGTAGCCGCCGGCATAAAGATGGACATCCTGCACGATCACCGGATTGATCAGACTTGGCATGCCGCTATTTCGATAGGGATTGTAAATCTCGACGTTATCGAGCAAAATCAAGTTTTGGTTAGGCCCGCCACCCCGGACAATAAATTGGTTTGAAAAATCGCTAGTGGCCTGTACTCCGGGCAGGCTCACAACTGTGCGCATAACATCTTCCAGCGCTCCAGGCATCAATTCAACTTGTTGGGGTGTCACTTTGAATGTTGGTGGTGTGATCTCAATCCGGATATCTTCAGCGCGTTGACCTTCAACCGTAATCTCCGAACCTTCGAGGACAGTTGCTTCAAGTTCAACAGTAACATTCAAAGTTTGTCCGGGTTGGAATTGAATTTCCTGAAGGTAAGTTTTGTAGCCAATTAAAGAAACAGCGAGTTCATATTTGCCAGGAGGGATTTTTTCAATTCTAAAATTGCCATTAGTGTCAGTTGCATCACCAAGATTCAATTCAACGAGAACAACGTTTGCGTTTTGCAGAGCAGTTTGGGGTTTGACGCTTAGAACAGTTCCTTCCAAGATGCCTGTTAAGTCTTGCGGACTTGCTGCATGTGCATAAAAGCAGAAGATAAGCAATGCGATTGATTTTTTTATCATATCCCACCCTCTTTTTTTATTGTGAATGAGAGATTATGGATAAAAACTTAGCGATTCTCCGCAGTTTATGCAAGAAATTATTTGTCTTCATCGTTTTTTTAGTTATTTTAAAAAAATATATTTTTAATTTAACCAAAAATGCAAAAACTTGGCATAGACCTCGGCGGTACTAAAACCGAAGGCATTGTTTTAGATGCCCGCAATAAAGAAATTTTTCGCCAGCGAATTCCCACCGGGCAGGAAAAAGGCTACACTCACATCCTCAATAACATCAAAAGCCTCTACGATCATATGGTCGCTGCAATCAGGGGCAGCAGCCATACTTTCGGCATCGGCACCCCCGGCGCCATTTCTCCTCTGACCGGCCTTTTAAAAAACTCAAACACGCAATGCCTGAATAACCAGCCATTAAAGCAAGATCTTGAGCGCCTTTTAAATCGAAAAGTTGCAATCCAAAATGACGCCAACTGTTTCGCACTTGCAGAAGCAGCCGCGGGCGCCGCAGCCGGCAAAAACCTGATTTTTGGTGTCATCATGGGAACCGGGTGCGGCGGCGGCATTGTCCATAGAGGCGGGGTGTTGACCGGACTGCAAGCAATCGCCGGCGAATGGGGCCACAGCTCAATTGATCCGCAGGGGCCAGAATGCTGGTGTGGTTCGCGCGGCTGCGTTGAAACTCTGATTAGCGGCGGTGGTCTACAGCGGCTTTATGAAGAGCAGTTTGGCGAGAGGCGCACTTTTCAGGTCATCGCTGAAAAATTCCGTAAAGGTCAGGAGCCGGAAGTGAACTTTATGCACACGTTTTTTGAGAATTTCGGGCGGGCAATAGCGAACTTAATTAATATTCTGGATCCGGATATTGTTGTTCTTGGCGGTGGTTTATCTAACATCGACGAGCTTTATACCGAAGGTGTGAAACAAGTTGAACGGTTTATTTTCAGTGATGGTTTGCAGACCCCTATTGTAAAAAACAGACTTGGAGATTCTGCCGGAGTGATCGGCGCTGCTCTGGTTGGATATTAAAATCGTCTCCAAAAGCTTTATCCTCTTTGAAAACTCATTTTCACTTGCACTTCATTTTAAAAGTCTTAATTTCTTGGTGATGTGTTTCCTGTATCTTGTAGCCGGTGAAGATAATCAAATTCCATTTTTTAGAATAATTAAAATGACTCTTAAAAGAACTCTAATTCTTTGCTTTTTACTTCTTGCCATCGCAAGCGCTGGTGCTCAGTCTGAAGAAAACCCCTTGCGGATATTCGGCTACTTTCAGAATTCATTGCAGCAGTGGACAGCCTTCCAGGAGCGACCGAAACAGAATTCCTTCAGCTTACAACAACTCAATCTTCTTTTTCAAAAAGACCTGGGCCCCAGTTGGACGGCGTTCGTCAATTTTGAATTCCTGAACAACTTTTCGTCCAGCCGCCAATGGGGCTCGTTTAATCTCGAAGAAGCCTGGGTAAAATACAGAGCCAGCATGAGGTTCAACTTGAAGTTCGGTCTGCTCGTACCTATATTCAACAATCTCCATGAGATTAAGAATCGCACACCATTGCTGCCCTATATTATCAGACCGTTAGCCTATGAAACATCCTTCAGCGAATTCATTCCAATCGAAGTATTGACCCCTGTCAGTGCGTTTGCCCAGGCTTACGGTTTTTTCCCGGCTGGCGAAGCGAAATTCGACTATGCGGTTTATGTTGGCAACAGCCCGAACATAAGCAATGATCCCAGTCGCGGCCAAACCGGTGTCGACACCACCGCCACATTTCTTTTTGGCGGCCGGTTGGGGTTGCGCTATGGCGACCTAAAATTGGGTCTGTCGGCGACCTACGATAAGGACAATTCAGCAGAGGATCTGGCGGATGCGCTTAACATAGCGCGGACCGAACTAAGCGCAATTCCTAAAATGCGTTTCGGCGGAGATCTGTCTTATAACTTTGCCAATTTTTCATTCGAAAGCGAATTTATTAAAGTGAGCCTTGAAAAAGATGCTCCGAAGTTGGAACGAAATCTCGATTTCTATTATGCCACTTTGGGTTATCATTTTACCGAAGCGCTCTTTCTTTATGGCAGTTACTGGTTGTTAGATTCCCACGCAGCACTACCTGCGCTTCCAAATGAGATAAAAGAAAAAGAAAATGATGATATCAAAGTTGTAACTTTTGGCGCTTCCTACAACATGCTGGACCGAGTGAGGCTCAAAGTTCAGTTTGCCCGGATAAGACTTGACGAGGAAGAATTACAGCTACAGCCAGAGATGATGGTCAGAAGAACAGAAGACGATTTTAGCGTTTTTGCGCTTGCTGTTTCGGTTACCTTTTAAATCGAAATTTCTTATAATTACCGGCAGAAAAATGAAAATTGTTATTGTAACCCTATTGTTTCTGTTCAGCTGGGCAGAGGCCTCATTTTCACAAGTGGCGGTGATCGCTCACAAATCTGTGCCAGTTGATACGATTAACAAGTCCGAGTTACTTGATTTCTATACCGCGGATATTAAGAAGTGGATTAATGGTGATAGGGTGATTGTCAATGACCTTAAACCAAAGGGGGAGGTAAAAAAGATATTTTACAAGTTTCTTGGCAAAACGCCATCGAGAATGAAATCCATTTGGCTAAAAAGTATGCTTTCAGGCGAAGGCGACCCGCCGGAAGCTATGAAATCCGAAGAAGAAATGCTGCAGAAAATTGCCGCTACACCGGGGGCGATTGGTTTCTTAAGTCACACAAAAGTGAACAACAATGTTAAGACTCTTATCGTAATAGGGAAGAAATAAAAAAACGAGAAGCGAAGAGCGAGGAGCGCTTTGTTGTTTTTCGTTCGTTGCTTCTCGAATCAAAGGGTTCAAAAAATGAAGTTCAAAAACTTAAACCTCCGGACGAAGCAAATCATCGGTTTCGGGATCATCCTGGCCATCATGGCCGGAGATCATATGTTTTCTATTCGCAACATGGCAGCCCTCAAGTCGGAACTGGATGAGGTGAGCAAAAGCTGGCTGCCGCGCGCTGTGGCGATTTCGGATATTAATATAAACACTGCCAAATTACGCAGCAACCAATTGCAGCATGTTTTTGACACAAGTGATGAAGTAAAACTGAAGCAGCGAATTACCATGGCCGAGCTAATTACCCAAATAGAGACAAACCGAGATACTTATGAACAACTGAAAAAAGAATCCGAGGAGAAAGGTCTCTACTCTGAGGAAGAAGGAAATCTTTACGCGGATTTTGATGAAAAATGGGAAGACTATCAGGACTTTAGTTTTGAATTCTTTCCGCTCATTTGGGAGAGAAGGAACAGAGAAGCCGTTGAGTTACTAAACGGTTCAGCCAAGGAATTATATAATGAATTTAGCAATGACCTCGTAAGGTTGGTTGCGGTGAACCAAAGAGATTCCTTCGAGGCGGCTGCCCGGGCTGAAATTACTTTCAATTCAACCTATACAATTATGACCATTGTTTTTGGCGGTACAATACTTTTGTCGATATTCATCGCTTTAGGGCTCGTACGGTTTATCACGGTACCAGTTCGTCAGCTCGAGCAGGCGGCCGGAGAGGTTGCCAAAGGAGATCTCGAGGTTCAATTGCATATTAACAGCAAAGATGAAATTGGCAGGCTTGCTCGGTCGTTCAATCAAATGACGATTTCTCTGCGAAATGCTAAACAGAAAATGCAAAGGCAGGCCCAAACGCTCAGAGCGCAAAACAAGCAGCTGGAAAAAGCGATGCGCGAACTTAGAGAAACCCAGGAACAGCTGTTAATGAAAGAAAAAATGGCGTCCCTGGGTGATCTGGTCGCGGGAGTCGCTCACGAAATTAACAATCCGATTGGCGCCGTAAATGCTTCCGCCGACGTCGTGCGCCGATGTGCCGATAAAATTGAATCAGAGGCTAGAAAAAATCAGCAGCTTCAGAAAACCACTAAGATCCTTAAAGAAAGTGCTGGCGTTATTTTAACTGCCGGGAATCGCATCGCTGCCATCGTAAAAAGTCTAAAGAATTTTGCGCGGCTGGATGAATCGGAGTATCAGAAAACGGATATACATGAAGGAATAGAAAGCAGTCTCATTTTGATGGAAAACGAATTCCAGAACAGAATTTCCGTGGTTAGAGATTATCACGACATTCCGGAGATTGTATGCTATCCCGGCCAGCTAAATCAAGTTTTCTTAAGCTTGCTAAAAAACGCTACTAATGCAATTGAAGGTTCAGGAAGAATCAGCATCAAAACAACGACGGAAAACGGTCACGTGCGAGTTGAAATTTCTGATACCGGCAAAGGCATTCCCCGCAGGAAATTAGGTAAAATATTCGACTTTGGTTTTTCAACTGGTGATTCACGGGTTAAAATGAGTTCCGGGTTATCGACTGCGTATAATATCGTTCAAAAACATCATGGCGAAATTAAAGTTGACAGTGAGGTCGGAAAAGGAACGACGTTCTCGATTGTTTTGCCAATAAAATAATTTTGAGACGTAGAGAGCTGAGAAGCATAAAGACCACGAAGAAAAGATAAAAAAATTAGGCCAATACAAATTTATGGTTTGAAAATTCTTTCTTAATTTTTTTTAAAAAATCTCAGTGCACGCCGTGTCTCTTTGTGATCTCCGTGTCCAATTTTATAACTATGATTCCTTGCCAAAAACATCTTTTCGATATTCCCGACGAAATTACCTACCTTAATTGCGCTTATTTCTCGCCGCAACTGAATAAAATTCGTGACGCCGGTTATGCGGGGGTAAAACGAAAAAGCCACCCATGGAAAGTGGGGCCGGAAGATTTTTTTACCGAATCCGAGCATGCGCGTGAATTGTTCTCTCAATTCATTGGTGCAAACGCCGACGACGTGGCAATTATTCCGGCAGTAAGTTACGGCATTGCCGTAGCTGCCGGGTTAGTGGCTGTCAAAGAAGGCGACGAAATTGTAGTGCTCGAGGATCAGTTCCCGTCAAATTATTATCCCTGGTTGGAACTGGCGCGGGCAAGAAATGCGCGGTTGGTTACTCTGCCTCGACCCAGGGACTGGGATTGGACGGCCGCTCTGCTTGAACACATCAATCAAAAAACCGCAGTGGTTGCTCTGCCGAATGTTCACTGGACAGACGGCAGCATTATCCATTTGGAAAAAATCGCCGAAAAATGCCGGGAGACAGGTACGGAGCTGGTACTGGATGTGACCCAATCCCTTGGTGCGCTGCCGATTTCAGTGAAAGAGATGAAGCCGAGTTTTCTGGTGACCGCGACTTACAAATGGCTTCTCGGTCCCTAT
>Ga0209988_10001288_pt1 | contig 16336 bp, 18 predicted proteins | sample N075metaG_FD_183115 | JGI IMG/M metagenome (GOLD analysis project Ga0209988, IMG submission 183115) | Deep subsurface microbial communities from Kermadec Trench to uncover new lineages of life (NeLLi) - N075 metaG (SPAdes) (version 2) | ecosystem: Environmental > Aquatic > Marine > Ocean trench... | reverse complement strand
CTCAGCGCAACGCGCAGCAACGGCCTGTCGTCGATGCTCAAAGCCATTCGCACCTTTGCCGCCGAGGCTTTGCAGGCCGCGTAATGGTCAAGTCGCTGGGCAGGTTGCTGGCCTTGCCGATGCTTGGACTGGTCTGGCTATATCGCCTGGCAATCTCACCCTGGTTGGGAAACAACTGTCGCTACGAACCGAGCTGTTCGGAATACGCGATGGACGCATTGCGTATTCACGGTGCATTCCGTGGCAGCTGGTTGGCCGCGAAACGGATCGGGCGATGCCATCCGTGGGGTGGGTCCGGTTACGACCCGGTGCCCGAGAAGCAGGAGGATCGCGTCGCAGATAAATGAATCGCGGCTAAAGCCGCTCCCACACGTTGCGCCTGGTGTTTTTCCAATGCGTGATCGCGAGTATCAGCGACCCGGTTATCGTAAACGCCCGGTCTGCGGTCAGTCCCAATTGCGTGTGCGCAAAGGTTGCCCCGGTTGCGAGCAACACCATGCCAAGCGCACCGGCAGCGATAATGCGCAGATCGTGATGACGACGAAAACCTAGCGCTAGCGCAATGACGCTGAGCGGTAACACGACGACCAGCACCTGGGCGTGCAGATGCCCTTCCGAGAATTGGGCGAGAAACGGCAGGCCGGCCACAACGAATGGCAAAGCGAGGCAATGCACCAGGCAAAGCGCCGACAGGGCGACTGCAGTGCCGTCGAGCCAATCGGGCGATTTTTGTGTATCTTGATTCATAGGGAGTTGCCGGGCGCGAAGGATATAATATAACATTTCCGCCTTCAAGCATTTGTAAAACAACAACTTGCACTTACAACAGAGCACCAGGAACCATGGACAAACGACTGCTCGCGATACTTCATTGCCCAATCACGCGCAAGGGGCTGTCGCTGGCGAAGCCCGCGACGCTCAAATCTGTCAACGCTGCGATCGAATCGGGCACGCTGTGCAACCGCGACGGCGAAACGCTGCATGAACCGCTCGCCGAGGCGTTGCTGACTGACGATGGCAAGGTCCTGTATCCGATCGCGAACGGAATCCCGGTGTTGCTGGAGGGCGAGTCCATCAATATGGAGCAGCTTGGTTCCTAAATCGCGCCGGCAAGCAGTGCTCCTGCAAGCCTTTTCGAAGGATTGCGGTGTCTGTATGATCGAATGCCTACCACGATGATCCCGACTGCGTGAAAATTCAGGCGAATCAGCTCAAATCGCAGCTGCAGAAAGGCCTGGCACCTTGCTACCTGGTTACTGGCGACGAGCACCTGCTCGTTTCCGAGGCGCTTGATGCCATTCGGGATGCTGCACGGCAGCAGGGCTTTACGTCACGCGATCTGCATGTCGCCACCGCGGGCTTCGACTGGGTGCAGCTGAGTAATTCGACCTCGAATCTTTCATTGTTTGCCGAAAAACGAATAGTCGAATTGCGATTACCAACCGGTAAACCCGGGCGAACCGGTAGTCAGGCCATCGTCGAACTCATCGAGCAGACCGGCCCTGACCTGTTGCTACTTGTCAGTGCATCCAAACTCGATCGCAGCGGCCAGTCATCGAAGTGGGCCAAAGCGTTGGAATCGGCAGGGGTCAATATTCCGCTCTGGCCAATCAGCCCACGCGAGCTTCCGGCCTGGATCGCCGAGCGAATGCGTCGTGCAGGATTGCGGCCTGATCGCGACGCCGTTTCGATAGTCGCCGACCGTGTCGAGGGCAACCTGCTGGCGGCGGGGCAGGAAATCGAAAAGCTCAGATTGTTGCTCGGCGAAGGCGAAGTAAGCGCCGACGACGTGAGTTCCGCGGTGGCCAACAGCAGCCGCTACGACGTCTTCAAGCTCGTCGATGCTGCGCTGTCAGGGGACGCGAAGCGAGCAATGAAAGTGCTGGCGGGACTGCGAGCCGAAGGCGTCGAGCCTGTCATCATCGTCTGGGCCCTGACGCGCGAAGTACGCTGCCTCGCGAGCGTCTCGGACGCGATGGCAGGAGGCTTGGATCTTGCCGGCGGAATGCAGAAAGCCGGTGTTTGGCGAAATCGCCAGCCGCTCGTCAGGAGTTGCATCGCTCGGCACCAAAAGCGTGATTTTCTTCGACTCCTCAAAGCAACCGGGCAGGCTGACCAGGCCGCCAAAGGTCAGTTGCGCGTCGATCCGTGGCAGCTCGTCACCGCGATCGTGCTTGAGTTGGCGATGGGCCGCAGGAGGGCTGCGTGAGTCGCACCCGTGACTGGGTGACAACGGGATGAGCCCGATTGGAATTTTCGGCGGTACGTTCGATCCCATTCACTATGGCCATCTGCGAACAGCATTCGAAATGCTGCAGGCGTTGCGTTTCGGCGAGCTTCGATTTGTGCCGAGCGGCGATCCACCACACCGTGGCGAGACCTATGCACCCGCATCGCTGCGACTCGAAATGGTCCGCGCAGCAACAGCGAATGAGCCGAGTTTTGTCGTTGACGATTGTGAGGTACGGCGCCGGGGCCCGTCCTATACCGTTGATACACTTGCGGCCATGCGACAGGAACAACCCGATGCGCCAATGGGTCTGATACTGGGTATGGATGCTTTTCTCGGACTGACGGCCTGGCATCGCTGGGATGAGATTCTCGACTACGCACATATCGTTGTGGCGCATCGCCCCGGTTGGCGCGCGCCCGATATTGGGCCGCTCGGCGAATTGATATCCGAGCATGGAACGCATCGCATTGACGATCTGCATGAGCAACGCGACAACTTTATTTATATTCACGCCGTGACGCAGCTTGAGATATCGTCGACTGAGATTCGCGACCTGGTGGGTGCGGGCCGCGATCCCCGATTCCTGATGCCCGACGTCGTTCGCGACATCATTGTTGAAAGCAATTGCTACGAGGAGAAATGATTTGATCAAAACAGAGAATCACGCATGAACAGCGAGCAATTAAGCAGTCTGGTCGTCGCAGCGCTTGAAGATACCAAGGCGACGGATATTGTCAGGCTCGACGTTCGCGACATGACATCAGTCACCGATTACATGATCGTTGCTAGCGGCTCGTCCAACCGACATGTGCGGGCGCTCGCGAATAACGTTGCCGACAAGGCCCGGGAAGCGGGCCATCGCGCGATTGGTATCGAGGGTGAGGAAGGTGGTGAATGGGTGTTGCTGGACCTGCAAGATGCACTCGTTCACGTCATGCTGCCGAAAGTGCGAGATTTTTATAATCTGGAGAAACTCTGGTCGTTGGGTTCGCCCGAAGAACTGGTCGCGACCGACGGCTAGTGGGGCGCTAGTGCACATTCGACTGGTTGCCGTCGGCGACCGCCAACCGTCCTGGGTTGACGACGGTTTCGACATATACTCCGGGCGATTTCCGCGGGAATGGAAGTTCCGCATCGACTGCATCGCGGCGACACGACGTTCAAAAAATAGCAGGGCGCAAGATGCGACCGTAGCAGAAGGCGAGCAAATACTTGCACGCATCAAAGCAAACGAGCAGGTCATTCTACTGGATGAGAGAGGGTCACAATTGACCAGCCAGGCACTGGCATCCCGATTGTCCGGCTGGCAATCGGACGGCCGCGATCTGTGCTTCGTGATCGGCGGTCCCGATGGCGTTTCGCGGGCGTGCCAACAGCGCGCTGATATCACATGGTCCTTATCGCAATTGACATTGCCACACGGTCTGGCGCGTGTGTTGTTTGCTGAACAATTGTATCGGGCGTGGTCGCTGCAAAGTGGGCATCCGTATCATCGTGACTGAGTCTTTGCCGGTATTGCACCTGGCGTCTTCGTCTCCGCGACGCACAGAAATACTCACAGCGCTGGGCATCGCGTTTACGGCGCACGGGGTCGATGTCGATGAGCGGCGTGAAGGCGACGAGACGCCCGACGCGATGGTCCTGCGCCTTGCATTGGCCAAGGCGGCCGCCGCCCGCCAGGATCAATCGGGGCCGGTGCTGGCGGCGGATACGGCGGTCGTGATCGATGACATGATTTTCGGCAAACCGCGGGACAGGAGCGATGCACTCGCCATGCTCGCGTGCCTGTCAGGAAGAATCCATCGTGTCATGACAGGCGTTGCGCTGCAGTGGGATGGGGGTCAGGAAACAGCATTGTCCGTCAATGAAGTGACGTTTCGAGAAATCAGTCCTGACGAAGCGCTCGCTTACTGGCAAAGTGGAGAGCCCTGCGATAAAGCGGGCGCGTACGCTATCCAGGGCCGCGGCGGCGTGTTTGTGAAAGCAATCCGAGGAAGCTATTCCGGGGTCATGGGGCTGCCCGTATTCGAGACGGCGCAACTACTTGCAGGCGCCGGAATAAACATTATTGAGAGTGTCGTAACCGCATGACCGACGAGTCGCCGAAAGAAGAAATTCTCGTCAACGTGACGCCGAGCGAGGTACGTGCTGCGCTGCTCGAAAACGGCATTCTTCAGGAAGTTCATATAGAGCGTGCCGCGCGTCGCGGCGTCATCAGCAATATTTACAATGGCCGGATTACGCGTGTGCTGCCTGGCATGCAGGCCGCGTTCATCGAGATTGGCTTGCAACGTACGGCATTCCTGCATGCCTCGGATATCGTCAAGCGCCAAAATGGCGAAGATGGGAGCAATGAGATTCCGAATATTCGTGATCTCGCCAAAGAGGGCGACGATTTGCTGGTACAGGTCGTCAAAAACCCGCTCGGCAACAAGGGCGCACGCCTGACCACTTTCATTACGCTACCTTCGCGACACCTCGTGCTGTTACCCAAGGGCGACACGATCGGAATTTCGGCGCGCATCGAGGATGAGGAAGAGCGCGATCGATTGCGGTCTGTAATTGAGGAATTGCTGGACGAACAGGACCTCAGCTGTGGTGTCATAGTGCGAACGGTTGCCGAGGGCGCTGAAATCGATGCTTTACGTCGCGATCTCAAGTACCTGACCAAGCTTTGGGAGGTCATTCAGCAGCGGTGCAGCAAGGCGGGTGTAAAAACACTGGTACATGAGGACCTGTCTCTGCCGCTGCGCGTGCTGCGGGATTTTGTGACCAGTGATGTTGAACATATCCTCGTCGATTCTGAGGAGGATTTTGCGGCAATGCAGGAGTTCTCGGCCAACTTTCTGCCCGAAGTGGCGCCGATGCTCGAGCTTTACCGTCGGCGCCGTCCGATTTTCGATTTACACGCGATCGAGGACGAAATCAGCAAATCACTGGATAGAAATATTCCTTTAAAATCAGGTGGGTATATCATTTTCGATCAAACCGAAGCGATGACTACGATTGACGTCAACACGGGTGGATACGTTGGTCATCGTAACCTTGAGGAAACGATTTATCGCACCAATCTCGAGGCAGCCGTGAGCATTGCCAGGCAGCTTCGGATCAGAAATCTCGGTGGCATCATTATCATCGACTTTATTGACATGGAAGAGGAAGGGCACCGCGAGAACGTGCTGCGCCTGCTTGAAGAGTCCTTGTCCAAAGATCACGCGCGCCACCAGGTCACGCCGGTGTCACCGCTGGGCCTCGTCGAAATGACGCGCAAACGAACGCGTGAGAGCCTGCAACATGTGCTGTGCGAAGACTGTCCGAGCTGCGATGGGCGTGGCTTCGTGCTGACCGCCGAAACCGTCTGTTTTGAAGTGTTTCGCGAAGTCATTCGACAATCGCGGCAATTTGAATTCGACCAGGCCATGGTCCTGGCGCACCAGGACGTCATCGATTTGTTACTTGATGATCAGGCACCGAGTCTGGCAAAGCTTGAGGAGCAAACTGGCAAGACTATTCGGCTGCAACCCGAGTCTCTTTACTTGCAAGATCAATTTGACGTTGTTTTGATGTAATGAAGAAACTACTGCAACGCCTGATCCAGGTTGCCGCATACACGGCGGCCGGCATTGTGATATTGCTGGCAATTGCGGTGGGGCTGTTTCGTTTGTTCTTGCCACGCCTGCCCGAGTATCAGGAAGATATCAAGCGTTGGGCGAGTGCCGCGATTGGCATGGAGGTCGAGTTCTCGGGCATGAATGCTCGCTGGGGTCTGAGCGGGCCGGAGGTTGAATTCTATAATGCCGAATTGATTTCGATTGTTGACGAGGCACAGATCGTTGCGGCCGATGAAGTCATTGTTGGTGTCGGACTCGTGCGATTGCTCGTCGATCGCAAATTCGTCATTGATCGAATCGTTGTTCGCGATACCAGTATTGAGCTGCGGCAGCTCGAGAACGGACAGTGGCTAATCCAGGGCAGTCCGCCGGACCAGTTACTGCCCGATCGACCCAAGGGTGGTGGCGGTGACGTTGGTCGTATCGAAGTTGTCGGTGAAAACATCCAGTTAAAGATCCTTCGACCCGGCGATCGGCAACCCCGAGAATTTTTTATTCCACGGCTCGTAATCAGTCGCAATGACGTCAGATTCGCCGTCGATGCAACCATCGACCTGCCCGACGATCTCGGCGACAGCGTGACCGTCTCTGCAGTTCAGCTATTGGCCGATGGCGACGAGCAGCCCGCCTGGGATATCACGGTCGAGGCCGAGGATATTGAACTCGCTGGCGTTTCCACATTGCACACGATGGAAGCTGCGAAATTCAGCTCAGGAAGCGGTGACCTGAACCTCTCACTCATGATCGAAAACGGAAGTGTTGCGAGTGCGACAGCCGATCTCGACTTCGATGATATTGGTGTCGAAGGAACGGCAGGTTTCTCGTTCAACGGCCGACTAGAGTTTCTCAATGACGACGACGGATGGCTGCTCGAAGCAAACAGCTTTCGGCTTGAAACTGAAAACGGCGTTTGGCCGTTGTCTACGCTGCGTGTCGAAGCCGGTACGAATAGTGACAAAAAGATCGATATGCTCACTGTCCGCGCGTCTTATCTCAAGCTCACGGATGCCGGCGTTATTCGGCCGTGGCTCAAACCCGAGCACCAGAACCTGCTTTCGTCATACGCTCCGGATGGCCTGATCCGAAATCTCGCGGCGACCCTTGGCGACGTTGATACCGATGCGATTCGATACAATATTTCTGCCGATTTCGAACGCATTGGGATTGCAGCAGTCGGCAAATTTCCGGGCGTTCGCGGATTTTCAGGTGCTCTGCGAGCCGATAATTCCGGCGGTCGCTTCGAAATCAGATCCGGGGGTCTATCGGTGCACTTGCCGAGCTATTTGCCCGATCTCGTGCTTCTCGACGAAGTGTCGGGCACGTTGATCTGGCGCCGCAGCAACAATCGCACAACGATTCTGTCGGACAGTATCGTTGTGCAAAACGAAGACTTCAGGATCGAGACGAACGTCGAAATGTCGCTGGCGGACAACAACCGCTTGCCTATTGTTGATCTCGCCGCCACGTTCAGCATCAACGACATCTCCGTGGCGAAAAAATACGTCCCGTACATGCCGCGAATTCCACGGACAAGCGAGTGGTTCCAGGAAAGCATGCTGGCAGGGCGCATTCCCCGCGGTACGGTCAGTTTGTACGGCCCGTTGGACAAATGGCCCTTCGATGGCGGAGAAGGTCGATTCCTGGTCGAAGCCAATATTCGTGATGCCCTGATCTTGTATCAGCGCCGCTGGCCTGCGGCTGAGATCATGGATCTCGATATCGTTGTTGATAACATGCGGCTCTATACCGAGCGAAATTTTATTATCAATGCCGGTAACGAAGTGACCAATGCACGCATTGAAATTAGCGACTTCCGGTTGCCGATACTGTCCATCAAATTAGACACAACGGGTCCGCTCGAATCGGTGCGGTCACTTCTTGCCCAAAGCCCGATTGGCACTGACGTCCTTAACGGCAATCTCGAGCGAGTGTCGGTGACCGGGGACGGCGCGTTTAGTCTCGACATGACGGTACCGATTCGCGATTGGCAGAGTTTCGAATTTACGGCCCGCATGCAGACAGATAACGCATCCCTGGAAGTTGACGGATTCTCGGCGCCGCTGACTGAATTGGGCGGCGTGGTCACAATCGAGCGTGAAAATGTCAGCAGCGAGTCTCTGGTGGGTGTATTGCTTGGCAACCCGGTTGCGATCGATCTGCAGCCAGCGCCCGAAACAATGCCGGACTATCGCATTATCGCGACGCTGCAGGGCACTGCGGCTGCCGAAGCGCTGGTCTCGGAGCTTGGTATTCCGCTCGGCAATGACATGTCAGGTGCCACAGACTTCGTTGCGAGATTGTTTTTCGCACGCGGCGAGCAGGAAACGCCGTCGCCATTCAAGATTGAGATAGCCAGCGATCTCGGCGGTTTGGCCATTGATTTACCGGAACCACTGAATAAACCTGTCGATGAGACGATGGCATTAGCCGCGACCATTCGAATGCCGCCGGACGTCGATCTCATTGAAAGTTCGGGCGTTGTCGACGGCCTGCTTTCCTGGCAACTCGAGTTCACCAAGGACGAGGATCTCTGGGATCTTGATAGCGGTGTTGTCGCGTTCGGCAACGAAGCTGTGGAAATAGTGGATACGCGAGGACTGCACCTGCGGGGTCGCGTCGATTACGTACAAATGCAGGAGTGGTTCGACCGTGCGCGCGCGTCCGATTCACAAACTGGAATGGGCGATCGCATTCGATCCGTGGACATGACCATCGACAATCTGCATCTGCTCGGTCAACACATCACTGGACATCAAATTCGGGTTGATCGCGGTGCGCAGGAATGGCTGGTTGAGTTTGACGGTGCCGATATTGTTGGATCAGTATCTGTGCCGTATGACTTCACCGCAGGATTACCGCTCGTTGTTGAAATGGACAGGCTGGTGCTGCCTGGAAACGAGGAAGGACCGGCCAGCGCCGAGTCGCAGATTGAATCGCAAATTGATCCGCGGTCACTGCCTCCGATCACGATCAAAGCTGCTGAGTTTGCGATCGGTAGCCGATTTTTCGGTTCGGTCGAAGCCACGCTCGAACGGACCGCAGACGGCCTGGAAGTGAACGACCTGATCACCAGGGACGACTCGTTCGAAATCGTTGGTTTGGGACGCTGGGTGGTCGACGAATCCGACCCGACCGGATACCACAGTTATCTGACAGCGACGCTAACAAGCAAAAACGTCGAACAGACCATGAAGCGGCTCGACTACGACCCGGGTATCGTCTCCGATGATCTTTCGATGCTGCTCGATCTCGATTGGTCGGGAGGACCGCGCGATGATTTCAAGGCCTCGTTGAATGGTGAGGTCGAGGTCCGGATTGGTACAGGCCAACTTAGCGAAGTCGAACCCGGCGCCGGTCGCATGTTCGGGCTGGTAAGCGTCGTCGCATTACCACGTCGCCTGGCACTGGATTTCCGCGATGTATTTGGCAAGGGCTTCGGTTTTGATGAGATACGTGGCAAATTCAGGATTGAGAACGGTCAGACGTTTACCTGCAACCTGTCGCTTGAGGGCCCGGCAGCCGCGATAGGAATTGTCGGCCGCGCCGGCCTGGTTGAGCGTGACTACGACCAAACGGCGGTAGTCAGTGCGAGCTTCGGTAACGCGCTGCCTGTCGTCGCAGCGGCACTTGGCGGGCCGCAGGTGGCGGCTGTCATGCTGATCTTCTCGCAAATCTTCAAGAAGCCGCTGCAGGAAGTCAGCCAGATTTACTACGGTATCAGCGGCTCCTGGGATGAGCCCGTCATCGAATCCGCGACAGCTGAACTGTTTGCCGAGCAGGGTGTAATGGCTGGCTGCATCGACAGCACGCAGTAAAATGCGCGTAGCGGCGATTCAAATGAACAGCGGTTCCGAGGTAGCCGCGAATCTGCAGCTTGCCGACCGTCTCTTGGCCGAGGCGGCGAACGACCAATGCCGACTCGCCGTTCTGCCCGAAAACTTTGCGCTGATGCCCGAACACGGTCGCGACAAGGCGGCACATGCAGAGCAGCATGGCCGTGGTCCCATTCAGGATTTTCTGGCGGACGCCGCGCGTCGCCACGGCATCTGGATTGTCGGTGGTAGCATTCCGCTAGTGTCGCCGGAACCGGAGCGAGTGTATGGCGCATGCCCGGTTTACGATGAAGGTGGTGAAGAGTGTGCTTGTTACCGGAAGATTCACTTGTTCGACGTCAAGCTGCCGGATCGCGAGGAGTCCTATCAGGAATCCTGGTCGATGGTCGCGGGCGACAGCCTGGTTTACGTCGACTCGCCTTGCGGCAGGATCGGACTCACGATTTGTTACGACCTTCGGTTTCCGGAAATGTTTCGCCAGCTTGTCGATGACGGCGCGACCGTGTTCACGGTTCCAGCGGCGTTTACCAGCGTCACGGGGTCAGCGCACTGGCATACGTTGCTACGCGCGCGCGCGATCGAAAATCTGGCGTATGTCATTGCCCCCGGGCAGTTTGGTGAACATCCGGGTAAGCGATCCACATATGGGCACTCGCTGATCGTCGATCCCTGGGGTCGTGTCCTCGTTGAGCAAGCTACGGGAAATTGTCATGTTGCGGCTGACATTGATCCTGAATTACCCGCTAAACTACGCAGTGAGTTTCCGGCGCTGGCGAATCGGCGTCTTTCTGCCGAGTAACTCGTGGAGTGACCTTGAGCAACAGCGAACACAAAACGATTGATTCAGTCATTGCCCGCACGCTTGAGCCCGCCGGGCTCGACGAACGGCAGCTCAATACCACCCTCGGTACGATGATGCAGGGAGGCATCGACTACGCAGAATTGTATTTCCAGGTAAGTCGGCAGGAGAGCTGGACGGTTGAGGACGGCATTATTCGGGAAGGCAGTTTCAGTCACGAACAGGGCGTAGGCGTACGCGCGGTCAGCGGCGAAAAAACGGGTTTCGCTTATTCGGACGAGCTCATATTGCCGGCATTGCAACAGGCTGCCACTGCGGCCCGGGCGATTGCTCGTTCAGGCCAATCGAAAGCGCTGCAAGCCTGGAAACGGATTGAATCGGCGCCGCTGTACCCGGTCGACGATCCCACGACGAGCATCACCGATCAACAAAAGACGGCCATGCTTGCCGAACTCGAGCAAGCAACGCGCAGTCTCGACAAGCGTATCGAGCAGGTCATCATCAGCCTGTCGAGTTGTCACGACCTCGTGCTGGTCGCGGCGTCGGACGGTACTTTGGCGGCCGATGTCAGACCGCTTGTCCGTCTGAACGTCAGCATTATCCTCGTGCAGGACGGTCGTCGCGAGCAAGGATATGCCGGTGGCGGAGCACGTGCCGATCTCAACTACTTTCTGTCCGGCGACAAGCCGATGGACTACGCGCGCGAAGCCGTGCGTCAAGCAGCCGTGCAGATGGAGGCGGTTGCAGCACCGGCTGGCGCCATGCCCGTGGTTCTTGGGCCCGGCTGGCCCGGCATCCTGTTGCACGAGGCGGTCGGTCACGGACTTGAGGGAGACTTTAATCGCAAGGGAACGTCGGCGTTCTCGGGGCGTGTGGGTGAACGCGTGGCGCCGAAAGACTGCACGATCGTGGATGATGGAACGATACCGAATCGTCGTGGATCGCTGGCCATAGACGACGAGGGCACGCCGGGAAAATACAACGTGCTGATCGAGAACGGTATCTTGCGCGGTTACATGCAGGACAAACTCAATGCGCGCCTGACGGGCGTTGCACCCACTGGCAATGGTCGCCGAGAATCGTTCGCGCATATGCCAATGCCGCGCATGACCAATACATACATGTTGGCAGGGCCACATGCACCTGAGGAGATAATCGCCTCCGTCGTCAAGGGACTGTATGCGCCAAACTTTAGTGGTGGGCAGGTCGATATTACGTCCGGAAAATTCGTGTTTTCAACCAGTGAGGCTTACCTGATCGAAAACGGCAAGATCACGGCGCCAGTCAAAGGCGCTATGTTGATCGGCGACGGTCCCGAGGCGCTCACCAGGATTTCGATGATCGGCAACGATCTCGAACTCGATTCAGGGGTCGGCACCTGTGGCAAGGAGGGTCAGTCCGTCCCGGTCGGCGTTGGTCAACCGACACTCAAAATCGACGAGATCACCGTCGGCGGAACTGCATAATTTGCAGCAGCTTGTGAACGGGGTGTTTTTCGACCGAAGTAAAGCGCAGCGCAGCGAGCCATGAGGGAGAGAAATGCCCCGTTCGCGGGCTGCTCGGTTTTTACATAATACTGCTGACGGTGCATCTCGCCCCTCGCATTGTGAGTTTGCTCACTCCAATCGAAACAGTGTTTGTGTACCGTCTTGCCGACTCAAGGAGGAGCGCGACAATGGCTTTCGATAACACAATCACTCAAGTCGATCTGGATGCCGATACCCAGGTTTTCGTAGAAGGGCTTGACTTCGATAGTGGAGATGGCGACCCGGATCTGGCCGTGGATGGAATGTCAGAGTCGATCCTGTCGCGCTTGCTTGGCCTGTTTGGCGGGGGTCGCACACGCCACTGACTGGCCCTTTGGCCGGGTTCTTTCGTATCCCACTGGACTCCGCAGCGGCAGCTGTGGACAATTGATCGCTATGTGGGTTTCGAAGCCAATCTACGAAAGTCTGCCGTATTTCTATCTGCTGGTCGGCGCAGCCTGCCTGGGCGCGTCGATGTACGTCAATCACTGGTATTGGCCGACAATATGTTTCGTGACCGGACTGATCTGCCTCGTGGCAGGTCTCGTGGTGCTTCTGAAACGTCGCGACTATCGAGTTACAGATCGCCGTACCGGCCAGTAAATCTGCTCGCGGCAGCTATACGCCGACAGTAGATGCTTCGCTATTTTCCGAACCACCGTTCTCGAGGTCTCCGGTAGACCGGCGCAGGTCCGTATAAACGAGCTCATGCACGCCGAGAGTTACCACGTCACCGTCGTGCAGGCGGCACTTTTTAATCTGCTTTGAGCCAACAAACACACCATTCGTGCTGTTCAGGTCTTCCACGAAGCAGCCGTTATCGCTGATGATCAATTGCGCATGGTGGCGACTGACAAACTTGCTCTTGATGTAAATCTCGTTATCGGGTGAGCGACCAACTATGATTCGCCCGGGCGGAAAAGAATGTATGGACAGCGATTCACCCTCCGATTTCACTTCGATTTGCGAAACGTGCGAATCGGGGCTGTGGCGTACCGCAACTTCCAAAAGCCTTTCATGCAAACCGGTTGTGCTCTCATGTTCTTGCCAGCTTAGCTCGGCAACAGCGGACTCAATGTCCTTGGCCGTGACAGATTGATTGTCGTCCGCAAATACGCACAGCAACGCTGTATCGCATAGTGTGTTGATCAACCGCGGCACACCACCGGTATAGCGGTAGAGGATGTCGAAGCAGTCTTCTTCGAAAAGATTGTTGGGTGTACGACCAACGACAGCAACGCGATGATCGATGTACTGTTGCATGTCCCGCCGGTCGAGTGGGCCTATATGAAACCGCAGGCGCATTCGTTGTACCAGCTGTTTCAGCTTCGGAGACTCAAGTGTCTGTCGCAACTCGGGTTGTCCTGCCAGAATTATGCGCAGCACCTTTTCTTTGCGTGTCTCGATACCCGACAACAAGCGAATTTCCTCGAGCACTTTCTTGGACAGGTTTTGTGCTTCATCGACGATAAGAAGTACTTTTTTGCCATTCGAATACTGCTCGATCAGGAACATGTTGAGCATATCGAGCAGCTCGACTTTGCGCTTGTTGAACGGCTTGAAGCCGAACTCGGTAAGTACGGCTTGCAGAAACTGCGTTGGGGTCAACTGGGTTTGTGACACGATCGCGTAGACGGTGTCGTCATCCAATTCGGAAAGAAACGATTGGAGCAGGGTCGTTTTTCCGGAGCCGATTTCTCCTGTTATGACAACAAAACCGTCAGCCAACCAGATCGTGGACTCCATGTAGGCCTTGGCGCGCGCGTGCTGCTTGCTCCAATAAAGGAATTCCGGATCAGGCGTCAGCCCGAATGGCTGCTCACTGAGATTGAAATGCTTCAAATACGACATATTGGCCTGCAGTTTTTCGAGTAGTTTACCCGGTTTCCCGCCCCCCGGGCTATGCTGCAGTTCCTCAATTGCCGGACACTCACGTCACAAATTCGCCTATTTCGGCCAGAAGTCGGTCACGCTCAGCGGCTGAGTCGGCAATCACTGTGATATGTCCAAGCTTTCGTCCTGGCCGGGCATCCTTGCCATAGTCGTGCAAATAACTCTTTTGCAAACTACGTGCAACAGCGGGAATTTCGCCGATCAGATTTAGCATGCCCGCATATCCGCGCAGCCGCGGCGCATCGAGGCGGCCGTTGCTTATGGCAATCAAGTGGCTTGTAAATTGACTGGGAACGGCTCCTTCGATAGTCCAATGTCCGGAGTTATGTACGCGTGGCGCGAACTCATTTGCCAGCAGTCGATCGCCAACGACGAACAGCTCAAGCGTGAGTACACCGACATAATTAAGTGACGTCAGCAATGCTGTCATGGCTTGCTCGGCGTGCCGGGTCAGTGTTTCATCATCGACCGGCGCGCGAGACACTCGTAGTATGCCGTCGACATGCTCGTTATGGGTCAGCGGGTACGTGATGATATCGCCGGCCGCATTGCGCGCACCGATGGCCGACACCTCGAAATCGAAATTGACCCATTCCTCCGCGATGAGCCCGCCCTCGCCGAGTTGCCGCCAGGCAGTTTCGAGGTCTGCCTGGTTGGATACTACGAACTGCCCTTTACCGTCGTAGCCCAGGCGCCGTGTCTTCAGTACCAGCGGCAGACCAATCGCCTTTGCAGCGTTTTCCAGATCGTCGATCGAATCTACCGCGTGATACGCGGGCAAGGAAATTCCCAGGCCTTTGAACAATCGTTTTTCAGCCAACCGGTCCTGCGCCTGGCGCAGGGCATCGGGCGGTGGATACACGGGAACCTGTTCGCTGATTCGTTCGAGCGCTTCTACCGGAACGTTTTCGAATTCGAAGGTCACTATGTCGCAGTCAGCGGCCAGGGCCGACAGTGCGCCATGATCGTCAAACGAAGCCTGAATGACCTGCCCACAGGCGACGGCAGGCGGGTTGGGCGAAGGATCGATAAATGTACAGTGCATGCCAAGATCGCGTGCCGCAAATCCAAGCATCTGGCCGAGCTGGCCCGCGCCGATAATGCCTATGCGCATGCGATCTATTCTGTGGGGTCGCTGTTGGCCAGAACGTCTTCAGTCTGGCGCTTGCGAAATTTTTCCAGGGCTGCAGCAACAGCGTCGTCATCGTTCGCGAGAATGGCTGCAGCAAGCAAGGCCGCATTGATCGCGCCGGCTTTGCCAATAGCCATGCCGCCCACTGGCACGCCGGCGGGCATCTGTACTATCGAGAGCATTGAGTCGAGGCCTCGCAATGATTCGGACTGAATAGGAACTCCGAGAACCGGTAGCCGCGTTTTCGACGCAGCCATGCCCGGCAGGTGAGCCGCGCCGCCGGCGCCGGCAATGATAACCTTCAAGCCCCGCTCGACGGCTGATCCGGCGTACTCAAACAAAAGATCAGGCGTGCGGTGCGCCGACACGACACGAACTTCATAGTCGATTGCGAGACTGTCCAGCGTCTCGCTCGCATGACGCATTGTTTCCCAGTCTGAGCGGGAGCCCATGATGATTGCGACCTGAGTACTCATTGCGGAAGTCTAACCAGAATGTCGTGAATGCGTCGAAAAACTTGCCGCTTGAGCGTTTTCTCGGTTTTGTCATCGACCGCCGTTCTGAGGTCATCCAATAGCTGTAGCAATTCGGCGTCCGACGCACCGATGTGTGTCTCGAAGTCATCGAGTGCCTGTTTATTGTCGTTAACCAGCTTGTCCCGCCACCGCTCCGCTCCCGCAAACAATTTTTTCTCGCGGCGGTCGTTGGCGCCAAGAGCTGCGAGCTCCATGCGGATCTGCTTGGCGTTTGCCTGGCGCATCAACTTGCCAATCAATAGCTTTTGTCGCCGCCGAGCTCCGTACGACTTCATACGTGCTGCGGCGCGAACCGCCCTCTGCAGTTCTTCGCTCAGCTCCATTGTGACGAGCTCGCTGTCTTTGAGCGCAACCAGTTGTTCGCCGAGTTTCACGAGCGCCTGTTGCTCGCGCTTACGCGCGTTTTTGCTGGGCTTATTATGGATCACCGGCTAAGCTACCTTGGGGTTATCGACGGATCGCAAAAGGCGACGTATACGATGGACGAGATTGCCACAACCGAATCTCTGGGACAAAAAGAACTCGAATCGCTGGTGCAGCAGGCGCTGGAGGAGGCCACCAGGCAAGGCATGGATCAGGCGGAAGTTGCTGCGAGTCACGACACGGGATTGACAGCAACGGCCCGACTCGGCGATGTCGAGAGCCTCGAGTACACCAACGATCGCGGTATCGGGATCACCGTCTACAAGGACATGCGCAAGGGCAATGCGAGCACCTCTGATATTTCACCGGAGTCGATCCGGGAAGCCGTGCTCAAGGCGTGTGCATTTGCC
>Ga0209988_10001287_pt1 | contig 16338 bp, 25 predicted proteins | sample N075metaG_FD_183115 | JGI IMG/M metagenome (GOLD analysis project Ga0209988, IMG submission 183115) | Deep subsurface microbial communities from Kermadec Trench to uncover new lineages of life (NeLLi) - N075 metaG (SPAdes) (version 2) | ecosystem: Environmental > Aquatic > Marine > Ocean trench... | reverse complement strand
ATGTCATGGATGCCAAATGGTTTTGGAATATTCTATTAATGAGCCAAAAATTTTTAAAAATGTAAAATGGGAAGATAGAGAATTTGTAGTAGAAATTAGAAGCTATTCTAATATTGATGACTTTATTTTTGATCAACTGACAAAGAGCATTACATTTGATGTTTCTAAAGAAAATAGATTTGTCACCGCAGTAATTCCATTAGAATTGTTATGGGAACCATATGTAGTATTACTTGATGATGAAAAAATTCATGCAAATAAATTCAACAATAATGGAACTCATGTTTGGCTTAACATAAAACCTGAAACTGCTGGAGAAATTATAATTGTAGGAACCACAGTAATTCCTGAATTTCCAATAATTGCTCCATTAGCAATAGGATTTTTGATGATTCTTGTTGGACCGGTAATGAGAAAATTCAGTCTCCACTAGAACCACATGAACAGAAACCATATTCATCAATTCTGATATTACAAACCGGGCATTTTTCACCATATTCCACTTCCCATGGTTCTTTTCCATAAAGCTTGAAATGATCATCAATTTCTAATGGTACTACCCTTTTTTTTTCCATTGATTTGTATAAGGATTCAAACTATACATACATTATCGGAAAAAATCATGAAAATTGAATGTGGATGTCATTGTATAAAGTGCAAAAGTACAGATCTTGAATCAAATAGGATTGGGAAAGTAGAGAGTGATGGATATTTCGAGATGCATCATACATGTAATAAGTGTAAGACACATTTTGATCATTTAGTTGGAGAAACTTTTTCAAATTGTGAAAAGTGTAATTATTTTGTTAGTTAGATAATAATGATTCTTGAACAAAATAATGAGTTCTATTCTCATGAGAGTTTTTCATAATTTCCTTGCTTAATGCCATTTTTGCTAAAGCTTTTGATACATCTAACGGACTTGTAGCCCATCCATATTCCCTGAGTTGTTCAACAGTTTCAGTGACTGTTCTTGGAGAATCAAAGAATCTACTTGTTTCTAAAATACGTAATTTTGATTTAATTTCATGAGATGTAATATATTTTGGTTCACTAAATTCTGGTTCATATACTTCAGCATCATCTAGATATTCCAAACCAAATAGAGCTGAATGTTTGGCTTGAGTTGATTTTGTGATAGATTCAGTTTCATACACAATTTTTGCATGATTTTCTGGTAAATGATGTGAAATACTATCAATTACTTCACCTAGTGTTTGATTATCAACATAGAAATCTCTAGAGTCAACTTCAATCTCATTTTCCCCAAGTTTGAGTTTTATTCTAGCCAATGATAAACAGTCATCAAAATTTGATTTATTTTGTTAGCTCTAAGGAGATTTAAGATTACATCAAAACTTTTACACAACTTATTGGGATTTTTTTCCTTTTTAGTTAAAAGGTAATTTTGCAATAATTGTTCATGAAATCTTCTAAAAAAGGAGGTCTTATTGTTCTATTCGTACTAGGCATGAGTATTTTTGGTTATTCACAATATGCATCTGCATCTCAGATAGAAGTAAGCATTGCTCATAGTGAATTATTGAATGTGGATGAACAAGGTTCAAACTATAATATTGAATTACAATTTGAAAATCCTTCATTGTTAATATTAACTGCAGGTGAAACTGAATTCTTTATAATTTCTAATAATGAAATGGTGGGAGAAGGTCAATTAGAATCATTCACATTACAACCATTAGATAGTACTTATGTAAAAGGTACTTATCATACAGATTCTAATGTGGATGATAAATCTCAATCTATAAAAATTTCGGGAGTAACAAAATATGATTTATTCTTTACATCTATTGATGTTCCATTTGTTTACTATCCAACAGAAGAACAAGCAAGAGAATTTATACATCAAAATTAATTTCTTCTCAAATGCTTACTGTTTTTGGCTCTACTGCACTAGATACAATTAGAACTCCAAAAAAAACATTAAAGAATATTCTAGGAGGTGCAGCAACTTTTGCAGCAATTTCTGCAAGCAATTTTGTAAATACTGGATTAATTGCAGTAGTTGGAAAAGATTTTCCAAAACAGTATCATAATATTTTATCCAAACATTTGGATTTACAAGGTTTGACTATAAAAAATGGTAAAACATTTCGTTATGATGGAAGTTATGATAATACATTAAGTACAAGATCTACTTTAAAAACTGAATTAAACGTACTATCTGATTTTAAGCCAACTGTTCCTGAAGCTTACAGAAAATCTCAATTTGTGTATCTTGCAAACAATGATCCTGAACAGAATACTTCATTAATAAAAGAATTTGACAAGGTAAAATTTTCCATGTGTGACACTATAGATTTTTGGATTTCTACTAAACGAGAAGCGGTAATTAAGATGATTAAAGCTGTAGATGCAGTTGTAATAAACGATGAAGAAGCTAAACTCCTTACAAAAGAATTCAACTTGATAAAATGTGCAAAAAAAATGATGGAATGGGGAGCAAAATATGTAATTATCAAGAAAGGTGAACATGGTTCTTTGATGTTTTATGATGATGTTATTTTCCCAACAGCAGGCTTTTCATTAGAAGATGTGGTGGATCCTACAGGCGCAGGTGACTCTTTTGCAGGTGCAATGATAGGATATCTTGCAAGCAAAAAATCAACCAGTATATCTGAGATTAAGAAAGCCGTAGTTTATGGAAATATCTTAGGATCCTTTGCAGTTGAAAAATATGGATTAGATGGATTACTAAAGATCAAAAATGGGGATATTTCAAAACGAATCAAGATATATGAAAAAATGATCCGATTCTAAAAAGACTTAAGTTAAATAATTTCTCAAATTTATTTATCATTGACACAAGAAATTTCTGAAAAAGATAGACTGTATACAATATTCAAACTTCAAAAAGGTCTATCAGAAATGATGAATTTGGATAGGTATCCAAAAGATTCTGAAGGAAGAGTTTCTGCATTGTGTACTGCAATAATACATGAGGCAGTTGAATTACAAAGGACAACTAATTGGAAATGGTGGAAAACACCAACTAAGTTTGATAAAGCTGAAGCCAAAGAAGAATTAATTGACATATGGCATTTTGTTGTTCAGGCATCACTTGAGCTAAATCTTACACCAGATGATATTGTAGCAGAGTACAAAAAGAAAAATGAAATTAATCGAGAAAGACAGAAAAGTGGATACTAGGAAATTCTAATTTTATCTAAAATTATTTTAAGATCAGTTTCATTGATTAAATTTACTAGAGTTATATTATTTTGAAAATATTGTATATGAGATTTAGAAACTGTAAGAAATGGATCTGGACTAGTTGAATTAATTATTTGATTGTTTTTATCAACTCCATGTTTATGTAATTGAAACAATGAGTGACCTGCTTTATGACCACAAACTTCTTTTCCACAAACTATGATAGTAGAAATTTTTTGATTTTTATTTACATGTTTGATAATAGAATCAATTCCTTTATTTTCAGAAAGCAATCTTCCTACTATTGATATGTGATTTAGAATTTCAGAATTTGCTAACTTTTTGAGTAAATCTATACTTGAAAGCGTACAAACTGCAATAGATGAATTGAGATCTCCTAGATAAGATTCCTCAGGAATTGGTAAGATAATCTTACATAGTTTTCCAATTTGCTCGCCTATAACATTCACAATATATCACGCATAGTTTTTGCAATAAATTCAATATTTTTTTGAGTCACTTTTGGATGGATTGGTAAAGAAACTACATGTGAAGCAGCCCAGATGGTAACAGGAAGTTTCATTTTTTGTTTGTAAAAGGGAGTTTTGTGAACTGGTATTGGATAATACGATGTAGCACCAATTCCTTTTTCGTTAAGTTTTTTCAAAAGTTTATCACGTTTTTTTGTTGTGATAGTATAAAGATACCAATTAACATTTTCATTTTTTCGTTGATGAGGAAGTTTTATTTTTAGATCAGAAATTAATTTTGATAAAAGTATTGCATTCTTTTTTCTTAACTTTAAAAAGTTTGGAAGTTTTTTCATTTGTATAGTTGCAATTGCAGCATTAATTTCAGGTAACCGTAAGTTTAAGCCAAATACTTGTGTGTCATATCCATGAATCATTCCATGATTTCTAATCATCAATAATTTGTCTCTAAGTTTTTTGTTGTTAGTTACAATAAAACCACCTTCGCCAGAAGTCATTACTTTTGCAGGATACATACTATAACATCCCAGTTCAAAGAAAGTTCCAGTATGTTTTTCTTTGTAGGTAGAACCTAAAGATTGTGCAGAATCTTCAATAATAGGAATATTATATTTTTTAGTAATTTCAGAAAGTCTTTCTATATTTGCTACATTTCCATAAAGATGAACAGGTATTATGGCACGAGTTTTTTTTGTTATCTTTTTTTGTAGATCATCTGGATCTATGGTATAGTTTTCTTTTAGAATATCAACAAAAATAGGTTTTGCCCCTGTTGATACAATGGCATTTGCAGTAGCAACAAAAGTAAATGACGGAACTAGAACTTCATCACCTTTTTTAATATCCAATGCATAAAGAGCTGCCTGTAAAGCAGCAGTACCAGAATTGACTGCAATAGCATATTTTGATTTTACAAAAGAGGTTACTGATTTTTCAAAAGCTTGTACATGTTTGCCTCCTTGAATAGCAGCTGAGGTTAGTGCACCGTTTCTAAGTATAGAAGTAACTACAGAGATTTCTTCTTTACCCACTATAGGAATGTTAATTGCAATTTTCAATAATAATTCTGTAAATAACTAGTCTATAAATCTCGTCGAGTATGCATGAATTTTTATATTTCAATATTTGGCAAACGAATAATGAAACCACGTCATCTTGAAAAAACTGATGCAGGTTACAAGGTTTATCTGTACATTTTCTATATTTGTGGATTCATCATGGTATCATCTTTAGTTTTTGGTGTGTATGTTACAATGTTAGAATGGATGGAAAATGGTACTTATGTAATGGGAGAAGCAATTCATAATACAACTATTCCTTTTGAAAATTTTGCAAGAGTAACAACTTGGATATTTTTTTCTACAATAATAGGATGGTATTGTGTCACTAGAATTGGTTGGAGAAGAACTGCTGGAAATAAAATAGTTGGTACAAAAATGGCATTACTTCAGTTAATGTTACTAGGATTTTCAATTATTGCACTTTATGAAGTAATATACAATTTTACAGTGCTAAATGCACAAATTACTGCAGGCATTATTGACGGACAAGTTCCAGACATTGATAGATTATCTGTTGCTTATCCAGATCCAGATAGACCATGGAATTTGATTTTTGCGACTAAAATATTCCTTGCAGGTTTTATCATTAGTACTCATGCATTTTATCTCAGCATAAAACCTAGAAAAAGCCTAGATGAACCAGAAATATAGATCGATCAGATATTTTGTATTAATATTTCGTAAAAACTATTTTTCCTAGTACGTAGAAATACTTTTGATATGGGATTATTTGGATCCAGTAAAAAAGAATTAAAATGCAAAAAATGCGGTACAGTTCTATCAGATCCTGAAAGATTAGAGAGACATCAGGAAAAAGCACATGGTAAGAAAAAAGTGAAATGTCGAAATTGTGGAACTGAATTTATGAGTGAAGATGATTTAAGAAAACATAAAAAAAAATGTAAGTAAAAATTTAGAATAACTTTATAGGCTTAGATCTCAAAAGTTGTTTTGATTTGGATATTTTAGAAAAAGTAGATTTGATTGAAAGACCACCAACTGAAGAAGTAGTAACACATGATGAGTTAATCGAATTATTCAAAACAAATTCTTCACCAAAACATTACATTGGTTTAGAAATTTCTGGTTTCTTACATCTTGGTAGTTTAATCAGCACTGGTTTCAAAATTAATGATTTTGTAAAGGCAGGTGTAAAATGTACAGTTTTTCTTGCAGATTGGCATACTCTGATTAATGATAAACTTGGTGGAGATTGGGAAGTAATCTCAAAAGTTTCAAAATATTATAAAGATGCATTCAATCTAGTTTGTCCTAATGCAGAAATTGTCTTGGGTTCAAAATTGTATGAAGAAAACACAGATTATTGGACTGAACTTATTAAATTTACAAAACATATGTCACTAGCTAGAACAATGAGAACTCTAACAATAATGGGACGTTCTGAAGATGATAAAAAAATTAAACTATCAAATTTACTTTATCCTGCAATGCAAGCAGTTGATATTCACTATTTGGATGTAGATATTGCTCATGCAGGAATGGATCAGAGAAAGATCCACATGTTGGTAAGAGAAATTTTTCCTGAAAAGAAATGGAAAGTTCCTGTGGCAATTCATCATAAACTATTACCAGGACTTTCAAAACCTGGAGATACAAAAAATGGAGGAGAATTAACTAAAATGAGTAAATCAGATCCAAATTCAGGTATCTTTGTTCATAATACAGATGATGAAATAAAGAAAAAGATTAGCAAAGCATGGTGTGAAGAAGCAAATATTCAGAATAATCCATTATTAGAGATTGCAAGAACGATAATTTTTCATGAATTTGATGAAATGAAAGTTGAAAGACCTGAAAAATTTGGTGGAAATATATCATATACAGATTACAATCAATTAGAAACAGACTTTGCTGGAAATAAATTACATCCAGTAGATTTGAAACAAACTGTTGGAAGTTATTTGGTGAAAATAATTTCCCCAATTAGAGAAAAGCTGAGTCTTAGTGAAGAACTAAATGAAACAATAAAGAAAAGTTATTAGACTTTAAGATCTGGATTGGTCTGTTCTTCTAAATTGTATTTTGATTTGTATCCTCTTGGATTTATCATCAAATCTTTGTAAGTATATGTAGATGAATTTCCAATAATTACAGTAGTAATCATGCCTAATTTGTCTGAATGATTTGGTAAATTTTCTAAATCAGTCATAACTACTGTTTCAGATTCTCTAAATGCTCCTTTGATAATAGCAACAGGAGTTGTAGGTTTACGATATTTTAGAAGAATTTTTCTAGTGTCTTGTAATTGATGAATTCTTTTTTTACTAGATGGATTATAAATAACAATTACAAAATCACCTTGTGCTGCAGCTTCAACTCTTTTTTGAATAATTTCCCATGGAACTAACAAGTCACTCATACTAACAACTGCAAAATCAGTCATCAAAGGTGAACCAATTATAGATGCACAAGAATTTAATGCTGATACACCTGGAATAATCTCAACTTGTAAACCATCTTTAGGATCCCAACCACTTTCAGCAAGAGTTTCATAAATTAATCCAGCCATTCCATAAATTCCAGGATCTCCACTTGATACAAGTGAAACAATTTTTCCTGATTTTGCAAGATCAATACACTGATGAGCTCTTTCAACTTCTTGTGTCATCGCATAACGGTAAACTGTTTTATCTTCAATTAGATCTTGAACTAAATTTACATAAGTTTCATATCCAACAATTGTATCACTTTCAATAATTACTTCTTTTGCTCGAAATGTCATATGATCATGGTGTCCAGGACCAACGCCAACAATGTAGAGTTTACCAGTCAATTTCAAAATAAATTTTTTGTTTAGTAATTTATCCCTTTTGTGAAATTTCTATTGGAATGGATCTATAAATGGACAATTCACTATATGATCACTGTTAGTTGGTCGTGCAATGCTTACAGATATCAAATCATCAGCACGAAATGAATCAATATCTGATTTTGTCTCTAAAATTTTGGCTGATTTTTCATCATTCCATTCAACTAGATAAATTCTCCACATGGGACTATAATTTGTATCACCAAGAGCTGCACCAGCAATTCCTGGTTGAAATCCTAGTGGGCCAGTGCCTTTAATTCCATTTTTAAATTGAAAAAGATCAACTGCTCCGGAATGAGCTATTAGATTTGCAGAGGTAGGAGATGAAACAACTCCCATTGTTTCTGCAGGTCCTGAAGGCGTAGCATCAGTCACAATATAGTAAATGGTCCTTCCATCAGGTCCCCATCCCCTATGAGCAACAAAGGTTACAGTCAATTCTTCCTCATTGATTTCAATTATCTGGCCTCCACCGTATGGAGTTTCATCTGTAATTTCTTTATCAGAACGTACTAGCATCTGTCCATCAGGCCAAACAATTTGAGGAGTATTTAGAACAATTCCTGTTTCATTAAACTCAACTCTACCACCTTCTTCTGCAGTAATTACATCAGCTGCAGATTCAAACATTATTTCTTTTTGACCTATTTTCCATGTAACTTCAATTACAGAACTTAATGCGCTATATTGTAATTCTTGTGATGGAGTGCTAGAAAATACTTCATCTTGGAATCCATAAATTCCATCACCTTTAATTCCATTTTTAAAAATAAATAACTTTTGAAGAGCATCTTCTGGTACATTTGAAATAGCCAAAGCAAGTTCAACATTCCATCCTTGTTTTTCTGAAAGGGTTTTAACATAATCCTCATCGCTACCATCAGTGATAATGTAAAGAATTTGATTTCCGGCATAGATTCCTTTATGCATTGGAATTGTAGCTGGAACATTTGTTTTTGAAAGTAAAAATGAAGGATCTTCTTTTTCTAATTCAATTTTTTGCATTATTACTTCTGTTGGTTGTCCTCGTATCCAACCATCAACACTTACAGTTACAGTAAATTCTTTTGAATCAGATGAATGTAATGCAAGTGCAGCTCCTGTAAACTCAAAAGAACCTGATTTTTCATCTAAATCAATCAAAGATAAGCCATAAACAGAATTCCCATCAACAGTCCAGGTAGGTTGGCCTTTTACTTCTTTAGAGTTTATTTCATGTAAAACGACAATCTGAACAGGCTTACTTGAGGTAAATGTCATAGAACCATCATAAAGAGTTCCTTCATTTGGTGATAGAATAAGTGCTAATTGGTGATTTTGATGTCCTTGTCCTGGATCTTGAGAAGATGTAATAGTTTGAGTAAAGTGAATTTTTTTTCTAGAACCTGCATCTACAAATTGATCAGATATTGACGAAATAGAAATAATACTAGCTACAAAAAATACAATAATCAAAATAGAAATTTTTTTATTCAATAGTTGTGATTATATTTATTCCCATAAATTATTTTGTTTTAATTAATTTTATCAAGTTCAAATTCATTATGTAGAGCTTTCACTGCTGTATTTGCATCAGAATTTTTTACGACAAATGCAAGATTAAGCTCAGATGAACCTTGAGTAATCATTGATACGTTAACTTTGTTTTTCTCAATTGCTCCAAAAACTCGTGAAGCAACTCCAACAGTTCCTCGCATACCTGAACCAATTAATGCAATAATAGCTACATTTGTAGTGACTTCTAACTTTTTAATAATTTTTCCTAGTAACTCCATTTCTAATGCAATTACTGCTTTGTCAAGATCAGAATTCTTTACCACAATTGTAATGCTTGATTCTGAAGGATTCTGAGAGATCATCATTACGTTTATTCCAGACTTTGCTAATGTTGAAAAGATTTTGGCGGCAGTTCCAGGTGTTCCAACCATACTACCTCCTTGAATATCGATTAACCCATTATTTTGAACATTACTTACACATTTTATAGTATTTTTAGCAGATGAAGAAGTAAATGCAGTTACTAATGTTCCTTCATTTTTTATATTAAAAGAATTTCTAATCTTCATTGGGATTTTCTTTGATAGAAGGGGCTCAAATGTTCGTGGATGTATCTGCTTTGCACCAAACATAGCCATTTCAATTGCTTCTATGTATGATACTTGTTTGAGTAATTTTGCATTTTTAACAATTTTTGGATCTGCTGTCATAAGTCCATCTACGTCACTCATTAACCAAATCTCATCTGCTTTAATGCAAGAACCAATAGTTGTTGCAGAATAATCAGAACCTCCTCTACCAAACGTAGTTACATGTCCATGTTGATCTGCACCTGCAAATCCTCCTACAACAGGAATTGTTTTCTTTGAGAACAAAGCATCTACTGTCTTTGATACTCTTAGTCTGGTTGTATCAAAAAGTGGTCTAGATTCACCAAAGTTAGAATCAGTTACAATTCCTACTTCTTTGCCAGTAAGAGAAATTGATTTTTTACCTAGATCGTTAATTGCTGATGAAACTAATTGTATTGATAATCTTTCACCAAATGAAATTAGATAATCCATTGATCTAGGTGTAACTTCACCCAGTAATACCATTCCATCAATTAATGCAAGAAGTTCTGTAAAGTCTAGACCTAGTTTCATCAGTAATTTTTTTTGTATATCAGATTTTTTGATTGTTTGTTTTGCTAATTGTTTATGTCTATTGATAATTTTTGCTGCAAGTTGTTCAGCTTTTGTTTTATTTTCTTTTTTTATAGACTCAGATATCTCTATGAGATCATCAGTTGTTCCACTTGTTGCAGAACAAACAATTAAGATTTGATGTTTTATTGATAATGAGTTAATGTGTTTAGCTACAGCTTGAATATCTTTTGTAGTAGAAATTGATGTTCCACCATATTTTATAACGAGTCGCATTTCAAAATACCTGAATTAGTTAATCTTTAAATGCTTTAACTTTCCACGCGTGGAGCTAAGTAAAAGTGAATTCTACCAATATTTGCTACTTTAAATTCAATTCTGAGAGGTTTAGCGCTCGAAAACTCACATGTGATCAAGCCTGCAGTATTTCCTACTGCTTTTATCACAGGATTAAGATATTCAAGGCTGTAAGTACCAGTACTATCTACTTTTGAAAAAATTTCTTCAATGTCTTTATCATCTTTGTCAAGATTAATTACAACTTCACCAGAATCACCTTTACCTGAAAAATCTGCTTTTGAATCAAATGTTTGAATTGTTAGATAGTCAGATACAACTTGTACATCACCAAGAATCTTATCAAATTTTGAAGAAGACAAAGTAATTTTTGAATCATATGGAATTTTTGGCAACGGAGTGTCAGTTGCAGAACTTTCAATTAAACGCATTTTGTATTTTTTATTTTTTCCAACTGTTACAAGTAACATATTTTGATCAGAGATACTAATCTCTATACTATCTTTTTTATCTGCTCTTTTGATAAGTTTTGAAAATTCATCTATTCTTACTCCAAATTTTATATCACTATCACACTCATATTTTTCAAATGCGGAATTAGGCCACGATATATCAATAAGTGCAACATGTGAGGGATCCATTCCTCTAAAAGTAATTCCTTCTGCTGTTGCAACAAATGTAGCTTCTTCAACAAGTGTAGATATTGCAGAGATTATTGCCTTTAGATCGTCTGAACCACTTGTTTTTGCTGCAAAAGTCAAATCAATTTTGTTGACTTTAAGTTCCAGTTAAACGTTATGAGTAATCACGCCAAGTATGTTTACATTTCTGACAACGATAAAATCTGGTTGTAGGTTCATCTCCACTTCTAGTTTGAAACATCCACCAAACTGCTTCATCATGTCCACACTTTCCACAATCCATTTTGATTGTTGAATTAGTTTCTTCTCCTTCATTTCCTTCAAAAGCAAGAAGTGAGAAATCTGGTTCTTCTTCGTTAGTAATTTTTTTTACTAATTTTATTTTTTCTCCTTCAGTATAACCACATTTGGAACATTGAAGGCCAGAAATACTCTTTTTTAATTTGACCTCACATTTGGGGCAAAATTTCAAACTAATTTTCCTTAATTTTAGAATTAAATAATTTTTTGAACTCTTCTGCCATTTTTATTACTGAATCTGTAGCTTTTTTTACCTCTCCAAGTGGTTTTGTGTTAGAATTAATTTTCATATGGATTTCATTGGTAAGGGGATGTTTTACAATAACTCCTGCAAAATCAATTTTTGATTCTTTTAGTAGTTCATGTTGAATAATGTATAAAATTCCTATATCAGCATCTGTAATTGAAAAACTGATTTCCTTTGGTTCTAAAGTGAGTACTTGAGCATCCATGTAATCGGAAAAAGAACTTATTGTGGATATAAATCATTATGAGTAATTAGGTATGGAAGAAAGCAAGATTTCAGAGATTCATGTAACAAAATCCAATAATGAGTACTCATCTGATGACAATATTGAGATTAACGTCCAGTTTTTAGTTGAAGGAGGCATTAGAGATGCGTTTAATGAGGTAAATTGGACAAGAGCATACAACAACAATGATGTTGGATTCAAATTGAAATATGGTGTAAAATTGATATCAGGAGGATTCAGAAAGAAGGAATTAGGTAGGACTGTTGATACCTATCGAAAGGCATCAATCTTTTGGACAAGAAATCCAAAATTAGTCAATCCAAATAAAGACAAAAGAGTTTGGGTTCAGATAGCGAAAAATTTTGAGCCGTTTATCAGACTTTCAGAAGAAGAGGTAAGACAGGAATTATTTGACTTTAATGAAAAATTTGTATTCAAAGCATCAGATTTAGGAAAAGGTAAGCACAAGATTATGGCTGAAGCTTTTGCATCGTGGCAAAAGCATGACTTTACAGAGCCAGGAAATGTTAAAAATAATTCCACTGAAATTGAAATCATAATCAATTAGGGATATAAGGAACTTTTTGATTGAATTAACATGGCAAAATACGATGGACTATTAGGACAACCAATACTGGAAGTAGAAGAACCTGATAAGGAAGGTGGAATTACCTTTATTATTAAAGACAACAGGTTTTTGTTCATAAAAGTAGTTGATGGAAAAATTGATACCGTATCGATTCCAGAATAGGTGAATATGAATGGGAAAATATGATTCAATCAAAATGGTAGAAATTGTAAAAATAGAAGATCCTGATTCAGAAGGTGGATTAACTTTAATCTTTAAAGGTAATAAAATTTTGAAGATTAAAATTGTTGATGGTAAACTAGTTTCAGAATTTGTCTAAACTAATTTTTTATATGTTTTTCATAAAAACCAATAGCTAGCTCTTGTACTTCAGATTGTATAGAGCCAGGTCTTTCATCTCTAATTTTTTTAATGGCTTCATCTGTTGAAAATTTTTTATATTTTATATAGTAACATGCAAGAATTGTTCCTGCTCTTCCCATTCCAGCTGCACAGTGAACCATTACTGCTTGATTGTTTTTAATTTGTTCATGGATAAAATCTACTGCTGAATCTATTTTATCCATATCAGGAGCTGTAAGATCAGGAGTTGGAACGTGAAGATAATTAATGTTTTTTATCCAGTTATCAGGTAGAGCGTTCTCAGTCATAGTTACAATTGATTTTATTCCTTGATGTAAAAGCCAATCAAATTCATGAAAACTTGTTGGCATTCCAGAACCAGCTAATTTTTCATCAATCAGCCATGAGAAGTTAGTTGGTTTTTTTGTAATTTTGCCATGAACCTTTCTCCAAATATTTCCAGGTTTGCTCATGCAAGATGTTGATATTTTCTATATTTTTAGCATTACGGAATTATGTGTGAGTGAATTATGATGCTACTGCTCTAACAGGGGAACCTGTAGCATCTTTAAGCTTTAGTGGAAGTATTGTAAAATTAAATTCCTTTGATGAAATTTTATTCAAGTCTGTTAAATTCTCTACAATCAAAATATTATTTTTTAATAAAATATGATGAACACTATATGATTCATCATTTCCTAGATCTATACTTGGGGAATCTATTCCAACTAGATTGATATTTTTTGATACAAGATATTTAGCAGCAGATGTGGACAATCCTGGATTTTCTGTGAAATAGTTATCTTTTTTTAAATTTTTTTGCCATCCAGTAAAGAAGAAAATAGATGAATGATTAGAAATCTTCCCATTCTTTTTTTCAAATAAAGTAATGTCTAATTTGGTAATAGCAGTGTTCTTGTTTTTTTGGAGTTTGATTATTGTAGCTTTTCCTAGTAGTCTATCAATAGGAATTTGGTTAATTTTGAGACCATTTTTTACAAAATGATATGGTGCGTCAAGATGGGTTCCAGTATGCGAACTAAAGAATAACAGTTCAAGATTATATCCATCATCCTTTAGATTAGACCAAGAAATGAATTGAGGTTTTGGAGAACCAGGAAAGCTTGGAATAGATTCTGATATTGTCAGTGTTAAATCAATTGGTTTCACACCAACAGATCTTGATAGTAATTAATCAGTTTTTGAACTATGAAAGGTTAAATACTGTTTGATGAAAAATTTCATGTGCCTATTGCTTATGTTCTAATAAATTCAGATTTAGGATCAGATGAATCAATCATTGATGAAGTAAAGAAGATTCTTTCTGAGGAAGATGTCATTTCTGAAGTTCAAGGAGTTTATGGAGTATATGACATTGTCTTAAAGTTGTCTTCTGATAATACTGAGAAATTACGTGCAATTATCACCAACAAAATTAGGAAGATCAGTAAAGTTCAATCAACATTGACTATGATGGTCATAGAAGAACAAGAAGGTCTATAGTTTCTTTATTGTATCAATTACCTGAAGAATTTCAGATTCTGTGTTAAAAAAGTGAGGAGATGCTCGTACAATTTTTTTTTCCATAATTTCTCTTACTGCCAAAACAATACCTTGTTTCTCAAGTTTATCTGCTATTTCTTGTGAATCAAAACCATCAATATTAAAAGATACAATACTAGTTCTGTCATTTGGATCTTCTGGTCCATATAAAATAACATTTGGGATTTTTGATAATTCTTCTCTGAAAAGATTTGACAAGTATTGATTTTTTTTATGAATATTTTTCAAACCAAAGTTTAGCAAGTAACTTACAGATGATTCTAATCCAACTATTCCAACATAATTTCTAAAACCAGTTTGAAATTTGTCTGGTAGTTCTTTGAAAGCAAGATTTGAATCATCATAAATTATTGCAGATTCACCTCCAATTGTCATTGGTTCTAATAATTTGCTTGATTTTCTATTACAGTAAAATATACCAGTACCCATCGGACCACAAAGCCATTTAGAGCCATTAAATGACATGAAATCACATTTTATTTTTGATACATCAATATCATCTATACAACCTACGGTTTGCGCACTATCAATAAAAAATGGAACTCTATTTTGAATAATATTTCCAATTTCTTCTACAGGTAATAATGAACCAGTATTATACAGGGCATGACTAAGAGAGATTAGTTTTGTGTTAACATCAATGTAGGATTCTAGATCATCTAATTTGAAAAAACCATTCTTGTCTATAGGAAGATTTTTTATTAAAATTTTTTCTTTTAATTTAATCCAAGGATAAAAATTTGAATGATGTTCATGTGCCATTCCACGAATTATCATGTTAGAATTAGTATCAAAAGATATACCATTTGCAACAATATTAATTCCATCAGTTGTGCTTTGGGTAAGAATAACTTCATTTGGTTGGCATGCGATAATTTTTGCAATTATTTTTCTTACATTTTGTAGTTTTTCAGTAATAAATAATTCTGAATCTTTAGAATCAGGACCAATTAAATTGTATGATATTAAAAACTCTTTCATAGCATCTATACTTTGAGAAGGCATCAAAGAGACTGATGCATTATTTAGATAGATTTTATCTGAATTAGGAAAATCATCTGAAATATCTTTTGATACTAAATTCATTATTATATCTGTAAAATGCTAAAATGGTGTTGGATAAAAATCCTGAGAGTATTTTAGATAATAATTTAACATATATACAAAATGAATTTAGGCAAAAGCTACCAAGTATAGTGTTATGTTCAGAAACTTTCCATAAAGCAGAATTTCTTAACAGGTTGATCAATTCTGTAGAAAATCCAATTATTTTTGTAGATATGGATTTACTTTACACGGGATATGTTGAATCTGGAATGATTCAGAAAAAAAATAACGTAACAATTTTTCATCCTGATAAAGAAAGTTGGAAGAAGGAATTATTAGAAATCATAACTAAAGTATCAAAGAAGAAATTTCTAGTTATAATTGATTCATTCAATGGAGTTTACAATATGTTTGATGATCTTGAATCTGCGAGATTCATCAATTCATGTATTATGTTACTTTCATCTGTTGGGAAACAAACAAGTTCCTCTATTGTTATAGTTGCAATGGCAAGAAAGAAAGAAAATAATGAATGGATATTATTACCAGGAGGGAAACAGATCATTAAATCAGAAAAAACTGGAGTTTTTTTATTAAAAAAAATTGAAAACGATTTAGTGATCAGTACTTTGGATGAATCAAATCCAAAGATATTCAAAATAGAGCAAGAAAATAGTTGATTTGGGTTTTTGTGCGATCAAATTTGAAACACCGTTATAACTTGATATTTTTAGGCAAATTATATAAGGACTAAATAAAGAAATGATTTCATAATGCCAGTAGCAATACTTCCAGACATCAGTGAACAGATGTGTATCGGATGTGCACTTTGTGTAGAAATCTGTACAACTCTTGGTCCAGATGTCCTTAGAGTAAAACCAGTTGAAG
>Ga0209988_10001285_pt1 | contig 16340 bp, 17 predicted proteins | sample N075metaG_FD_183115 | JGI IMG/M metagenome (GOLD analysis project Ga0209988, IMG submission 183115) | Deep subsurface microbial communities from Kermadec Trench to uncover new lineages of life (NeLLi) - N075 metaG (SPAdes) (version 2) | ecosystem: Environmental > Aquatic > Marine > Ocean trench... | reverse complement strand
TCGCAGCACTTGCCAAAACCACCGCGACACACTGTTAGAATGGCTTGACTCAGATTTACCCAAGAAAGAAAAGCATTTAGCCGGATGTCCGGATGACGATGTAGAGCAACTCATCCTCGAGCTTAAAAATGCGTTAGGTCGAGTTGAATCAGGCGAGTTTGGAAAATGCCAGGAGTGTGACGGTGAGGTTGAAACAGAACGCTTGACGGCCAACTTCATCCAATGTCTATGCCTTGATCATTATTCCAAAGCGCAGTTACGCAATCTTGAAAGCGAAATTGAACTGGTTTCGCAAGTGCAGAAAGACCTGCTGCCGTGCAAAGTCCCGGGGCTTCAGGGAATCGAGATGGCGGCCCGCACCGAGTCGGCAGGAATTGTCGGCGATGAGTATTATGACTTCTATAATTTGCCGAAGTGGAGCAAGCCGAAACCGGGTCTGTCAAATGGCTCTGCCCGACCGGACCGGCTCTCGGGCTGAGCCACGATCCACTTCCGAGTCCGTTAAATTCAATTCCGGTGATATTTTTGTGTTTTATACCGACGGTTTGGTGGAAGCGCAAAATCAGAGGGGCCAGACCTTTGATGAAAAAAGACTGGCAGTTTATGTTCGCAACCACCTGGATCAAACTGCGGATGATTTATTAAACGGCATTTTTGAAACCGCCAAAGATTTGGCCGGCAAATTTCATGATGATGTGACGTAAGTGGTTTTGAAAGTGCAGTAGTTTGCAGGGAACGGTCGCGACCGTTCCCTGCCCAGATCATGTCTATTCTTAGTACCTCCACGGTGACCGATCCAAATCCCCTGGCTGTTGAGCATCCCGATTTAAGAAATTGCTAAAGTTACTTTATTCCATTGATTTTTATTTTTCTATCTTCTAAGTTGATCTCAAGCAAAATTTTCCGTAGGTCCTCCAGGTTATTTAACTTACCGATGACTCATACAAAAAATCCGGAGTGCATTAATGTCATTTAAATCTATCTTTATTTCAATTTTCATTGGCACATCTCTAATCCTTGCTGCATTGGTCCTTAATTCGAGACGTCCATCTGTTGAAACCAGTCAGCCGACTCCGGAATTTGTTCGGGCTACGGGGAAGTGTGCGGAATGCCATCGCCGGGAGACGGCTGCGGTAGTCGTTGAGTTCGAACAAAGCCGCCACGCTGCAACTGGCGTTAATTGTTTAGATTGCCACAAGTCCCAGGCAGGTCAGGAAGATATGGAGCATCGCGGATTCGTTATTGCAGAACGAGTAACCGCTAAAAACTGTAATCAGTGCCATACGACCGAATATCAGCAATTTCTCCGCAGTCGCCACGCCGCACCTGCGTATGCTGCGATTTTCGGCGACGAACCATTTACCACTGAACAGGTTGAATTTTCCGAACAGTTCCATAAGGGTGCCGTTAAGAGACCGGCAAACGCACTCGCTCGTTTAGAAGGAGAAGCTGCAATTGTTAGTGGATGCATAAGTTGCCATGCCGTCGGCAAGCCCAATGCCGATGGATCCATCGGTAATTGCACCCAATGTCACTCGCGCCATCTCGCCTCAGTGGAACTGGCACGAGAGCCACAAACGTGCGGACAATGTCATATGGGGCCCGATCACTCGCAAATCGAGATTTATAACGAGTCGAAACATGGGGTCCTCTACAATGCTCAAAAAAAACATATGAATCTTCGCGCCAGGCCGAAGGAATTAACGGTCTACGACATGCCCGTTCCGACTTGTGCAACTTGCCATATGAGTGGGTTGGAAGGTCTGAAAGTAACCCATGACATGACGGAGCGACTCTCCCATTGGCTCTTTGCCGCTATATCTGAAAAACGACCCACTTATGCCCAGGGACAGGCTGAAATGAAAGAGGTCTGTCTGAAATGTCATACAACCAATCCTGTCAATAAATTCTTTCTGGAAGCTGAAGAGGTTCTAAAGGCAACAAACAGCCGAGTCGCGGAAGGTCAAAAAATAATGAAAGAGCTGCGCCAGGAGAACCTATTAACACCCCAGCCTTTTGATGAGCCGATAGAGTTCCTTGCTTTTGACTTCTGGCATTACTATGGCAGAACAGCCAAACATGGGGCATTTATGGGTGGGGCAGATTTTGTACAGTGGCATGGAAATTATGAGCTTTTGGCTAAACTTGTGGAAATGAAAGCAATGGCCGAAGAATTGAGGTCAGACCATGGCCGAAATGAAAGGTAAGATCTCTTTGAGTAGGCCTCAATTGCTGGAGATTTTTGTGTTATCCAATTTGGCCTTCTTAGCCCTCGATGTGTTTATCGCACACTCCATAAATGCCTTCCGGCATTGGGCGGAATGGATACCTTTCTATTTTTCGGCAGTTACAGCAATTCTGTTGATGGTCAGCTTCCTTTATTACCGTTTGGACGTTCTTCAAAACGGAGCCAGACGTCTCGGTTCAATTGTGGGCTGGACTTCAATTCTTGTCGGAATTACCGGATTGATTCTGCATCTCGAAAGTCAATTCTTTATCCTGATGACCCTGCAAAGCTTAGTCTATACCGCACCATTTGTGGCGCCGTTGTCATTTGCTGGCTTGGGATTTTTGCTGTTACTAAATCGCCAGGTAGATTCGGAGTCAATGGACTGGGGTAGATGGATTATCTTTTTTGCCTGGGGTGGTTTCGTCGGAAACTTTTTCCTTTCTTTGGCTGACCATGCGCAGAATGGTTTTTTTTATTTGAATGAATGGATCCCGGTGGCAAGCAGTGCGTTGGCAATAGGATTTCTATTCACCGTGATACTTAGCTCTGTGAATCACTTCTTCCTGAAGCAATGCCTTTGGATCATTGGCATTCAGGTATTGGTGGGTTTTTTAGGTTTTTATTTTCACCTGGCGGCTGATTTACGAGGACCGGCTTCGAGCTTCATGGACAATTTAAAATACGGCGCCCCAGTGTTCGCACCTCTGCTCTTACCCAACCTCGCAATATTAGCAGCGATTGGGATTTGGGACATGCTTGATAAAACGTCAGAACTGACCGCCAAGTGACAAGCAGATTGCAAATTTCAAATGTCCCGCCGCACCCGTTAGAATTTTAGTTTTGGTGCTTGAGTTGTTTATTCCTTTTTTGACTCCTCACAAAAATTCACTTTAAAAGTTTGCCAGCAAATAACAATTAAGCATCCAACAGCTACGGAGAAATCCCCGCGTCGACTCGGTCACGCTAAATGCCGCACTGCCGTTAAGGATTCTCTTTTAACGGTTGTCCGACCCCTCTTGGCTCATTTTATTACCAACGTCCACAGCAATTGCCACCGCGGCGGTTACCCATTCTTCCTTTACCGAATCTCATGTTCGCCCATTTAGGGAAGCCATCGTCGGTCACTAAACCAATCGTGTTTTTACCTTGAATTATTTTCGAAGGATAAAGATGCCATTGGCCATCTATCTCTTCTTGCTCACCAATGATTTCCACTTTGCCTTCTTCCAGTTTGAGGTTTTCTTGATTCCAATACCGAACAGGTCCCAGATGTACTGTGTACTCTTTATCATTGGTCTTAAAGGTTGCTATTAAGCGAACGTACCGGTATAGAGGACTAATGACGTTGGTTATCTCGCCTTTATTTAAGAGTCACACTCTCGCCCATGTTTTCTGCTCTCGGAGACATCGCTCTTCGTCCTGACTGGGCGAAGATTAAGAAACTTAGACTGAAGAGCAAAACAATCGTGAAGATAATTGAATTTGATTTTTTCATAACAAACCTCCAATTTTTGTTATTATTATAAAGACTCTTAATTCTGACCCTGATTAGGCAAGCAGCATGCCAGAGTCGATGATTTGAGATGGGTTATTAAAATCAATAACTTAAGAGCAGGGAGGGAACTAAAAAGGGTAGAAAAAATCTTAATTGTGGGAAATTAGCGGTGGGTAATTCTTATTTTTGGGAATTGAAGGACAGGGTGGATTGATCGAATATTATGACGTGTGGATTTTAAAGTGTGACTCATCATGCCCCTCGATTGGCTCAAGGTGGCTGGTTACTTCGGTTTGCATAGGAAATCCGTTCATGATTGCTCTCTCAATTATAGTTGCTTGTTTGTGGGCTTTAGAAATTGGCATATTTTTATGAAAAAGCAGATGAAACTCAATAATTAATTTGTTGCCGGCATTACGGTGACGAAGATGATGAAATTGAGTATCGTATTTTTCCGTTTCTTGCTGCAGTATTTCCGTGAGCTTTTTATTAATATTTGGATCGGCCTCATCCATTAATCCACCAACGGAACGTCGCACAAGCTTTGAACCAGACCACAAGATGTTTATCGCCACAAGGATAGCGATAATCGGATCGAATGGCAACCAACCTGTCCAGAGCGTCAAAAGCAAGGCCACAATTACGCCAAGACTTGTCCAACTGTCCGTCAGAACGTGTTTACCATTGGCTTCAAGGACAATGGAGTGATATTTTTTCCCTTGTCGAATGAGGTACCAACCCAGGCCTCCATTGATTACAGTAGCAAGCATAATAAAGCCAATGCCCTGCTCAATGTTTTCCAAATATTGTCCAGTTAGCCATTTTTCAATGGATTCGTAAAGAATGTATAACCCGGCAACAATAATCATGGCGCCTTCAAACCCCGCAGAGAAGAAGCTAATCCGATCATGGCCATAAAGATGGGTCTTGTCTGCCGGCTTCATGCTTAACCACAGGCTGAAAGCAGCAAATGAAACAGCGAACACGTGCACCACGGATTCCGCTGCGTCAGAAAGAATCGCGGCCGATCCAGTTATCACAGATGCATAGATTTTGATGATCAGCATGAGCAAACCAACGCCAAGTGAAAGGCGCATGGCAAATTTCAAGGGTCGCGCTGCATCATTCAAAATTTGTTTGTCTGAATTTACATGCATTGCGCTTTTCAAATTGGTTTTATCCCCAAGGCAATTTCAACAGGTAACCACATTTGTTTTCTACTGATTTCAGTAATTTTAAAGCCCACATCTGATAAAGCCCGCCGCACATATATAGGACGACAATCGAGGAATTTCGGAAAATGTCGATGTGTCCATTCGAATGCTTTAATCAATAAAGTTTGCCTCCCCTCCTTAGAAAGTCCCGCGACTACAATTCGACCCGACGGTCGTAAAACTCGCATACATTCCCGCAGAACTTTTGGAATTTCCGGTGTATCGAATAATTCCAATGTAAAGCTCATAAAAACTGCATCCAGAAAGTTGTCATGGTAAGGCAGGTCGATAGCGTCGCTACAAACCAATTCCGCTCGCTCTGCGAGATTCTGCTTCTCTAAGAGCTTTTTGCCACGTTTCATCATTTCCTCTGATAAATCTACACCATAAATCTTACCCGTCACTCCAACTACTTTTGCGATTTCTGTGAGGCAGTGGCCTGTCCCAAAACCGATTTCTAATATTTTTTCTCCCGATCTCGATGCCAGTCTCGCGAGAGCGATCCTACGTACCGGCGCTTCACTATGGTATGCAAGAAGGTCATAAAATTTGCTGATTCGATTATAAAATGTTTTGGTTTGAGAACGGGATTGAAAAACCGGTAGAACCCCAGGTTGGGTTTTACTAAATGACCGAGTAGTCATCTCTGCAAGGGGAGGTGGATGGACAGCTGACATTTAATCTTGGTATCCTATTCCGTGTAGGTATGAACACTGTACTTTGCCTGAGGTAAGTAATTCAGACCAAACCAGCCAAATCAAAAGAACCTTCTTTTCTGTCATGCTAATTATCATTGGCGCAGCCGTTTATGGCTGCGCCAATATTCACCACTGTGGGATTGACACTAACCCTAACTAAAAGCCAATTGCTGCTTCAGCCATGATGCCTTTAAAGTTTGCATCGGAGTAAATGCTGCCTGCCGCAAAATCATTGTAGGACTGACTAACGTACTCAATTTTCGCAACTACTTTGTCCGTTAAAAACCATCCAAAGGCTAGTTGAACTCTGTTTATTGTAACCTTTTCAGCATCCGCATTAGCTAGCTTTCCACTGGCGCTGTTAAACCTGGCGCCGCCATACCATTGTTCAGAGGCTCCAAACCGATAGATGACTTCTCCTGCAAGCTGATTCCAGGTTCGCGTATCATTAGAGTTTATAGAATCGCCTCCGCTAGAATTTTCATACGTACCAAAAAACTCTAATCCGTTCCATTTCAAGAATGGATTGATCATGATCGCAGTCAATTTTCCCGAGAAATTTGGATTCCAACGGCCTGAACTGAAATTATCCCTGGTAGCAGTTATGCCTTTTATTACACTATAGTAACGCGAGCCGGCTCGGTCGCCACTGTACAAGTATATCTGTTTGGCGTTTCCATTAGTATATATGGAACCGGTCAGTCTTAATCGTAAACCAGGGTTTACCTGTTTATCAAAGCCGAGCTTTCCGAGGAATGCCAGGCTTGTTTCTCCCGGGCTGGTGACATCTTGGTTTAGTTTACCGTTGGAAAATCCAAGCATACCCAGAAAGCCATTGGTTTTTAAATAGGCTTCCGCACCGACCTCAGTCGTAAAGCTGTCCATTATGTAATTACCGACAAATGGGTTGTGCAAGCTTGCTGAGTTGTCAGACCGTCTAAAGTGCGCATCGCCATAGTTGATTTCCATATGCCCTACTTTGAGCGTGACCATGTCCATTACGTTATCAAGAAAACCGGGGCTCACAAAGTCCAACCTGTCAACCTGCAAGTAGCCGCTTTTCACGTACGGTTCAGGGTGATGCCTTGAGGAAAGGTAGGTCCGCAAGTGCATTCTTAAACCATTATGGAGTTGGACATCCAAATCAAGGTTCGCGGTTGCCAGGTTAAAATTGTTTTCCAGTTCTATTAATTCATTAATGTTCGCGCCGTTCCCGTCATCAACAAACAGAGCTGAATTGCTGTGATTCAAGCCCTGAAATTGAAGCGTCGAGGAACCACCTAGTATTACTTTTAAGCCGACAAACTCGCTTGTTTCTTCTTTTGTAGTTTCAAACATATTCAGCCCATGCTTATCGGCCGGTTTGGAATACTGTAATTGCCGGTCCGGACCCGTTTGGGCAAATAGCGAACTAACAAAGAAAAAAGATACTAGTAGTAAAACACTTGTTAAAGTTTTCATAATATACCTCCTTTGTGGTTTGTGGTTTAACTGCTAAGTGATTATTAATTATCTTATTCATTTAGTTTATCGAAGCATTTTGATTCCAAAACTTGACTTAAAATCTGATTCGAACTTTCCAACTGATTCCCTGCAATGTTAAAATGATTAATTGTTCCTGCTGTTTGTTTGGCCTCAGCGTAAATATCGAAGGATATTGATAATTCAGGTTTTGCTTTTATCAACCCGAAAAAAGCTGTCGGTGGCTTAATCTTAAAATCACGCATGGAAATAGAGATAAAGCCAGTAATCTGAAAAGTATTATTGGAAAGAGGCCGTACTTTGACATCCATTTCAATTCTTTTCGTCGTTCCTGCAAGTGTCAAGTTTCCGATCGTATCTATCGAATACCAAACCCCTTCGGAGTTGGGCGCTGCAATCAATTCCGATTTCGTCAATTCATATTCAATGATTGGGTATTGATTTTCTTTAAGTGCCTTGTACATATCCTTGTTCATCCTGTCGTTTCTGCAATCGAAACTCCGAATCGGGATAAAGAAATAAAGTGAAGTGTTGGTTCCAACATTTTGGAAATTGTTCACTGGCAAAAAAATATCTTCGGATCCAAAGTAGGCATATCCGGTTAATAATTCTGTCTCACAACTGAACTTGTTAATGTTTGTTTTTCCATCCATCCAAAGCCGGCTTCCTGGCAGTGTTTCGAAAGGTCCTAAGCTTATGGTCTGCGCCGAAAGTCCATTTATGAGTGTCAATGCTCCAATTAACGCTCTTAGCAGTATTCGATTGACTTGATGCGGGTTCATGATTTTCTCTCTGGTTTTAAGCCTGCACTTTAAGTTAATTCAGGCTCATTTGAATACTTGGAATTAATGCGATTTCAAAATAAACTGTGATTTCATTACCCGTCTTAAGCCTACCGAAAAACATGGTTGGCGGCTTTATATTGAAATCAGTCATTAGCAATTTTTTGCTGCCTGTGAATCGAATAGTACCATTCGCTTCGAGATTTCCTATTACCTCTAAAGCAATTGTCTTCTCCACACCTGCAACTTTCACATTTCCCATGGTCTTAAGCTGTACCTGATCCTTCCCAGCTTCTGGAGAAGCAGTCAATTCTAAACTTGTTAGTTCGAAGATAATTTCCGGATGGTCGTCAGCTTTCAATAATTTGCGCATCTTTTTGTCCATCTTCCCTTTGCCGCTCTCGATACTCAGAACAGGTATTTGAACGATACCCGCAACTGCCGCATTGTTAAATTCTATTGGGGTTGAATCTGAAATCATCTCTTTCATAATAAAAGAGCCGGTTATTTCCTTCGCTACACATTTATAGCCATGTAGAGTTGAAGTACCTTCAAACCACAGTTTGCTCTCTGAACTGATTATGTATTTATACTGGGGAGCATCTTGAGCTTTAACTAGATAAACTTGAATGATGACCAGCACAAGAATTAAACAAGTATTTTTGAACGATTTCATTTTATTCTCCTTTCTAACATTTTTCAATCTCTGTACTTAATTTGCTTTTCGCCATTCACAATCAGTTTGTTCCTTTTCATCTTCACTTCGACGAGCTTGCCATAACGAACGATTAAATTGTGAAACGGCGATTGCTGTTCGGCAAAAGTAAAGTGTGGATGTTATACATTTGGATTTCTCAACAATTGACTTACTTTTCCATTGATTCCCACCGACTTGATGTTTGGTTGAATTATCACATCAGCCTTGATTGAATTTGAAATGAGACAGCTCTTGTGGGCATCGGCAATCGTCTGCTTAGCTTGTTCAATCGCATCATTCGTTTGAACCAATACTGTTGGCCAGAGGTAGATTTTGGTAAATTGATACTTGCCGTCGATAAACTCCAGTAGGCCTTCAGCATGTGTCTTATATGAAACAATGGGTAGATTCTTGTGTTGAGCGAATGCCATGAACGTCGTCATCGTGCAGATGTCAACGGATGCAACGAATAAATCCTCAGGTGTCCAAACACCCTCTTCTCCTTTAAACTCCGGCGGACTGGCCACACGAAAATCTTTCTTTCCTTTCGAGTACAAAGTGCCCGAACGGCCGCTTGTCCATTTGAGGTAAGTGTGATAGGTAAAGGTTTTATATTTTATTTTAGGTTTTGAGGTTACTGTTGTCTGTTCCATTTCTATCTCCCCTTAAAGAAAGATTAACTAATTAAGATTGTTGTTTAGAGCCATCCTTGCATATGTAAGAATCTTCTTCATTTTGACCGGCTTGTGCAGAAAGGCGAATGCGCCAGCACTCATGGCTTTTGCATAATTGTCTAGCGCCCCGTCAACAGTCATCATGATAACTTTAGATTCCGGTGATTTTTCTCTTACCTCGCTTAGTAATTCCAACCCTGATTTCCCCGGCATGTGCAGATCCACTAGAATAAGAGGATACACTCGCTTGTTAAGCATTTCGCTTGCCTGGCTGCCGTTTGAAGCTGAGCTAACATGATAACCAGCCTTCTGCAAAATTCTTTTTAATGAGTGCCTGAATTCAGAATCATCGTCTACAATGAGAATTCTGTGTTTACTTTGACTTGACATCCTTTTATCTCCTGAATCGCTGAAATTTTAATTCTTACATAAAGTTCTTAAGAAATAATTGTGCCAGCTTTTCAAAGGAAACAAAAAAGCCGATTGCGTATCCGCAGGCGGCTATAAATCAATGAGTTAATTCGCGTTTGCTTTAGAACTGGTTCGCGAGTTGGCCGTTTAGATTATTCTTAGATGTGGGAAAAAATAGAGGTGACATTCTTAATATTAGGAATGAGAAGAGGCTAGACAATGATTTCATGAATTCGTTTTTCTTAAATTAATCCATAAACAAAGGACTGCGAAAATTCCAAAGATTCCCGAAAATGCGAAGGCGCTTTTTGTAACTTCCATCAAAATAGGCGTGTCCATTAACATGGAGGGCGGCAACATTAATGGCAGTATACGACCAAGGGTCGCGATGTTGACTAACCAGAAGGTTGCGCCTACTAACTTTGGGATGGCGACTTTTTTCTTATGTATGAAGCCGGGGATCATGCGAACAGACATCCCCAAAATAAGATTAGTTACAAACCCTAACAAATACATATGACGGATTGCATCGTTTAAATGGATAAAATGGCGTTCGGTAATAAAGGCAATGCCGGTTACGATTTCAAAAACTGCACCTAATGCCAGCCAAAAGTAGGCCGCATATATCAGCCGTTCAAAGCTGCCAAATTCACCATAATCCGGAAGCCCCGGACGCGTCGGTCTGCGATCTGGCGCTGGATGCAGGACACGATTCACGGTCCATGGGTCTTTGCGCCGGGTGAGAAGATCCAGTTGCCAAATAAACCAAATAATAACAGACCCCTTAAGGATCGAGCCGGCATTTGAAAGCCATAAAGACAAATTAGGTGAGAGGCTCAGCAGCGTTGGCAACTCCAGGATCATTTCCAAAGACAAGGAAACTAAATAAACAAGGGCAACACCACGAACATTCCAGTCCGGTGCATTAAGACGAAGATAAAGAGGAAAGGTGCGGATTGAAAATGCGAAGGATACCGGTAAAAGAACGAGTCCGATAAATGACTTTATAGCGAATTCATTCCAGGCATCGTCCAGAACCACCGAGCCATTGACAGCGGCGTCAATTAACAAAATTAGATTTAGCCCCCCGTACAAGAACCATCCCGCTAGCATCATCCCCATGAATGGCGCTATCGATTTCAAAGTCTGTCTTTTGCCTTTTTCTTTCGATTCTCTGTACAACCCGAGGATAAGAATGAGATAGAAGATTATACCCAAAAACTCCAGCATGCCAGACGCCGCAACCAACCCATTGAGAGAAACAAAGAATTTACTCTCGATGATGTAGGGAGTGACTGATTGACCGATGCTGCGAACAATCAGCCCGGCTGTCATCAACCAGAGAACCTTACGCACCAATTTCGGATTGGAAAAAGCCACCCCGGTGAGTCGAGGCATAAAATGGAGGCTCATTCCCATAATAAATAGCCCGGCCCACCCGACCAATTGTACATGACCATGTGTTTGAATCAGACCTACAAAGCCATCGCCCAGGTTAAAATCGTAGCCAATCACAAAAGTTAAATGGGCGCCAATGGCAAATCCGGCAAATAGCGCGAATCCCAACGCTGTCCAAATATAATTTATCTGGAACGCCAGTTGTTTGGTTTTACGTAGAGGATACGAGTCAACTTGAACTGAATTCATATTGTAAACGGTTCAACTCAAGGTGATTTGGTGGGATTATACCGGTTCAACAAACATTTTGAATGAGACATAAAAAATGTTACCAGGCTAATTTTTCAATTCTATCCCGAGCTCAGACATTTTGCGATAAAGTGAAGATAAGCTTAGCCCTAAAATCTCTGCGGCTTTGCTTTTATCGTTTCCGGCTGCTTGCAGCGCTTTTAAAATGCTTTCTTGTTCGATTGTTCGAACAGAGGACTTTAGATCACCGTTTAATTTTTGTAAGGAGGCAATTTCTGAGGAAAGTTGCGTGAAGTCCTGCATGGTCAAGATGTCGGAATCACAGAAGATCATCGCCCGTTCAACAGCATTCTCTAATTCGCGGACATTGCCTTTCCATGGATAGTCCATTAATGTTTTTAATGTTTTTTCATCTACTACAGTAATTTGCTTGCCAAGTTGTGCATTATATATTTTTATAAAATGATTAATCAGCTCAGGAATATCCTCGACTCGTTCCTTCAATGGGGGGATGTTGATTCCCACTACATTCAAGCGGTAATAAAGATCTTCCCGAAAGTTACCTTTCTCGACTTCGGTGGCTAAATTTTTGTTGGTGGCGGCCACGATGCGCACATCGATGACTTCAGGATTAGTGCTACCGACGGGCAGTATCTCTTTCTGGTCGATAGCTCGCAAGAGTTTAACTTGCAGATTTAACGGCACGCTAACGATTTCATCCAAGAAAATCGTCCCGCCTTCCGCTACTTTGAACAAACCCTTTTTGTCGCGCAACGCCCCGGTAAACGCGCCTCTGACATGTCCGAACAGTTCACTTTCAACGAGATTCTCGGGAATCGCCCCGCAATTGATAGGAACGAATCTTTTGCCAGCAAACGGACTTTTTTTGTGAATTGCCTGCGCGATCAATTCTTTGCCAGTGCCGCTTGCACCGGTTATCAAAACTGTTGTTATTAGGGGTGCAACTCGTTCAACCATTACCAGCACATCTTTCAGGGCCTGACTTTTACCAATGATTTCATTATAGCCCTTGCCCTTTCCAAGTTGCGCTTTCAAGTAGGTATTCTCTTGCCTTAAATTCTGCCGCTCAATAGCCCGTTCAATTGTACTCAGGATCACTGCTTTCTTGAAAGGCTTGGTGATGAAATCATAGGCGCCTTCTTTCATCGCTTCGACGGCAGTCCCTACTGTACCGTATCCGGTAAGTAAAATCACTTCTGTGGTTGGTGTCTTCTTTTTAACTGCACGTAAAAGCTCCAGACCGTCCCCGTCAGGCATTTTCAGATCCGACAAAACAATGTCCACCGGAACTTTAGAGAGGATCTTTATTGCATCGTTTCCCGAGCCAGCCGTCTTAGTGATATACCCTTCTTTGCTTAAAACTTTTTCCAACGAAATTCTAACGCTTACTTCATCATCAACAACTAATATCGATTTAGGCTGCATCTATATTCCTCATGGGTTCTCATTAAAGCGGCAGTTCTATTCGAAATGTCGTTCCCAGACCGATTTTACTTTCACAGTAAATTTTGCCTTTATGTTCATGGATAATTTGCTGCGATATAGCTAACCCAAGACCCGTTCCAAAATCTTTGGTTGTAAAGAATGGATTGAAAATTTCATGCACCTTATCCTCAGGAATTCCGTGACCTGAATCCTGGATTCCGATAATTGCAGTTTCTCTATTTTGCTCAGTCCAGATGTTCAGGGTGCCCGGATCCGGCATCGACTCAATTGCATTTCTGATAATATTCAGAAAAACCCTTCTAAGTTGCGCTCGATCAAACCGAACCTGAAATTCCTTGCTCAGGCCTTTACTCGTTAATTTAATGTTTTTTTGTTTAAGCTCCTCCGCTAAGAGTTCCAGCATCTCTTTAATAAGTAAATTGAGATTTGCTTTTATTGGCAGTGATTCCGGCAGCCGGGAAAACTGCAAATATTCATCCGTCAGTAAAGTAACCCGGTCAATTTCCCGAATCATAGCCTTAAGCAGAGACTTGGCCTCTTTATTCGAGTTTTGGTCCTGAATCTCTTCATCGAGCATTTCTGCGTTTAAGCTTATCGACGAAAGTGGATTTCGAACTTCATGGGCGACTTTGGCCGCCATCTTGCCAATGATTGCCAAGCGTTCCGAATGCAGGATCTGTTGCTGCAGCGCCTTTTCTTCACTTATATCGTGAACGATTCCCGTAAACATTTTTTTGCCGCTAAGAAAAAACTCGCTCACCGATAAGCGAATTGGGAAAGTTGTCCCATCTTTGCGTTGTGCAACTACTTCGCGACCTATGCCGATGATCTTTTTCTCGCCGGTCTTTAAATAATTTGCAAGGTAAGTGTCATGCTCTTCTCGATAAGGTGACGGCATAAGGATGCTGATATTCTCCCCAATCACTTCATTTTCAGTATATCCAAAGAGTTTTTCAACCGCTGCATTTACCGATTCAATAATGCCTCTTTCATTTAGGGTGACAATACCATCAACGGCTGTTTCTAAAATGGCCCGAATTCTGGCTTCACTTTCCCTTAAAGCTTCCTCAGCTTTAGAACGCTCAGTTATGTTGGTAATAAAGCCTTCCAGAGCAATCAACTCTCCGTTTTTAGAAAACACACCCTGGCCTTGTTCCCAAACCCATTTTTCTTCCCCCGCAGCCGTTTGGATTCGATAGACCACTCGGAAAGGCTCGCGCGCCTCAAGTGCCTTCTGGACGGGTTCCCGTACTAATGGCTGGTCGTCCGGATGAATCAGGTCGTTGTAGGCCACCCTTTTATTGCCGATTAGATCGGAAGGTTTGTAGCCGGTTAATTCGAGGCATCCTTCACTGACATACTCTATCGTCCAGTCCCGGTCATTAAGACACCGGTATACCATACCCGGAAGATTGCTCATCAACATGGAGAGAGAAAATTGACTATGTTGTTTCAACTCCGAAGCCATTATTCGATGTCACCTATTTGCTACGATAAGATAAAAACTGTCAATCAAAAAACAAGGATCAAAGTTGGGAGAAATCCGTGGGCATCAATATTTTTTTCATTTTAATCATGACCATCACCTCCGAAATTTCAAAAAGAGCTATGTTTGAATTTCTTTCACTGAAAAGCGAATTGGTATTGAAACCCGTACTTTCACGGGCCTATCCCGCTGTTTAGCTGGCCTCCACTTTACGGCTATAACGGCTTTTTGGGCTGCTTCGTGAAATCCTATCACTGAATTTGTACTGGATAATATTTGAGTTTTTACACTATTGCCTCATTCATCTATGAGCACTCCTACAACCACTTTGGCCTCAACCCTTGCTTTTTGGGCAATTGCAGGATATTCAAGATTAGCCAGTATCTCCGCATAACCACCGATTGGCTCCGGAGGTTCATCATACGGGATAAACTGATAATGTTCATATCGATCCTCTACTGGCGGGGCCGGAGGAGGTGGAAGCTCAGACAAATCTAAGTTTGCCGATTGGATGGTAATATCTTCCGGTACAAATTCGATCTCGGTCGGAACAGGCACAGCCGGGCGGGCTGGTGGCGTAGGAAGGTTCCTGATTTGCTCCGTCGGTGGAATGTCCGCAACTTCAATTGTGACATTAGCATTCCTGAGTTCAGATGGAACCAAAGAAAATTGCCTCCCTACTTGAAATGTTGCGATTAGAATAGCTAAAGTAAAAATCAAGGAAAGTTCGAATGTTTTTCTATATTGAAGCCTCAAATTTGCTTCAGGGACTTTTTCTTTTCATCAACTTTCCGATGTCCACAGTTTCGGAGAAAATCCACCCCTGTCCCTGATGATGAAAAGTCCGGTCCACCCCATCAGTTGAGCGTGACCATGCACCTGGATGAAGCTGGCAAAGCCCTGGCCCAGCGGGAAGTCAAAGCCGATCACAAAAGCCAGGTGGGCAGCGATGGCAAAGCCCATAGTCAGCGCAATACTCAGCGCCGCCCAAATAAAGCCTATAGCAAATCCAGCCTGCTGGGCTTTTGCAGGTGCAGTCGTCTGCGGCAACTCGACTGCTGGGGCAGTAATAGCAGGCGTATTCAATTACTTCGCCCCTTGGAATGCCGTGGTCACTTTTACGGTCTCATTGGGCTTGACCACCACGGCCTGAGTTTGCTCACCCAGCTTCTCGTGCCAGAATTTGAGCATGTAAGTGCCGGCTGGTACGCCATCCAGCTCAAAGTCGCCGTGCTCGTCAGTCAGTACATAGTACGGGCTCGCGGCCACCACAATCCAGCCACCCATCCAATTGTGCACATCGCAGTTGACTTTGATAATTTCCGGCTGTTCAAAGCTTAGCTTCAGTTTTTTGAGAAACTTGGGCATGGCTTTATTGATCGCGGCGTTGCGCTCACTGTACGTGTGAATGTTGTGCAGGACGCCATCCGGGTTGAGTATCTCGAACATCTGCCCGGCTGGTACGACCATAATATGAGGTGAAAACTGGCAGCCCTCTTGATCGAGCTTATAGCCTGCCGCCGGGGCTGACCAGGCTTTGCCGGTCTTGATATCGGTCAAGTAAACCACCACATTTTTGAGTCCGTGATTTTCGCCTACCAGCAAAGACTCGTCCTTGTGTGTGGATCGTCCGCAGACGTTCTTATCTTTAGTCACTACTAGAATTTTCGGGGCAACCAGTTGTCCTGAAAAAGTTACCCGGCCGCTAATCACGCCGCCGTTTGCTACCTTGCCAGCAGCATAGTCGCTCGACTGGGAAAATGAGATAGTCGTGAATAGCAGCCACACGACTATCAGGCTGCGAAATACTTTGTCTTTCATCGTTCTTTCTCCTTAATATAGAGCGTTAATATTGAGGGCCGGGACTCTCCCGCGCCTAATTCGAGTTTCATCATAAGTAGCGCCAGTCCGACTCATTAGAGACTCGAAGAATTAGAAGGCCAGGTGAAAGCCGCTCATCAGTAAGTCACCTGTCCCCTTGAGACCAAACTTATATTCAGTCACCAGTTTCAGCCGTTCGAATTGCTTAAATGGTATAAAGTGCAAGCCAAGCACAA
>Ga0209988_10001284_pt1 | contig 16347 bp, 13 predicted proteins | sample N075metaG_FD_183115 | JGI IMG/M metagenome (GOLD analysis project Ga0209988, IMG submission 183115) | Deep subsurface microbial communities from Kermadec Trench to uncover new lineages of life (NeLLi) - N075 metaG (SPAdes) (version 2) | ecosystem: Environmental > Aquatic > Marine > Ocean trench... | reverse complement strand
TACCATTTTCACAGAGTTGATATCATAAATGCCGCGCAGACAATCGACCGTAACTTCCAGAATTGCTGTGCCGAAAACATGGTAGGCAAATGGGTGTCCTTTTTCTTTGTCTCTGTCGAACCAGATGCCCGGGGTGGCGTAAAAACCATGGGCTGAGAGACTTACCCGATTCAGATAAGCGGTTTGAATCAATTTTCCCCAGGTCCAACCGGTCGCTTTGCCATCAAATAAAACATTTTCATTTTCAATAACGATCTTTTCTTTGTGCGACAAACCTAGTTCTTTGGCGGCAAGAGATTTTAACCGATCCAGGATTTGTCCGACTGCAATTAATGTAGCGTTGCCATTTAAGTCCGTCGTGGCGCTGGCTGCGCTGGCAGACATATTTGCAATGCGTGTGGTGTTTGTACTTTCGATTTTAACGCGCTCTTGATTAATTCCGAATGCTTTTGCTGCAATCTTCGCAAGATTCGTGTTGAGGCCTTGCCCCATTTCGATACCGCCGGTTGACACACTCACACTGCCGTCGGTGTAAACGTGCACGAGTGCTCCTGCCTGGTTCAAAAAAGTCGAGGTGAAAGAAATGCCAAAGCAGATTGGCATAACCGCCAGCCCTTTCTTAGTTTCAAAATGCGTTTCGTTATATTTAGCAATTCTTTTTTGAATAGCCGGAAATTTGTACGACTTATTCGCTTCATCCCACGTTTTTCGGCTGCGAGCATCATGCACGTGCTGCCCATAAGGAAGAACATCATTTTCCTGCAGTAGATTTTTATACTGAATCTCCAGCGGCGACATTCCTAACTTTTCAGCCGCTTTTGCAATCGCGCTTTCAATGACAAACATCCCTTGCGGCCCGCCAAAACCCCTGAATGCAGTATTCGGCGGCAAATTCGTCCGGCAGCAAGCGGCAAATATTTTTACGTTCGGGATAAAATATGAGTTCGTGCTGTGAAACAATGTTCTTTCCATAACTGCAGTGGAAAGATCCGCAGTCGCGCCGGAATTTTGATAATGCTTGACTTCGTATGCTAAAATCTTACCGTTTTTGGTTAAACCGATTTTAAAATCCGAAGAGTAGGGATGCCGTTTACCGGTCATTTCCATATCCTGGTGCCGCGGCAAGACTAACTCAACTGATTTTTTTGTGTGCCAGGCAGCCAGCGCCACCAGACAAGCCCATGGCGTCGCTTGATCCTCTTTGCCACCGAAGCCACCGCCGAGTCGCTGGACGTCCACTTCGATTTTATGGTGCGAAAGGCCGAGGATTTTGGCCGAGGATTTTTGGACTGCGTAAGGACTCTGGGTTGAAGAATGGATGCGAAAACATCGGTCTTCCAGGGGCACGGCTCTTGCGCGCTGAGTTTCAAGATAGACATGTTCTTGTCCTGCGATATCGCATCTGCCCTCAACAACAACATCGCATATATTCCAGGCTCCCTCGATATCGCCCAAGGCAAAAGTCCTGCTATTTCCGATGATCTGGCCGTTGGCGAACGCTTCCCTCGGATCGGTGACAACCGGCAGCTCTTCTATTTCGAGTTTAATTTTCTTTAAAGCTTTTTGAGCGAGCTCCCCTGTTTTGGCAACAACCAGCGCAACCGGCTCGCCGATAAAATGCACTTTGTCTTCTGCGAGCAATGTTTCATCTTGAATAATCGGTCCGATTTGATTTTCCCCCGGAATATCCTTTGCGCTATAAATCGCAATGATGCCGTCCATAGAAAGCGCTTCTTTGATATCCAGCTGCAAAATCTTGCCGTGGGCAACCGGCGCAGAGAAGACGGCGGCAAAAAGCAAGTCAGCGGGCTGGGGCATATCATCGACATATTGTGACTCGCCGCGGGTATGAGCGGCGGCGTCAATGTGTTTCATAAAACTCCCTGACAGTTAGATATTCGGGATAAAGCCTGGTAAAATGACCGATGATAAATTGCCGTACCAAAAGTCTCTTATACTCAGCAGATCCCCGGATATCGCTAATCGGCGAGATTTCGTTCATCGCGACAGACAATACGTCTAAAACGGTCTGTCTATTAACCGGTTTATCTTTTAAGTATTCGCAAGTCTTGTTCATAAAAAACGGGATTGGCGCGACCCCGCCCATGCTCATTTCAATGGTCTGAATCGCTCCCTTTTCAACTCGTACCTTAATCGCACTGTTCACCGAAGCAATATCGAGCGTCTTTCTTTTCGAAACTTTTTCAAAATGAATTTTGGTTTTCTTGTCAGGCACGGGGAAAATGATTTCGGTCAAAATCTCGGACGGCTTTTTATTGAGAACTTTATATCCTTTAAAGAATGACTTCATCGGGACTGTCCGCTGTTTGTTGCCGCTTTTCAAAATCAGATCGCACTCCAATGCCAGTAAAAGCGCCGTCATGTCCCCGATCGGCGAAGCGTTAACGATGTTGCCGCCTAAAGTCGCACGGTTGCGAATTTGCCACGACGCATTCAGCAGGTTGTACTCCGGCATTTCGGGAATGACTTTCTTAATCTCGGGATCAACCGCAAATTCTTCAAAAGTAGTCAAAGCGCCGACATGCAATTTGCCATTTTTGAGGCTAATTCCCTTCAGCTCCGGCAGTAAATTTAGCACCTCGACCTTCAGATCAGGCAGATCCTCTCCTCTTTGAACATAAATATCCGTGCCACCGGCGACAAAGGTTTCAGGTTTTGCTTTGTCATTTTTTTGTTCAAAGGAAGGTATTCTTTTCAGGCGTTCAGGAATTGTTTGAAAATAATCGGGAAGAACATTCAGTTTAATTAAAGATTCGATCGAATTTTGCGCTTTTTTGCCATTTCCGGCAGCGCCGTTTCCGAATTGTTTACCGAGGCGGCTGCCGGCACGTAGTAACGATGCATATCCTGTGCAGCGACAGAGATTTCCTCCCAGCGCATATTTAAATCCGTCTTTATCGCCCCTGGCCCAGGGCTGCATTAAATAACCCGTCAAGGAAACCACTATGCCCGGCGTGCAAAAACCGCATTGACTGCCACCCTCATCAACGATGGCTTGTTGAACCGGTGTCAGCTTTTCGAGATTAAGTCCTTCGATGGTAACCAGGTGCTTGCCGTGCAGCTCGCCGACCGGCATGAGACAAGAGGTCACCGGTTTGTATGCAACTTGATTGCCGGCCAATTCCCCAATCAAAACCATGCAGGCGCCGCAATCCCCTTCCTTGCATCCTTCTTTGGTGCCAACAAGGCGTTCCGTTTGACGCAGGTAGTCGAGCACCAATCTGCCGGCAGGTTCTTTAGTGGTAACTTCGTGGCTATTTAACCAAAAATGGATTGGCATCAAGAGCTCTCTTTTAGTAAATGGAATTAGAGTAAACACCAATCTGAATAAAACACGGCTTAATCAATGTTTTCTATGCAATAATATACCATCCATCTAACGGAAATGCAATAAAAAACTACTCAAGGACACTTGCATTTTTCTTGAATTTAAACTAAGTTAGCTGTTATTCGGCTATTGGCATTTAGCTGTTGGCTGTCGTTCATAAATTAGTTGCACACGATGAGAGATTTTAGGATTCTGAATATTTGGATAAGAGTCGTTTTGAGATCAATATTAAACAAAGAACAAGATGATAGATACCCTTACAGCAAGCTCAAGTCAAAAAGCTAAAAGCCAACAGCCAAAAGCTGAATAGAGCAATTTAAGGAGAAATCTCAATATGCCCATCCTTTTTAAATCTACGAAAATGCTGGAAGCTCAAATCGATGAATTCCTGGATGCCGTAAGCCAGGGTGCTCTGGTATTTAAGCACGGCATCAAGAATTATTTAGACAACCAGAAACCAAATTTTGAGGACAATATAACCACGATTAGAGACCTGGAAAAAAAAGCCGATACTTTGCGGCGGCGCATTGAAAGTCATCTTTACTCTCAATCGCTGATTCCTGAACATCGTGGCGATGTCCTTGGACTCCTGGAAAATATGGACAATGTCATCGATATCGCAAAAGGCTCGCTTAATTATTTTTCAGTGGAAACACCCGATATTCACATGGATCTCATCAAAGATTTTGTTGAACTGAGTGACAAAGCTGCGCTTGCCGCCGAATCAATTGTTCTGGCGGCACGTGCTTTCTTCCGGGATGTGAATGCGGTTAAAGACCACTTACATAAAGTCTATTTTTATGAAAAAGAAGCAGATAAAATCGCCGACCGGCTCAAACGTCATATATTTAAATTAAAAATGGACTTAAGTAACAAGATGCATTTGACCCATTTTGTGCAGCATGTTGATTTTCTCGCCGACCGCGCCGAAGAAGTGGCTGATCGCCTCTCCATTTACACTATCAAACGGAGCGTGTAAAACACGATGATCTTCCTTTTTCTTTCCAGCGGAATTTTCCTCGGCTGGTCTCTGGGCGCCAATGATGCTGCAAACGTCTTCGGGACTGCAGTCGGTTCGAAAATGATCCGTTTCAAGACTGCAGCATTGCTTTGCGGCGTCTTTGTAATTTTGGGCGCCACTATAAGCGGAGCAGGAGCGGCTCACACGCTCGGCCGCCTTGGTTCTGTCAATGCGATTGCAGGTTCATTTACAGTGGCGGCTTCAGCGGGGTTTACCGTCTTCTGGATGTCAAAACTGAAAGTTCCGGTTTCGACTTCGCAGGCGATTGTCGGGGCAATCATCGGGTGGAATATTTATACCGGAGCTGCAACTAATCAGCAAGTTTTAACTAAAATTGTATCCACCTGGCTTCTTTGTCCAGTTCTGGCCGCTGTGTTTGCAGTTCTACTTTATTTAGCATTTAAATTTTTCTTCAATAACGTAAAAATACATCTTCTCAAATTAGATTTGTACACCCGGGCAGGTTTGATCGTTGTTGGCGCTTTTGCCGCCTATAGTTTGGGCGCCAACAACATTGCGAATGTTATGGGAGTTTTTGTGTCTGTTTCACCCTTCCAGGATTTACACATTTTCGGACCGTTAACTTTAACTGGAGTTCAGCAGCTCTTTTTTCTTGGAGGGATTGCAATCGCGGTCGGTGTTTATACCTATTCCCAAAAGGTCATGGAAACTGTTGGCAGCAACATCTTTAAACTCTCACCGGAAGCCGCCCTGGTCGTTGTCCTGGCCAATGCACTTGTTCTTTTTCTTTTTTCTTCTCAAGGGCTGGCAAATTGGCTCACTTCAGTCGGACTTCCTTCCCTGCCGCTGGTCCCGGTCTCCAGCACCCAGGCAGTCATTGGAGCAATCTTAGGCATTGGCATTTTAAAAGGCGCAAAAGGTATCAACTATGGCGTACTCGGCGAAATTGCTATGGGCTGGCTGGCTACTCCAATTTTCGCGGGAATTCTGACGTTTGTAGCGCTTTTCTTTGTCCAGAATGTGTTTAACTTGCAAGTGAGCCAAAGTATACTTCAATAGCAAAACCTAATCCAGGAAACACATTAAAAACAAATCAATGCATCCCTCCTTCTTGCTCGGCCAAGCTGCTAAGTTTTCCATTCTGTTTTTTATTTCATATCAGAAATTCTGTTACGAAAGGTTTTTCTTAAAAAAACTGCCTCCTCTCTCCATCATTTTCTGGCTGACCGCGGCTTGCACTTCTGAACCGGAACCCGGCTTCCGTAGCCTGCCCTACCTTCAAAACCCGGCTGCAGATGCCATGACCATCGTTTGGTTTTCTGAAGACAATAACCCGGGACAGCTTATTTACAAGAAACAAAACTTAACAACCTCTGATACTGTTAGCTCAATTCCGGTGCTCGCGAAGACCCTGGGTTATTCAACCTGGGAAAAGGAGACCTACTTTGACGGCAAGGCTCCCGCGCCTCCCTATCAGCACAGGGTGCGCCTCATGGGACTCGAAGCCTCGACCAAATATTTTTATACCGTTCTTCAGGGAGAAGGCGCGTTCAGCGCCTTTTTCAAAACGGCTCCCAACCCCGATCAAGCCGTCCGCTTCATTGTTTTTTCGGACAGCGAGACGGAACCCGAGTCCGCAGGTAAGCACACACCGTGGCCAGATCCGATGACGAATGAAGCCCGGTCCTATCTCGTCGATCAAACCACCGGATTCGCCAATAACCTGGAAGTCATTCGCACACAGCAGCCGGATTTTGTTGCCATTGCCGGCGATCTGGTTGAGTCCGGCGGCGAGCAGCGCGACTGGGACGAATTCTGGCGCCATCTCACCCGGCCGGAGAATCCACCGGGATTGGCTAGCCAGATTCCAATTCTGGCGGCCCCGGGAAATCATGAATATTATGGTGGTCCGGAAGCAGGCGGATATTCTCAGCCTGCTTCGGAAAAAGCAATAAATCGCTTTCGAATTTACTTCGAGTTCCCCGCAAACGGCTCCCCGAATCTGCAGCAGGAAGGACGCTACTTTCGTCTCGATTATGGCCCGGTCACTTTGATTCTTCTGGATGTGGTCAATGACAGTCCGAATGGCTCGGAAAACGATCCAAACTTTTTTCTGTCCGGCGAAAACGATGCGGGCGGGGGTCATGCCCCGGCATTTGGCCCCGGATCGCGGCAGTATGCCTGGCTTGAGAATCAACTGCAGGAAAGCCAGAACAGAAGTGCGTTTACATTTGTCATTTTACATCACCTGCCCTATTCAGTGGGGCCGCACGGCTGGCCTGCCGGCGAAGGCGCCGGCTTTGATGCTCAGTCGGGAGTGCCGGTTCGTACGCTCACGCCACTGTTTATGCGTTATGGAGTCGATGCCGTTTTTGCCGGGCACGACGAAATGTGGGAGCGTTCTGAAGTCGCCGGCATTGAAATCAAACCGGATGGCCACCAACGCGAACATACCATCCACTTTTACGACGTTGGCATTGGCGGAGACGGCTTGCGCGGACCGGAACCAGGCCTTGATAATCCCTATCAAAAATTCCTGGCGCACAAGGATGCACCCGAAATCTGGCAGGATGGCGTCTTAATCAGTGGCGGCAAACATTACGGTCATTTGGAAGTGGATGTGCAGCAATTACCCAATGCGGGTTGGCAGGCGATCCTGAAACCGGTCTACGTTTTCCCAAAGTTTAATAAAAAAGAAAAAAAATATGATGGCTGCGAACGGCGGGTCTATGATGATATTATCACTTTAACAAATGAAAAATGAAAAAATTTCACTACAAAAACTTAACACCGAAGGTCACTGAATATCACTGAAAATATATGAGATCAGGACAATAGGCTATTCTTCTACATTCGGTGTTTTTCAGTGTCATTCGGTGTTAAATGTCTTTTCCAATAATAATGTAAAAATTTCAAAACAAATTTTAAACTCTGAAGGTTACCGAGTATCACTGAAAAGAGATAGATCAAAACAAATAGGGCATTCTTCCGGGTTCGGTTTTTTTCAGTCTCCTTCAGTGTTAATGTCTTTTAGAAATTTCAAAAATATAATTCTAACCTGCTTGCTTTTTTATCTTTGATCCATTATATTCAGCACTGTAAAAACAATCGGTTGTCAACCCTTACCCGCATCTCTGCGTTTCAATTTTTAAAAATCCGGAGCCAAACTATGCCCCAACTCCTAAAATTTATAGGGTCTTCTATAGGTAAAAAATTCTTCATGGCTTTGACCGGTCTGGCGATGGTCATTTTTTTGCTCGAACACTTATCCGGCAACCTTTTATTGTTCAGCAAAAACCCCGATCCCTATAATGAATTTTCGCATTTCTTGATCAGTCTCGGCTGGCTGATTATTGCGGCCGAGGTGGGTTTAATCGCAATTTTGCTTTTTCATATGATCTCAGCCATTTCAATATCAATCGGTAAGAAGAAAGCCCGGCCGGTTGCTTACGCCAAAATCGGGAACGCCGGCGAGCCGAGCAAAAAAACCTTTTCTTCGAAAACCATGATCTGGACCGGTTTGTTAACGTTCGTTTTTATCGCCATCCATTTGAAGACGTTTAAGTTTGGACCTGCAGAGGCCGAGGGATATGTCAGAACCGTCGATGGCGTGCAGATGCGCGACCTTCACACCCTGGTTTGGGATGTCTTTCAAAGCCCGATTTATGTGGCCTGGTATGTCGGCACACTCATTTTTCTCGGCTTTCACCTGCGCCACGGTTTTTGGAGCGCTTTTCAGTCGCTGGGCGTCAATCATCCCCGCTTCACGCCGATTATTTATTCGGTTGGAATTTTAGTCGCTATCATTATCTCTGTCGGTTTCCTTGGCATTCCGCTTTGGATCTATTTCACAGGAGCATAAAATGCTACTCGACTCGAAAGTCCCAGACGGCCCGTTAGCCGAAAAGTGGGATACGCACAAATTCAATCTTAAACTGGTCAACCCGGCCAACAAAAGAAAATACACCATCATCGTGGTTGGAACCGGCTTAGCGGGCGGTTCCGCTGCTGCGACTCTCGCCGAATTGGGGTACAACATCATAAACTTCTGCATTCAGGACTCACCGCGGCGGGCGCACAGCATCGCAGCTCAAGGTGGGATCAACGCTGCCAAAAACTATCCCAACGACGGCGACAGCATCTGGCGGCTTTTTTACGACACCATTAAAGGCGGCGACTATCGTTCCCGTGAAGCCAATGTTTACCGACTGGCGCAAATCAGCAACAACATTATCGATCAGTGTGTGGCGCAAGGAGTACCTTTTGCCCGGGAATACGGCGGTCTTTTAGACAACCGCTCGTTTGGCGGCGCGCAGGTGTCGCGCACGTTTTACGCGCGCGGCCAAACCGGCCAGCAGTTGCTGCTGGGGGCCTACGGCTCGCTCATGCGCCAGGTTGATGCGGGCAAAGTCAAACTCTTTCCGCGCCACGAAATGCTGGATTTAGTGGTAAAAGGTGGTCACGCTCGCGGCATCGTTACCAGAAATCTCGTCAACGGTGAAATCAAATCATTTGCCGGGGATGCGGTGGTTTTGGCGACCGGCGGCTATGGAAATGTTTACTATCTTTCTACCAACGCACAAAATTCGAATGTAACCGCGGCCTGGCGCTGTCACAAACGCGGCGCGCTCATGGCCAACCCCTGCTATACCCAGATTCATCCGACCTGCATTCCGGTCTCCGGGGATTACCAGGCCAAGCTCACGTTGATGAGCGAGAGTTTGCGCAACGACGGCCGGGTTTGGGTGCCGAAGGAAAAAGGCGATACTCGCTCTCCCAATAAAATCCCCGAAAATGAAAGAGATTATTTTCTTGAAAGAAGATACCCAAGCTTCGGCAACCTTGTTCCCAGGGATGTGGCATCAAGAAACGCCAAGGCCGTCTGCGATGAAGGTCGCGGGGTTGGTGAGACCGGGCTGGCGGTTTACCTGGACTTTGCCGACGCGATCCAGCGTTTGGGTGAACAGGCGATCCAGGACAAGTACGGCAACCTCTTTGATATGTATGAACGCATTACCGGTGAAAATCCTTACAAAGTGCCCATGCGTATTTATCCGGCGGTGCACTACACCATGGGTGGCCTCTGGGTGGATTACAATTTGATGAGCACCATTCCCGGACTCTATGTTTTAGGGGAAGCCAATTTCTCCGACCACGGCGCAAACCGCCTGGGCGCCAGCGCTTTGATGCAAGGACTGGCCGATGGCTATTTTGTTATTCCTTATACAATCGGAGATTATTTAGCAACTATTGGCACAAATGGTACGACGACCGATACTCCTGAATTCAAAGAAACCGAAGCAGCCGTTCAAACTCAGGTTAACAAGCTTGTTTCCATTAAGGGCAAGAAAACCGTGAATGAATTTCACCGCGAGCTGGGGCTCACCCTCTGGGAATACGTCGGTATGGCAAGAAACAAAGAGGGGCTCGAAAAAGCCCTGCAGGAAATCCCAAAATTGAAGGAGGAATTCTGGCAGAACCTGCTCATTCCGGAAGATCCGGCAAACTTAAACAAAAATCTGGAATTCGCCGGGCGCGTCGCCGACTACTTCGAGCTTGCGGAGCTGCAGGCCAGAGATGCCTTGCACCGCGAGGAATCGTGCGGTGGTCATTTCAGAGAAGAGTACCAGACGCCCGAAGGCGAAGCCAAACGCGATGATGACAACTTTGCGTATGCCGCAGCCTGGGAATACGCCGCCTCGGACGGCGAACCGACTCTGCACCAAGAGCCGCTGCGATTTGAAAATGTGAAGTTGACGCAGAGAAGTTATAAATAGAGGAGACAAACAGTCAGACAAACGGATTGCAAATAGTTAAACCTTGAATCTTTTGTTGATGTTGTAAATCTTCGGTATATAAAATTTTGCAATTAGACTGCAATGCAGCTGAGATTATTAAAGAATCGTAGAATGAGAATTGCCATCGCTCCAGGATATCTAACGATTGCAAATAAAGGTCAGTGCTGGCGTAGACTTCACTCAAGGGAGAAAGCACTGTATTCAGATATTTTTCGCAGTCAGGTATAGAAAGGGGCACAGCAAATTTTCGAGTTACAACATTCAAAAATTCCTGTATAACTTGATAGCTGGTGCAACCAATGTGATTTGTAAGAGCAGATTTGATTAAATCATTTGCTTTACCCTGTTTCTCGGAATCCATAGAATCAAAAGCATAAACAAATATATTCGTATCAAGAAAGTATTTATCGCTCATTCATTTCATCCCGACTAAATAATTTACCGGGTTTGGCGTAGTTAAATGATTTCATAAGGAGATCGTAATCAGTTAACCTGAAATCGGCGCTTATATATTGCTTGAGCCATTGCCTGAACGTTGCATTAAGGGTGGTATGCTCACGGTTGGCTTTTTCGCGGGCTTTGCGAATCTGTTCTTCTTCAGCGCTTAGAGTTATATTTTTTAACATATCAATGGCCTATTTAAATAACATGTGCACACTATTCTCGTGTACATGAATATCGTATTTTTTTACAAAAAAACAACTGTTTTCTTTTAAAAAAACAAAACTATTTTACTAAACACAGTCTTAACTGAATTAACCCTAGGAGGAATTTAAAATGGCAACTTACACATGTTCAAAATGTGGCATGGGCGTTAACGCGACTTGTGCAAAATGTGATGCTCCACTTGTTGATGACATGTTGAAATTGGATGATGGCAAGGAAGTTCAAATTTCAAAATGTCCCAATGGTCACGGCAAGATTAAATCTCCCATGTGCTGCGGTCAGGATATGAGCTGTGCGGTAGGTTGATTATAATAATTCAACAACATAAAAAAAAAGTATCTATCGCTCATTCATTTCATCCCGACTCAATGACTTGCCAGGTTTTGGCATAATTAAGTGATTTCATCAGGAGATCGTAATCATTTAATCTAAAATCGGCACTTACATATTGTTTAAACCACTGCCTGAACATTGCATTAAGAGTGGTGTGCTCCAGGTTAGCTTTGACGCTGGCTTTTCGAATGTGTTCTGTGTCAACGCTTAGAGTGATATTTTTTAACATATACAGACCCTGTTTAGAAGAATTGTTTACACACTGGTCGTGTATATGAATATTGTATTTCTGTACTAAAAAACATACCTATTTTCTTAACAAATTTTACCGGTAATTTTTGAAAAGACATTTAGCCTGAATAATTCACCAACCATAAAAGTCGTCATTTCCGCGAAGGCGGGAATCCATTCCAAATCGACAACTTAGTGCGGGTAATGGATGCCCGACTGCTCGGGCATGACAATATTGAAGTTTTTTAACTGGAATGGAACTTCATAAATTAACCAGGTCAGGTGTCCAATGCAAAGGAAAATAGCAAAATGAAATTAAACCTAAAAATCTGGCGCCAGAAGAACGCGCAAAGCAAAGGCAGGATGGTGCCTTACATCATCGAAGATGTTTCTCACCACATGTCCTTTTTGGAAATGCTTGACGTGCTCAACGAAGACCTCATTAAAAAAGGCGAAGAGCCGGTCGAGTTTGACAACGATTGCCGCGAGGGCATTTGCGGCATGTGCAGTCTGGTGATTAACGGTGTGGCCCACGGACCGCAGCGGGCAACCGCCGTTTGCCAGCTCCACATGCGTCACTTTAAGGACGGTCAAACCGTTACCATCGAACCCTGGCGTGCCAAAGCCTTCCCTGTCCTCAAAGACCTGGTCGTCGACCGCAGCTCTTTCGATCGCATCATTGCCGCCGGAGGTTATGTTTCCATGAATGCCGGCGGCGCACCCGACGGCAACGCCATTCCTATCTCCAAAGAAATTGCAGATGAATCCATGGATGCCGCATCTTGTATCGGCTGCGGCGCCTGTGTGGCGGCCTGTCCGAATGCGTCCGCATCTCTCTTTACTGCAGCAAAAATTTCTCAGCTCTCTCTCCTTCCCCAAGGCCAGCCCGAACAGAAGAGACGTGTCATTCGTATGGTCGAGCAAATGGACCAGGAGGGGTTTGGCGACTGCTCCAATCACGCCGAGTGTGAAGCGGTCTGTCCAAAAGAAATTTCTATCTCCCATATCGCGCGTATGAAGCGAGAGTATTTAAAAGCGATGTTTGTGAAATAACAAAATAATGTCATTTCGAACCAATGTGAGAAATCTGTAGAATAGACCTATAAGCAGTTATCTACTCTTAGAGCAAGAGTTTGTGTCCTGCTACTTTCAGATTTCTCCCTGCCCCCGGAATGACACTCACTACGAAAAATTAGGACCCTGCTCCTCTCATTAATCCTGCAACCAAATCTTTCTGCTAAACGTACCTGATTTTAACCTGCATTTTTTCAAACATTTCTTAAAGGAACTTTTCATTTCGTTTAATAAAAGATTGAGAAAAATACTCGTTGCTTAAATCTAATTTATGATTAACTAACATTTCTCACTGGGGAATATCTACATAAGCAGCATTAAAAAACAATAACAAAGAACTATGTCATTTCGAGCCCTTCGACTGGGCTCAGGGCAGGCTCCGCGAGCAATCTGATGAACTCGGATTGTCTTGAAGAATTGACTTTAGCCTTCAAATCTTAGCATGCCAAGACTCAGATTCCTCCCGTTGGTCGGAATGACACCTGAAAGCAAGTGAGAAATGTTACTGATTAACTTTTTTAAAAAAATCGGAATGCGATACTTTGCTCAGGAGGAAAATTTATGCCGGCAGAAAAAGTTCACCTTTTAGTAGGAACGCACAAAGGCGGTTTTCTTTTCACCAGCGATTTAGATCGCAAAAACTGGGAGATAAAAGGGCCATTTTTTAAAGGCGGCGACGTTCATCACCTGGTTTTTGATACCCGCAACGAACCAACGATTTTTGCCAGCACCAACAGCACGTGGTGGGGACCCAGCGTTCGGTTCAGCAAGGATTTAGGCGAGACCTGGCAGGAACCGAAATCCGATGTGCGTTTCGAAGAAGACTCGGATAAAAAAGTGAAGCGAGTCTGGTGCGTCGAACCCGGTCGCGCCAATGAACCGAAGGTCCTTTACGCCGGCGCCGACCCGGGGGTGCTGTTTAAATCAGAGGACGGTGGCGAAACCTGGGCGGAAGTGAAAGCCTTGACTAATCATTCGACTCGTGAAAAATGGACGCCGGGAATGGGCGGCATGATGGTTCACAGTATTTGTTTGCATCCGGAAGACAAAAACAAAATGCACGTCGGTGTTTCGGCCGCTGGTACATTTTCAACGGAGGATGGTGAAAAATCCTGGCAGGCGCGCAACAAAGGCGTAACTGCTGATTTCCTGGCCGACAAATTTCCTGAAGTGGGACAGTGCGTTCACCACATGCAGCTGCATCCGGCCAAACCCGATGTTTTGTACCAGCAAAATCACTGCGGCGTTTATCGCAGCGACAACGCCGGCAAAGAGTGGATAGACCTCTGTGCGGGGCTACCCTCGCGTTTTGGTTTTCCCCTGCAAATCCATCCGCACGAGCCGGATACCATTTATGTCATCCCTGAAGAGGGGCCAGAATTCCGTTGCCCGGTGGATGGCGAGTTTGCCGTCTTCAGAAGCCGCAACCGCGGTGAAAACTGGGAGAGACTCGATAACGGCCTGCCAAACAAACGCGCTTATCTCAGCATCCTGCGGCACGCGATGGCGGCAGACAGTTGTGATTCAGCAGGCATTTACGTCGGTACACGAAACGGCCAGATTTTTTACAGCAAGGACGAGGGAGATTCCTGGGAAATTTTAGTCAATTGGTTTCCGCCGATTTATTCGGTTGTGTGTGCGGTTTTTTAAAACAACTTTAACCGCTGAGATCGCTAACAACGCAGAGGTCTAATAAACATTCTTAAAAGATCTTAGCGATTAAAAGAAAGGAGATTTTATGAAGAATCTTGCCGTTCTTGGTGCCGGAAACATCGGCATTGCCATTGCCAAAGGGTTGATTCAATCAGGCGCTTTTGAAGCCAGAAAAATGACACTGACACGAAGAAAAATTCACCTGCTCGATTCTTTTAAACAGCAGGGATTTCAAATTCAAAAAAGCAATATCGGAGCGGTGGAAAATTCAGAAACCATTCTCATCGCTGTGGAACCAAAGCAGCTCGACTCGTTATTGAAGGAAATAAGTCAAGCGCTGATTCCTGGTAAACATACACTCATTTCGGTGGTTTCCGGGGTTAGTATCGGACAAATTAAAAAGCAACTCAGGAAAAACATCGCGGTGGTTCGCGCCATGCCGAACACCGCTATCGCTATCCAGGAGTCCATGACATGCCTCGCAACAGACAGTTCAGATATGGCAGCCATCGAAATTGCCAGATCGATCTTTGATACAGTGGGCAAGACCATCGTCATCGATGAAGAGCAAATGATCGCAGCGACGGCGTTAGGGGCCTGCGGCATTGCATTTTTCCTGCGTGCCATTCGTGCGGCCTCTCAGGGAGGCATCGAAATCGGCTTTCACTCTGACGAGGCCCTGAATATCGCTGCACAGACTGCCAAAGGTGCGGCAGCCTTGTTGCTTAATATGGAAAATCATCCGGAATACGAAATCGATAAAGTGACGACGCCAAGAGGGTGTACCATTTCAGGATTGAACCAGATGGAGCATGCGGGGTTCAGCTCGGCGATGATAAAGGGGATTGTGACTTCAGCGGAGAAAGCCTCGGGGCTTTATGCCGGTGAGAAATAAAAACCGATGCCATCTTATTGAGCGACGGCACCGGTAAAACTATTTGGCCAAATTAATTTTATGTACCGCTGACCAGTTTCGTGTCCTCAGCCTAATGATATAGATACCGGACGCGACTCTTCTACCCAAAGCGTTTCTACCATCCCATTCCACAGTTGTGATTCCACGAACCTTCCAGTCATCAAGCAAAGTCGCGACCTCCTGACCAATAATGTTGTAGACTTTAATCTGAACTTCAGCGTCTTCGGCAATCGAAAACATGAATTTCGTACTCGGATTAAATGGGTTGGGATAGTTTCCTAAAATTTCATTATGCAGCGGAATTAGGGTATCAAATTCATCGGCGATCGTTTTGAGAAATGCCGTCGTTTGCCCTGATATGGTTAGATAAATATTATCAAAATTTACCTGCACAATTTCATTTGCGCGGGTCTTTTTATTATTATAACCGGCCAATTTTAGCTCATGGGTTCCATAGGGCAAATTGAAAATAGTAATGCTAAAAGGCGTCCAACCTGTGGTGTGATTGCTGCTCTGGTTATTACTATCCCCATCCAAATGGGCCAGATAATTCTGACCGTTCATGCCATAGAGCTGGCCGTTTACCCGCAGACGGGCCTCGCCGTGCTCATCCGATTCGAAGTGTTTTGCAACAAACAAATTAAAATCACCGCTCACGGTGACATCTCCACCGCCGGTAAAAGATATTTTCCAGACATTTTCATTGCCGTTTGAGTAACTGTTATTATCCACTCCTCCCAGAACCAGCTCGAGGTTTCCACCCGGGTTGCCGCCGCCGCTTAACCAGTATCCATCTGCATATTGCGCATGGTTTTGACTATCCTCATACGTAAACCCGTTTGAACCGCTGGCAAAGTCTGCACTGATGCTGCCATCCGGCGCTGTCAAGAAAGCAAAATCCGGCGAAGTCGCGGTGTTGCCGAAGGCGTCCGCGGATATCACCCGATAGGTATATGAAGTATTTGCACGGAGGCTGTTGAAGGTCACGCTGTGCGCTGTGACCAAAGTTGGATCAAGCGGAGTTTTAGTAAAAGTCTGCGAGCCGTTGCCAAGGACATTCTGCAGGCCTTGAAAATATATATTGGCCATGAGGTCATAACCGGCGCTATTGGGGTGTTTGCCGTCATTCATATAGTCATTGGCCCAATTGGGATTCGCTTTAAAGGCCGAGTTATGATCGACGATGCTTATCGGGCTGCCCCCGCTTTGCAACGACTGTACGAGGTCATCTATCATTCCATTCAAGATAGTCGTATTGGTATCAAAAAGAGTTAAATCGCTGCGGGGTGTTATTTGCGACTGGATAACCCAGATATTGGGATTAACTGCCCAGATTTTGTTTAAA
>Ga0209988_10001283_pt1 | contig 16351 bp, 11 predicted proteins | sample N075metaG_FD_183115 | JGI IMG/M metagenome (GOLD analysis project Ga0209988, IMG submission 183115) | Deep subsurface microbial communities from Kermadec Trench to uncover new lineages of life (NeLLi) - N075 metaG (SPAdes) (version 2) | ecosystem: Environmental > Aquatic > Marine > Ocean trench... | reverse complement strand
CCGCAGGGAGGCCGTAAGCACCCGCAACAGGAATTTTTGCAGGTAGATACGGACAATATCCTGTTTGTCTGCGGTGGCGCATTCTCCGGACTTGACAAGATTATTCTGGAGCGCTCGGATAAGGGTGGCATTGGCTTCGGCGCCAGTGTGAAAAGTAAGGATAAAGAGGCTTTGTTCGGGGAGGTTATCTGTGATGTAGAGCCAGAGGACCTGATTAAATATGGTTTGATTCCAGAGTTTGTCGGGCGCCTGCCAGTCGTGACAACACTAGAGGAACTTGATGAAGATGCGCTGGTGAAAATCCTCACAGAGCCGAAAAACGCGATTATCAAGCAATATCAAAAAATGTTTGAAATCGAGGGAACTGAAATCGAGTTTCGTCCCGACTCGCTAAACGCAGTGGCGATAAAAGCGATGAAAAGAAAAACAGGCGCTCGCGGCTTACGTACGATATTGGAAAATACCCTGCTCGATATCATGTATGATTTGCCGGCAATGGAAAATGTCAGCAAAATAGTGGTAGATGCTGCGGTAATAGAAGGAAATGCCCAGCCTTATGTGATCTATGAGGGTGGCGAAATGCAGCGAGTTGCGTCTGACGACTAGTGCTGGTTTATAAGGTCCGGGTCTCGTCGCTTGCGCGGCGTGTCCCGGCCCGGAGCGTCTACTATGGTTGCGGTCAGCCGCTCCCCGAAGCTCTAATTCTGTCATTACAAATTGAAATAGCAGTCGTAGTCTATACTTATCGATATTTCCAGCCCTTGCCAGGGTTGAAATGGAAGCTAGTAGACCCATATAATCTTGATATTTAGTAATCGAGGCGTCCATGTCAGATTCCCAGAGCTTACCGCTTGCAGAAACTACTAACAGGCAACTGATCCCGGTCTTGCCATTGCGTGATGTTGTGGTTTATCCGCATATGGTCATCCCACTATTCGTCGGTCGAGAAAAGTCGATTCTCGCACTGGAAGCGGCGATGGCCGATAATAAAAAGATTTTGCTACTGGCACAGAAAAATGCAGAAGTGGATGACCCGGCGCAAAAAGATCTTTACCAGATAGGTACCCTGTCGACCATATTACAAATGCTCAAATTACCCGATGGCACCATCAAGGTACTGGTTGAAGGCGGTGAGCGGGTACAGGTTGATAGTATCCTGGAGACCAAGGATTATTTCTCCGCTTCGATCCAGATGCTTGAGAAAGCCGTGCTGATTGATGATCGTGAAACCGAAGTGCTACAGCGCTCGGTCCTTAACCTGTTCGACCAGTATGTCAAACTAAATAAAAAAATACCGCCTGAAATATTGACGTCCTTGTCGGGTATCGATGACCCAAGTCGACTGGCCGATACTATCGCTGCCCACATGTCATTAAAACTCGATGAAAAGCAGGAGATACTGGAAATTCAGGATCCAAGGAAGCGAATCGAGCACATCATGAGCAAAATCGAAGGTGAAATCGATTTGATGCAGATCGAGAAAAGAATCCGCGGCCGCGTCAAGCAGCAAATGGAAAAAAGTCAGCGCGAGTATTACCTGAATGAGCAGATGAAAGCGATTCAAAAAGAACTGGGTGATATGGATAATGTGCCGAACGAGCTGGAAGACCTGCAGAACAAGATCGAAAAATCCGGCATGCCCAAGGATGCGCGCGAAAAGGCCGATTCGGAACTCAATAAACTCAAAATGATGTCGCCAATGTCTGCAGAGGCCACTGTAGTACGAAGCTACATCGACTGGTTGGTGAATGTTCCCTGGAAGAAAAAGTCCAAAATCAGACGCGATCTGGCAGAAGCCGAGCAGGTGCTTGAAGAAGATCACTATGGCCTTGAAAAGGTCAAGGAACGGATTCTTGAATATCTCGCGGTGCAACAACGCGTACAAAAACTAAAAGGCCCAATACTCTGCCTGGTCGGTCCGCCGGGCGTTGGCAAGACTTCACTGGGACGCTCTATCGCCCGCGCCACCAACCGCAAGTTTTCGCGGATGTCTCTCGGCGGAGTTCGAGACGAATCTGAAATACGCGGCCACAGGCGCACTTACATCGGATCAATGCCAGGTAAAATCATTCAGAATTTGGCGAGGGTTAAGGTTAGAAACCCCCTGTTTTTGCTCGATGAAATTGACAAGATGGCAATGGATTTCCGCGGCGATCCAGCTTCCGCACTGCTCGAAGTGCTCGACCCGGAGCAAAATCACACTTTTTCCGATCACTATATGGAGGTCGACTTCGATTTGTCTGACGTGATGTTTGTGGCCACTTCAAATAGCATGAATATCCCCAGCCCGCTGCTTGATCGAATGGAGGTTATTCGTATTCCCGGATATACCGAAGATGAAAAATTAAACATTGCGCTCAAATACCTGGTGCCCAAGCAGATCAAGGACAATGGATTGAAGGATAGTGAAATTGTGATCAACCAGGCAGCGGTACTGGAAATCATTCAACGCTATACCCGGGAAGCAGGGGTTCGAAACCTGGAGCGCGAAATATCTAAAATTTGTCGCAAGGTGGTAAAGAGTATGCTGCTTAAACCTGCGACCAAGAAAATTACCGTCTCGGCTAAGAATATTGATAAATATCTCGGCGTAAAGCGATTCCGGGTTGGTTCTGCCGAAGAAAAAGATCAGGTCGGGCAGGTCACCGGTCTTGCCTGGACCGAGGTTGGTGGCGAGTTGCTGACCATCGAGTCGGCTGTGGTCGAGGGCAAAGGCAAGTTCGTCCAAACTGGACAGCTCGGCGACGTCATGAAGGAATCAATCCAGGCCGCTCTGACCGTGGTACGAAGCCGGGCTCGCGTTCTCGGGATAAATGCCGAGTTCAATGAGAAAAAGGATATTCATATCCATGTCCCCGAAGGTGCGACTCCAAAAGATGGTCCAAGTGCCGGTGTTGGCATGTGTACCGCACTGGTATCGGCTTTGACAGGTATTCCGGTCAGGGCAGACGTGGCGATGACCGGGGAAATCACCCTGCGCGGCGAAATACTGCCCATTGGTGGTTTAAAAGAAAAGCTGCTGGCCGCTCATCGAGGGGGTATCAATGTCGTATTGATTCCGCTGGAAAATGAAAAGGAACTTGTCGAAATACCCGACAATATCAAGGCCAAGCTGGAAATTATTCCAGTGCGCTGGATCGATGAAGTACTCGAGGTCGCACTGGTGCGTCAGCCGACGCCACTACCCGAGGATACGGAAGTAACCCCGGAAACAGAAAAGGTAAAAGATAAGGATAAAAAATCGTCCGGTGTGCGCGCACATTGACCAATTAGTCAGGTAAATTTAGGTAATTTTTCGTATTTTGCTTGATTTAGGTTGACCCTAAAGCCTGCTATTGGTTTAATTCGCAGCTCTGGGGGGAATGATCTGCTATGTTGCAGATCGTCATCTGCAGTAAACAAAACATAACAACTTGACATTATTTGCCGATCTGCACTGCGGATTGGTTTTCTACAACCAAACCAACGGAAAACACAAATGAATAAATCAGAACTAATTGATGCAGTTGCTAGCTCAACCGATTTGACTAAATCCGATGCAGCTCGTGCAGTTGACGGTGTGATTGGAGCCATAACCGGGGCATTAAGATCAGGCGGTCAAGTGACTATAGTCGGTTTCGGCACCTTCCTCGTACGTCACCGGGAAGCACGTGCAGGACGCAATCCCCGCACCGGTGAAACCATCCAGATCAAGGCATCAAATGTGCCCGCTTTTAAGGCTGGCAAAGCCCTGAAGGACGCTGTAAACTAGCGCGCCTTCAGCGAGACCGGGTGCTTAGCTCAGCTGGGAGAGCATCGCCCTTACAAGGCGAGGGTCGGGGGTTCGATCCCCTCAGCACCCACCATTTACTGATCAGGAGTGGTAGTTCAGTTGGTTAGAATACCGGCCTGTCACGCCGGGGGTCGCGGGTTCGAGTCCCGTCCACTCCGCCAGCTATAAAAACGCTTGTCAGGGAAGCTTTTCTCGAAATGAATCGGCCCAGGTAGTAAAACTCAATCATGTTGCAAGCGATAAGAGATAAAGTAACTGGCTGGATTGCCTACGCAATTATTTTTCTGATCAGTGTTCCATTTGCGCTTTGGGGGGTAAATTCCTATCTCGGTGGTGGTGAGGCACTGCCCGCTGCCACGGTCAATGGTGAAGATATTACCTCCCGGGAACTGGATATTGCCTATGCCAATTACAGACGGCAACTGGTGGAAATTTTTGGTGGCACAATCCCCGCAGGCTTCGGCGATGAAACCATCCTCAAAGAGCGAGTTCTGACACAGCTGATCGAGGGGTATGTGCTGCGTCAATACGCAAACAGGCAGCGTTACCGAATTGGTGATGATGAACTCAACAAGCTGATTCGTTCAAGGAAAGATTTTCAATCCGACGGCCAGTTTGACACTGCTGTTTACCGGGCCCAGTTGGGTTCACAGGGATACTCACCGGCTGGATTCGAACAGGAATTACGGCGTACCCAATCGATGGATCAATTGCGGACTGCAATTAATGCTACCGCATTTATCCTGCCCGTACAGGAAAAACAATTCGCCAGCTTATCGAACCAGACACGAAAGATACGGGTATTAACCCGAATCGTAGATAGCGATGCCTATCTTGTCAGTGAACAGGAAATAGAAGACTACTATCAGACCAATGCAGGTCGATATATGACCGCAGAGCAGGTAAAAATAGATTTTCTGGAAGTGAGTCTTGAAGGTATGAAATCGCTGGTTGATGTGCCGGAGGAGCTGTTGCTCGAGCGTTACCAGTTCGCAGAAGCGTCTTACACCAGTGCCGAGTATCGGACCGCGAGCCACATATTGCTCACGCTCGAGGATGGCCTCTCAGAAGATAAGCACAAACAGGTTCGGGACCAATTGGCGGATATCAGGGCACAAATTATTGCGGGAGAAGATTTCGCCTCGCTGGCACGACAATATTCGCAAGATCCTGGATCGGCAGCCGATGGCGGAAATCTTGGGGAAATTGAAAGAGGCACGATGGTTCGCCCCTTTGAGACTGCATTATTTGCAATGCAGGTGGGAGAGGTGAGCGAGCCGATCGTGACTACCTTTGGCTGGCATTTGATTAAGCTGGAACAGATTAGTGGTGGTAAAATTCGTTCATTTGATGAGGTCAGGGTTGATATCGAGGATGAGATTCGGAGCGATTTAGCCGAAAGCCAGATTTATGATCTGGTGGAAAATCTTGCTAACCTAGCCTACGAGCAATCAGATTCATTGTTACCGGCCGCCGAACAATTAGGGCTGGAACTGCAAACCTCGGAATGGTTCGATAGACAATCAGGCACTGGCATCGCGCTGGAGCCCCAGGTTAGAAATATAGCCTTTTCAAACCAGGTGTTGAATCAGGGCGTTAACAGCGAGGCGATCGAGCTCGCCGATAGTCGTATCGTATTTATTCGAATTAATCAAAGCAAACCACCCGCGCAGAAGCCACTGGATCAAGTATCAGTTGCGATCAGCGATAAACTGAAACAGGAAAAAGGCCGGGAGGAAAATAAACTGGCTGGAAAACAGGCTCTGGAGGCGTTGAAAACCGGTAAAAATCTGGAAGATATAGCGACCGACTGGCATGTCAATCTGACCGACAATGGTTTTGTTGGTCGAGATAGCACGGAGCTGGATCAGAATTTATTGAGACTGGTTTTCAGAATGAAAAAACCAGCCGATGGGCTGGTATTCGATTCACTGACACATCCCAATGGTGATTTTTCTCTGGTCGAATTGTCTGCGGTGATATCGAACGATTCTAATCTAGACAGCAAACGTGTCGAAGCCCTGACTACTGCCGCCGCGGGAGCGGATTATCAAGCCGTGTTAAGGGTATTGGCAAGCAGGGCCGAGGTAGTGCGCAATCCGCTAAGTGAACTTCAATAGAAGCACTAGCCCGCATTAATCCGGCTCAGAGTAGCAGTCAGGAATCGAGCACACCCATACCGACAATGTTATAACCCGAGTCGACGTAAATATTTTCTCCGGTGATTGCGGATGCCAGATCAGAACATAAAAAGGCGCCGGTATTGCCCACTTCCTGGATAGTGACATTGCGTCTTAACGGTGCATTGCGTTCGACTTCGTCGAGGATTTTCTTGAAACTGCGTATGCCGGCTGAAGCCAGTGTTTTAATAGGGCCGGCAGAGATCGAGTTGACGCGAATACCTTCCGGCCCCAGAGCGGCGGCAAGATATCGCACATTGGCTTCCAGGCTGGCCTTGGCTACGCCCATCACATTGTAATTAGGCAAGGCCCGTTCCGAACCCAGATAGGTCATGGTGATGATGGCAGCATTAGTATTTTGCATCATTGATCGTCCCGCCTTGGCCAGTGCGGCAAGGCTGTAGGAACTGATGTCGTGTGCGATGCGAAATCCCTCCCGATCCAGGTTGTTCAAATAGTCACCATCTAAAGCCTCGCGCGGTGCAAATGCGACCGAATGGACCAGCGCATTGAGTGAATCCCAGTGTTTAGCCAACGCATCAAATAATCCGGTAATTTCACTATCGATCGATACATCGCAGGGGATAACAATGCTGGAATCAAATTCTGCGGCAAATTTTTCAACCCTCGTCCTGAGTCTTTCATTGGCATAACTGAATGCGAGTTCGGCTCCCTCCCGATGCATCGCCTGGGCGATTCCATAAGCGATCGAGCGATTACTGGCTATACCAACGACAAGTGCTTTTTTACCGGTTAAAAATCCCATGACATCCCCTGCATCGAAAAAACTATTTTCGCAATGTCACAGGGATCATGCAATCACTATGTTGAGAAACATTGAGCTAAGTTAATTTTACCGGCCAATATTTTCGACGGGTCACATCTAGTCGCTGAAAAGTTGGGCCAGTTCTTTTGCCACACACGGTCGCCCATGACTGTTGATAGAAGTGCCGATTATTTTTGCCTGTAGGATAAAATTCTGGTCCGGAGTACTAAATATATCCTGCAGGAAAACAAACCTTAGTCTGGAAATTTGCTCGACATTACTACAGACCACAAACTCGTCATTGCTTTTCAATGACTGTCGATAATCCAGCTCTGCGCGTACCACCACCAGATGAATTCCTCTCTCTGTCAATTCAGCAAAACTGATTCCCTTGCTCAACAGCAGATCATGCCGGGCGTGTTCAAGATAGTGTTGATAGATACCATTGTTGACCACACCCTGCATATCGCATTCATAATCTCGCACTTTAAATTTGAGGCGGTGTGAATATTCCATGATGTTCGCAGTATAAAAATTCAGTTTAACAAAATATCGGAGGCTCCGAATAATTCATCCGTATGGTTTCAGCAGGCTAAAATCGAAAACCACTGACTAGTTGGTGAAATCAAAGTCCTGCGTATTCATCGTGGCGATTCATCAGAAGTCTGGGTTAAAATATATAATTCACCAGCCAAATTAGGCTATGCTTGATCCATTCAAATTGGCTGACCTGACAGAATGAACTATTCAGATTTTGGACATCATTTCTCCGGATACTCAGGGATCACGCACTTGATGGACGATTTGAATGAAGGTTTGTTGCGGGACGATATGATTATGATGGGGGGTGGCAACCCTGCGGCAATCCCGGCCGCTATCAAAGTATTCGAAACTGTGATTGATAAATTACAGGCGTCCGGAGACTTGATAAAAACCCTGACTAATTACGACGGACCCCAGGGTAAGGATGCATTCCTGGAAACCCTGGTCGAGTTTTTTCAAAAACAATATAGTTGGAAAATTGATAGACGAAATATTGCCCTAACGCATGGTAGCCAAAGTGCATTTTTTATTTTATTCAATTCTTTTGCCGGTAAATCACGGGGTGGGCAGCAAAAGGTTCTGATTCCCCTGGTACCTGAATACATTGGTTACAATGACCTTGCTATCGAGGATTTATCAATAACCAGCCAGCAGGCGAAAATAAAGCTGCTAGATGACGGGTTTTTTAAGTATCAGGTCGACTTCGATCGACTCGAAGTCGATAGTTCCACCGGATTAATCTGTGTATCGCGCCCGACCAACCCGAGCGGCAACGTCTTGACCGATACAGAATGTCAACACCTGGACCAGATTGCCCGGCAAAATAATGTGCCCCTGTTAATCGATAATGCTTACGGTACACCCTTTCCAAATATAATATTTAATCAGGTAGAACCATTCTGGAATGATAATACGATTGTTTGTATGAGCCTGTCGAAACTTGGGTTACCCGGCGCGAGAACAGGGATCGTGATAGCGAACAGCGATATCATTCGGCAATTTACCAACATGACCGCAATTACCAGCCTGGCGCCTGGCGGCATAGGCCCTGCGATTGTCGGGCAGATGATCGAGGAGAATTTATTACTGCCGTTATGTCACGAGGTAATTCTACCCTTCTATCAAAAACGTGCCCAATTGGCGATACGACTGATTAAGGATAAGATTGACGATGATCGATTGCGCATTCATAAAACCGAGGGTGCGTTATTTTTATGGCTCTGGTTTGAAGGCCTGACGATCGGTACCAGTGAACTATATCGGCGCTTAAAGCAAAAAGGATTATTTGTTGTTCCGGGGCAGTATTTCTTCCCTGGGCAGGATAAACCTTCACCGCACGCTGAAAGCTGTATTCGAATGAATTATGTGCAAAGTGACGATGATTTGAATAAGGGGATAGAAATACTGGCGCAGGAATTGCGACTATGTTGGGAGTAGGGCTATGTACAGGGAAGTACTGTATGCCGGCTTTGCAGGAGCAAAAAACCGGCGATGTACAGGGAAGTACTGTATGCCGGTAAAAGCGGAGCGCCAGGCTCGACTATTTAGTGGTATGCGTAAACACACCGTCCCAGTCGTCGCCAGGTGGCTCCCTGCGAAAGTGGCTTATTCGATCCAGGTAAATCTGATAAAGCTGTCGATCGGAGTCAGCTTGACCCAAATTAGAAAATTCCTCTTCGGCCTCGTCCCAGTTCTGTAAGCGAAATTCCCGCAAAGCTCTTTTGTAGTTGGTCAACTCCGAGATCACGCGTTCATCCAGGTCATTTTCATGTCCGACCGGCTCGAAGATAGCGACCGGTTCATTCTTGCCGAGTACAGTTACCAGGTCGAGTTCACGGAAAGTAAACCCTGATATGCTGTCTTTGGTGGTTTCACTGACGATGATGTTCACGCCATATGTTTTGGTCAAGCCTTCCAGGCGCGATCCCAGGTTTACCGCATCGCCCAGTACCGTGTAGGCCACACGAAATTCCGAACCCATATTACCGACGTTCATGTTGCCGGTATTGAGCCCAATTCCCATATTCACTTCAGGCCATCCGCGTTCTTTGAATTCCATTTGCATGATCTTTAATTCATCCATCATGTCGAGTGCGGCATCGAGAGCATGGCGAGCGTGCTCCGGGTCTCTGAGTGGTGCGCCCCAAAATGACATGATGGCGTCGCCCATATACTTGTCGATGGTACCACGATTTTTATGGATAACGCGCGTCATCGGCGTCAGCAACGCATTCATCAATTCGACCAGTTGTTTCGGATCCATGCCTTCAGAGATCGTGGTGAATCCACGCACGTCAGAAAATAACACGGTCATTTCGCGATTTTCTCCATCGATCGCAAAATCGGTTGGGTCTTCGGCCATTTCGTCGACCAGTTCGGGTGGGATGTATTGTCCGAACAGGTGGGTAAGTTGTCGCTTGTCACGCGATTCAATGAAAAAGCCAAAGGTCATATCGAGGATAAATATCAAACCGATGAGCATTAACGGGCTGGCCAATGGCAAGATCAAGTGATTATTCCAGGCGATCATGGTTATCAAGATGGTAAGCAGTGAAATTCCGATAGTTCCCGCCGCGGCCACCAATGGAGATAATAGTGGTAGTAACAGGGCCATGCCTGTGGCCAACACAATTAACATGAGAAATTCGTAAGCGATGATCCACGCTGGTTTATGGTTGATTGTGCCGTCGAGTATTCCGGAAATGATGTTCGCGTGTATTTCGACTCCCGCATAGATTTCTGCTACAGGTGTTGAACGTAGATCTTTCAGACCCGGTGCCGTTGTACCAATTAGTACTATTTTATCCTGCAAAAGGGCGGGCTTAATTTCTTTACTTAATACCTGATGCAATGGCAGGTAGGGAAAGCTGCCCTGAGGTCCACGATATGGCACATAGACGGCACCATTATTGTCCACTGGAATATGATGCTCACCCAGATTAATGCCTTCGAGTACATAGTAATCTTGCGCGCCACTGATTCCATAGGTCTCGATAATCAAGTCGATTTTGGACTTGTCGAGATGGGCCTGGCTTACTGCTAATGCCAATGAGGAATATAGATAATTATCGTAGGCCTGTATCAGCGGAACCCGACGAAATACCCCATCTGCGTCTACTAAAGGATTATCAAAATATCCACCGAATTCGGTAGCGCTCTGCAATATTTCCAAATTTCCAATATAGCCAGAGGGTTTGATGATCTGCAATCTTTCGCCCCACCTTGCATCGATCTTCATGGTCGCCGGGGGTAGCGAACCAGTATTATGGCTTTGATCCGGGGAATCGAAGTTTTCGAAAATGTATCCCATCACCAGGTTTCTACCCAATAGGCTTTTGGCAAAAATTCGATCGTGTTGCAGGCTGGGGCGAATTTTCTCGAACGCTGCCTGGTAAGCCTGGTCCTGGCTTAATTCACCGCTTGCAAGTTCTTCTAAGGTTTCTATACCAGAGGATTGATCTTTTTCGACGAAGCTAATATCAAAACCAACGGTATCAACTTGATAGTAATCGAATAGATTGTCGACAATTGTTGCAAGCTTGTCGCGACCCCAGGGCCATTGACCGACTACTGCAAGTGAATTCTCGTCGATGTCGAGAATGACGATACGGTTATCTAGCGAATTAGGCCGAGTGGAATTGAGGCGGGCATCGTAAGTCCAGTTTTCGAGCTTGGTGAGGTAGGGATATTGGTGCCATCCCAGGGTGTCGATCATCAGAGCAAGCAAAATGAGAGCGCTGAGTCCAAATCTCAAAATGCGTTGAAATTGCATTTATTGCTCTCCAGGTTGGTATCTTGGAATATTTATAAAAGGCCTGGATTAATTTTAATCTTAATATCGCGGTGGTCAGTTCATCCAACAGGGTGACCGGGTATTATAGTGGGGGTTAGCGCAGGTAAAATTCCATTTTCACACCAGCCACTTCGAGGATGTCGTGACTCTTGAGTTCGTGAGCACTTGAACCGATCGGAGTGCCGCCAACTTTCGGTACCGAATTATCGGGGCCGCCGTCAACATGGATCAGGAAAAATCCCTGGGGTCTTCGAGTAATAGCGGCAACCTGAACGCCAGGTTGTCCGATGGTGGTTAAAGCCTTGGTGAGTATCAGTTCTTTCCCTGCATTGGCCCCGCTGAGCAATTGCAGGCAGGCCTCCTTATCGGCCAGCGGTGATGCTGCCGTGCTTGCTGCTTCAGACGCGATTTCGGCAGATATTTTTTGCACCGACTCGTTAATTTCTTTACTCCCGGCCTCCTCTGGCATACCTTTTTCTCCGGGCCGAATAACCATGGTCTTTTCGAAGCCCTCTCCGGCGGATGCGCTTGTGGGATTGTGGTAGGTTATCTGGTACTTACCGAGGGTAATACTGTCGCCGTCTTCCAGCGCGTGTTTCTTTACCAGCTTGCCGTTTACATAGGTGCCATTGGTACTGCCCAGATCTTCCAGAAAGGAATCTTCGAGTATGGTGATAACCTGAGCGTGTCTGCCACTAACCGATAAATTGTCGATTGGAATATCATTGCTCGGCTTACGACCAATGGTCACCGTTTCACTGGTTAGAAGGTACTCTTTTTTCTCGCCATCGGCTGACGTGGTGATCAATTTTGCGACCATTTTCTATCCCGCCTCTAAAAATGTGTTTTTTCTGGGCATAATTGGTTAATCGAACCGCGCCGCCAACTTGTTCAACCAGCTCTGCTCAATCGAAAAATCGTCGTCGATGCGGCATAACATCACCGAAATATTGTCCTTCCCACCATTCTGGTTTGCCTTAGTAATCAATTGCTTGGCAGCCTCTTCTAGATTATCACTAAATCCCTTGATAGTTAAGTATATAAATTCATCTTCGACATAATCAGTCAGTCCATCAGAGCATAGTAGATAAATATCATTTTTTAACACTATATCTTCCTGAATATCCGCGGTAACCGCTGAATCTATACCTAAAGCACGTGTTACCAGGTTTTTATTCAGTGATTTTCGCGCCTCTTCGCGGGTGTAAAAACCTCGGTCGATCAGTTCCTGCAACAACGAATGATCTTTGGTAACTTGCTCGAGCGAATTGGCTCTCAGGCGATAGCAACGTGAATCTCCGATATGAACCAGAGAAAAAGTATTGTTGTAAAATTGTAACACGACAATCGTAGTCCCCATGCCGCTGTGCATTGGGTTCGCCTCCGCGGCTTTGAAAACTAGGTCATTGGCAGAATCGATCGCTTCCTGGATACAAATCGACTCAAGTGAATACCCCGACTTCGAATCAGTATGGCCTGGCTTGATTTCGGGTAATTTCTTTTGTATCACTTCAATTATCGTATCGACGGTCATGCTGCTGGCGATATCGCCACCACGATGACCTCCCATCCCATCAGCCAGTACTGCCAGTCCAAGCGCGCTATCGTAGCCTATGGAATCTTCATTTTTTCTGCGAACCAATCCTATATCGGTCATGCCCATGATGGTGATTTTGTCTTGCAGATTCATCTCTGGGGTCAGTTTTGGAAGGCCAGTACAGCTTTTAGGTAGTTACGCAATGCTGGTTGAAAACGGTGTCTGACGCCCCTAGGCAGTATTTTTCTGGCTACCGAATCGATCGCATTCGTTATATCGGGGCGCGCGGATCTGGAATTCGACGCCACTTCATTGGTGGTTTTAAACAACGAGCTTACCATCGAATCTGCCTGGAAGGGTATGGAGCCGGTAAGTAACTGCAATAACCTGACTCCAGGTGAAAACAAATCCAGTTGCCCATCTGCCTTTTCACTGGCTAACTGCTCGGGAGGCTTATCTGCAGGGGTAACTGGATTCGTGTCAGTTTTAGTTTTGCTTGAAACAGTAATACGCCCAATTCCAAAATCATTTATCTTAATCGAATCGGTTTCCGGTTCATACATAATATTGGCCGGCTTAAAATCTCGATGGACTATATTCTGCTGGCGTGGATAAGAATGGCCCGCGACAGTAAGTGCTAGCTCTGCGAACCAGTCTTCTTTCCAAAAACGGGTATTCATTTCCTCTCCATTATTATTATTTAAGCCTAAAGTACTCAGGATTATTACGACTGATATGATTTTCGCCGCGGTTTCCTGCCAACGCCTGATCCGAATCAGGAAGCTAAATCCTCGGCTGCTGCTGAATCGATACCATCGGTGAGTACGAAGGATTCGATTTCCTTCTCATTCAACAGGAAAGATGCCGCCGAACTTCTGCGTCCGGTATCGCAGTACAGGACGTATTTCTGGTTCTTATCCAGCGAACTGGCTTTCATACGCAGGAAAATCAGGGGAATATTAATGCTACCTTTGATTTTGACGGCCTTGTGCTCGTCCGGTAATCGTACATCCAGCCAGACTCCGCCGCCGTCTACCAGTTTTTTGCCCTCTTCATAGCTAACCCAGTTCAACAAAGGTTCATTCAACAGTGAATTAAAGTCTTCTTTTTTGAGGCGCATCAAATGACCAGCCGACAGCATCGTAACCGTAGCGTTTCGAGTAGAATCCGATATCAGTGCTTCTTCACCAAAACTGTCGCCGACGGACAGGGTCGCGAGCTTAACGCCATTAGGATTGGCTGGCGTGGCTCGGGTAACCAGGCATCTGCCTTTCTCGATAATATAAAAATAATCCCCTTCCTGATCCTGCTCGATCACCTTGTCTCCGGGGCTGTATTTGACCGATTCCATGCGTAAAAAAATGGCCTGAATATTAGCAGCTGGAATTCGATGAAAGGCAGGGGTCTTTAAAATCCTGGACATCCAGTCAGTTTCGTCGTCATCTTCCATGGTATCGACCATATAGCTACCGGTTTGGTCCCAGGTCAGCATAATGTCGAGCATATCACCGTCTATCTTGGTGACGACGGCTGATCCTTTGGCGCGAGCCGAGAACGCCCGGGGGAAACCAGGGGAAATTGGTTGTAAAGCTTCCGGCGTACCAGCCTTAATAAGCTTGACGACTTTCTTGTCCTTTACCAGCTCGATTTCACCCTCGAGGACATAAACATGATTTTTCTCGGTGTCACCCATCTTGAAGATATAAAAACCCGGCTCGAAAGCCAGAGCCGTTATCTTTGATAGCAGTTCCCGTACGTTTTCAGGATTCAACGAATTGATCGGCGAGAGGGATATTATCTGTTTAGGATCAATTTTTAGTGACATATCATTCTGTGTTTATTATTGCGCTTGAGTGCCTAATAATGTCTATTCTGGTATTCGGTATCCGATAAATCAACTAGTACACCGGAAGGGTGTACCTGGGTCTTACAGGTATAATTATTCCAACCCTGGGTAATCTTTATCCTGATTGACGCGTAATGTCTACGTACAGCTTAATCTTTTGACCCGGTTGCAGGTACTTCCCGAGCCTGTTCCAGCGTTTGATATCTGATACCCGGATATTGAACCGATCCGCTATACGAGACAGGGAGTCACCCTTTCTTACTGTATATCGCAGTGCCTGTAAATTTTGCCCGGGACCGGTATCGATAAAGCTTACAGTTCGTACCTCAGCTGCCTTTTTCGTCCAGATAACCAGTTTTTGACCGATCCGAAGCGTATCGATTGGGGCCATACCATTCCATCTGGCCAGTGACGAGGTACTGACCCCATAGTTGCGGGATATGCTCCACAGGCTTTGCCCGGAACGTACAATATGAACGTGTTTATCGCCAGAACGACGGGTGTTTTGAATTTTGCTCTTACGCGCGCCTGCACTTAACTTGTAAGAACTTATTGATTTTGTCGCGGTTGGGATGGTCAGGTATTTTCCTGCCCGGATCTGGGTGCCACGAATCTTGTTAACCTTCTTGATCAACGCGGTGGTGGTTCGGTAGCGGCGCGATATCTGGCTCAGGGTTTCTCCAGTCTTGATCTTGTGGCGTACCCAGTTGATGCGTTTTTCGGCAGGGACTTTCAACAAAGCAGAACTAAACGCCTCGCTTTTATCCTTGGGCAATAGTAAGCGGTGTGGTCCATCAGGTGGCGTTGCCCAGCGGTTAAATGCCGGGTTCAGCTGATATATCTCGATGATTGAAATGCCGGCAAGATCGGCGGCGAGCGCCAGGTCAATCTGCCCGTCTAGTTCAACTATCTGGTAGGACAGCTCGTTACTGACTGGTAAAACTTCGAGGCCATACTTCTCGGGATTGTCAAATATCTGCTTGAGAGCGTAAAGTTTCGGCACATAATCCTTGGTTTCCTTGCGCAAGCGCGTGAGACTCCAGAAATCGGTTGGGCGATTTTTTTTCTTGTTATAACGAATCGCCGATCGAATTCTACCTGGGCCTGCATTGTATGAAGCCAGCGCCAAATCCCAGTCGCCATTGAATTCTCTGGCGAGACCATCCAGATAGCGGATTGCAGCCCGGGTTGATTCGATGATGTCACGGCGTCCGTCATACCACCAATTTTGCTTTAAGCCCAGATTACGCCCGGTAGAAGGTATAATCTGCCATAGTCCCGAGGCTCTGCCGTGTGAATAGGCAAAGGTCTGGTAGGCACTTTCCACTACGGGTAACAAGGCCAGTTCAGTGGGCATATTCCTTTTTTCCAGCTCGTCGAGAATAAAAGGCAATATCGGCCCCGCCCGCCGCATAACCCGAGCGAGATAACCACGATGTTTTAGGTACCAGTTTAACTGGGCTTTTATTCGCTTGTTATCGACTTCAGGTAATGACATACCCTTTTGCAGCCGGTACCAGGCGTTGGTCTGAATTGCCTGCGCTTCAATCGCTTCTTGCTGGAGCGTGACAAACGCTTCACTTGATTGTGACATATTTTTAGCCAGGTTCGGGACCAGGGCTCGATATTGGATATCTACCGCAGAGGGCTTATGCAAAAAACTGACAAAGCTGCTAAATGCAACAACTGTGACCTCGGATTCGACGGCGACATGAACCGGCTTCTCAAGTGAAAGTTTTACATAGGGAGGGGGGGCGCTGAAATAAGCTCGAGCCTGGGTATCGACCGGCCGCTGAACAGCCAATTCAGGCGAATTTACCTGGCCAGGAATACCCTCATCCTGTGCCCTGGCATCCGGTTGTAATGTACTACAGGCACCGAGAGTGACCGATAATAACAGTGATATTACCAGAC
>Ga0209988_10001281_pt1 | contig 16358 bp, 16 predicted proteins | sample N075metaG_FD_183115 | JGI IMG/M metagenome (GOLD analysis project Ga0209988, IMG submission 183115) | Deep subsurface microbial communities from Kermadec Trench to uncover new lineages of life (NeLLi) - N075 metaG (SPAdes) (version 2) | ecosystem: Environmental > Aquatic > Marine > Ocean trench... | reverse complement strand
ATGGGGGTGATCTTTTATGTTGTTTATACAAAAGGTTTGAGGGGATTTAGTGGTGTTGCAATTGGAGGCATTGTTGGTTTAGATATTTTGTTTTTGGCATTTATCTCAGGGGCTTCAATGAATCCTGCCAGAGCACTTGCACCTGCTTTATTATCTGGGTCATTAAGTGATTTATGGCTGTATTTGACAGCACCATTTGTTGGAACAATAATTACTGCATTTCTTTTTCGCAACAAATTCCAAGCGCAAAGAGCCTCAAATTACGAATAATAATGACCCATAATACAGCAAAATATTGTCAAATTCCAAGAAATTATTTAATATTGCTAAAAAAATAATTCCCTCAGGCGTTAATAGTCCTGTTAGGTATTTTGAACCATACCCATTCTTTACAAAAAAATCTAATGGTGCATACATTTGGGATGAAGACAATAATCGTTACATAGATTTTTGCAATGGCTATGGTGCATTACTTTTGGGACATAGAAGAAAAGAGATCATAAATTCTGTTTCAAAGCAACTTTTGAAAGGAACTCTTTATTGTACTCCAACTGAATCTGAAATAGAATTATCAAAACTAATTATTGGAAATTTTCCATCAATTGACAAAGTAAGATTGGTAAATACTGGCGGTGAATCTACCATGACTGCAATTAGATTAGCTCGTGGATTTACAAAAAAGAAAAAAATAATAAAATTTGAAGGATGTTATCATGGTGCACATGACTCTGTCTTGGTAAAAGCAGGTTCTGGTTCTGCACATAATGGAATTTCAGTTTCTGATGGTGTGCTTGATGACGTTTCAAAAAATACTCTGGTTGTTCAGTATAACAACATTGAAGATTTTAAAAAAGTAATTAGAAATAACAAAGACATTGCAGGAGTTATTGTTGAACCAATCTTAGCTAACATGGGTTTAATCTTACCTGAAAAGAACTTTCTTTCTGATCTCAGAAAAATTACTAAAGAAAATAATATCCCATTAATTTTTGATGAAGTAGTCACTGGGTTTCGTATAGCTCCTGGCGGTGCTCAGGAATATTTTGGTATCAAACCTGATATTACCACACTTGCCAAAGCACTAAGCAATGGATTCACAATAGCAGCAGTTGGTGGGAGAAAAGAGATTATGGATTTACTATCTCCAGAAGGTAAAGTCTACCAAGCAAGTACTTTTGCTGGAAATCCAATCTCTGTTAGTGCTGCAATTAGTTCAATTAAGACAATCAACAAAATCAAAAACAAACTTTATTCTAAACTTGAAAGATTCAATCTCTTTTTTACTACTGCACTAGATGACATGGCTACAGATATGGGAATTCCTCACCAAATCAATTTTACAGCATCAATGTTTCAGATTTTCTTTACAAACAAGCCTGTTGTTGACTATAAAACATCAAAAAATGCAGATGCAAAAAAATTCCAAAAGATGTTCAAAACCTTATTGAAAAAAGGAATATTCATTGCACCTTCTCAGTTTGAAGTTGTTTTTCTATCTGATAGCCATTCTGAAAATGATCTAAACAAAACACTTGATGCATATTATGATGCATTAAAGTCGGTGAAAAATTGAAGTACATAATAGGTGCGCGAGGAAGTCAATTGTCTGTTGCACAGACAAACTGGGTCATTAAAGAACTAAAAAAAGTGAACCCTGATTCAGAATATGAAATTAAAACTATCATAACAAAAGGAGACACTGACAGTAGACCATTATTTACAATAGATCAGAAAGGAATTTTTGAAAAAGAGATTGATAGAGCAGTTGCACAAAACGAAGTTGATTTTGCTGTGCATAGTCTTAAAGATGTTCCTTCAGACATTGATAGTAGTCTTACTTTGGCTTGTATTCCAAAAAGAGAAGTAGTAAATGATGTCTTCATTTCTTCAGATGGCTCTACACTTGAGAACATCAAACCAGGAGCCGTAATTGGAACAAGCTCACTTCGTCGTGCTGTACAAGTGATTCGAAAGAGATCTGATGTTACAGTTAAACCAATTCGTGGAAATATTGAAACTAGAATTAAAAAAGTATTTGGAGAAAACTATGATGCAGTCATACTTGCTCAAGCAGGAATCTCTAGATTAGGAGTTGATGTAAAGTTCTCTCCATTATCAATAGATGATTTTTCTCCATCACCTGGTCAGGGTGCAATTGCAATAGTTGCAAGAACAGATGATTCTCAAACAATATCTATGCTCAAAAAAATTGAGGATGCTGATTCTAGATTGGAAATTGAAGCAGAACGCGCTTTGTCTGACTTTGTTGATTCTGGATGTAGATTTCCGGTTGGTGCGTATGCAAAATCAAATGGTTCTGAAATGACATTGACAGTAACTGTATTTTCTGTGGATGGAAAAAAATCATTACAAGTAAATAAAATTGGAAATAAAAAAGATCCTAAATCCATTGGTAAAAGTGCTGGAGAAGAACTTCGTGAGAAAGGCGTAAATGAACTTGCATTTAATTGGAGAGAAAAAGTGGAAGAATGGAATAAGACATGACGGGAAAAGTGTATCTTGTTGGAGCAGGTCCTGGAGATAGCAAATTAATTACATTGCGAGCAGTTGAACTTCTCCAAAAAGCAGATGTTGTTTTGTACGATAGATTGGTGAGCAAAAAAATTATCAATATGATTCCAAAAAAAGTAGAAAAAATCTATGTTGGACGAGCAGTAGGAGATGACACAACTCATCAAATTACAACTAATGATTTAATGTTAAAATATGCTAAATCTAAAAAAAATGTAGTTAGACTAAAGGGTGGTGATCCAATAATCTTTGGTCGCGGTGGAGAAGAAGCAGAGTTTCTCAAAGAAAATAAAATAAAATATGAAATAGTTCCAGGAATTACTTCTGGAATTGGTTCAGCAACTTATGCTGGAATTCCTCTAACTCATAGAAAATACTCCTCTTCAGTAGTGTTTGTAACTGGACATGAAGATCCTGAAAAGAAAAAAGAGATTGTCAAATGGAAGAGACTTGGAAAATCTGTAGATACTATTGTGATAATGATGGGATTGTCTAGAATTGATATTATATGTAAACAACTCATTTCTGGTGGAATGAATAAAAATACTCCAGTGGCAGTAATTCAAAATGGAACTACACCGCAACAAAAAATGATTAAAGGAACTGTGACAAACATTGCAAAAAAAGTCAAAGAAAACAAAATCACTCCTCCTACCAACATAATTATTGGCAAAGTCGTTGATCTGTCAGATACTATTGGGTGGAAATAATGCTTGATGGAAAAACTATAGCAATTACTCGCTCAAAGGATGATGCCACTGAATTTATTGCACTTGCAGAAAAAAATAATGCAAAGCCAATCTCATTACCAACTATAGAGCTTGTAAGCAAAGGTGAAAAGATTGTTGACGAATTCTTGGAATCCATTGAAAAATATAATCCAGACTATTCTGTTTTTATGAGTTCCAAGGCAGTCAAACTACTATTTGATACTGCAAAACAGGTTGGAAAGTTTGAGCAATTACAATTAGCAGTTGCAAATACTACTGTAATGTCCGTTGGACCAAAGACTACTGCTGCACTTGAGAATGAAGGAATCAAAGCAAACCATCAACCTACTACCTATTCTTCAGTTGGTATTGGTGAAGAATTTACCACAATTCATGCAGTTGGAAAAAAGGTAATTATTCCACGTAGCGGAGCATCCACTCCATTTTTGAAAGAATTGCTAAACAAGATTGGAATTGATGTTTTGGAGATTCATTTGTATGACGTATGTACATTTAGAGATACTACTCAATGGAATGAATTCCGTGAACTATTCTCTCAAGGTAAAGTGGATGGTGTAATTTTCACTAGTGTGTCTTCAGTTTGTGGATTCTTTGATATAATGTCCAAAGACTATGATTCAGATGCCTTGCTTGATAATCTTGAAAAACTATCTGTAGTGTCTATTGGACCATTTACTGCAGATGAATTGAAAAAATTCAATGTAAAAAACACTGTTGCAGAAGTTCATACTATTGCAGGTGCATTTGATGTAATGAAAAATACTTTAACTGTTGCATGATTTTTGATTATCTATATTCTCCACCACAATCTCCAATTATCTCAAAGAGATCGTTTGCCTTTGATGTAATAGATGATATTGCAGAGAGATCATCCGAGTCTAGTTTTACATCAAATGCTTTAAAATTATCTTTAATGTGTTCAGAAATTCCTAGTCTTGCACCAATAATTGTTCCTGCAACTGCTGGTCTATCTAAGATGAATCTTGTAGCAACATTTGCAATGCTGCAATCATGTTTTTTTGAAATGGTTTCTAATGTAACTAGTAATTCTTGGAATAACTCCCATCCCCCCCATTCTTGAATCATGTTGTAATATTTTTGAAGGCTTGCAGTATCAAGGTCTGCTCTGGTTGGTTCATCTACTCTAAGATATTTTTCAGAGAAAAATCCTCCAAGCAGTACCCCATATGCTAATATTTTGATTTCATGTTTTTGGCAAAATGGCACCATAAGTTTTTCTGCTCTTTGGTCTAGTATGGAATATTGTACTTGATTTGATATTGGTGTAAATCCGTTTTCAGTAATTATTTTGACTCTTTCTGTATCAAAGTTTGTCAGCCCAACATGTTTGATCTTTTGTTTTTCTTTAAGGGAAAACAAATGTTTCATTGCATCCAAATAGCTAAGATTATTGTAATCCCACCAGTGAAATTGTACTAAATCTAAAGTATCTGTGTTCATTTTTTTCAAAGACTGATCAATGTAATGCTCTACAATACTATTTGACATTGGACCTGGATTTGGAACAAACTTTGTTAGTGCTTGCGTGTTTGTTGTTTGATCTGAGTTTAATTCACTTCTAAATTTACCAATGAATGATTCTGCTGGTCCATAAATGTCTGCCAAATCCCATGTAGTAAATCCATTATTGTGATAGTCTATCATTGATTTGATTGCTTTTTGCTTGTCAATCTGTCCATGAGTTCCTGAGACTTGCCACATTCCATTTAGAATTCTGCAGATTTGTAGATTATCTGCTAAATTGATAGTTTCTAGTTTCACTACTTTTGTAGGATCCTACTTTGTTCTAAATTCTTTGTCTTTACTGAAGCCTTGATGAGTCACAAGAGTTTGAAATTGGTTTATTTTAAGCAAAGTTCTAAGCTGTAGAGTTTTGTTTTAGTGCTCTATCTTTTTTACAAATATCACAAATTTCTTCTTTTGAATTACTACTAAGCGGAGTCAAACAATCATGGCAATATTTCATAATATTATGAATTAATCTTAGTATAATAAGAATTACCAAGTTCTCCAAGAAATTATATTATTTTAGAAAAAAAATCATCATATTTTGTATGATAAAATTCGAGTCTAATCATACATCATCAAGTCTTTTTCCTCAAGCAAACTATGAAGATTATTCACTGCACGATACACATCTTTCGCAGTTTTTGCTCCAGTACAGACTAATTTACCTGATGCAAAAACTAGAATTACTGTTTTAGGATCAACCATTCTGTGAATTAATCCTGGAAATTGTTCAGGTTCATACATACTTCGAGGCAATGTTCGTGCAGCTTTTTCAAGATTAATCTTCCCTCTTAGGTTTATTGAAGATACAATGTTTTGAACTGTTACAACTGCATCTTTTTTAATTTTAATTCCACCCTTTCGAAGTTTTTGTACAACTGTTTTTACTGCCTTTTTTGCTAATTCTTCTGATTTTGAACCAGTACATACCATTTTACCAGTTCTAAAAATTAGAGTTGCAGTCTTTGGGTTTTTCAGCCTAAATACTAATCCTGGAAATTGTTCAGGGTGGTATTCAGTATCTGGAAATTTTTTTGTAATATCATTTAGATCTAATGCTTGATCTACTGTAGCTGATGCAACAACATTTACAATGTCAATTATGGGTTTAGTAAATACCAACAAGAACCAACTAAGAGAAACCACATTTAAAGAGATTTAATATGGATTAATAGATGTAATTTATGGTAATATGCGAGAAATGTCATCACGAATATCATGATCAGTGTATGGGGAAGGCAGGAATGTTTGACTGTGACTGCAAGTGTTTCAAAAAATAGCTTTTCTGGAATTTTCTTCCTTTAAATTACTAAAAAACTCAATTGTGTCATGGAAGTAATTGAAGTCTTACGTCAAGTCTCAAAACAAGTTTATGATAATGTAAAAGACCTAGCTGGAACAGAAGATGCTGCAGGTGATTTTGGCAGAGGTGCTGGTGGGGATATTTCACGAAATATTGACATTGTAGCTGAAAAAACAGTTCTAGATTATCTGAAACAAATTAATTTCAACTGTGTTGTTTTAGGTGAAGAATGTGGACGTGTTGAAATTAATGATAATACAAAAGGATATGTCATCATGGATGCAATTGATGGAACAGCCAACGCAGTGAGCGGCATTCCGTTCTTTTGTTGTTCCTTAGCATTTGCCACAGGTGATAAACTGAGTTCTATAACCGATGCAGTAGTTACTAATCTATCAAACGGAGAACAATATTGGGCATCAAAAGGAAAAGGTGCATTTTTGAATGAGACTAAAATTCATGTACAAAATAAAGAGACAGCATACAAAATTGTGGGGGTGAATACATCTGGTGCATCCCCAGAACTTTTGAAAAAATTACAAACAATTTTTGAACATTACGGCCCTACAAGACATTTTGGAGCTAACGCACTTGAGATGGCATATCTTTCCAAAGGCTCAATAGATGTTTTCATTGATTTACGTGATAAAATTCGAGTTCAAGATATGGCAGCAGGATATTTACTCATAAAAGAAGCGGGTGGTTTAATTGTAGATGCAGACTCACAACCATTAGATTTAGATTTTGGAACAATGACTAGATTGTCGTTTGTTGGTGCAGCAAATCAAGCAATTCTAGATCAAATAATGTCTGAAATAAACAAATAATGATAAAAATGAAAGCGTTAATTATTGCAGCAGGTCAAGGGAAAAGACTAAGACCCATCGGAGATACTAAACCATTGGTAACACTTCTTGGTTTGGGTCTTATAGAGCGAGTTATACTTACTGCAAAAAAATCAGGAATCAAAGAATTTTGTATTGTCACAGGATACAATGGTGAGAAGATTAAAAAACAACTCTCTGATGGAAAAAAATATGGTGTAACGATACAGTATGTTCAAAATGATTCGTGGACTCGAGGTAATGCAATTTCAATTCTAAGTGCTAGAGATCATTTCAAGGAATCATTTGTACTATTGATGGCTGATCACAACTATGACCACAGGATATTGAGTGAACTATTAAAAACAAAGATTGGAAAAGATGAATGCATCCTATGTGTTGATAGAAATCCTGGAGATCATCTAAACATAGATGACGCTACAAAGGTTCTGACGGTAGATCATAGAATAGATTTAATTGGAAAGGATCTGGCTGATTACAACTGTATAGATACTGGAATATTCATATGCAATCCTGTAATTTTTGATGTGTTAGACCAAAGCATCTCCCAAGGAGATGAGGGTCTTTCTGGCGGAATAAAAATTCTAGCACAACGACACAAGATGAGATACATGGACCTTGGAGATAATTTCTGGATTGACGTTGATGATAAAACAGACAGAAGAAACGCTGAACTACTCATTTGCAACAAACTCAAAAAAGATACCGATGGGCCAGTATCTAGGATACTCAACAGGCCAATTTCACTGAGGATTACAAAGTTATTGCTAAAGACGGGAATTACGCCAAACCAGATCTCAATTCTGAGTACAGTTATTGGTTTAGTTGGTGCTTCTTTTTTCTTTAGCGGAGAATATTTTTATCTAATTTTGGGAGGAATACTAATTCATATCCACTCCATAGTGGATGGATGCGATGGGGAAGTAGCACGTCTTAAGTTAAGACAGACAAAGTATGGCGGTTGGCTTGATGCCGTTTTAGACAGATATGTGGATGCTGCCATTATTTTTGGACTAGCATATGGTTACTGGAGTATGACAGGAGATACCACAATATGGATAATTGGATTTTCTGCACTAATTGGAACCTTCCTTAATAGTTACACTAGTAGCAAATATGATTCAATTTTTAAAAATGGAGATATGGCAAAAAAATCAAAGTTTAGAATGGGTAGGGATGTAAGGTTACTGCTTATAGTTATTGGTGCTTTAACTAATCAAATTCCAATAATGCTGATCATCCTGGCAGTAATAGCAAACTTTGAAGCTATACGAAGACTGATAACATTTAGGAACAAACTTGATGATGTACAAATCATGAATAGAGAATTTGTCAATTAATGATTTTAGACTTTGTAAATAAAATTACTGTAACAATCGATATCACAAAAACTATTGATATGACTATTCCAAACTCTGGCACTATAGTGTTATGATACTTTTCAGTAATTGCACTATAGCTAAAACCTGGAATTACTCCACCACCAATCAGATAGATATTTTCTCCAACAGTCGATGACGCTAAACCATGTCTGGATATTGGCATTGGCTGTTGTGTGAACCATCCTTCTCCGGGAATATACGCTTCATTTTCTTCAAAAGTATACAAAGGACCTTCTCCACCAAAAACAAAGATTGCATCACTAAGAGTTGATGCAGTCAATCCACTTCTAGCTGTGGGAAGTGGTTCTAAAACTTTCCATGTGTTTGTTATGTGATCATACATTTCATTAGCGCTTACATTTAATTGCCCATTTCTTCCTCCAATGACATACAACTGATCATCTAATACTGATGATGCAAGATGCTCTCTAGGTGTTAGCATTTGAGATTTTGTTTCCCATGAATTAGTTACAGGATCATAGACTTCATTTTCAGCACGAGTAAATTCATTGAATCCGCCAATGGCGTATAGCTTACCATCAACAAATTGTGCAGTTAAGGCCCCGCGTGGAGTTGGCATTTCAGTACCATCACTCCAAGAATTCATTACAGGATCATAAATCAACAAGGCATTGGATGGAGTCCAACCTTCAAGATAACCTCCTACAACATACAACATGTCATCATAGGATGCCGCACCTGCGTGATGCAATGCTAAAGGCATAGAAGTTCCTATACTCCAAGATTCATCTTTAGTATCAAAAACAAAAACAGAGTTTGTAGCATGACCTATGTTATCTAAACCTCCAATGATGTAGATCTTTTCATCTATTACAACTGACTCCATCTCAGATCTTACTTCAGGCATGTCTCCTAGTCTCTCCCAGCCTTGAGATACTTCTTCTGCAAATGTTGGAGAGACTGAAATTGTAAAAAATAACAGAAGAATGATGAATGTTTTCAACTATTTTATTATGTTATTGTGAAATTAAAATACTCTATCTTCTTTTGGTGTAATAGTAACATTTTCTTGAGAATTTCTTTATGCGTATTTTTAGTAATTCTAATGGTTGTAATGTCTGTTAATGCATACCTGATATATTATACAGTAATAAACAGTGATTTCTCTAGATGGATCTTTTCTTTAGCTAAATTCTCATATTTAGCTGAAGCTATTTAGCTCTGCCTATTTTTACTCATGTATTTATAATATAACATAGTTATTTCTAGCATGGCTACTGAAAATCTTGACATGGATTATTCAAAATATGATTTTAAAGACTCTACAGAAATGTATGTTCACCTTAGCAAGAAAGGACTGTCTAGGGATACTGTAATTGAAATCAGTAAACTGAAAGACGAACCACAATGGATGCTTGATTTTAGATTGCGTTCCTATGAAATTTTTATGCAAAAACCAATGCCAACTTGGGGTGGCGATCTTAGTTCTATTGATTTCCAAAATATCTATTATTATATGAGAGCAACAGAAAAAGTCGAAAAGAATTGGGATGATGTTCCAGAAAATGTCAAAAATACTTTTGAAAAGCTTGGAATTCCAGAAGCTGAAAAGAAATTTTTAGCAGGTGTTGGCGCACAATATGAATCTGAAGTAGTATATCACAGCCTAAGAGAAGACTTGGCAAAACAAGGAGTTATATTTTTGGATACTGATGCAGCTCTTAAAGAACATCCAGAACTTTTCAAGAAATATTTTGCTAAAATTATTCCTCCAGAGGATAATAAATTTGCAGCACTAAACAGTGCAGTTTGGAGTGGTGGTTCATTTATCTACATTCCTCCTGGTGTCAAAGTTGACATGCCTTTACAAGCATACTTTAGAATTAATACAGAAAATATGGGTCAGTTTGAAAGAACACTAATCATTGTAGATGAAGGTGCAGAAGTACATTACATTGAGGGATGCACTGCTCCTGTTTATTCTTCTGAATCACTTCACGTTGCTGTTGTAGAATTAGTTGCACTCAAAGATGCAAAACTAAGATACACAACAATTCAAAACTGGAGTAGTGATGTTTACAATCTTGTAACAAAACGTGCTTATGCATATGAAGGTGCAACAGTTGAATGGATTGATGGAAACATTGGAAGTAAGTTAACAATGAAGTATCCTGGAATCTATCTTATGGGTGAACGAGCATATGGCGAGACACTATCAGTTGCCTTTGCAGGTAAAGGACAACATCAAGATACAGGCGCAAAAATGATTCACCTTGCACCAAACACCACCTCTAAAGTTACATCAAAGTCAGTTAGCAGACTAGATGGGCGTTCCACTTACAGAGGATTACTTCATGTAGCAAAAGGTGCTACAAATGTCAAAGCCACTGTAAGGTGTGATGCATTATTACTTGACGATACATCAAGGACTGAGACTTATCCATACATGGAAATTAACCAAGAAGATGCTACTATTACTCATGAAGCAACAGTTGGAAAAATTGGTGATGAACAAATCTTCTATCTTATGAGTCGTGGATTTAATGAAGAAGAGGCGTTAACTCTGATTGTCAATGGATTCATGGAGCCATTTACAAAAGAATTACCAATGGAATATGCTGTAGAATTAAACAGACTCATTAAACTAGAAATGGATGATTCTGTGGGATAAACTCCCAATTCCATTTTGATTTACAATGTCTCAAGAAACTCTTTCAAAACTTAACGTAAGTCATATTGATGAGCTTTCTTCATCAAGAAATGAACCTAATTGGCTGAAAGAATACCGACAAAATTCTTTATCTATATATGAGAAATTACCACTTGAACTATCTCCACTTTACAATAAATACACTGATGCAAAAAAAATGGATCCACAACAAGTTTCACTATCAATATCTACTGTTGATACTATTCCTAGTTTTCTTAAAAAAAGACTTGGAGAGTTAGAAAATGAAACATGTATTATTCAAATTGGAACCAATACTCACAGAATTAATATCTCTGATGAATTAAAATCAAAAGGACTTGTAATTTCTTCTCTAGTGGATGCAATTCAAAATAACTTTGATTTAGTAAAAAAAGCATTAGAGGCATCAAATTCTAATGAGGACAAATTTACTGCACTAAACAATGCAGCATTTAATTCCGGGGCTTTTATTCATATTCCACGAAATCTTGAAATAGAAAAACCAATTCATATTTTGTCTTGTTTATCCGAAGATGGAATCTCTACTATCTCTAGAAATGTTATTTTTGCAGATGAGAGTAGTAAAGCAACAATTATTCAGGAATTATACTCCCCAAAAGCAGAAAAACAACAAGCATATCTAGAATTACTAAATACAAATCTCGCTCCAAATGCACAATTAGACATTACCACGTTACAAATGATGGATCAAAGCTCAGTTAATTTCTGCACAAGAAGGACTGACTTGGGTCAAGATGCCACGATTAACTGGTATTCTGGCTTGTTTGGTGCAATGTTATCTAGATACAAGATTGAGTATTTTCTAAATGGACCTGGTTCATCATGTAATGATTCTGAAGTAATCTTTGGAAATAATGAACAATCATTTGATATTCAAACTAATGTGACTCATGCAAGTCCATCAACAGAAGGTAGAGTTGTTGAAAAATCAATTCTTCGAAATAAATCAAAATCTCTTTTCAAAGGAATGATTAGAATTGAAAAAAATGCAACAAAATCAAATTCATTTTTGTCAAGTCGTTCCATTCTACTTGATAAAGATGCAAAGTCTGACGCTATCCCTGGATTGGAGATTTTAACTAATGATGTTAAAGCTACTCACTCTGCATCTGTTGCCCAAATAGATGAAGAACAACTCTTCTATCTTAACACAAGATGTCTAAGTCATGCTGAAGCTGAACGAACAATTATTGAAGGATTCTTAGAACCACTTTCAAGAAAGATGTCTTATCAAGTAAGAGCATGGATTGCTTTTCTGATTGAATCCAAATGGGCGGATCATGAATTAACTATCAACACTGATGAGGAATTAGCCAAGTTTGTTGAAGTTGAAGAAACACGCTACAACGAAAATGCCGAAATCGAGCAGCACTACAAGTATAGGTGAGTTTTCTGTCTGAATGGGTTAAGGCTTGTAATTTGGATCAGGTAAAAGACGGTGAACTTTTTGGATTTACTCATGATGATAAGAAAATTCTTCTAGCTAATCTCAAAGGAAAAATTCATGCAACGGATCTTATCTGTACTCATGCTAATGCAGATCTTTCTACTGGATTTCTAAGTGAAGAAGGTGTAAGATGTCCACTACATCTTTCTGTTTTCAATTTAGAGAATGGGGAACCACAAAATCTTCCTGCCGAAAATCCACTTAAAGTATATAATGTTAAAATAGACAACAACGAGATTTACGTGGAGGTTTAAAACATGCAAAGCATACAATCATCTTTTGAAAGCCTAAGAAAAGATTTCCCAATTCTTCAGAGAACTGTTAGAGACAACAAACGTCTTGTGTATCTTGATAATGCATCTACAACACAAAAACCCAATCAAGTAATTGATGCTATTAGTGATTATTATAGAAATTATAATTCAAATATTCACAGAGCAGTATATGCTTTAGCTGAAGAATCAACTGAAGCATATGAGAAAACTAGGGATAAAATTGCTACTTTTATCAACGTTAAAGATCGTCAGGAAATTATTTTTGTTCGAGGAACTACTGAGGCAATTAATCTTATTGCATATGCATGGGGAAGATCTAATATCAAAGAAGGTGACATTATTGTTACTACTGAATATGAACACCATAGCAACATTGTACCGTGGCAACTTCTTACACAAGAGAAAAGTGCCAAATTAGAATACATTGGAATGGATGATAACGGAGAATTAATTTTGGATGATCTTGACAAATATCTTGCAACCGGTAAAGTCAAACTTGTAACCTTTAGCCTAATGTCAAATGTACTTGGAACAATTACTGATGTTACAAAGATTATTGAAAAGTGCAAGGCCGCAGGTGTTCTCACATTGATTGATGCTGCTCAGGCAGTACCCCACATGAAAGTTGACGTTGAAAAACTAGGATGTGACTTTTTTGCATTTTCTGGACACAAGATGTTAGGTCCTACAGGAATTGGTGTTTTGTGGGTTAGAAAATCAATTCTAGAGACTATGAATCCATTTCATGGCGGTGGTGACATGATTAGAGAAGTTCACAAATATGAGACTACCTGGAATGATTTACCATACAAATTTGAAGCAGGTACTCCAAACATCGCAGGTGTTATTGGATTTGGAGCTGCCATCGATTATCTTACAAAGATTGGAATGGATAATGTGAGAGAACACGAAATTGAATTAACAAAATATGCTATGGAAAAATTATTAGCAGTTAAAGGAATTATTATCTATGGTACAAAAGATATTTCAAAACGTGGTGGTGTTATATCATTTAATTTTGCAGATGTACACCCTCATGATGTTGCACAAATTGTTGATGGGGAAGGAATAGCAGTTCGTTCTGGTCATCATTGTGCACAAGTTTTGATGGAGAGATTAAATGTTGCTGCAACATCGAGGGCTAGTTTTTACATATACAATACCAAAGAAGACATTGATGCACTAGTGACTTCATTAAATAAAGTAGCAAAGGTTTTCAAATTATGAGTGGCAATGCAGACATTTATCATGAGATGATTATTGATTATTCACGACATCCAACAAACTACGAGACAGAAGATCAGCGAAAGCTTGAAGATTCATTCTTCAAAAATACAGATGTAATATTCCATGATTCAAATCCATTATGTGGTGATAGTATTGATATTGGTATGAAAATTGATGATAACAAAGTTACTGATATTAAATTTTCTGGAAAAGGTTGTGCGATTTGTATGGCCTGCTCTTCAGTCTTAACTGAAATAGCCAAAGGTAAGAGCCTTGATGATGTAAGGAAAATTGAGAAAAATGATATTTTAAGTGAATTAGGTCTTGAACAACTTCAAGCTGTACGAATAAAATGTGCTTTGCTTTCACTTAAAGTGCTTAAATCTGCTCTTTACACATATCTTGCAAAACATCTTGATGATTCTCAAGATGTAGATAAATTAAAAGAAGACGCAGCAAGTCTGTACTAGCATGAGCGATTTTACTCCTGTAATCCCAGTTGTACTACAAATAAGAAAAATAATATTTGAAAAATTTAATGATATTGAAACCAAATTCACAAATGATGAAATTTTTGAGATCCTCAAAAAAAATGGAGACATTGATCCCTCTTGGATAATTGATGACATTGAATTATTTTTCAACAAAATTTGTGATTCTGGCCTTGCAAGAAACATTGCACAAAATTTTACAACTATTTGGCTAAAACTATTTGAACCTGTTGAAAAACTTTACTGCAATACTTGTAACCAAGATATCTACCTTGGAACTTCTGAAGAAAGAATTTGTCCAAACCCTTCTTGTAAATCTTCTATTTAGATCTGTATTTTGTTGCAGCATCTTCAAGTGCTTTAATCATTGGTAGTTTTTCCCCTGTAAGATAAAGTACCAATGCGCCACCTGCAGTACTAGTGTGATTAATTTTGTCTGCTAATCCTTGTTGTTTTAGTGCAGTTACCAAGTGTCCTCCGCTGACAATTGTTGTTGCCATGGAGTTTGCAACTGAATTGAGTAATTCTCTTGTTCCGTAACTAAAATTCTCTTTTTCAAAAAATCCTGCTGGTCCGCTAATAAATACAGTTCCTGCACCTGAAATTAATTTTGAATAATATTCTACAGTCTTTGGACCCAAATCATAAATTTTATCACCTTTACCCATTTCCCTCACATCCATCTCTACCCTTTCTCCATCTTTGTCAATTGCAATATCTACTGGTGTGGCAAAAACGTCTGGATATTCTCCTATCAAAGAGTGTGCTTTAGCTACCATCTCGTCTTCTCTTTTGATACCGAGAGGAGCTTTGATTCTGGCTTGTGCACGCATAAACACATTCCCAATTAACCCTGTTAACAGAACATGATCAGCACGACCGTTTTGAATCAATAACTTGATTGCTTCTAGTCTATCTGGTATTTTTGAGCCTCCAAGAACAATCACATGTGGCGCTTTAGCAACAGTCATTATCTCATCTAGATTTCTAACTTCTCTCTCTACACTTCTTCCTGCACATGCTGGCAAAACTTGTGGAAAACCAACAATTGATGGATGTGATCTGTGTGCACTAGGAAATGAATCCAGCACACAAAGATCAAATAATTTAGATAAACGACTGACCATAATTGTTTTGGCAGCATTCTCTGGTGTAAACTCGTAATTTTCTTCAGCACATAATCGAAGATTATCTAAAAGTAGAATATCACCATCCTCTAGATTCTTAATTGCGTTTTGTGCAGCTTCACCAATTACATCTTCAACATATTTTATTTTTCTATTCATAAATTTTTCAAGAACTTTTGCATGTTCATTCATTCCAGTATAATCCTTGTTTCCAACTCTGCCTTGATGTGATGCGATTACTACTTTGGCGTCTTTTAATGACTTTAAAGTTTCAGTAGCTTCTTCAATTCTTTTGGTACCTAAAATTTCCATTGTTTCTGGATTTATTGGGCAATTCATGTCAACTCTCAAAAAAATAGTCTTGCTTTTTAGGTCAAAATCATCTAATGTGAGTACCTTCACGATTTTTCTATTATACTCCCGGTTAAATTCTTTGAGTCGATCAGAATTATTTTCACAATCTTATTTCCAAACAGGCTTTGCACTTTCAAAACTTATCTATTGATAAAAATTAAAAGCTACGTACTTGAGGTTTAATTAATTGCAAAATTGGATTTTTAATATAAGGTCACGTTCATTTGTATTACTAACACTTTTGTTTCTAGTTCTATCTGCTTTTGTATACTTTGAAGTAACTGAAATTTTTGATCAAAGCATTATTTCTTTTTTCTCTCAAAATGTGGGAAATCCTACATTAGACCTTACTATGCAGTATATCACAGAAAGTGGCGAGGTTTTATGGATGCTGGGATTTGGAATTCTACTGTTAATTATTCGAAAAACCCGTAGAATTGGAA
>Ga0209988_10001280_pt1 | contig 16361 bp, 10 predicted proteins | sample N075metaG_FD_183115 | JGI IMG/M metagenome (GOLD analysis project Ga0209988, IMG submission 183115) | Deep subsurface microbial communities from Kermadec Trench to uncover new lineages of life (NeLLi) - N075 metaG (SPAdes) (version 2) | ecosystem: Environmental > Aquatic > Marine > Ocean trench... | reverse complement strand
CGACGAGAGGGTCGCCGGTCAGACTCTCCGCGATCCCGGGACAGAAACCGAGCAACGGCACTTCCTCCCCATCACCGAGCATCGACTTCGCTTCGACCGTCAAGCGCCGGATCTCGTCGAGTCGCGTGTTGTCCTTCCAGATATCGGCGAGGCGGCTCTGGTGAAGGTTCCCAATCGGGCGTCGCCATTGCACGCAGGGATAGACGTTTCCGTAGGGATCCACGGCGATGCCTGCCGCTCCAGCGCCACAATGCCTGCCTGAGTCCGGGGCGTGGGCCGCGACGCCGTCATCTCCTTCGCGCGCGATCTCGGCGCGCGCCGCGAGAGCGCGTTGTGACTGCACCGCGACGAGATGCTTCAAGCCCTCGGGCGTCGCGGTGAGCTGCAACGGTTCGAGGTCTCCATTGTCGCGGGGTGTGATCTCGGGGTCGATCACGAGCGGCATCTCGAATCTGTCGGCGATCGCAAACATCCCTTCGATCTCGCTCTCGTTCCACCGGGTCAAAGCGCATTTGAGCTTGACACGCAAATGACACGCGCGCATCTCGGCCAGGTTCGCTAACAGGCGATCGAAGCTCCCGCTGACGCGGGTCTGGCGATCGTGGGTTCTCGCGAGCGCTCCGTGAAGGCTTATCTCGACGAGGAAGGGATCGACTTCGTCTTGGACGCGGCGCAGAATCTCGCCGCGGAGCGCGTGGCCATTCGACTTGACGCGTGTCACGAAGCCGAGCTCGCGAGCTCTTTTGCCGATGGCAAAAAAATCAGGATGAGCCAAAGGTTCCCCGCCGGTAAGGGCTAGATGCAAACAGCCGAGCTCGCGGAGCTCCTCGAGCAAGAGCTCGTAATGGGAAAATCGAAGCGGCTCGCCTTCGAGCTCCATGTCGTTATAGCAGAACGAACAGTCGAGGTTACATCGATAGGTGAGCTCGAGCAGAGCGGAAAACAGGTGAAAACCCTGCCACGCTCGAACGACGGTTGCCTCGTAGCTCACGACGGGCTCGAGACTCCTTCGACGATACCCGCTTCGCAGATGGATTCGACGAACCCAAAGACGTCACGAGCGAGATCTTCCCGCGCAATGTCGTATTCCTCGAACATCGTGTCGACCAAACCGCCCATCGTCGCTCCCGCATCGATGAGCTCGAGCACGCGCGCCCCGACGTCATTGAGAGCCAAGACCTCCGCCGCACTTTGCCGAATCACAACCGCCTCGTCCCCAACAATCCGATACCGAACGTCGTCCTTACGCCTAAGAACAACCGACCTATCGAGCATAAACACTAACTCCCTGTAGCTGCAAAAAAAAATTAGAAGATCAATATCAAGAAAAGCATGACACCAAGACGCAAGGACGCAATTAGAATACCCCTTCCCCTGCGTTTTTTTTCGTCCTTTTCTCTCTCTTTTCTTTTCTTTTCTTTTCCTTTGCGACTTTGCGCCTTTGCGTTACGCTTTTCTTAATATTGATCCAAACATTGCTCTTCCAATCACCCTGCCAGTTTCCTTTCGAGAAGAGGCCAAAACGTCCCATCCCGCCGAAAAGTCAAAACGCGCTGCGGAACACGCCCCGCGAGCGCCGCGAGGTTTGTACAAAGCGTTTCGGTCCGGTGCGGATCGCGGTTGATATAGGGCGAGGATGCCATGAGTGAAGCGAGGGTCTCGGCTTCGCCCATCGTCCTCACGCCGTCTTCTGTGCCTTGTTCCAGGCGGTAAATGGCGTTCAACGTGTGGCGCGTCGGCGTGCGGGCGCCTTCGTCGCCGAGAAAAGGGCTTCCCACGACGTCGAGGCCCCCACGGGCGTTCGGAAGGACGGGGTTCAAATCATCGCTCAAGACAGCGCGACCGGAGTCGAGCGCTAGCCGCGAGACGGTCGACTTGCCTGCGCCGGAAGGGCCAACGAATAGCCAAGCCGAGTCGTCTTCCACGATGGCAGCACTGTGAAACAACCCGCCTCCGAGATCGAGCGCCGCGTAGGCGACGAAGATCCGCAAGAAGTTCTCGAAAGCGCTGTGAAACAAATCGTGCTCTTCCGTCGCGACCCAAAGCGCGGCGCGCAGCTCGGGCAGGAGCTCGAGTCGCGCCATGAGATCCAATCCCGCCATCGAGAGCGACTTCGCGGAGTAATCGAACTCGAGGTCGTACTCCCAGCGGTCGAACTTGATAAAGAGGGACGCCGGCGCGCGGTGCACGAGCAACTCCATGTCCACGCGGTCCGGATCTTCGATGACGAAGCGGGGCCACAAGCTTCGGATGGTGTGTTCTTGAGCGGCGCTGAGCCCGCATACGAGAAACCGCTTGTTCAAGACCCCGAGCGATAGCTCGCGGGTTCCCCACGACTCTCCGTCGAAACCAACGGGAAACAGGTCTGGGTCTTCCAGATAGCGAGCGCCGAAAGGCGCAGTTTTAGAGGCAGCGAGATTCATAGCCACGCACTTATTACGATGTAATTTGAATGTGCCTAGATTCTAGCAGCTTTTGCGGCCATCCGGCGATGCGAGAAGCGGTTGAGTGCGCGTTTCCCGCCGCACAACGCGGCCTATTCCCCTCTTGACGAGCGCGGCGGCTCTAGTTACGAATCTGGCCCATCGAAGCGGATAAGCGAGCGGCCACGCCCAACTAGGCACCGAGGGGTAGCGGAAGCGCATGTAGCTCACCGAGGGTAGAACGAGAGCGCAAACGAGCGCCCAACGGGCGTGCCAGGGTAGTGTGGTGAGCTCGTTAAAAACGCGCTCGGGCTCGTCCCGGCCGTCCCGCCGATGAAGCTGCGCTGTCTGCGGCAGCAGCGGTCGACTGTCGGTAAACTGCGCGAGCGGCTCGGGCAAATCGACAGCCAGGCGTCGGTGCACATCGCGGGCCGTAGCGGCCAGCGCGTCGCTCCAGCCAAGAGCGCGCGCATCGGCGAAGAGCAACTCCCAATCCATGGTGGACGAGGAGGCAAGCAGCGTGAAATCGACGAGCCACAGGAGTGGGATCTCTTCGTCGTAGTGTTGAAGCTTCATGTGTGCGGCTAGATAAGCGAGATGCGCCGTTTCCGAAAGCCTCGCATAAGGGGCGTCGCTTCTCACCGTATTGTCGCGAAGCCAATCGTAATGGGGTGCGCGCTTGTCGCCGGGACCTCCGACTAGCGACCAATGGAGATCGATGGCGATGTTGTCCCGAGCCCCACCGATGAACAACTTCGCGTGGCGGGTCTTCCGCGAGAGCCCCGGCTTCATTTCCGGCGCATAGGGGCGGTAGCCGAGCTCCGTCAATGTAGCCTCTGCCGCGTCGCCCTGCTCGGGCGCCACACAGAGGTCGATATCGCTCATGGGACGGAGCGCGACGCTTGGATAGACGTTGGTCGCGAGGTCCGCGCCTTTCACGGCGATCGTCTGGATCTTCCGTGCCGAGAGGGCCTCCGCTGCCGTGCCGAGAGCGTCCAATAAGTCGACGTTTCGGCCCGCGCTCGCGTAATAAGCTTTGCGGAAGTGGCGGCGCTCATCTTCTGGAACGGTGTCTGGCCATCCGAGACGGTCGAAGCAGTAATAAAGGAGGGGAGAGAGCCGCTCGACCTCGGAGCGCGCAAAATAGTCGGAAGGCGCGCCCTCTGCGAGCTCTTTAGCGCATGCTCTCGCGAGCCTGTCGAGCCCGTGTGCAGCCACCGAAGGCATCAGGCGATTAACTGACCTTTCGCGCCGTGTCTTCGCCGTAAGTCCCGTACTCGTAGCTGTGATAGCTGTAGTAGTAGTTCTGGGCGTAGTCCGCGAGGTTCACGTCGTTCAAGATGACCCCCGTGACCTTGCCACCAACGCGATCAATCAATTCGAGGCTCTGGCGTACGGCATTTCTAGAAGTGTGTCCGCTCCGGACGACGAGGAGGTTGGCGTCGGCGCGTACGGTGAGAATGTGAGAGTCGAAAACAGGTAAAAGAGGCGCTGAGTCCAGCAGCACGTAGTCGAAAAGCTGTATGCACTGCTCGAGCGTCTCCTCCATCTTGGTCGAGCCGAGAAGCTCGGCGGGAGTCGGGCTGGCGGGGCCCGCGAGCAGCACATAGAGATTCGGGATGAGTGTCGAAAAAACACATCCCTTCTCGATTGACGTTTGTCCCGACAGGACGCTCGAAAGGCCGACACGGTTTTTGAACCGGAAGACCTTGTGGAGCTGCGGGTTGCGGAGGTCCGCGTCGATCAAAAGAACCTTCTTGTCGAGATCGGCAAGCGAGGTTGCGAGGTTGCAAGCGACGAACGTTTTGCCGGCGTTCTTGTCCGGACCCGTTACGAGAACGGTTCGCGGCGGGCGGCCGGGCGTCGACAGCAAAAGTGAGCCGCGCAGAAACTTGAAGCGCTCCGCGATCAGCGACATGTCTTCCCTCGCACGGGAAGCGATTTTGGTGCTCTGCGACAAGGCGAGCGCTGAGCGTGTCTGGCTCATGTTCTTGCCGTGCTTGTCGGTGTCGCGAGCCATCGAGCTGGCCGCAAGAGCGTCCCAGCGCGAAGCGGTGTCCGAATCGAGTCGAGGGACCATCCCCATATAGGGAAGCGGCACGTGCCGACGTAGATCCTCGATCGTGTAGATACTCGTTTCCCAGTAGTCGAGGAACAGTGCGAGTCCGAGGGCAAGGGCGATACCGACGACGCTGCCGAGTAATAGGCTTCGCGAAAGCCTCGGACCGGTGGGTACTTTCGGAACGAGTGCCGCCTCCACGATGCGCACGTTGACGGGCTCCCGCTCAAAGAGCTCGGCGCTGAGACCCGTCTCCGATTGCCGGCGTAACAACTGCCGCAGCATGGAGCGTTGGTTGTCGATCCCGGCTTTGATTTGGGTGTAGTTGGTCGTGAGCTTACTGAGCTCCTGAGCCTCCTTCTTCTGAGATTCGACTTCCGCGAGCAGAAGGTGCTCACGCTCGACAGCGGCCCGATATTCGACTCTAGCCTTCGCCACGACCTCGACCGCCAAAACGTTACGCTCAATTTCGATCCGGCTCTTGATGTCGGTGAGGCCTTCGCGGGCGCGACGCAGATCCGGCCAGTCGTCCTTGAATTTCGCGGTGAGCTCGGCGACCTGGCCTTCGAGCACGCCCCGTTGCTGCACGAGCCCTTGGACGGTCGGGTTCGCGAGAACCGCAGGTAGCGTTTGCCTGTCGGCCGCCCGAAGACTCGTATAGTTGGCTTCCGCGCCAGCTCGCGCCGTGCGCGCGACGGCGACGGCGCCGTTCAGATCCTGGAGCTGGCGCATGACGAGGAGCTCTTTTTCGTCGACCATCATCAGGTCTTGGCGTTGGCTGTATTCCTGCAGGCGCTGCTCCCGCTCTTGAATCTCGACCTGTATTTTCTCGACTTGCTCGCGGATGAATCCAGCGGTGTCCCGAGCGAGCGTCGTTTCTTTCTCCATGCTGAACGTCATGTATTGTCGAGCGAGCGCATTGGCGAGGTCCGCGGCGACCTTGGGCTCCGTGCTCGTGAACTTCAGTTCCATGAGCTGCGTATTACGAATCTGCGTGACCTGAAGCATTCCCGCCACTTGCTCCGCGAGGTCCTCTAGCGTTTGCTCGTCGGCTGTATGTGTCTTGTCGCCTCCAAAATGGGGGTGCTCCCAGAGACGAAGGTGCTTTACGATGCGCCGCGAGAGATTGCGGCTCATCAAAACGCGCTGCTGGGTGGGGTAGAACTCGTCGTAGCCGCTCCAATAGTCCTGCACCATCACGTCTTGGACAAGATTGATCCTTCCGCGATCGATCTGGAGAATGGTGGTTGCGCTATAGACCGGCTGGCGCATGAGCGCTTTTACCGCGGTGTAGGACAGGACCGAAATGAACACCGCGAGGATGACCCAGCGGCGCTTCAAGATGATGTACCAATAGTCCCTCAGGTGCGTTTCTGATTCCGGAGGATGGAAATCGACCCGCTCCGGCTCGGAAGTCGGCGTTGGTGGAGGAGCCCAATTTGCGTTGGACCCCTGTTCGCTCTTTTTCAACTCCATCTCGTTGAACCTACTGAATCAAGACGCTCGGTTGAGACGCGGTCTTAAAACGTGCTGTGTTTTGGATCTCCAATTGAAGTACGAAAGTGGACTCCGCTTCGCATGGAAGCAATCCGTGTGCCAGGAAGGTGCTCTATCGCAACCTGTTGTAAATAAGTTAGTTGTGCGACGAGCTAAAGATGTAGCGTGGTGAATTTACCGCACTCGATGTACGTTGTTGTGGTACATGTAGCTAGCGCTGATGCACGGTCAGAGCAATCGCGACCCGAGCGCCCGCGGCGTCTTCGACCACGATGTCGAGCTTCTCGTGTGCTTCGTCTGCCTGGATCTGGATCTCGATATGCTCCGGGCTGCGCACGTTCGTCGACAGGACGAAAACCCCCTCGGCGGTGATGGAGACTTTGGCGTCATCGGGAAAACCCTCCCCGAATAGGCCCAGAGTCGTCGGTGGGCCGACCTCGATAGTAGTCGGTATGACATAACGGACCGAGAACGCCGCGCGCGGCGCCGCCGGCTCCGGTTCCTGTTGCTGGAGCTGCAGGCGCACGGCTTGGCTATCGTCCATTCCATCAAATGGCGAAACGCGCACTTTGGGATCGGGGCCGTGGCTGGCTGAGACGGCAGGACCCGGGCTCCCGATGCTTCCGAGCCACATCACGATGAGCCCCATGAAGAGAATCGCGACGCCGGCGAGGACCCACATTCCCTTGGAGGACGAGGCAAGTGTACTTGGAGTCGTCGCGAAAACCGGTGGTGTTTGAGGGGAGCTCGTCGTGCCTCCTAGCGAAGGCGTGTAGCCGAAGCTCCCTTGCGGTCGCCCTCCTGGGCTTCCCATCTGAGAGCGATCCGCGGCGCGCGCACCGCCCACGGTCGCGGCCCGTTTGCGCGCTTCCGCATTGCGACGATACCACCGCGCTTCCATGGATTCGGGGTCCAGCGCGAGAAATGCGTTGGCTTTTTCGGTAACGAGGTCGGACTCGCCCTGGCGATGGGCGTCGCGCATCGCAGTCAGAAGCGCCGACGCTTTTTTCCTGGCATTGTTGCTTAACCGCTGACGTCTCAGCCTCTCCTCGCTCGAGGCGAGATAGTGCAGCGACATCGCGTGAACGGGCACTTCGTCGAGCACTTGGCTCATCTTGGAAACGCAGTCCTCATATTCACCTTTGCCGTAGGCTTGGACGCCGAGCTGAAAAGTCTGTTCGAGCAGATCCGCCTGGGCGGCGACGTTGGACCACTGCGACACCCGGGGAGCGACCGACACCGCCACACTTTCCCGACGTTCTTTGGTGATCTCGACATCTTCGTCCGCGAGCACGGGCGGTTTGGGAGTGACCCCGAGTTTCTCCGCGGCCTGTTGCAGCTCGGCCCGGAGCTCGCTCAGAGATCCGAAGCGGTCGGCCATCGGTTTCGCCAAGGCGCGAAATATGACAGCCTCGATTTCTACCGGAACGGTGGCGTCGTCGCTCAGCTTGCTCGGGTTGTCGGACATGATCTTGAAGACCGACGCGGCGAGCGTGTCTGCACGAAAAGGATTGCGGCCGCTCAGGAGCTCGTACGAAACGACGCCGAGGGAAAAGATGTCGGCTTGCTGCGTTACGCTTTGACCGCGGACTTGCTCGGGAGCCATATATTCGACGGTCCCGAATACGGTGCCCGCTTTTGTGAGCTCGCCATCACCGACTTTGGCGACGCCGAAATCGAGAACTTTGACCACGCCGCTTCGAAGAACGAAGACATTACTAGGCTTCATGTCACGATGGACGATCCGATGTGCGTGAGCTTCGGACAGACCGGCGGCTATCTGATCGATGATCGAAATCTTCTCCGCGAGCGAGAACGCTTTCTTCTGCTTTAGAAGAGCCGACAGAGACGCGCCCTCGAGGAGTTCCATCACGAGAAAGGCGGTGTCGCCTTCCTCGAATAGCTCGTGCACCGTGATGATATTCGGGTGCTGAAGCTGACCCGCGGCCTGCGCCTCTTGCAAAAAGCGTTTCCGAAGCTCTGTCTCGTGGGGCGAGTCGGAGATCGACATGGTCTTGATGGCCACGGAACGTCCGAGGTTCGGGTCGATGGCGCTGTACACTACGCCCATGGCGCCACGGCCGACGAGACCACGCACTTCGTACCTACCGACTTTGTCGGTAATGATAATTTTGGACATCAGTTTTTTGGGGTTCGTCTATATTCGCACCCAAAACCCCAAATTACTAGTCCCCGGCAATGGGGAAAATGGAACCAAACTGTTCAGGAGCGAAATGGGCGAACTCGGAATGCTGCACGGTCGGCGATTTGCGTCGAGCATGCAGAATGAGCTAGAACTTTGGGTTCGATGCGTATCTTCATTGTGGGCGCCGGGGAAGTTGGCTTCCATATCGCGACGTCCCTGGCACGGGAGGGGCACGACCTCGTCGTTATCGAAGCCGACGCGGCACAAGCACAGAAGGTGCAGGCCGAGCTCGACGTCATGGCGATTCATGGCGACGGCTGTCAGCCGAGCCTTCTGAAAGAGCACGGCATCGAACAAGCCGACCTGTTTTTCAGCGTTTCCGACTCCGACGCCGTAAACTTGCTTGCCGCGCTGACGGCGCGGGGGCTTGGCGCCAAGCAATGTGTCGCTCGCCTCGGGAACCCTCAATATGGTGAAAATCCGCTGTTGCTAGCGGACGAGAACATCATCCCTCTTCATCCGGAACGACTCGTCGCCGAAGAGATTCTAGGTCTCACTCGGATTCCGGGCGTCAGCAAAGCGCATTTTTTCGCGGACGGGAAGCTTCTTTTGCTTCGGGCGCGACCGTCGCGCGATGCCGATATCTATGGCCGACCGCTGCGAGATCTTCGGGGCGCCGATGGCTGGGTCTTGGTGGGCGTCGAGCGAGGGGGGCGGCTCACGATCCCCCACGGCGACACCGAGCTGAAGCCGGGTCGGCGCATCTATGCGGTGGGCCGGACCGAGACGGCGACAGAATTCCTGAAAGCTATCGGTGTCGAAGCGCCGCCGGTTCGCAAGGTCGTCATCGCGGGCGCCGGCCATGTCGGGAGCTGGCTTGCCAAGAAACTCGTCGAAGACGACGTGCAGGTCACCGTGATTCAGCGGCAAGCGCAAAAAGCGCTCGCGCTCGCGACCGAAGTGCCACAAGCGCTCGTCCTTCATGGAGATGCGACCGATACGGCGCTCTTGAAGGAGGCAGGTGCCCCGGAGGCCGACTATTTCGTGGCCGCTACGCAGGATGATGAGAGCAACGTAATAAGCTCCTATCTGGCGCATGAAGCCGGCGCGCGCATCGTTGTGAGTCTTTATCAGCGGCCGGAATTTCTGAACGTTTTGCGCGCGGCGCGTGTCGATATCGGGTTGTCCCCGCGGCTCATCATGACAGGAACGATTCTGAGAATGGTGCATCGCCGGGAGATTTTGAGTCTCGATTTCGTCGCCAGCGGTGACGCCGAGGTCGTGGAGTTTCAGATTCCCGAGGGCGCTCGTGTGCTCAAAGCACCTTTGCGCAAGCTCAAGCTTCCCAAGGACAGTATTATCGGCGCTGTGATTCGAGGCGAGGAACGCTACGTTCCTGACGGTGACTTCACCTTCCAGGTTGGCGATCGCGCTCTCGTTTTCAGCTTGACGGAAGCGTTGCCGGCTCTAGAGAAGCTTTTCCGAGCCCGATAACGGGACATGGCTGAAGTAAAGGCTCGTCCGGGAGGCCGGCTTCGCCTCAACGTCAATCTCGGCGGCGTTCTCTTCCTCCTCGGCCGTTTGCTGCTCGCGCTCGCGCTCGCCCTCGTCATACCCGGGCTGGTAGCACAATTTGCCGGCGAAGATACGCGTTGGGCGTTTTACATGGCGGCGTTCATCGTGGCGGTGCTCGGTCTTTTTCTCGAGCGGTTCTTTCATCAAGGTGACGCGTTCAGCTTCGCGCGCCGTGAGGCCTTTCTCCTCGTGTCCGCGGCGTGGCTCGTCGCCGCCTTCGCGGGCGCGCTGCCTTTCGTCATCGAGTTCGGCTTCGGCTTCGCGGTCGATGCTTTCTTCGAATCGGCTTCCGGTTTCACCACGACAGGCGCCACCATCTTCACCGATGTGGAGAGTTTGCCGAAGTCCTTTTTGCTCTGGCGCGCGCTGATGCAATGGATTGGCGGCATGGGGATCATCGTGCTCGGGATCGCGATCCTGCCAAAGCTTGCGGTGGGAGGGATGGAGCTTCTCGCGGCGGAAGCGCCGGGCCCGATTCAGGAAAAATTGACCCCGCGCATCGCTCAGACAGCGAAAGCGCTTTGGGGTATCTACGTCTTGCTCACCGTCCTCGAAGTGGCTGTCCTGCTGCTCCTCGGGTTGGGCCCGCTCGACGCGGTCGCGCATGCTTTCGCCACGATGGCGACCGGGGGTTTCTCGACCAAGAACGAGAGCATCCGGGCTTTCGGAAGCGTCGGCGTCGAATGGACGGTTACCGTTTTCATGGTCTTGGCCGGCACGAGCTTCGCGATCCACTACCGATGGCTTCGGGGCAAATTCTCAGCGCTCAAACGCGATTCCGAGCTCCGTCTTTATCTCGCGATCCTTGTCGTGTCGAGCGCGGTCGTTCTTCTGAATTTGATGCTCAGCCGGGTGACGCCGTCCTTATTCGAAGGCATACGGCTTGCGGTGTTTCAGGTCGTAAGCATCGTCACCACGACGGGTTTTGTGACGGCGGAATATGAACATTGGCCGGAGCTCTCGAGGACTTTGCTCTTTCTCTTGATGTTCACGGGCGGCTGCGCCGGCTCGACGGGCGGCTCGGTGAAGATCGTGCGCTTGCTCATCGTGTTCAAGAAAATCGCGGTTGACGTGAAGCGCGTTCTCCAGCCACATGCGGTGCTCCCGGTCCAGCTGCGCGGGCGCGCCATCCCGGACGACGTCGTCTCTTCGGTGACGACCTTCTTCGTTCTCTTCGTGCTTCTCTTCGTGAGTGGCGGCGTCTCACTGACCGTGATGGGGCTCGACCCTGTCACGTCGTTCTCGGCCGCGGCGGCATGCCTCGGCAATGTCGGGCCGGGTTTCGGAGAGGTCGGGCCTAGTTTGACCTATGCGGGCCTACCGGCTCCCGCCAAAGTCCTTCTCGCGCTTCTGATGATCGTCGGAAGGCTCGAGCTATACACAGTAATCGTGATCTTGTTCTTCCGCCGCCTAACCTAGAATCTACCGCCTGAGGAAGGCGGGCGCGGCGTCGCGGAGCACGGCGCGTTTGTTCTCGACGATCGTGCGCCATTCGTCGTGGGGCGCGGCTAGTTCCTGGATGTGGTCCAGAATCTCTAGCCCGCGTAGCGGGTTCGACTCGTCCTGATAGTGCTCGACGAGCGCAAGACCGGCTGAAAGCCGCATCCTGGGCTCCGGCGCGTCCTCGAGCAGCTGAATATAAAGAGGGACGCCGAGGCCTTCGTTGCCGGTCGCCATGAGAGAGGTGGCCACGCTCCAAAGCTCTCGTGGCGTCAGTGAGAGCTCAGGGGCGGTGTTGACCAGCTCTTGATAGGTCTCGGCCACGAGGACGTCGTCCCGGCGTGGAGCTTCAGCTCCTGACGGAGCCAACGCGTCGCTTCTTCCGGACGACCACGCGCCTGATAGCACTGTGCGAGCAGCCGGTAACTGTCGCTGTCCTTTGGTGCTTGTTGGATGGCCGATTTGAGCGCGCGGGTAGCCGTCGAATAATCACCGTCCTCCATGAGCTCGACCGCACGGGCAGCTTCCGGGTGGCGTCCGAGTAGATTGGTCTTGCGCTCGAGCGCTGGTGCAAGAATGTTCTCTTCGACGCGCGTCAACTTGAGAACGGAGGCGACGACGGCGCCGAACACGAAGCCGCCGATGTGAGCCCAAAACGCCACCGACGAGACGTCCGCATAGACGAAGGCGTTAAAGAGCTCTTTGGTAAGCCAAAAGCCGAGCATGATCCAGGCGGGTGCTTGAAACGTTCCGAAAAGAACAATGAACATCCAGAAGAATCGGATGCGGGTGTCCCAGCAACGTATGAGGAAGACGCCGGTCAGGGCCGAGATCGCCCCCGAGGCGCCCACGAGCGGGCCGAGCGTGTCGGGCTCATAGGCGCCCTGGGCAAGCGCGGCGGCCACGCCACCCGTGAGATAAACAACGGCGTAGAGTGGGCGCCCCCAAAGATCTTCGATGCTGCATCCGTAGAGCCATAAAAAGTACATGTTCCACAACAAGTGCGCCCAGCTCGCGTGAAGAAACAGCGAGCCGAACAGGCCGCGGAGAGTTGGCTTTCCCGGAACGTAGCCGTATCGAAAAAAAATGTGCTCGGAGGCGACGGCCTCGAAACGCTCGCGCAGAGCGTCGAACTCGGCACGGCCCGGACAGCGCGTGCAGTCGTCCTCCCAAACACCCGGATAGGCTTCGGTATGGGTGATGAGCTCTTCCCAGGCATCGGCGCTCCGGGTCTCGTCCCGCTGGGCGGTAGGCCAGGTGAAAGCAAAGACGACGAAGTTCATCGCGATGATGCCGATCGTGACCCATGGCAGGCGTTGTACGGTCATGCGCTCGTGGGTCAGCGGGATTAGCATCTTCGGCCACCTGATCTCGGTTCGTGGGATTAGATCCAGTATACCGACGCGAGCACTTGTCGTAGAATCTCGTATCGGAGTTTCATAGAGGAGGATGCGATGAGCGACGGGCACGGTGAAAGCGCGGAGACCGAGACTGAGATTGAGATTGCTACTCTGCTTCAAGAAGGAAGGAAGTTCTCCCCGTCCGAGGCCTTTCGAGAAAAGGCTCACGTGAGTGATATGTCGCTCTACGACGAAGCCGACAAGGATTACCAAGCTTTCTGGGCCCGGATGGCCGGTGAGCTCGAGTGGATCGAGCCCTGGAGTCAAGTTCTCTCCTGGAATCCTCCCCATGCGAAGTGGTTCGTTGGCGGAAAGCTAAACGTGAGCGCCAACTGTCTCGACCGTCATGTCAAAACCGCCCGCCGCAACAAAGCTGCGCTCATCTGGGAAGGCGAGCCTGGCGACCGACGCACGCTCACTTATTGGGACCTCTATCGCGAGGTCAATCGGTTCGCCAATGTGCTGAAGAAGCTGGGCGTTCGGAAGGGCGATAGGGTCGCGATCTATCTTCCCATGATTCCCGAGCTTCCAATCGCGATGCTCGCCTGCACCCGGGTTGGTGCCGTGCATAGTGTCGTTTTCGGCGGATTCAGCGCGGACTCGCTGCGAGATCGCATCAATGATGCCGAAGCCAAGCTCTTGATTACTGCAGATGGTGGCTACCGACGCGGCAACATTGTGCCCTTGAAGAAATTCGCCGACGAGGCGGTCGAAGGGGCGCCGTGCGTCGAGAACGTCGTCGTCGTCAAACGCGGCGATTTTCAAATCCACTTCGAAGAAGGACGCGATCACTGGTGGCACGTTCTCGTGGACGATGTCGACAACTATTGCGAGCCCGAGCCGATGGATGCGGAGGACATGCTCTTCATCCTCTACACCTCCGGCACGACAGGAAAGCCCAAGGGTATCGTCCATACGACGGGGGGCTATCTGACGCAGGTCGCGGCCACGACCAAATATGTCTTCGATCTCAAAGACGATGACGTTTGGTGGGCCGCGGCCGATATCGGCTGGGTGACGGGACATAGTTATGTCGTCTATGGGCCACTCGCTCTCGGCGTCACTGGTGTGATGTACGAAGGCTCGCCCGACTGGCCCGACAAAGACCGCTTCTGGTCCATCGTGGAGAAGTACGGGGTAACGTGTTTCTACACGGCGCCAACGGCCATCCGCGCTTTCATGAAGTGGGGCACGAAGTGGCCCGAGAAGCACGACTTGTCGTCTCTCAGACTTCTGGGAACGGTGGGCGAGCCCATCAATCCGGAAGCGTGGATGTGGTACCACGAGTACATAGGCGGCAAGCGCTGTCCCGTCGTGGATACGTGGTGGCAGACCGAGACCGGCGCGATCATGTGTACCCCGCTTCCGGGGGTAACAGAGACGAAGCCGGGCTCGACGACAAAACCATTCCCGGGGATTCAGCTGGATATCGTAACCGGCACGGGGAAGACGGTCGAGGTCGGTGGCGGGTTTCTCGCGATCAAAGGTCCTTGGCCTGCTATGCTCCGTGGCATTTACGGTGATCCGGAGCGCTACGTTTCGACTTACTGGAGCAAGTGGTCGAACGAGGTTTATTTTCCAGGAGATGGCGCCAAGCGAGATGCCGATGGCTATTTTTGGATTCTCGGGCGCATCGACGATGTTTTGAACGTCTCCGGCCATCGCATCGGAACGATGGAGGTCGAAAGCGCGCTCGTTGACTTTCCGGATGTCGCCGAAGCAGCGGTCGTAGGAAGGGCACACGACATCAAGGGGCAGGCCATCGCGGCTTTCGTTACCCTCAAGGAAGGGCGGCCGGCGCCGCCGTCCCTGGTGGATGATTTGAAACAGCACGTGGTCAAACGTATCGGGGCCATCGCTCGTCCCGACGACATCATTCTGACCGCGGATCTACCAAAGACTCGATCCGGTAAGATCATGCGGCGGCTCTTGCGCGATATCGCGGAAGGTAAAGCTCTCGGCGATACGTCGACGCTCGCGGACCCGACGGTAATCGAAAGCCTCAAACAGAAATACGCCGATGAAGCGGAGTAGTCGAGTGAAGGCGATGAAAATGAAAATATTGGTGACCACACAGAGCATCGAAAAGGTAAAAGCGGATCTTGTCGTCGCGATCGACGACCCTAAGGTGGAACTGTTCGAGACCGGGAGCTCGCCAATCGGAAAAGCGCTCGCCGAAGCACGTAAAACTTTTCGCAAAAAAAACGTGCACAGGGAAATCGTGAGAACCTTCGAGAGCCAAACGCTCGTCGTTTATTCTTCGACGCACGAGAAGGTCTACGACCTTCACGAGAGCTCAAAGATTTTCGTGGCGCGCGCACTCGCCTTCGCTGCGGATTACGGCCACTCGAAAGTAGCACTCCTTCTCGACGGCGCAAACGGCTCGGATTATGTGGGAAGCGCTACCGAGGGCTTCGTTCTCGGCGACTATCGCTTCGACAAATATCGCAAGGAGAAGAGGGCGCACAAGGTGTCGGTTAGTCTCGTTTGCCGCCCCGCCGAACTTCAGAAAGCGGAGCGTGCCCTTCTGCGCTACCGCGTCGTGAGCGAGGAGGTCAACCGCGCTCGCGATCTCGTCAACGAGCCCGGCGATCGCGTCTACCCCAAAACGCTCGCAGCACTCGCGCGAAAGATTGCCCGCGCGGGGAAGCTCGGAGCTACTATCGTCTCGGGCGCGCAGCTCGAAAAGCAAGGCTATACAGGCCTCGTAGCGGTGGGGAAGGGAAGCCTTTACGCGCCTTGTCTCATCGTGCTTCGTTACCGGCCGGCAAAAAAATCGAAACACCATCTGGCTCTCGTCGGCAAAGGCATCACCTTCGATACCGGAGGCATCTCCATCAAGCCCGCCGAGGGCATGTGGACAATGAAGGGCGACATGGCGGGAGGCGCCGCGGTGCTCGCCGCCATGGCGGCGATCGCGAAGCTGAAGCCCAAAGTGGCCGTCACCGGCATCATCGCCGCCGCGGAGAACTTTCCCGGCCCCAAAGCGCAGAGGCCGGGCGACATCTTCATCGCCAAGAACGGAAAATCCGTGATGGTGGACAACACGGATGCGGAGGGGCGCCTAGTGCTGACCGATGCCCTGGCTCGCGCGGGAGAAGAGAAAGCGACGCATATCGTCGACGTCGCCACCCTCACAGGTGCCGTTGTCCGCGCGCTCGGGACTTCGGTCGCGGGCATAATGGGAAACGATCCAGATCTGGTGCGCGCCGTCATCGATGCCGGTGCGCGTCACGGTGAGGCCTATTGGGAGCTCCCTCTCATCGCGGAATATCGTGAGCTCCTGAAGAGCCCCTATGCGGACCTGAACAATATAGGCGGCAAATTCGCGGGCGCCATCACCGCGGGTCTCTTCCTCCAGGAATTCGTTCCCGATGGAGCCCTGTGGGCTCACTTGGACATCGCGGGCCCGTTCATCCTGGAAAAAAAGTGGAAGTACTACCCCGAAGGCGCGACGGGTTTCGGAGTCAAGACCTTCGTCGAGCTGGCCGAATCGTTCTAGCGCTGTTTCTCTAACACGCATAGCACGTGAGAAAAAATTAGGAAAAAAGGATCAGCCACAGAGGCACAGAGGTTCGCGAGGTTTCTTCGTGCGGCCGCGGAGTTTGAAAAGGCTCGCGGGCGGACTATGCGATCGACAAAGAGTCCTCCAAACCCTCTGTGGCTCTGTACTACGTTTCCTTGACATCCTTGTTTTTTTGGGTCTTCCGCAAAATCTGTGGGTAGAAACCGTCTGCCATCGCCCCCTCAGCAGACCACGGTGCTCGCCGGCGTAAAGGCTTCCCTCGCTTCGCTCGGCGCTTCGCGGCCTTGACCCCGGC